>Ga0209824_10000018_pt1 | contig 156237 bp, 160 predicted proteins | sample VDWuncwatermetaG_FD_184124 | JGI IMG/M metagenome (GOLD analysis project Ga0209824, IMG submission 184124) | Wastewater microbial communities from Netherlands to study Microbial Dark Matter (Phase II) - VDW unchlorinated drinking water (SPAdes)... ... | reverse complement strand
GGATGACCACGCGCCTGGTCCTCCTGGCCCGGATGAAGGGGACGGGTGCGCGGAGTGCCCGTGAGGGCTTCACGAAGACACTCCAGCATGTGCTGACGCGGCTGCGCACAACCTTGACCGATGATCGAGGGAAAGAGATAGCCGAGCACGAGCGCCTGGCCGAGCGGCTCGCGATCCGGGTGTTCTTTGCCGATCCCTACAGTCCGTGGCCACGCGGCACGAATGAAAACACCAATGGGCTGCTGCGCCAGTACCTCCCCAAGGGGACCGACTTGTCGGGGCACACGCAGCGCGAGCTGAACGCCATTGCGCATCGCCTGAACACGCGCCCACGAAAATGCCTTAACTTGGCCACGCCGCTGGAAGTCTATGCGCACTTGTGCCATTATTCACCCGTTGCACGTGGAACTTGAAACCGCCCAGCGAAAAGATATTCTCCTGCGTCAAAAAGCAAAGTTTGAAGAAAGTTTTAAGGATTTTGGATAACAGAGAAAAAATTGGGTCGAACCCTTGCGGAGTTTCGTTTTGTCTTTGAGAGAAGCCGTTCTTGGGGGGGGGACTTTGGGAATTTACCGCTTCCGCCGTAGGAGGAAAATGTTTTGAAAAAATTGATTGCGCGATTTTGGCTTCCGCAAAATCGCTCCGCGTATTTAATTCCGAACAAGTTCCGTGTGGTGGTCCCAACGGGATTTGAACCCGTGTTTATGCCTTGAGAGGGCACCGTCCTAGGCCAGACTAGACGATGGGACCTGCCAGAACTGGCTTTACCAGCGCAACCTTAATGGAACTATCAGGAAGTTGTCAACCAGCCCGCTTGTGTGAATGAGCACCCTCCTGCTACTATCAAAAAACGATGGGCGGCACCAATCCCTATATCGAACACCCTGACGTGGCACCGCCGAAGAAGGCGTACAGGGTCACGTTTCACAAGCCGGATGGACCTCCGATTGTTTTTGAAGTAGATCCCGCCAAGCTTCCTTACGGCCCCACCGGCCTGCCCGGCAGCATCTTGGATATTGCGCTCAACGGAGGCGCCGACCTTGATTTGGAACATGCCTGCGGTGGCGTCTGTGCCTGCGCAACTTGTCACGTCAAGGTGCGCACGGGGCTGGACTCCTGCAACGAAGCGACCGACGACGAACTCGACCAGCTCGACGAAGCGCCGGACCTGTCACTCAATTCCCGCCTCGGCTGCCAGTGCGTGCCCAACGGCACGACGGACATCGAAATTGAAATTCCCGCCTGGAACAAAAATCTCGTCAAAGAAGGGCATTAGATTCGGGCGGGCGAAAGGTTGGCTGGGGGAGGAGGGATCGAACCTCCGTAGACAGATTCAGAGACTGTCGTCCTACCACTAGACGATCCCCCAACCGGTGTGGCGTGGCAGAGGGCCATTATCGGCGGCTCACCCGATCAAGTCAATGGCCTTCGTGAGACGTATGCGCGTCCGCTCGCGGCCCAGGAGCGCCATCACGTCGAAGATGCCGGGGCTGACCGTCCCACCTGTCAACGCGACCCGGACCGGCTGCGCCAACTTGCCCATTGAGAGACCGGTCTCCGCTAGCACGGACTGGAACCCCTGCGCCAGCGCGTCGTGTTCGAAGGCGGACGTCTGATCCAGCACGGCAACCAACCTGGTCAAGGCCGGCTGCACCGCCTTGGTCAAGAATTTCTTCACGGCATCGTGATCCATCGTGACCGACTCCTGAAAGAACGGCGTCGCCTTGTCGGCCATCTCCACAAGCGTCTGTGATCGCTCACGAAGCGCGCGCACCAATATGTCGAGCCAGGCCTCGTCCGGCTGCGCCGCGCCGTCCAACAGGCCCCGCTTGTGGAGAAATGGGAGCAACAATTCGGCCACCCGCTTCGTGCCCGCAGTTTTGAGATACTGGCCGTTCAGCCACAACAGCTTGTCCGGATCAAACGCCGCAGGCGACTTGGTAATGTGCTCCAGCGAGAATGCAGCGACCATCTCCTCCACCGAGAACACTTCCTGATCGCCATGAGACCAGCCCAGCCGCACCAGGTAATTAATCAGCGCCTCCGGCAGATAGCCCGCCTCCTGATACTCCAGCACGGACATCGCCCCATGCCGCTTCGACAGTTTGACCTTATCCATGCCGAGGATCATGGACAGATGGCCAAACTGTGGCGGCTCACAGCCCAGCGCCTGGTACAGCAGGATTTGTCGGGGGGTGTTGTTGAGGTGGTCATCGCCTCGGATCACATGGGTGATCGCCATCTGAATATCGTCCACCACCACGCCGAAATTGTAAGTCGGCACCCCGCTCGACCGCATGATGATGAGATCGTCCAGTTGCGCGTTGTCAAACGTGACATCGCCCTTGATGAGATCGTGAACGGTGGTCTGTCCCTCCTGCGGCGACACAAAGCGGATGACGGGTGAGACGTCGGACGGCGCGATGCCGGTCCGGCGTCGGCATCGCCCATCGTACTTGGGCAGCGCCTTCCTGGCCAACGCCTCCTTCCGGCGGGCCTCCACTTCCTCTTCCGTGCAATAGCACCGGTAGGCTTTTCCTTCCGCCAGCAACCGATCGGCCTGCTCCTTGTACAGAGCGAGCCGTTCCGTCTGATAGACCGGCGCTTCGTCCCACTCCAGTCCGACCCAGATCAGCCCATCTAGGATGGCCTGAATCGCCTCAGGAGTCGAGCGTGCCCGATCCGTATCCTCAATCCGAAGAAAAAACAGACCCTTGGCGTGTCTGGCAAAAAGCCAGTTGAACAACGCCGTGCGGACGCCGCCGATATGGAGATACCCAGTCGGACTGGGGGCGAATCTAACTCTGACCGGGCTCATCATTGAACGCGCTCCTGTTGAGATCTTCTTCGTGCCTGTTCACAATGTTCTTAGGGCATCACGTCCAACGCCGGGCGTGACAACGGAATCACGGCAGGAGGCGACAGATGGACCTGCCAGAGATATTCCCACTCGATCCATCGATTTGCCTGATCGCCCGGCAGACGCACGACCACCCGAACGCGATAGTGGTCCCGCTCACCGGCCTGCTCATCAAGACGCACCGACCAGTCACTGATAGAGGGCGACCGCTCCGCACGCCGATTGACTTTCATGACATCGCCAATGGCCTGCCGGATGGACGAGGCAGTGCGCGCCGGATGCGTCTGCACCAAGGCCAACGCCTGCGCGGCCCGTGGATCGCCCATCGGATCCAGCGGCTTCCAGAGCAGGTACCCGGCCACGCCACCGACCAACAAGACCACGGCGCTCCATTCAATCCAAACAAGGAGCCGGGAACGCGGCTGCGATTCAGGATTCACGATCGCGCAGTCCTATGGACTCGCGCCTTGACAAGCCTAAACGCCATTCTGTACAACTGGTTCGTTCCCTTCACCTTCTTCATGTTCTTGTAAGGAGTCCCCATGCCCAAACCTACTTATCATATCCTGGTGTGCAAAAATACCCGCCCACCGGGGCACCCCAAAGGTTCCTGCGGAGAGCGCGGCGCCATGGGACTGCTCAATCAATTCAATTTCGGCGTTATGGAACGGAGCCTGATGGGAAAAGTCGTTGTCACCCCCACAGACTGCCTGGGTCCCTGCCAAATGGGCCCTACCGTCGTCGTCTATCCGGACGGCGTCTGGTACAAAGGCGTGACCGAAGCCGACGTGCCGGTCATTCTCGATGAGCACATCGGCACAGGGACGCCGGTTGAACGGCTGAGGATGCCGGATAGCGTCTGGGGATAATCCCGTGCCATCCGCACGCCATGGCAAACCGTCACACAAGGCTCATCAAGCCGCCGCGTCGCGCTCCGTCCCCTGCATGGTGATCACCTGCAGCGACACGCGCACGCCCGACAACGACACCAGCGGCGCCCTGATGATGAGCGCCTTGAAAGAGCGCGGCCATACCATCGTCTCGTACCACCTCGTCAAAGATGATCCGTCGGCCATTCGAAAGCTCATCAAGCAGGGCGCCAAGGATCGTCAGGCGCAAGCCATCCTCGTAAACGGCGGGACGGGCATGTCCAGGCGCGATTCCACTTTCGAAGCGATTGACGGCCTGCTGGAGAAGCGGCTGGACGGATTCGGCGAGATCTTCCGCGCCCTCAGCTATCAGGACATCGGCTCGGCGGCGATCATGAGCCGCGCCACTGCCGGTGTCTACAAGAGTACGCTCGTCATGTCCATCCCAGGCTCTGAGAAAGCCGTCCTGCTCGCCCTGGACAAGCTTATTCTCAACGAACTGGGCCACATGGTGAGCGAACTAGCCAAGTAGCGCGCCAGGCAGATTCATCAGGGCGTGAGCACAATCTTTCCGAACAACTTCCGCTCGAGCATCCGTTCGTGGGCGGCACGGGTTTCCGCAAGGGGAAGCACGGAGTCAATCACGGCTGCGATTCGCCCCTCCCCCATCCATTGAGCGGCTGCCAACAAATCCGCCCTCGTGCCCATGATGGAGCCGATCACGGTTGTCTGGCGCATATACAAGGAGCGCAGGTCGAGCTTCACCTCAGGCCCGGACGTGGCACCGCAAGTAATCAGCCGCCCACCCTTGGCCAATGACTTGAGACTCTGCTCCCAGGTAGCGGGGCCTATGTGCTCAATCACCACGTCCACCCCACGCCCATCCGTGGCCTGCTTGACACGCTCAGCAATGTTCTCTTTCGTGTGGACAATGACCGCGTCCGCCCCCAACGCACGAGCCTTTTCGACTTTCTCTTCCGAGCCGACGGTCGTCAAAACCCTGGCACCGGCGGCGCGAGCCATCTGAATCGCCATGCTGCCAACGCCGCTCCCCGCTCCCAACACCAACACATCTTCCGCTGGTTGAAGTTTGGCAAGCGCGAACAGCATGTGCCAGGCGGTGACCGCCGTCAGGGGAAACGTAGCCGCCTGTTCAAACGACAAGGCGCCTGGAATCGGCATCACATTGATCGCGGGCACAAGTACGAATTCGGCCATGCCCCCGTCTATCTGTGCGCCCAGAATTCGATAGGAGACACAGAGATTATCCCGTCCGCTCAAACAAAATTCGCAGCGCCAGCAGGACAGGCCCGGCGCAACAAACACTCGGTCACCAGGTTTCACGCCGGCGCCATCATCCACCACCTGCTCGACCAGGCCAGCCACGTCGCACCCGCCGATATGGGGCAACGGCACCTGAAAGGACGGAATGCCCTGCCTGATCCATACATCGAGGTGATTCAGCGCACAGGCTTTCACCCGGATCAGCGCCTCGCCAGTGCCTGGCGAAGGAACCGGAGCGTCCTCATATCGGATCACCTCAGGCCCGCCATGCTGATGGAACCTGGCGGCGTTCATGACAACCGTATCACGCCTTCGATCACCATCACCGCCTGCCCTCCCACCGCCACGGACTCGATAGCATCATCATCCGAATGGACATGGACGATCAACCGGGACGGCCGATCCACTTCATAGCCCTGCTCACAGATAATCTCGGTCGTCGGGCCAACGTCCACCACGCCGTGCTTGACCAGATAGGCCCCCAAGGCGCCGCTGGCGGATCCTGTGGCAGGGTCCTCGACCACCCCAATCGGCGTCGCAAACATCCTGGTATGAACCGTGGATTGCTCCTCGACCGTCACCTTCGTAAAGAGCATCAGGCCCTGCGCCTTATACTGCTCGCACACCGTATTGAGCAACGCGATATTAGGGATCGCCTGGGAAACCGCCGTCAAGGTGCGGACGGGGACGATCACGACCGGAAATCCTGTCGAGACCACTTCCACGGGCAACCCGGTCTCCATAATCTGCGTTTGGGATACGGACACCGCTTGGGCCACTTCCAAGATGTCACGAAGCGGCGCCACTCTCTCCAAAAATTCCGGCTTGGGCTGGGTCATCATAATCCGGCGAACAAGCCCATCCCTCACCATCAGTTCGACGGGAAACACACCGATACTGGTCTCCTGCTGGACGTGCGTGACCGGTTCCTGCAAGCGCAGGAGACCCAACTGGGCCAGCACATAGAACGCCCCAATGACGGGATGTCCGGCGAAAGGAATTTCCCTCGTGGGGGTGAAAAACCGGAGGCGATATGACGCGGACGGATCGGTCGGAGGCAGCACGAACACGGTCTCGGAGAGGTTCATCTCCCGCGCAATTTTCTGCATTGCCCGAGCATCCAGTCCGTCCGCGTCGGGGATCACCGCCACAGGATTGCCCCCGAAGGCGCGGTCGGTAAAGACATCGGCCTGATAGAATGTGATCGTCTGCCGATCGCTCATCCGTTCCTCCCCAATGTGCCTACTCTAGGTGATGCTCCTAACATTGTCAACGCGGGTCGCGGACGTGCTAGAATGCGCTCGTCCTATGGTCACGCCTCTCCCCCAGAGTCACGTCAACAACCACGTAACCGTGGCCGACGGCACAGCCTCGAAACCCATCCCGGAAATCGAGCAGGTCCTCGCCAAAGCGCTCCGGCACATCAGAGCCAAGCGCGGGGGCGATCTGGCCGCAATCATCCTGATGGGATCGTCCACCCGCGAGGCGCTCCTGCCCCACAGCGACATAGACTTGTTGGTACTGGTTCTAGGACAAGATAAGAGCCACGAGATGGTCCGTGTGCTCACCCGAATCCTTGACATCCGTTGCCTCGGCGTCGCGATTGCCGACGAACAGGTCCAGACCTCGCCACGCCTGCCCATGATGTTGCGTAAAGCCCGGGTCCTCTTTGAACTGGGCGCGGTGGGGTCCCAACTGCTGCACAAGGCCCATGCCCGGTTTCGACAAGGCCCGCCTTCACTGACGATCCATGAGAAAATCAGACTGCGCACGGACACGCTGCACTGGCTGGGCCAAGCGGAGGACCGGCAGGCCGAGCCAGCCCTAGCCCGCTACCTGCTCGGTATCTTTCTGGATGAGAGCATCAACGCGTTCTATCAGCTTCGTGGATTCTGGCCCGCCTCGCCCGTCGAGCACCTCCGGTTCATTGCCCAGCGTGACCATACCGTGGGAGACCTGCTGAAACAGGCTCTGTCGGCAACCACTCTGACAGACCAATTGGAGACGGCGTACCGTCTCGCCGACTCCCTCTTCAAGGACGTCCCCTCGCCGGCCCGAATTGACTAAGTCAGGGCACGGCTCGCCCTGCTCCGCCCTCACAGGTCCCTGAACACTTGCTCGTAGAGCAGCCTGGCTAACAGCTCGTAGCCCGCGCTGGTCAGATGCAAACCATCATTGCAGTACCGCTCGGCCAAACGCTTCGTCTCAGGCTCCGCCGTGGCGGCAAAGAGATCCACGCAGGGAAGGGCTTGGGCGGCGCAGTGCTCAATGAGCAGTCTGTTCAACTCAAGCCGCCTCGGAATGTAGCCGTCAAAGCCTCGGATGGAGGGGACGGTGACCGCGACCGGACGTATACCGGCTACAACAGCCCGTTCATACATCGCCACCAGCCTGGGTATGATCTCGTCCGGGGCATGGTCCCATCCCAGATCGTTCGTCCCGCCGAGGATCACCACCCACGCAGGCCGACCATGCACCACATCGCGCTCAAAACGGCGACTCATCTCGTCAGTCAGCTCGCCGCAGATGCCGCTCACTCGAACCTGGGCACGTCCACGGAGACGATCTCCCAGATAGCGTCCATAGGGCGTCTCACGAACAACCGGGCACTCCGGCGTGGGGGATTGAAAGCCCGCCGTGAGGCTGTCGCCAAAACAACTAATGAGCGGGAGCACAGGCGCGGACATAAGCGAGAGGGCAGGCTAAGGCAAGCGAGTCGGCAGACTACGGCAAACGAGTCGCAGACTACTGGGTAGGATTGGGAGCATCATTGTCCTCTATCTTTTCGGCCTGTTCCTGAACCGTGACAACTCCGCCAAGCGAGACGACGATGGTCATCTGGTACTGGCTCGCCTCGTCCAGTGTGCCAACGTGCCGCTCAATCAGTTCGCTCCCGTGCATGAATCGAAGAACCACTTCGGTCTGATCGCTGCTCCGTCGCACACTGATCGTTTTATTCCTATTCGTCTTGATGGTTCCGACCGGCTGACGCGAAGAAAACACCACGAACGCCACATCCTGGAGATCCTGGCTCGAGTTATTCTGGACCTGGAGCACCGCGACCTCCTTTTTCCAGAACTGATATTCGAACGGGAGTTTATCTTTACTGGCCCAGACAAACAGCGCAAACACAACGATCAACAACAGGTGCTCTTTTTTCATTATCCGCGCTCCTTCGCCCCAGGGTTCTCAATGCCACTACAGGCATGACAGTATACCGCGTTCCCCGCAATTATCAACCGGAAAATGCGCGTTACGGCTCTCGATACCGACGCACATGTGGATTCAACGCCTGCGCGTGTTGGATCTGGACCTCGCCGTCCGCTGCCCGCCCCATGAATTTGAGGCTAGCGCCCTTAAGCGCGTACCCGTCCGCCCCATCCGGCACCTGCCGAATGTAGGCGTCCGCGTAAGCAATAGCCGCCGGATAGTCCTCATCAAGAAACGCCACTTCGGCCTGCGCAAATTCCACCCATCGTTGCAGGAGCGTCGCGTCCACCCCGCCAATGCCCTTCTCGATCAAATACCTGACACGAGCGTACCCGGTACGGGCCTGGTCGCGCCGGTTATTATGATAGAGATCCAACCGAGCCTGGAGGTAATGCGCACGGGGATTGTCGGCGTCCAGCGCCAATCCCCTGGCGACAAGCGCGCGCGCCTTGGCGACATCGCCATAAGCCATCGGCGGCAGGTAGGGCGCAGCCATATAGTATTCAGCCTGCGACAGCAACGCCCCCACATGATTCGGTGCCTTGGCCAGCACGTGCTCGTACCGATCCAACGCGGTCCCAATCGCCCATCGGCCTTTGACAAGACCCTCGACGATGGACGTCCGGTAGAACCAGGCGAGCGCAGCCTTCATGGCATAGGCCCGCCCACTCCAGTAGAGACAGTCCAGGCCCTGAGGCGAGTCTTCGTGTTGCGGCTCCTGTGTGATGCATTGCTCAAACAACAGGAGGGCGTGATCGGGATCGTACAGCAGAAACGCAGCCAGGCCAAGACGGTAGGGAGGGGCGCTGTCGGAGGATTGCGCCGACAGCGGACCCGTCCAGACTGAGAGGGCCACCGCCAGCACAACCATGACGAGGAACAATCTCTCCAGGCCATGCAGAACCGTGGATCGTCGGATGCCCGCCTGGACGTTAGTATTTGTCGAAGGTCTTGATTCGTCCGTCACCACAATCAATTTCCATGACGACATCATCCCGGACGTTGACGACCGCCTGAATAGGCTTCTCGGTAAAGAGCGGACTGGTAAAAACAAGTACGAGCCTCGTCCGGGAGGGGTTCGCCTGAGTGTTCTGCGGCGTGCCCAACGTGGTGATGAGATCAGCCCGCCGTCCGCCCGGCTCGATCTCGCCGCAGAGGGTACGATTCGCCTGCCCTTGCTGGTGCGTATGCCAGCTTAGCGCGCCCGCGACCGTGGACGCGACCACCACCCCAAGCAGCACCATGTTGCGAAGAGTGTGCTGCGTCACGCTCACGTTCTCCCAGCAAACACCCGATACAGGGTACAATGGCACAGAGTTGGCATCCATTGACAGACACAAACGGCTTGGGTATGGTGATCCCTATGGGACGGTACGCTCGTCGGCATGGGTCTCTCAGGGGAGTGACCGTTCTTGTGGTCGTGGGCCTCTCATCTCTCTACGCCGTTGCTGCAGCGTCTGCGGACACCATTTACCGTTTTATCGATCGGGCCGGCGTGATCCATTTCAGTAACGCCCCGACCGACGCCCGATACAAAAAAATTGATGTCACGCGGGCGCCGGTCCGCCGATCGCCCCTGACCGTTCCCTCCCCTGCCTTGCATGAAACCATTCAGCGTGTCGCGCATCAGCACCGCCTGAACCCGGCATTGGTGCATGCCGTCATTCGCGTCGAGTCGGGCTATGACCCCAACGCCCTCTCGCCGAAAGGTGCCATGGGCTTGATGCAGTTGATGCCGGACACGGCCTCGCTGCTGAACGTCTCGAACCCCTACAATCCCGAGGACAATGTCGCCGCCGGCACAGGCTACTTGCGCTATCTGTTGGACCGCTTTGGGGGGAATCTGCCATTGGCCCTGGCCGCCTATAACGCGGGAGAGTCCCGTGTGCTGCGCGACAACCAGATTCCGAGAATCAGAGAGACTCAACACTACGTCCAGAAAGTTCTCCTCTTGTACCAGGAAGGGCTGCGCGAACGCCGCTCGTGACCAGCCGCTTCGTCAATGATCGAAGCCCGCACTAACCCCCGCCTGTATCCCGCCGCCGACCGACGCCGAGAGTGTGATGTGACGGTCCCATCCCACCGGATAGTCGTCATGGCAATCCGAACGGAAATGAGCGCCGAGGCTATGTTCGCGCTGGAAGGCCGCCTGTGCTATCAGACGGCTTACGATCACCATGTTCTGGATTTCAAGCTCACGACGAGTCCGGCATCGGCCCTTGAGTCGCTCGCCCCATTTCTCAAGTTGCGCGAGCGCGGCCTGTAATCCCTCCCTGTGTCGGACGATGCCGACCTTCGCCCACATCAGCCGACGCAACGAATTGAGCAGCTTCTCTCTCTCAAGCGGATCGCTTCGCTCCTCAGCAGACCACAGACCGGTTGCCGCCTGCTCATCCCGCGCGGGAGCAAGTCGGGCGGCATAGTCGCTGGCGGCCTCCGCCGCGCGGGCACCGAAGACTAGGCCCTCAAGCAGGGAATTGCTGGCCAATCGGTTCGCGCCATGGACGCCGGCACAGGCCACTTCTCCGGCAGCGAAGAGTCCTGGAATGCTCGTGGCGCCCTGCGTATCCGTCCAGACGCCGCCCATCATGAAGTGTGCGCTGGGACAAACCGGGATCCGTTCCTCCGTGATGTCCACATCGTAGCGCAAGCACGTGGCATAGATCGTCGGAAAGCGCTCCCGAATGAAGCCCGGATCCAGATGGGTCACGTCGAGGCACACATGCCGAGCGGATGTCGCCTCCATTTCGCTCCAGATAGCGCGGGACACGATGTCACGCGGCGCCATCTCGGCCATCTCGTGGTAGTGCGCCATAAACGCTTCGCCCCTGATGTTCCGAAGAATACCACCTTCTCCCCGCATAGCCTCGGAGAGCAGAAATTGCGGCGTGGCCGGGAGGTACAGCGCTGTGGGATGAAACTGGACAAACTCAATGTCCTCTACGATGGCGCCGGCGCGATAGGCCATGGCAATTCCGTCGCCGGTCGCCACGGACGGGTTGGTTGTCCGAGCATAGACCTGTCCGGCGCCTCCCGTGGACAGAACCACGGCCCGCGCCTGGACCGGAGCGACCACTCCCGATGATTCGTCCAACACCCATGCGCCATTGCAGCGGCCCTCCCCGTCTTTCAGCAGATCAACCGTGAAATGGTGGTCTTGCCAGGCAATCTGCGGCAGGGACCTGGCCTGCGCGATCAATGCCCGAACCATTTCCGTTCCGGTGGCGTCACCGCCGGCGCGCAGAATACGATCCCGGCTATGCGCGGCTTCACGGGCAAACACATACCCGTCCCCCGCCTTGTCAAAACACGCGCCCCATCGGATTAACTCCTGAATCCTGGCCGGCCCCTCAGCAACCAGCGCCTGGACCGCAGATTCCCGGCACAACCCCTTGCCGGCGCGCAACGTATCCTCTCGATGCAACGCAATGTCGTCCTCCTCGGACGCCACGGCCACGCCACCCTGGGCATAGATTGAACTCCCCTCTGCGGGATTCCCCTTTGTCAGAATCAGGACGCGCCCGGCTCGGCTCAGCCCAATCGCCGCGCGCAACCCGGCCACGCCGCTGCCGATGACAAGGAAATCCGCCAACCGCCTCCTCCCTCGCGTCCCCTACCGTCCCCTCGTCCGCTCGCCTTGTATCCGACGGGCGGACATGCCGAACGGCACATCCCCGTCAACGGCGCTCAGCGTGAGAGTCTGATAGCCCACCATCCGAAAAATAGCATGGCCCCGCTCCCGAAGCGGCGGTTCGTCACTCTTGGCCTGCCACTGTCCCTGCCAGTGGAAATGCACGGCCACATCAGCGCCCTCCACCATCACCCGATCAATCGTGATGTCCAGGCTGATCTGCTCATACAGGGCAAAGTCCCCTCGGATATCGGCCTCCATCTTGCGGAGACGATCCAAGGGCATGAACAACTTCTGGAAAACACCCGTATCTTTGCCTGTATACGCCTGCCGGATCTGTTCCACCGTGTTGGCGATTGTCCGAACCTGTTCGGCGTCGGCCGGATTGACGACGTTGGGCTGGGAGCAGGCCACGGCCACAAGCCCTACAAGGCCGACAAGCCCCGTACGCACGGTGGAACGAATCATCGTACAGTGACGTGAAAACATGATGGACGAGAGTATAGCATTGTTTGCGAACAGACCGGCTTGCTATTTACCGATCAGATTCGGTACTGTGCAGAATCATCAGGGAGAACTGCATGTCGAGTGTCGTAAAAAAGCGTCGAAAGAAAATGCGGAAGCATAAACATCGGAAGCTTCGCCGGCGCATGAAATTCGCAAACCGGAAAGCCTAATCGGATCGTCCTTCGAAAGGAGGTTCACCCATGGCTACTGATGGGAAAAAAGTCCGTGTCAAAGTCCGGACTACGCACGCGGTGTACGTCGGCGATGTGCTGTTGCCGGCAATGCGTAATCGTGTGTCCGACTACTTTAATGATGAGAAGCACACCTTTTTCAATCTCACCGACGTGCGGATCGAAGGCACGAAGGAAGAGATGGAATTTGTCTGCCTCAACAAGGCCTTGATCGAGTCTATCGTCCAGGCTGAGTAACAAGACGGGAGCGCCCACGTTCTGCGCACCATTTTGATGTCCTGGCCGCCGTCCTGATGCCCCGTTTGAGCCTGTTCGGCCGGTTCTCACCGTTCCTCCGCCCCTACCGCAGCCGCATGGCCGTTGCCGCCATGCTCGTGATGGGCGTCGCCGGTATCAATCTCGCCATGCTCTGGGTGATCCGCCGGCTGGTGGATACCGTGTTCGTCCAGCACGACCTGGCCGCACTGAATCTGGCCATTGCCGAACTCAGCGTCCTGTTCCTCTTCCAGGGGATGCTCGGCATGGGCCACAGCTACCTGGCCACCGCCACGAGTCACCACATCCTGACGGATTTTCGGGCGCACCTGTTTGATCACTTGCAGTCTCTCTCACTGAGTTTCTTTGCGAAACGACGAACCGGTGAATTGCTGTCACGGCTCATGCACGATGTGGACGCCTTACGACACACCCTGACCGAAATTCCGATTGACCTCGCCAAACAATTCGTCACGCTGACGGGGGGCCTCGCCATCCTGTTCGTGATGAACTGGCGTCTGTGCGTCCTGATCCTGTTTCTGCTCCCCGCCATCGCCCTGGTGGCCCGCTTCTTCGGGAGACGCCTCAAGATCGTGTCCACAGGCATTCAGGACGAGACAGCCCACGCCTCAACGATGCTGGAAGAAGTGGTATCCGGCATCCGGGTGGTCAAGTCCTTCGCGCGGGAGGAGTACGAGCGGGAACGGTTTGACGCCCAAGCCCGCCGCACCGTGGACATCGCGCTCAAGCGAGCGAGGATCATGGCGGTTTTCGTGCCGGTCATCACGTTCGCCACCTTTGCCTCGGCGGCAGCGGTCCTCTGGTACGGAGGCACCCTGGTCATCACGGGGGCCATGAGCCCCGGTGATTTGATTGCTTTCGTACTCTATGCCGGTCTCTTGATCGGCCCCTTCGGGGCCTTTGCACGGCTCTTTTCCAAGATCAAAGAGGCGCAAGGGGCGCTCGAACGGGTCTTTGAGATACTGGATACCAGGCCCGACATCACCGATGCGCCCGATGCCCGCCCGCTCCCCCCCATCCACGGATGCGTGGCCATGCAGGGCGTGAGTTTCTCCTACGACGGCCGCACCGCCGTGTTGACCGACATTACCTTCACCGCCCAGCCTGGCGAACTGGTCGCGCTGGTCGGCCCGTCAGGCGCTGGCAAGACAACGCTGATGAATCTCCTGCATCGGTTCTGCGACCCGACAGTCGGTGCAATCACCATTGACGGCCATGACGTGCGCTCCGTCACGCGGCACAGCCTCTATTCCCAGATTGCCCTCGTGCCGCAAGAAACCCATCTGTTCGGCGGGACGATCCGGGATAACATCCGCTACGGCCGTATCGCCGCCGACGACGCCGAGATGATGGCCGCCGCCCGCGCCGCCAACGCGCACGACTTCATCACGGCCTTACCGGACGGCTACGACACCGTGGTCGGCGAAAAGGGCATCAACCTGTCTGGCGGGCAACGCCAGCGCATGGCCATCGCGCGTGCGATCCTCAAAGACGCGCACATCCTCATCCTCGATGAAGCGACCTCCTCGCTCGACACCGAATCGGAACTGCTGGTCCAGGAGGCCCTGGAACGCCTCATGAAGGGACGCACGACGTTTGTCATCGCCCACCGCCTCAGCACCATCCAACACGCAGATCGCATTCTCGTCCTGGAGCAGGGACGGATCGTGGAAGCAGGCGCCCACGCGACCCTCCTGGCCCAAAAAGGCCGGTACGCGCACTTCTCTACACTGGGACTCGTAGAACAGCGGGTGTGACTTCTACCAGGTAGCGGTGTCTAACAGGAAGGAGGCGTGATGCCGGACTTCCTGGACAGCCTATTGCACTGGGTTTTTCCCGTGGACTGTGCCGCCTGCGGGCAGCCGGCCGCAGAGCGCGGCCTGCCGTTTTTTTGTCGCGCCTGCTGGGAGACGATCACGCCCATTGACGGGCCGATCTGTCCCCACTGCGGACAGCCGTTCACTTCGCCGATTGCGCTGGCCTTCAGTCCCAGGCACCAGTGTCGCGCCTGCCGGAAAAGCCCGCCGCATTTCGACCGCGCACTCTCGCCCTATCGCTACGAGGGTGTGCTGGAGCAAGCGATCCGTCTGTTCAAATACCGGAGCAAGGACGCCCTGGCGACGCCGCTGGCGGACCTCATGCTGGCCTGGGCTGACCGGCTCCCGCCCATGGATCTCGTGATGCCGGTGCCGCTCCATCCTGCGCGATTGAGAACCCGAGAATTTAATCAATCGCTGCGTCTGGCGGACCGCATCGCCCAACGCCTTGGGCTACCCCATTCGTTCGAGCACCTGGAACGCATCAGGGCCACCAGGCCCCAGACCGAACTGGACCGCAAAGACCGCGCCCGAAACGTGCGACGCGCCTTTGCCGTCCAAGGGGCAGAGAGACTGAAGGGCTGCCGTATTCTCCTTGTAGACGACGTCTTCACAACCGGCGCCACCGTCAACGACTGCGCCCGCGCCCTGAAACGGGCGGGCGCGGATTCCGTTACCATCCTCACGCTCGCCCGACGGATATGAACGCGGGGGTGGAACGGCCCTATGGCGCAACCGTACGGGCGCACCGGAATCCGATGGTGGAGGAACTGAACATCGGAGGAGCGCCGCCCCGCGTCGCGGCCCGCAGCATGGCCGGGCTGCTACGCCACGAGCCGCCACGAACGATTTTGTATCGCCCGTTGGCCGGTCCTCTCGGATTACGCTCCGACATGGACACATAGGTATCAATACCGCCCCAGTCCTGTACCCATTCTGCCACGTTCCCAGCCATATGCAACAGACCGTACGGGCTTCTCCCAGTCGGAAAGCTGTCCGTGGGGGCGAGGGGCAACATGGTGTTTTCAATGTGCCGGCTAAACCGCGCGAGTTCCGGCACCGGCGTGGTGACGCCCCAGGGAAACAGGCGACCATCCGTTCCGCGCGCCGCTTTTTCCCACTCCGCCTCAGACGGAAGGCGTTTTCCCACGGACCGGCAATAGGCATCCGCCTCGAACCACTCCACGGAGAACACCGGCCAGGTCGACAGCGCGGCCTCCGGAACGTGCCGAGCCCGCGCCATGACGATCTCCCTCGCCAACTCCATGTCAGGCCAACGGGAGGCATGGAGCAACCACGCGAGATAATTCCCAAAGCTAACCTCCTCCCGGTCAATCTCAAACGTATCCAGCCATATCCGTCGTTGCGGTTGTTCGGTATCATCATAGGGCCCGGTGAGGCCCAACGAAAGTTCGTCCTGGCTGGGAGTCCCCATGAGAAACCACCCGGAGGGCACGGGCACCATCAGCGACGGCACAGACAGGCGCGCAATGGCCATCGCCTGTTTCTGTACCGCCGGCAGAACAATTTCCTGGGCGAAGACGACCCCAGGCGTCCACGGGAGAGCCAACAGGATCGTCACCATCAACAATACTCTCAACTCGGAACACCCTCTCGCACGGACGGTCAGCGTGATACATCCATCAATCAGCCCCACGACCGCTAGGGCAAGCGGGGGCGATTCTTGATCGTTTCCTCTAGTTGCCTCTGTTCCCTGTATCCTCGCTCATATTCATTGTGAAGCCGTTGGATGGTGCGCTGCTCCTGGGCATATCTGGCCGCCATCTCTTCCCATCGCGTCAGCGTCTCAGACTCACGGGCTGTCAGTTGGGATTCGGCCTGCTCCGGCGTCAGCGTACCGGCTTCCATCTGAGCCACCACCTGCTTGCGAAACTCCACCAACTGCCCAACATCAGGCAAGGGCGGTTGAATCTCATTCAATTTGACATAGAGCAGTTCCCGTGCCTGAGTGCGCGTCAGATGACCTGAGGCCACCCTCGCATCAAGCTGATTCTGCTGGGAACGCACGATAGCCATGGTAGATTCTGACGGAGGCAGGGGCATCGTCGCGCAGCCCACCACGCCGATCAACAGCCACCCCACCCAACCAACGCCCCGTAATCTCTTCATGGGTCCCTCCATGGTTCTATACAATCCTGCTAGTATCATCATACTTGCAGGGTGGACACCCTGCAAGCGCACCCTCGACCCGTCCGGCACGCTTGACTGAGCCGCCTTGCGCCTGATGCAGCCATGCAGACAGCCTCGCCTGCTGGGTCTGCCGACACGCCAGCCCTAAGCGGATCGTCTCAATAGTCTGGGTCAGCGTCCGTTCCGCCGAGGCGACACGATTGGCCGGATCGCTAAAAAAGCTCGTCACCTCGTCCAGCCATTCCGCGCTCCACAGCGCCTTCGTCCCGCCAATGATCCGCTGTGCGCCCACACTTCCCCCCTTCTGGCGGAGCGCCGGCCAGTTGGTTCGTATGAAGGCCCAGGTCTCTCCCTGCGTCGCGGGATTGGTCAGCAATCCCCGCAGGGGCTTCCAAATATCCTGCCCTCGAATTGCGTCACTGAGAATCAGCGCAAGAATCGTGGGGGTCAGGCTCGGTGCCGCAAACTCTCCAAACGCGGCGAGATAGCGATCCCGCTCTTCCGGCGTGGTGGCTGCGTGATAGCGTTCCACGTAACGGCCATAATGTGCTGTGCCGCCAACCCTCGCGCACAGCCGGAGCACGACCGTGACCAGCGTCGGATCGAGCGAGGTCTGGTCGCTCCAATAACGCGCCAGACGCTCTTCCATCTCGTGAATGAGCGACGCCGGCTTCGCAAGACTGCCCAAGGCCCACAGCATCGCCGCACGGGCCAGCTTGGGTTCATCGCCTTCACGGGGACGAGCATCCCAGCCCAGCAAAGCGACCAGCGGCTGGTGGAACTCTTCCACGAACCGCGCCCACAACGGACGATCCGTCTCAAGCACCATCCGGTCGCCAAGCGTCACCAGATAACCCGCCAGTCCTTCAATCACAATACGAGTCTCGTCTCCACGGAAACGGGTGACAAGATCGAGCCATTCACCAATCGGCAGGTCGCCTTTTTTGACCAGCGCCCAGATATTGTCGAGCAGGCCCAATCGTTCCTCCGGCGCAAGTTTGGAGATCGAGGCCGTGAGCGCGACACGGAGCGGACGGCTGTAGCGCGTCCGATAGAACCCCTGTTCGCCGGCGTTAGCATAGACCCAGCGAACCGGGCCAACAGCAGGCAGCGCAATGGTTGTGTGGGTGCCCGTCATCACCAGGCGATGCTGTCGGACACCCTCGTCGTCCTCGAACGCGAGCGTGACGGGAATGGCCCAGGGCCTCTCCGACGGAGGCCGTATCGCAGGATCGGCCCAAAAACGACGCTGCTCAATCTCAATCATCTGCATCGTCGATCCCACGGCACAAACCGCAACCATCGGAAATCCCGGTCTGGCGAACCAGTCCTGAGCCATGAGCGGCACAGGGTGGCCTGATGCCGCCTCCAGCGCGTTCCACAGGTCCGTCGCAGGAGCGTTCCCAAACTGGTGCGACGTGATGTAGTCCCGAATGCCCCGACGGAAGACCGCCTCGCCGAGAAACTGCTCCAGCATCCGCAACACCGACGCGCCTTTTTCATAGGTCAAGGCATCGAACATTTCCTCCGCTTCCGCCGCCGTGCGCACTTTCGAACTGATCGGTCTAGTCGAGGTCAACGCATCCACGCCAAGCGGCACCTGCTTGTCCCGCGCAAACTCCACCCAGGACTGCCATTCGGGACGCCACTCGTCCACAATTTTGCAGGCCAGCCAGGTGGCAAAGGACTCGTTCAGCCACAGATCGTCCCACCACTCCATCGTGACAAGATTACCGAACCATTGATGGACCACCTCATGCGTAATGACATTGGCGACGTCTCGAAGACTGTGGGCAGACGCCCGTGAGGGGTCGAGCAATACGCGGCTCTCGCGGAAGAACATCGCGCCCCAATTTTCCATCGCGCCCATCGCAAAATCTGGCACCGCGACCAGGTCAAGCTTGGCCAGAGGGTAGGGCAGATTGAAATAGCCGTTCAGCCGAGGCAAACAGTCGCGCATCACGTCCAGGGCAAAATCGGTCAGCGCGAGTTGGCCTGGCGTGGCATAGACCGCAACGCGCGTCCCGTTAATCACCGCGTCTCGGCATTCCAGCTTCGCGACAGCGAGGGCCACGAGATACGTGGACATCGGCGGCGTCTCGGCGAACGTGACCGTCTTGCGGCATGTGCCAACCTTAGCGGGGGCCCGTGCGGCCGCCAGATTGGCCTCCGATGCCCCCGCACCCCGCGCTCGCCCCAGCGAAGCCGGAGGCTCGCTTTCCACAGCGGGACGGGGATCTACCGACTCTGCCTCCACGTCCATGTTGGACAGCACGACTAGATGATCGGGCACAACGGCCGTGATCTTGAACCTGGCCTTCAAGGCCGGTTCGTCAAAGCAGGGAAACACACGGCGAGCATCCGTGGCCTCACATTGTGTAAAGGCGTAGCGGTCTGGCCCTGACTGCGCCTCATACAAGCCCTTCATCTGCTGATTCAAGCTTCCGGAAAAGGTCAGCGCGACCATGGCATGACCTGGCACAATCTCCCGACTCAGTGCGAGGGTGAGGGTCTCGGACTCCGCATCCTGAGACAAAGCCACCGTATGGTACACACCGCCGGATTCGACCATCGCTTCGTGAATCTCCAGGTCAAGCGCATGGAGAGTGATGGCGCGCACCGCCTCCCGCACCTGAAGTTGAATCGCCACGGCGCCAGAAAACCGCGCGTGATCCAGATCAACCGACAACGTCACGTCATAGCGCGTCGGCGCGACAGCCGAAGGCAAGCGTCCGTCAAGGAGAGGAACAAGAGTGGCAGGGATGCTCATGGTTGTATCCAGGTTGATCCGGCACCATTATCCGTAACGGAGAGCGCGGGCGCAAGTAAAGTTTCCGCCTGGATGGTATACTTCTATGATATACTTCTATGGTATACTTCTTTCTTCGCTACGGAGGACGGTCCCATGTCGCACGATGATTCACCACGCACATACCAAGAATCGCCTCATCAGGCCAATTTGTCACGCCGGGATGTCGGCAAGCGGCTCGGCTTACTGGGTGCTACGCTCCTTCTGGACGGGTGCGAAAGCCTTTCACCGCTCACGTTTCCAACATTCGGCAAACGATCAGATTTCGATCCCGCTCTGCTGACGCCGGACCAATTTTCCGCTCAAGTCGGCACCGTTGAAGTGGCCCGCGCGAATGTCGGCGGCGGCATCGAGCCGATGGCGGACTTCATGCGACGGTTTCTGTTCCACTCCCCGCGGCTGCACAAGGCCAGCCGATCCGGCGGTCTCATTGGATCAGTATTCTATAACCCGAATCCGGCTGCCATCGCATCGGCTGTGGCGCTGCAAATGGTGCCAGGAAAAGGGGAGGCGAAATTCCTGCACAATGATTTGGGCGTAATGGCGGCGACGCAATACGTCCAGGACGGCGCCAAATCGTTTGTTGCGATCTTCCCGAATTCCGCCTCATTCATCGGCGACGCCATCCACAAAGATCGAGCGATTATTCAACTGGTGCTGACCGGTGCCCTCCCCTCGGCAAAGATCGTCTGCACAAACCAGGACCTGGAAAGCCTGATCGGACGGCAATTGACGTTCGCATCCCAGATTGTGCATGGCATTCGTTGTGGAGCCAGTCTGCCCTCCATACGGAGCACCGGCATCTGGACCACGGAGCAGACGGCTCGCATTCCGGAAGGCACCGTTAGCCTTGCGCTTGCCGGCATCCTCATCCACCTGGAGATCGCCGGACAAGAAGTGAAACTACTGACACCTGCCGCCCCCAACGTACGCCCCACCGGCTGGCAGGACGTCAGCGACGCCTACCGCAACTTCGCCGTCGGCCAGTTGATCGAGACCGAACAAGCCCTGGCGCAATACGTTCCCCGCAATGCCTTCGAGCAATCGGTAGCCTCTGCGACATTGGCGGAATATCACCCCTATCTCACCGACCTCAAGAAGCGACTCGACTGGGGGCACACATGCGTCCAAGTCTATACCGTGCAAAAACAAGAGGGACGAGCCGACCTCTTAGCACAGTCTGTCTTCATTCACAAAGAAGGGGCCAGAACCAGGCTCTAATACGCTGGCGCGTCGCCTCTAGCAGCCTCATTGACGACGACGTGTTGACAGGCTATGCTCGCGCATGATGATTTTTCGCTCCTTCCCTGTTCCCCCTTTAGGCTGTAACTGCTCAATCATCGGCGATCCCACCACCAAACAGGCGCTGGTGGTGGATCCAGGAGGAGACTCCGAGCGGATCCTGAAGGAAGTGGCGGCGCTCGGCTTGACGGTCACCCACATTGTCCACACCCACGCCCATTTCGATCACTTTCTGGCCTCGGGGCAGATGAAAGCAGCGACGGGGGCGCCCCTCTGGCTGCACCAGTCCGATCAGATCCTCTGGAACAACCTCGAAATACAGTGCCGGGTCTTCGGCGTTCCCTATACGCCTGTTCCGTCACCTGACCGGTGGCTCAAGGACGATGACGAATTCCTGTTGGGAGATCTAAAAAGCGTGGCGCTGCACACTCCAGGCCACACCCCAGGCTCCATGTGTTTTCACTTTCAGGAGGACGGGATCGTGATTACCGGCGACACGCTGTTTCGAGAGAGTATCGGACGGACCGATCTCTGGGGCGGCGATGCGCAGGCTATTGAACACTCCATCAAAAACCGGCTCTACACGCTCGATGAAGACACCCGCGTCATCACCGGACACGGCCAAGACACCAGCATCGGCCACGAAATTCGGTTTAACGCGTTCGTGCAGGGCTAACTCCGCCCACCGTAAATCCGACTCTGTAGAGCGCGTCCCGAAACGTCGCGTCACCTTCCGACGCCGCCACCGACGTGTGCCGGAATTCCAGCCGTTGGGGATAGGATGCTCGCAACCAATCAAATGCGCGGCCCCTCTCAGGCCCCGGCAATTTCCCGATCTCCCGCAGCGCCGCATCATCCCTATGAATATCGTAGGCACACAGCACCAGCTCGCGCAGCAGGTCATCGCCTGATCGGCCTCTGTCACCCACAACCGGCGCCGACCTGCGATCCACCTCGCCTGGAGGCGCTTGAGGAGGAGGAGGCGTCCACTCGGGACGACGATGAAGCCAGGCGCAGACCGCGTCATAGAGCATCTTCGTGCCGGCCATCTTGCCATCCCACGAGTAGCCCGCAATGTGCGGCGTGCCCAGCGTGACCGCTCGGATCAGCGCAGGATCAGGCGCCGGCTCGCCTTCCCAGACATCCAGCACCGCCTCGCCCAGACGCTTCGCCTGCAAGCCACGCAAAAGCGCCGCGTTGTCCACCACCGCGCCACGAGCCGTATTGATGACCACCGCATGGGACGGGAGCAGCGACAACCTGGCGTCATCCAGCAGATGGTACGTCGCATCAGGCCCGTCGCGTGTCAGCGGTACGTGACAGGTCACGATGTCGCTCCGCGTCAGCAGGTCCTCCAGAGCAACCAGCCCGTCCCGTCCCACGCGCTCCACGCCGGCTCGCGCCAAGGGAGGGTCGTTGGCCAGCACGTCCATGCCCAACGCGAGGGCCTTCTCCCGCACCAGAGTCCCGATACGGCCCAATCCAATAATGCCCAGCGTCCGCCCTGCATACCGTTCTCTCCCCAATGCGACCAGCGCCGCCACCACGTACTCCGCCACCGCATTTGCATTGCTTCCGGGTGCATAGGCCAACGTAATTCCCCGCTCGCGGAGGAACGCCTGCTCTATGTGGTCCAAGCCAATCGTCGCACTGCCGACGAACCGAACCGAACTCCCCGCCAACAACCGTTCGTCCACAACCGTGACCGAACGGACCAACAGCAGATCGGCCTCCCGGACACGCTCCGGCCCGATCTCCCGACCGGACAGGACCTCGACGTGGCCAAACGTCCCGAACGCTTCCTTCACGTATGGGATATTCTCGTCTGCAACGATCTTCATAATTTATGGGAGTTGTACCCTCCAGCCGCATACTATATCCTAGATACGATTTCACCATGTGCCTTTTTGATGTGTCCAAGAGCCTAAGGAAACCATGACCAGCCATTCAGCTGCTGGAACACGCCGTCATTGCCGTTGAATGTGAAACCAGTCTTTGGCGGGCCAAACAGATGCCGGATTACGCAACACCGCTCACGCCGCAAAAGCGGCTCGGCGGACGGCATGGCCTGAAGAAATCAGCGGTCCTCCCAACGATTATCATCAAGGAGGAAGACCGAGCGCCCTTGAAGAACTGGCAAAACAAAAGAAAAATACCAATTCATGTTTGGCATGTATTCTTTGACGAGGCGTTCGGCATCTCACTCGCGGACGCAGAGAAACTGTTTTCGCGGGGTGACATTGAACCCACCGAGCAGGTGTTCCAGGCTCCGGGCGGTGCCACGACAAAGAAGGTGATTTACAAAATTTACTATAGGCACGCTTATCCATTGGCCACGACCATCGAAGAACCGCAATTGGTGGCGGACGCAATCACGGACAAGAATGGGCACATCCTCCCATACGTCCGATTTGTTGGAGGAAAGTCGAGATTGTCTGCGGAGGCATTGTCTGTCTTGGACTCGCTCGCGTAGACGATCATGCCCCAAACGCAACCCTACAGGCTCCTTCGCTCCGGACTGAAACGGGAGGCTCTGCGCAAGAAAGGGCAGTTCTGGACGCCTGATTGGACGGCGGACATCATGGTGGCTTATGTGTTGCAGGGAAAGCCAGCACACTTGCTCGATCCGGCCCTAGGCGAAGGCGCCTTCTTTCGCGCAGCAAAACGCTACGTGCAATCGCACGACTTTGATCTGACACTATTCGGTTGCGATATTGACCGGGAGGTGATCGGCCACGCCAGAATGTCGGGGCTGGATGCCGGCGACCTGCGAAACGTAGAAATGAGGGATTTCGTTCTCGATCCACCCTCCGGACAATTCCCCGCCATAATTGCCAACCCTCCTTATATCCGTCATCATCGTTTAACGCTGGCACACAAGGAGCGCCTACGGGAGTTTGCGCACAAGGCGACAGGACGGCGTATTGACGGACGGGCCGGGTTGCATGTCTATTTTCTCATCAGAGCGCTTCAGGCGTTGTCGCCGGGGGGACGCCTTGCCTACATTGTCTCGGCGGATATCTGCGAAGGCGTATTTGCGCATGCCCTTTGGCAGTGGATTTGTTCTCGCTACAGATTGGATACGGTCATCGTATTCGCACCAGAAGCCACCCCCTTCCCCAATGTTGACACCAACGCACTCGTCTTTCTCATCCGCAACGCAAGACCGGCCAGCGCCTTTGATTGGGTGAAATGCCTTGATCGTGATTCAAGAGAATTGACGGCACTTGTGTCGGGGCGGAAGCAGAAGAACTGCACAGGCATTCAAATTCACCGCCGCGTGTTGTCTGAAGCCCTGGCGGCAGGGTTGTCAAGACCACCGTCAGACGCCGCCAAAAATCAATATACACTTGGCGACTTTGCCTCCGTTATGCGTGGCATTGCCACGGGCGACAATGCTTTCTTCTTCATGACATCGGCGCGCGCCAAGGAATTGGGGATTCCCAGCACCTTCCTGGTAAAGGCTGTGGGGAGGACGCGAGATATCCAAGGAGCGTATTTCGATCAGGAGGATATACGGCGCCTTGAAGCCAGTGGAAGACCCACGCGATTATTGAACGTCAACGGGTTGCCGTTTGACCAGATTCCGGTGCGTGTGCAGCAATATCTTGAGGCCGGGGAGAAAAACGGCCTGCCCAACAAGACACTCATTAAAACTCGAAGACCGTGGTATCGGATGGAGACACGCAAGATTCCGCCGATTCTCTTTGCCTATCTCGGCAGAAGAAGTGCGCGGTTCATCAGGAACCGGGCCGGCGTCGTTCCCCTCACGTGCTTACTGTGCGTTTATCCACGGCATTCCTCCCCTGAATTTATCGAACACCTTTGGAAGGTGCTCTCGAACCCGGAGACCATACGCAATCTGCGGACGGTTGGAAAATCCTATGGCGGAGACGCGATCAAGGTTGAACCCCGATCATTAGAACGATTGCCGTTGCCGGACGACCTTGTGCGCGCAGAAGGCTTGACCCCATACCGGCACCCCACACAGGGATCGCTGGATTTCAGCAAATACGTGGCGTGACAGGCCACCGCACCGGCAACATCTGCCTGTGCCAACCAGACAAACACGAATGCCCCAATAATCGCCAAGCTGCGACGCTTCGTGGCTGTTCCTTTCTTCTACTCCACAGAAAACACCCCGATCATCCCTTTATCCGCATGGAAGACCACGTGGCAATGAAAGAGCCAGAGACCGGGCTGCTTGAACTTCACCAGCAGAGTGTCCGCCGCGCCGGGGGCCAAGGGCAGGACATTAGCGGGCCAGGGCCGGCCATTGAGCACACCGAGCGACACATGGGCCACGGAATGGGCGTGGAACGTGTGGATGTCATCGCCGATGTTGATGACATGGAGTTTGATGGGTTCGTTGACCTTCACCGTAAAGGCCGGCACCGTCTTGTTCAGTTGCTCGGCCACGCCGGGGAATCCTTTTTTGTGAAACACCGCTTCGAGCGCGGCTTCCCCGCCGGGCAGTCCCAAGCCGTTCATGATGTAGTCAGGCACTTCGCCCTCGACCACATGGCCGATTTCGCCCATGAAGAGAACCTCTTGCCTCATCGGAGGCTCGTTGGCGGCTTCCACAATGATAGCGCCATAGAGGCCCTGGTGAATATGCTGCGTGATGTGCAGCCCGCCGTCAGCCGAATGGCAATGGTAGTAGTAGATCCCTGGAGTGGTCGGCTGGAATTCATACGTGTGTTCGCCGCCCGGCGGAATCATGGTCATGGCGCCCATGCCTTTGCCGGTAATAATGTTGGCTTGACTGCCGTCATGCTGGAAGACATAGTCCGTCAGGTGCGTGTGAAAGCTGTGCGTGAGGGTGTGGCGATTTACGACCCGGACGCGTAGCCGTTCGCCTACTGTGACCCGTAATATTGGCCCAGGCACGCTCCCGTTAAACGTCCATGCGTGCCACACAGCCCCCTTGCCATAGGTAATGTCCTTGGGCACGATCTCGAGGGTGTAGGCGCGAACCGGCGTGGCCTTGGTGTCTGCGGCTTCAGCGACGCCGCGCCAGGCTCCCGTAAAAAATAGATCGCTCACGAATATCGTGGCAGCGAGTACAAATAGGGTCATCATGCCCACTCGTCCAGTATGTTGTCTGTTCATAGCCATCCTCCTTTTGCGGCCCCCCCGCCTTTCCCTGTCCACGTACGCCCCTCCAACAGATGGCGGACAGCTTCTTTCAATTCCTCCATCCGCACGGGCTTGTTGAAATAGGCCGATGCGCCCCACATGTAGGCCAGGGACTCGGTCTGCTTGTCCCCGAATGCCGTCATCAGAATGACCGGTGTGCGCGGCGCGATCGTCTTGAGTTTCCCCACCAGTTCCAGGCCCCCATGCGGCATTCGGAGGTCGGTGATAACCACATCCGGCGCGCCCTCGCGCACGGCACACAACAGCGCTTCGCCATCAGCCACTGGTGTGACCCCGTAGCCGTCCCCCTCCAGTTCATCGCTCACCAGGCTCCGCATCGCCGCATCGTCATCGGCCACCACAATACGCGCCCCGCCTCCCTGTTCGCGGACTTGACCCATGGCACTTACATGCGCTCCTGTATCATCCGCTCCGCCGCCAGCCAGTCCTCCACGTCATACCCGTGTTCACCGCCACGACGCAGATACAGCGTATACGCAATCTCGGCCACCGTTTCCTCGACGATTACGACCGTGGCGACAGGAAGAGACAATGGTTTCAACTGTGATGTCGGTTTCGGTTTCGGTTTCAGTTTCGATTTCGGTTTTTTGACCGGCATGGGCATGATCCTCCCGAAGCCGCTATCGTGGCCCTCCGCCTTGTTTCTCGATCTTGCGTTTCGCCGACAGGGCGTCCGCCTGCACCACAATCTTGCAATGGTCACAAATGATGTCTGATCCGGGCTTCCCGCATATATGACAATGATGCCGCTCCTCGAACGGCCGCTTGTCTTCGGGTGTCTTGGTGTCTTGTTCAGCCATAGTCGCGCCCTCCACTTGCCTTGTGAGGACTGAGCAAAACCAATACCAAGGCGAGAGATGTTCGCTCGAGAAAAAAACACCTTAATAATCGAGAGTTCGAACTGTGCGCCGACCGAGGGGGCCTTCAACAGTGGCGAAAATGGCGACAGCACGGGCCGGCTGCTGGGGAGAGATGCGCCTGCGAAGGAGCCTACAGCTGGCGGGGACGTAATCGGGATGATAGCGCGGCGTTACCGCCACGTATAGTGATAGGACAGGCCGATGACATTGGTCTCCTGGGTGGAGTTTTGCGTTACCGTAGTGCCATCCGAGTACGTCCACGTCGTCCACGTCCAGTCATCGGTGCGAAAGCGGTCGTAGACGTAGGTGAGACGGAGCGTCGCGTGCTTCGTCACCGCATACTGTACAAACAGGCTTAGCTTGGTCAGTGTGGTCGAAAAGTCGGGGATCGTATCCACCGCAGCCGCGCCGAGGAATGCCCGTTGTCGGTGTTGATCCGTCATCCTGGCATGGCTCAGGTCGGCGCCGAGTTCGAGCCGACTCAACAGCTTGCCGCGCGCACCCAGGCCGAAGGAATCACCGACATTGCGCAGCTTGGCCTCCCAGGTGTTCGGGGCGGTTCGGGCCAACTGTTCGTAACGGGTATCGTCACGGGACATCCAGGCCGTGGCCTGCCAGTTGTCGCTGAATGCATAGGCGGCGTCCACCGAATACGCGCTCGCCGTGCCTTTGCGCAGCCCCAATATTGTTGCGTTCTCGCGCCGGCTGTAGTGGTCACGCGACTCGTCCACACTGACCTGCAACGACAGTTGCTCCGTCGCTTGCCAGTGCGCCGACAAGCGCACTTTGTCGCGCTTCCGGTCGGCCAAGTGGAGGGGAGCGATTTCATTGCTGCCGAGGGTATTGTTGTTCCGCGCCGTGGTCAGAAACGGCGACCCGCTACGATCGCTGTGGATGTAGGCCAGCGCGCCGGTCATGGTGTCCGCCATCGAGCGCCGGAGTTCTACGCGATAGGATGCTTCGTCGGTCCGCTCACGCTGGCTGACCGACGCCACACGATACAGGTTACGTTTTTTCTCGTCATACTCGATCCCGCCGGTCAGACGGAAGCTCATCGGCAGGGCATACCCGGCCTCCAGCTTGCCCGCCATCGCCCGAATGGAACGGGGCTCGTTCAAGCCGTCAAGCGTACTCGTACCGACGACGTTGGTGTAGAAGGCAAGCGGAGTCTTGTCGTCCTTGTCCTCATAGCGGAAGTTTCCAGACAAGGACAGCGCGGGCATGGGACGGGCGACGATGCCCAGTTGTAGTAACGTTGTGTCAACGGTTCCGCCCAGGTCTCTGCGGGTATTCCTCGTCGGCGCCACGAAGAACGCCTCGTTCTGGGTCGCCCTGGTATACGCGATCTTGAACGTGCCGCGCGTAGTCGGCGTCACGCTGTAGCCGCCGGACAAGTGCATCTGGTGGGATTGGTTGCCCGGCGGCAGCGCCATTTGGGTAAAGACCGTGCTGTTCGGCACCGTGAGCACGGTGTGATGGTTGTCGAACATCGCGCCATAATACCCGCCCGAGAGTTGCAGCTTCTCCCCGGCATAGCTCAGGATGGCATCAATCTGCCGGGTGGTCTGGTTGATCGGATCGCTCAGGAAGTTCACGGGCGCGCCCCCCTGCCCCCACGGGCGCGCGCCATCCTTCTCCTCATTCTTGAAACGCACCTGCATGTCCAAGCCTGCCGGCAAATGCTTGCTGAAGCCCAGGGTCGCGGCCTCGCGCTTGGTCTTCAGGACAATGTTCTCAAACGCGGCGCCATTGATCGTCTGGGTGGCGGTGCCGATGCCGGCCAGCCCGGTCCTCACGCGGTAGGGATTGACGCTGGGCGTGACGTCATACTCGATGAAATAGCCCCAGTGTCCCTGGCGATGATGCTCCAATCGAAGCTCACGCGATTCAAGCCCGAGATGACGGCCGCTGAGGTGAAACCACGTTCCGGTGGCGTCGTCACGCGTGAGCAGGCTCCCGCCCACAAGACCATACACACCCTTTTCGTTCAACCCGCTGTACCGACCGAAGCGCAGGCCCTCGTCGGTCACGTAGCCCACACCGAGATCAATGGTGCTTTCGGGCTTGGTGAGCGCCGTGATCTCGTCGCTCTCGGCGGCGTAAGCGCCCACGGTGGTCAGGACGAGAGCGACCGTCGCGCTGAGCCGGAATACACACTGTGCATGTCTGTTCATAGGCCACCTCCCGTCGCCATGTCGTTATCGGCGAAAGACTCGTTCCCCCAAAGCGGGCACGTCAAGCGGGTTATTGGTGCCATGAATGTTGGTATGGCAGTTGACACAGCCTCGCGCCACAAGGTTCGCGGCGGTCGTGCTCGTCGGCCCGCCAGGAAAGGCCCCCGCGAGAGGGCGATGTCCGGTGGGTTCGTGGCACGACTGACACAGGAACGGCGGGCGTACCTTGAGTAGACTGGGCGTGGTGGCGCCATGCGGATTGTGACAAATCGAACAGTCTTCCATCACCGGCTGGTGGTTGCGCACAAACGGCCCGCGTTTTTCCATGTGGCAGGTGTAGCAGGTGTCGTTGACGCTGTCGCGCGCCATAGCGGCCCGCCCCGCCGAACCGTGCGGATTGTGACAGTCGGAGCAGGCCACCTTGCCTTCGAGGATCGGGTGGCGCGAGGGCCGATTGATTTCTGCGCGCTTATCCTTGTGACAGGTGAGGCACACGTCCGATTGGGTGTGCTTGTCACGCACCTTGTCATGCCCGGTGTGGACCTGATGGCAGGATGCGCAGGTGGTGTCGCGGCCGGCATGGGCGCTGCCGGACCAGTGGATCCGCTTGCCGCCCTGGTGGCAGCTCAAACAGACGGCGTTCTGGTCAACCGCAGAAACGGTCGCTTTGCTTCCGAAATAGCGATCGGGCTTGGGGCGCTCTTTGACCCCGGACGGTTTATTGATGTGCGTCTCGCTGGCGCCATGACAACTGGTGCAGGTCGGTGTGCGACCATCCGCTATCGTGCCATGCTTGGTCTTGCCGATGGAGAGCACCGGATAGGCTTCGGACTCATCATGGCAGCGGGTACATTGGGCATCGCCCTTGAGCACCATGTCCTTACGCGTCGCCTTGTCGGTGTCCTGCGTCAAGGCGTTTGGAGCGGCCAGTGCGAGGCCAAGCGCCAACGCAAGACCCTGCCACATGACGGCAACTGAAAGTTTCATGCGATTCCTTCTTACTCGCTCACGGTCATTTCCTGCGGACCAGGACCATCCGGTTCCCGGTGCGCAATACCATAATGACAATCAATACAGGTCAAGCCGTCTCGTTTGCCTCTTGCGTGACGACTCTGCGCCCGCTCGGTCTGCTTCTCGCTGCTCATGGCACCCTCATGATGGCAATTGCGGCATTCGAGCGAGTCGGTTTTTTTCATGCGGGTCCATACCGTTTTCGCCATGTCAGCGCGGTGCGCCTGAAATTTCTCCTTGGTATCAATCACGCCGATCAAGTGCCCATATAGTTCGAACGTCGCTTCCACCTTGCGCAACAGCATCGGACCCGGCGCGCGCGGTACATGGCAGTCGGAGCAAATGGCGCGCACACCGCTGCGGTTTTTGTCATGGATGGTGTCCTTGAACTCGGCATAGGCGTTCTCGCGCATTTCATGGCAACTGATGCAGAACTTTTCGGTATTGGTCCAGGCCAGCCCTGCCGCGCCGACGCCCATGAGTATCCCGGCCACCAGCAGCGCAATCAGACCGCCCCCTGCGACCACGATCACCCGCGAGAAAGTGGCGCCGCGTCGGTTGCGCGCATCCCATGATTGTTTGAGCATCGCTTGTGCTCCTGATGACGCAAGCCGTTCAGCGCGACAGGATCCAGTCCACCACGTGCCGGACGTCGGCCTCGTTCTTGGTCTTGAGCGCGTCGTGCTCTTCTTCTTTGCCGTCTATCGTGACCGTGGGGGTCGTGGTCAGGTGCAGAAAGAGCTTCTGCGCGGCATCCGCCTTGTCCCGGTATTTTCCGGCGGTCTCTTGGAAGGAAGGGCCATCCTTCTTTTTGTCAAGCGCGTGGCACTTGAAACAATGGCTCTTTTTCATCAGCGCCTCAACGGCCGCGTCATCCGCCGCGCCGACGACGCCGGCATGTCCCAACCAGGCCAACGCGAATGACCCAATGATCGCCAGACTGCGAGGCTTCATGGCTGTTCCTTTCTTTTATTCCACGACGAACGCGCCAATCATCCCTTTATCCGCATGGAAGACCACGTGGCAATGAAAGAGCCAGAGACCGGGCTGCTTGAACTTCACCAGCAGAGTGTCCGCCGCGCCGGGGGCCAAGGGCAGAACATTGGCGGGCCAGGTGCGGCCATTGAGCACCCCGAGTGACACATGCGCCACGGAATGGATGTGGAACGTGTGGATGTCATCGCCGATGTTGATGACATGGAGTTTGATCGGCTCATTCACCTTCACCGTAAAGGCCGGCACCGTCTTGTTCAGTTGCTCGGCCACGCCGGGGAATCCTTTTTTGTGAAACACCGCTTCGAGCGCGGCTTCCCCGCCGGGCAGTCCCAGGCCGTTCATGATGTAGTCGGGGACCTCGCCCTCGACCAAGTGGCCGATTTCTCCCATGAAGACGACCTCCTGTCGCATCGCCGCATCGTCATCGGCCACCACAATACGCGCCCCGCCTCCCTGTTCGCGGACTTGACCCATGGCACTTACATGCGCTCCTGTATCATCCGCTCCGCCGCCAGCCAGTCGTCCACGTCATACCCGTGTTCACCGCCACGACGCAGATACAGCGTATACGCAATCTCGGCCACCCTTTCCTCGACGGTTACGACCGTGGCGACAGGAAGAGACAATGGTTTCGACTGTGATGTCGATTTCGGTTTCGGTTTCGATTTCGGTTTTTTGACTGGCATGGGCATGATCCTCCCGAAGCCGCTATCGTGGCCCTCCGCCTTGTTTCTCGATCTTGCGTTTCGCCGACAGGGCGTCCGCCTGCACCACGATCTTGCAATGGTCACAGATGATGTCTGATCCGGGCTTCCCGCATATATGACAATGATGCCGCTCCTCGAACGGCCGCTTGTCTTCGGGTGTCTTGGTGTCTTGTTCAGCCATAGTCGCGCCCTCCACTTGCCTTGTGAGGACTGAGCAAAACCAATACCAAGGCGAGAGATGTTCGCTCGAGAAAAAAACACCTTAATAATCGAGAGTTCGAACTGTGCGCCGACCGAGGGGGCCTTCAACAGTGGCGAAAATGGCGACAGCACGGGCCGGCTGCCGTGGCACGATGCGCCGACGCCGAGGCTACGGATGCGGGGATGCTATCGGAAGGAGGACGTGGAAAGTGGCGCCTTTCCGACGCTCGCTCTGCACGCGGATGTGCCCGCCGTGCTCCTGGACGATCCCGCAAGCCACGGTCAGGCCCAGACCAGTGCCTTTACCCACGTCTTTGGTGGTAAAGAACGGATGGAAGATTTTGTCGAGGTCTTCCGGGGCAATGCCGTGCCCGGTATCGGACAGAGCAATCTCGATCATGTCCGTCGCATGGGGGGACGCCTGGCTGTGCGCGGGCACAACGGCGGTCCGAATACGCAACGTCCCGCCATCCTCCATCGCATGGAGCGCATTGATCGCCAGGTTCAGCAGCACCTGCTCGATTTGGTCGGGATCCACCTCGGCCTGAGGGAGCGTCGGCGACAGGTCGGTCGTGACTGTAATCCGGTGCTGCGTGAGCCGTTCGCGCAGCATATCGAGCGTGTCCTCCACCAGCCTATTGAGGCTCATCGGGCGCCGTTCAATGGGGCGGCGGCGGGCGAACGCCAGCAACTGGTGCATGAGCTTGGTGATGCGCTCGACCTGCTCAATAATGGTCTGGAGCCCCTTGGCCTGATCGGGATCCGTTGTCTTCCGTTGCAGAAACTCGGCCCGGCCTAAAATCACATTCATCGGCGTCCCGATTTCATGCGCCATGCCGGAAGCCAGCACGCCCAGTTCAGCCATCCGCTCGGCCTGGCGTAGCTGCGCCTCCAACTGTCTCCGCGCACTGATGTCGCGCAGAATGACGGTAAAGAGGCGCCGACCGCCCGCTTCGACCTGTGAGATAGCCGCCTCGGCCGGAAACTCCTCGCCGTCGGCTCGAAACCCGCTGATGGTCCCCAACGCGCCCATGCGACGGTTGATCGCGTTGGTGCAGTCGAACGTCTCGACAGGCTTGCGGTGGATGTCACGGTACCGTCCAGGAATGAACCGCTCAATCGGCTGTCCCATGGCATCCTCGGCCTTACACCGAAACATCTGTTCAGCCGCAGGATTGAAGAGCACGATACGCTGATCGGCGTCCACCGTGACGATGGCATCCATGGCCGACAGGAGGATGCCGGCCAGTTGCTCTCGGCTGGTCTTAGGGTCCACGTCAGGACTGCATCCGCGGCTGCTCAATCTCGGCCAGCTTCCGATAGAGGGTCTTGCGGTCGATCCCCAACATCTGCGCTGCTTGGTACTTATTGCCGGTGGTCTTCTCCATGATTCTCACGATATAGGCCCGCTCCAGCTCGGCCAATGTGCGGGTCTTCTCAGCGGCTTCTTCGATCATGCGCCGGTCGCCGGCGTCGCCGCGCACCGCCTGCGGAAGATCCTCCGGTCCGATCTTCTCCCCGCGCGTCAAGGTGACGCCCCGCTCGATCACGTGCTCCAGTTCCCGCACGTTCCCCGGCCAGGGATGCTCCATCAGCAAGGCCCACGCCCCTTCAGTCAGACCCGAGACCGTTTTCTGCATGAGCGCGGCGTACTTCGTGATGAAGTGCTGGACTAACACCGGAATGTCCTCCGTCCGCTCCCTGAGCGCCGGCATGTGGACTTCGATCACGTTCATCCGATAGTACAGATCCTCGCGGAACTGCTTAGCCTTGACCTCGCCCGCCAGATCGAGATTCGTCGCGGCAATCACCCGGACATCCACCGCAATGACGCACGTGCCGCCGACGCGCCGAATTTCCTTCTCCTGGAGCGCACGCAGGAGTTTGGCCTGGAGACTGATCGGCAACTCGCTGATCTGATCCAGAAAGAGTGTGCCGCCGTGGGCCTCTTCAAACAAGCCCTTCCGATCAGATTTGGCATCCGTGAACGCGCCCTTGACGGAGCCAAACATTTCGGACTCGAGCAGATTTTCTGGAATCGCCGCGCAGTTAACGGACACAAACGGCCCCTTGGCGCACGGGCTATTGTAGTGGACGGCGCGGGCCACGAGTTCCTTGCCGGTGCCGCTCTCGCCGGTAATCAGAATGCTACTCCGACTGGGCGCGATGCGCCGGATCAAGTCGAAAACGGCCTGCATGGACTTGCTCTTGCCTAAAATCTGATTGAAGCTGTAGGTCTGCTCGACCGCCTGACGCAGGTGAAGCACTTCCCGCCGAAGCGACGCCTCGCAGGCCGCTTTCCTGGTGATACGCCTGATCTCGTCCGACTTCACCGGCTTGGTCACATAATCGTAGGCACCCTGCTTCATCGCCTCGATCGCGGATTCAATGGAACCGAAGGCCGTCATGATGACGACGTTGGTCTCTGTATGGTGATGCTTGATCTCCTCCAAGAGCGCCATCCCCGACAGGCCCTTCATGTTGAGATCACTGATGACCACCGCAAAGTCCCGCTCACCCATCCGGGCGAGCGCCTGCTCACCCGATACGGCCGTCTCTGCGTCATACCCGTCATTTTTCAGGATATCGGCCAGCAGCGCGCACATCTCCGGCTCGTCATCCACGATCAGAATCCGGGTGGCCTGGTGCTCCGTCATATTCCTCATCCTGCGCGATTGTACTCTTACCATTCAAGGTTGAGAAGACTCGTCATCGGACGACCAGCACTGAGCAGGAACAATGGCGCGTCAGCTTGCTCGAGACACTGCCGAGAAAAAAGCGCGTCACCGCGCTCATGCCCTTCGCGCCGACGACAACCAGGTCCGCCCGCCACGTCTTCACAGCCGCCACAATCTCGTCCGCTGGATCGCCCGGCCTGTACGCTTCGTGCACACAGTACCCTGCGGCCTCCAGTCTGTCCGCGTCACGATGGGCCAAGTTGATCCCCGCAAGCGCCACGTCCGAATAGGCGAACGGCGGCAGAACATACAGCACCATCACCTCGATCTCGCCCGTCTTCGCCGGTTTCAATTCGCGCAGCAGAAAGCGCAGGGCGCGGTCAGCGGTCTTCGAGCCGTCCACCGCCAACAGTATCCGCCTGATCGGTCGCGGCGGCTGCTTAACCACCAGAATCGAGCAGGGCGCGTGCAGCGCGACCTGCGAGGAGACACTCCCGAGGAAGAGCCGGTCGAAGTTACCACGCCCCCGGTTGCCGAGCACCACCAGGCCCACACGCCCACCGGCATGGGCAAGAATCGTCGGCGCCACATGCCCCTTCTCCACGGTCACAGTCCCACGGAGCGTGAGCGCTTTGAACAGCCCAGCGGTTTGGGCTGTAACTTTTTTCGCCCGGTTCTCCAGCCGTCTTTTTTCGGCCTGCAGATACCCCTCGTACCCGATCATCGCCGGCTGCGGCACGAACGGCGCCCGCAGCGCGGCCAGGTCCACGACGTGTACGGCTGTGACCGCCGGCCTCTTCGCAAACGGGATCGCTCCGATCCATTGCACCACCCACCGTCCGTATTTCGATCCATCCACCGCCGCAATCACGTTCATAGCCTGTCTCCTTTCATGGCTGACTCTCTCGTCCCCTCTCCATTCTGCCACGTCCAGTCACGAATGTCAGGCAGGTCGTCGCCATTAGGTGGTGATGTAGCGCTTGTGCTCGGCAAGTTTGTCGCGGACGACGTCATGCGCGTAGGCCCTGCGGGGCGCCAGCTTCGGCACGCGGTCGAACACGTCGGCCATCAGATGAAACCGATCCAAATCGTTCAGGACGGCCATATCGAACGGCGTCGTGGTCGTGCCTTCTTCCTTCTACCCCCGGACATGGAGATTATGATGATTTGTCCGGCGGTAGGTCAGGCGTGGATCAACCAGGAATAGCCATGATAGGCAACGATGAAGAGTGACGGCGCACCGTGCCAGACAGGGCTGTCACTCATTTCTTCGTGAAGTGCCAGATGAGCGCCAGCACGGCATCGCGCTTAACGTAGACGACGAACGCAAGAAGAGCGAGCAGAACCAGCGGCACGGGCACCGCCGCCATTTCATCATGGAGCAGATGTGTAAGGGTCGCGCCGACCATGATGACGCCGAGCAGCAGCGCCCCCACCCCCGCAACACGCGGAATCAGCAGCGCGATTGCGCCCCCCATCTCCATCGCCCCCACCAGGTACAGGAACCATTCCGGATAGCCCCAGCGGACGAAGCGCACCACGGCTTCAGGAGAGGGGTCTAGCTTGATACTGCCCGCCAGAAGAAAGAACGTCGCCAGCACCACCGTCAGCATCCGCACAAAGACCATTTTCCCCGTCGCCACCGGTGGCGTCTCGTCCATGTCCGGCCTCCCTCACTGTGCCATACTCTGAGTGGACATTACCCCCATCGCAGAGGAATGTCCACTGGCGACAGGCTCAGGCGGCCTGACGGTAGACCAGGACCGGAATAGTGGAATGGGTCAAGACCTTCACGGTCTCGCTGCCCATCAGAATTCCCTCCAGCCCCTTCCGCCCGTGGGAAGCCATCGCGATCAGATCACAGCCCTCGTTCTTCGCAGCGGCAATGACGGCTTCATGGGGCGTATTGCTGGTGGCAAGCAACGTCTTATAGGGCACACCCACCGTTTTCGCTTCGCGCTCCACCACCGCTAGAGAGTCGTTGGCCCTGGCCGTTGCCGCCGCCACAAATTCATTCATGGCGTCGGGATCAAGGGCGGCTGAATCATCCCCCTCATAGGGCATGAACGTACTCGGCATGGCATGAAAGCCGGTGACATGCGCATTGAGCGTCTTGGCCAGCCAGACCGCGCTCTTAACGGCGTACTCTGACAGCTTCGATCCGTCCGTTGGGATTAAAATGTGGGTATACATGGCGTCCTCCTTTGGTTGATTGTGGTTTGCCTTTTCTTACTGAGGAGAACCATGCAAACGGTGTTCCCGCTCCCAACTACTCGAATGTCTTGATGTATGTGTGACGAGAAGAGCGCAGACCGTATCGGGTTGGCGTGTTTCGCCCCAACAAAACTGGCACGGTTGTAGCCAAATGCGCTACTGAGCTTGCTGGGGGAACCCGTCCGTCCGTCCGGCCAGCACCACGCAAAACATATGCGTCGTTACCTTTGGCGCCACCGTGCTCACCTGCAGATTGAGACCAAAACACGGCAGGTAGGCGTCCCTCTCGGAACGCCTGCCCTTTGTAAGACATGTCCTACGAGCACTACGCTGCGATGATGAAGGTGCCTGGGGAAGGGATCGCTACGCACCCACGCACTTTGCAGAAGCGCCCTTTTTCTTAGTTACAGTTTTGTATGCTACTCGCGGCTCATGCACTGCCGGATAACGATCCATCCATGCAAGGTCTTTACCAATCACAAGTTCCTCTATTGTTGCATGATGCGTATTGTTCATCGGTATCAACCTCATCTGAAAACCATGCCTACGCGCCAGAACTTTGGCCTCATCGGCATTGTCATAGGTCATAAGGAAATCGCCCTTAATGGCTCCGCAAAGCAGAAATAGGCGGTCGTGATTAAGGTTGCAGTGGCGATAGAGACGGGCGCCGGCTTTCTTGCCCCCAACCGTATAGGGCGGATCAATAAAGAAGACTGCGTCTTTACGGTGAGCGTATTGGAAGATGACGTCTAGTCCGTCCCCGTGGCGAAAATCAATCCGGTCCGTAACCAGATCCAGGTCAGAGAATCTGCGAGCAAGAGTAGCCGGATACCAGCGGGAGCGAATGCCTTTCCCATTCTCGCCATGCTTGAGAAAACCTGCTCCATCGGCCAGGATTCCCCCATGAAATGTTCTATTTTTCAGGATCGTTCGGAACGCTTTTTCTTTCGTCTCAGTGTCCGTTCTGGCTATTTCTTGAATGACAGCGTCTCTCGTGAGATCGAATTCGCGTATGCGCTTGGCAAGCCATTTCGCATGTCCGTCAACGACTGCCTGCCATACAGCAGCAATGTCGGAATCAAGTTCAACCATGACGGCACACTTCGCATGATTCTCGAATAATGCAGTGAGGCTAATGATTCCGCCGCCTGCAAATGGTTCAATCAGAATGTTTGGCTTGGGGGATCGCGCCTCCATCCAGTTCCTAAACGTCGGCACAAACCAAGTCTTTCCTCCCGGATATCGAAAGGGGCTTCTTTGAGGAATGGCTGCAACATTGACGGGCTTCAGATCATTTGCGTTGTCGACGAGGTCCGGGAAAAAAGACTGCTGGCGCGTTCTCATTTAGAATGGCTTTTCAAGGGTCTTGTTTGTCGGGGGAGTTTCAAGGTGCTCGTCAAGCCTCTCCTGAAGCAGTTGCATGAAGTCACCCATCTTTCCAGGAACAGGAGTGGTGATTGCTACCAGCGCAGGCTCAAACCCAGTAAATACCTCGTCGATCTTTGTGAGCTTGTACTTGTCCTGTCCATTCACCTTCGTCAATTCAAGGTCGTAAATCAGCCATGCGATGTCGGCTTTTGCCTTACGCACATGCGATAGACGAGGAAGCGTGTCAAAAAAACTCTTATTGAGAGCTACGGCGCTTTTCTTCTGCCATGAATGAAGGATGCCACCCTTGAAAAAGAGTTGCGGGGCCAGTCGTTTGCGGGATGAAGACAGATAGTCCGGGCGTGAATGCCTTCCGCCCACGTGGCGTTGAACCATCCAAGACACGTGCCGACTTGGCGGTGGTTGTCGTCCCTGGCTTCCCTACCTCAACTCCAGCACGTCCTGCATGTCGTACAGGCCCGGCGGCCTCGTGACCACCCACCGCGCGGCTCGAAGCGCGCCGCGGGCGAAGATGTCGCGGCTCTGGGCCCGATGCGTGACCTCGATCCGCTCCCCCGACCCGCCAAAAAGCACGGCGTGATCGCCGACGATGTCACCCGCGCGAATCACCTGCATGCCGATCTCCCCCGGTTTGCGTTCGCCGATCATGCCCTTGCGGCCATAGGTGGCCACCTGATCGAGGTCCCTGCCGGTGGCTTCGGCCAACACCTGAGCGATGGTGAGCGCGGTCCCGCTGGGGGCATCCTTCTTGAGCCGATGGTGGGCTTCTGTCACTTCAATGTCATAGTCCTCACCGAGCGCCCTGGCCATCTCAACCAGCACCTTCAGGACGACGTTGACCCCCACGCTCATGTTGGGCGAACACACGCAAGGAATCGCGCCGGCGAGTGTGCAGAGTTCGGCCAGTTGCGCGGCGGAGAATCCCGTCGTGCCGATCACCATCGCTCTCCTGGAGGCGGCCATTATCGCCAGATGCATGAGCGTGGCGGCCGGCGTGGTAAAGTCAATCAACACATCGGCGCGTTCCGCGAGCGTAGCTAGATTATCGGTCACGGCCACGCCCATCCGTCCACACCCTGCAACCTCACCTGCATCGGCGCCAATAGCCTGGTGCCCTTTGCGCTCGACGACGCCCACCAGTTGGAAAGCAGACGATTCCTTGATGAGACTGACGAGCCTCGCCCCCATGCGCCCGCCCGCCCCTGCCACAATGACAGCAATCATGCAATCAACCCATACCCCTTCATCACGCCCGTGAGCATGTCGAGATTCTCCTGCGTCATTTGGCAGAGCGGAAGACGCACGTCCGCGCCGGCCTTGCCCATCAGCGACAGGGCCTGTTTCACGGGAACAGGATTCGTTTCGACAAACAATGTTTGGAAGAGTGGATAGAGTTTAAAATGCGCCGCGCGCGCCGTGGCCGTCTCGCCGGCCTCCCACGCATCCACCAGTGCCGCCATGTCGGCGGGCGCAATGTTCGCCGTCACCGTGATGACACCCGTCGCCCCCACGGCCAGCATCGGCAACGTCAAGGCGTCGTCCCCCGACAAGACCGTAAACGACTCGCCGCAGGCCTGCACGATCTCACTCACCTGCTGGAGCGACCCAGACCCCTCCTTGATCCCCACGATATTCGGACAGCGCGCCAGCCTCGCCACAGTCGCAGGCGTTATGTTCACCGCTGTCCGACCGGGAATGTTGTAGAGAATCTGGGGGATCTCCACCGCCTCGGCAATCGCGTAATGATGCCGATAAAGCCCTTCCTGACTCGGCTTGTTGTAGTAGGGCGAAATGAGCAGCGCCGCGTCCGCGCCGGCTGAACGGGCATGGCGGGTCAGCGCAATGGCCTCCTCCGTGGAATTGGAACCAGTCCCGGCGATCACCGGCACACGCCGCTTCACGACCTCGATCGTGAACTCGATGACCCGGTTGTGCTCCTCATGAGTCAGTGTGGCGGATTCGCCCGTCGTCCCGCAGGGCACGATCCCATCAGTCCCGTTCGCAATCTGCCATTCAATGAGATCACCGAGCGCCTGCTCGTCAATCCGGCCGTCTCGGAACGGCGTGATGATGGCCACCAGCGAGCCTTTCAACGTCATCTTCCTACTCCTCCCATGCCTCAGGCCGCAGATGGCCCTCGTACAGCGCCCGTGCTTCGCCGGTCAGCGTGAGGTTCGTAAACTGCTCGCCACGCTGCGTGAACGACACCAGCAAAGGCATTCGGCTGATGGGCATCACCGTAATCGGCGATTCCATTTTGTGAACCAACGCGGCCATCAACGCCGACGCGATCGCGCCGCTTCCACAGGCCAGCGTCTCGTCCTCAACGCCCCGCTCGTATGTCCGAATCTTGATGGTCTGCCGATCCACCACCTGGGCGAAGTTCACGTTCGTCCCAGCCGGTTTGAACGTCTCGTGCCGTCTGATGAGGCGTCCGACTCCGATGACTTCCGCCGTAGACGTGTCTTGCACAAAATAGACAAAATGCGGCACACCCGTATTGATGGCATGGCCCTCCATCATCGTTCCTTCATACGACAGGCTCGAAGACGTGGCGCCATCCTGCCTTCTCCGGAAATACGACGGAACGGCCAACCGAATACCCAGCCTGACGCCGGTTGGTTCCGGCACGTGGACGGTGACCTGCGCCCCGTCCACCTCGGCAGCAATGACGCCGGCCTTGCCTTCAAACCGCATGGCCTTGGGCGCGATCTTCTTCAGGTATGCAAACCGCGCCACACAGCGGGCGCCATTCCCACAGAAATCCGCCTCGCCGCCGTCATTGTTGTAAAACCGCCAACGAAAATCATACGCGCGTGATTTTTCAATAAAAATCAGTCCGTCCGCGCCGACCGAAAGATGGCGACGGCAGATCCCGACCACGAAGGCCGCTCTCTTGCGTGGATGAATCACGCGCTCCCGATTGTCCACAACAATAAAGTCGTTGCCCGCGCCGGACAGCTTCATAAAGGGAATCTTCTTGCCTGTCGTCTTCATGTTCCCTCTTTCGTCAAAAACGCGGGGATCGTCTCGCCGCGCACGAGGTCAGCATAGTCCTCCCTCGCCCGAATCACATGGAACTCCCCGCCGCGCACCAGCGCCTCGGCCACGCGGGGACGCGAATTGTAGTTGGACGCCATGCTGAATCCATAGGCACCGGCGCTCATGACGGCGAGAAGATCACCAGGGTCCGGCAGCGTCATCATTCGGTCCTTGGCGAGAAAGTCCCCCGATTCGCAGACCGGCCCGACCACATCCGCCAACGTCTGCTTTTTGAGCCTGTCGCGGCACTCGCGCACCGACTTGATTTCATGATACGCGCCATAGAGCGACGGCCTGATGAGGTCGTTCATGGCCGCGTCTACGATCAAGAACGTCTTGTCCGGGTTGGCCTTGTGATACAGCACCTTCGTCACCAGCACACCGGCATTCCCCACAATCGAACGCCCCGGCTCGAAGATCAGCCGACATTTCAAATCCTTGATGAGCGGCGCAATCGCCTGCGCCAGATCATGGGGCTTGGGCGGTGTTTCGTCCTGATAGGTGATCCCCAGCCCCCCTCCCACGTTCAAATAGCGAATCGTCACGCCGATCCCCACCAACTGTTCAAGCAACAAGAGCACCTTCTTCATCGCGTCCACAAAGGGACTGACCTGGGTCAACTGCGAGCCGATATGCTTATGCACGCCGACGATCTCAATGTGTGGCAGTGTCGTCGCCAGCTTGAATTCTTCTAGCGCCCGCTCGGCACTGATCCCGAATTTGCTTTTCTTCAGGCCGGTGGAAATATACGGATGGGTCTGCGGATCAATATCCGGATTGATGCGGAGGGCCACCCGTGCCTTGATTGTCGTCCCGCCCGACGCCGACATCGCGCCCGCCACACGATCAATGGCTCGGAGTTCCGCCGAGGACTCGACGTTGAACATGAGGATGTCCGCTGCAATGGCGGCGCGGATTTCGGCGTCGGACTTGCCGACCCCTGCAAACACGATCCGCTGCGGCGGAATCCCCGCCTGTAACGCCCGGTAGAGTTCGCCGCCCGACACGATGTCCGCACCCGCGCCCTCCTTGCCCAGCAACCGCAGCAGGGCCAGGGTGGAATTGGCCTTCACGGCATAGGCGACGAGATGCGGGATGTCGTTGAACGCGGCATCAAAGGCCCGAAACTGCCGCAGCACTGTGGCATGGCTATAGACATAGCACGGCGTCCCAACCTGCTCTGCGATCAGACGCAGCGGCACCGCCTCGCAATACAATTCGCCGTCCTGGTAATGGAATTCCGTCATCTGGCGCCTTCTCTCCGTGGTTCCTGCTGTTGCGCCGGCACGTCCTCTGGCGGCATCGGCGCGGTCTTCTTGCCACATGCCGACAGGGTGACCACAAGGATCACCGCAAAAACGGCTGGTACGATGACGGCTCTCATCCCTCAGCCCTCAAGCGTTTCTGCCAGGTCTTGATCTGGGCTTCCACGCGCTGACGGGCGGTCCCGCCGATAGACGATTTCCGCTCCAGCGCCCCGTCCACGGAGAGGACAGCCAGCGCGTCCTTCTCGAATGATTTCGAGAACCGCCGCAGATCGTTGAGCGTGATCCCTGTGAAGTCCTGCCCGCCATCCACGCGCTCCCGCACAATCCGCCCTACAATGGCGTGGGCCTGGCGGAACGGGACGCCCTTGCGTACCAGGTAATCGGCCAGTTCGGTCGCCAGCAGAAACCCCTCCGACGCCGCGCGCGCCATCGCCTCCCGCCTAATCGTCATGCCCCCGACCAGCGATGCCAGCAGTCCCACTGAATCTCGCACGGTGTCCACCGCGTCGAACAGTGGCGTTTTATCCTCCTGCAAATCTCGATTGTAACTCAAGGGCAGCCCCTTGAGGATGGTCAGGAGGGCCATGAGGTGCCCATAGACACGTCCCGTTTTGCCACGGATCAACTCAGGCACGTCTGGATTCTTTTTCTGCGGCATCATACTGCTGCCGGTGCAGAAGGCGTCCGGGAGTTCCACGAATCCAAATTCCTGGGACGACCACAGGACTAATTCCTCCGCAAACCGCGACAGATGCGCCATCACCAACGCCAGCGCCGCCAGCGTCTCCACTACAAAGTCCCGATCAGACACCGCGTCCAGGCTATTCTGGCTGACTTCAGGAAAGCCCAGTAACTGCGCCGTATAGTCACGATCCAACGGGTAGTTGGTCCCCGCCAGCGCCCCGGAACCAAGCGGCATCACGTTGATCCGCCGGAGCGCGTCGCGCAGCCGCCCCTTGTCCCGCTCCGCCATTTCCACATAGGCCAGCAGATGATGCGCGAGCAGCACCGGCTGCGCCCGTTGCAAATGCGTGTAGCCCGGCATCACCACGCGACGCTCCTGGCGCGCCACCGTCACGAGGCTGATCTGCAACTGCCGCAGTCCCGCGAGCAATCCCATCACTTCCTCACGCAGGTACAACCGAAGATCCAGCGCCACCTGGTCGTTCCGGCTGCGCCCCGTGTGCAGTTTCCCGCCCACCGCGCCAACGAGTGTGGTCAAGCGCGACTCAATCGCCATGTGGATGTCTTCGTGTGCCAGCACAAACGGAAACCGTCCTTCGCTGATCTCTGCTTCGATCCGACGCAATCCGGCCATCAGCGTATTCGCCTCACGACTGGTCAGCACCGACGCCCGCTGAAGCGTTTGGCAATGGGCAATGCTCCCGACAATGTCTTGGCGATACAGGCGGCAGTCCACGGCCAGCGAGGACGTGAAGGCCTCGACCCTCGCATCCGTGCCCTGGCGGAACCGTCCGGCCCAGGGTTTCGTCTCGGACTGTGTGGTGCGCCGAATCATCCGCGCCGCACGCGCGCAGGTCTGGCGACAGGGTTGGGGCGAGCGGCTCTGATGGCGAGGCGCAGCGCATTGAGACGAATAAAGCCTTCCGCGTCTTTCTGGCGATAGACCGTATCATCTTCAAACGTCGCCATGTCCAGCCGATAGAGCGACCGGCTGGATCGCCGCCCTGCCACCGTACAGGAACCTTTGTAGAGTTTCACACGCGCCGTGCCGGTCACGTCCTGTTGCGCGTCGTCCATCGCGGCCTGGAGCATCGCGCGTTCCGGCGTGTGCCAATAACCGTTGTAGACCATCTCCGCATAGCGCGCAATCAAGGCATCCCGCAGGTGCAGCACTTCACGATCCAACGTCAGGGATTCCACTGCTCGGTGCGCCACATGCAGGATCGTCCCACCAGGGGTTTCGTAGACGCCCCGCGACTTCATGCCGATGTAGCGATTCTCCACCAGATCCACGCGGCCGATTCCGTGGGCCCCGCCCAGCCTGTTGAGTTCCGCCAGCAGCAACGCCGGCGACCGCGTGATGCCATTCACCGCCACGGGATTGCCCGCTTCGTACGCAATCTCCACGTAGGCCGGTTTGGCCGGCGCCTTCTCCGGCGAGACGGTCATCTCGAAAATGTCCTCCGGCGCCTCCGCCCAAGGGTCTTCAAGAATCCCTCCTTCATAACTCACATGAAACACATTCTGATCCGTGCTGTAGGGCTTGGCCTTCGTGGCCGTCACGGGAATCCCGTGCCGCTTCGCATAGGCGATCAAATCGCTCCTGGACCCGAACTCCCACTCGCGCCAGGGCGCGATGATCCTCACCGACGGGTTCATGGCCAGATAGGTCACCTCAAACCGCACCTGATCGTTGCCTTTTCCGGTCGCTCCATGCGACACCGCGTCGGCCCCCTCGCGCGCGGCGATCTCGATCTGGCGTTTGGCAATGAGCGGGCGGGCGATGGACGTGCCGAGTAGATAACTGCCTTCGTAGACAGCGTTGGCGCGCAGCATCGGAAAAACATAGTCCTGCACGAAGGTCTCACGGAGGTCTTCGATATAGACCTTGCTCGCGCCCACCTTCAGGGCCTTGGCCTTGACGGCCTTCGTATCCTCACCCTGGCCGAGATCGGCACAGAATGCGATGACCTCGCAGCCGAACGTCTCCTTCAGCCACCGAAGGATCACCGACGTGTCCAGGCCGCCGGAATAGGCCAGCACGACTGTCTTGATCGAATCCTGCCGGTTCTTCATCACCGTCCTCTCCCCCCCAGCAGACGGGCGAGCAGGGCCTTCTGGACGTACAGCCGGTTTTCCGCCTGATCCAACACGACCGACTGAGGGCCGTCCAGCACCTCGTCCGTGATCTCCTGACCTCGATGGGCCGGGAGACAATGCATCACAATCGCATCGGGATGCGCCATCGCCAGCAAGCGACTGTTGACCTGATAGACGGCCAGCGTTTTCTTGCGGCGTGCCTGTTCTTTTTCCTGGCCCATGCTGGTCCAAACATCGGTATAGAGCACGTCGGCCTCCTGTGCTGCCACACAGGGGTCCCGCACGATTTCGATGGAGGCCCCCGTCTGTGCCGCCCGTTCACGAGACCAGGCCACGATCTCGGCGTCCGGCTCATACCCATGGGGGCAGGCCACGCTGATCGTCAGCCCCATAATTGCCGCGCCTTCCAGTAACGAATTCGCCACGTTGTTGCCGTCGCCGACGTAGGCGATCTTGATCCCCTTCCAACGCCGCGTGTGTTCACGAATCGTGAAGAGATCAGCCAGCGCCTGGCAGGGATGATGCAGGTCCGTCAAGCCGTTGATGACAGGGATCGTGGCGTTCCCCGCCCATTCTTCCATCGTGTGATGTTCGTAGGACCGGATCACCAGCCCGTCCAGGTAGCGCGAGAGCACCTTCGCCGTGTCAGCCACGGTCTCCCCTCGCCGCATCTGGATGTCCGCGACCGAGAGAAAAATCGTCTGCCCACCGAGCTGATTCATGCCAGCCTCGAACGACACACGGGTACGTGTGGACGGCTTTTCAAACAACAGGCCCAATGTTTTGCCACGCAACGGTTGGGGTTGGCCGTGCGACCCGCGCCGCGCGGCCTTCATCGCAGCCGCGTCCTTGAACAGCGCGAGGATCGCCTCGCGGGACAGGTCATGGACGGCCAGCATGTGAGTCGGGGGCAGGAGCGCACGGACGCTCATCGGCGGGCCTCAAGCACGTTTCCCAGCGTGATCACCACCCGATCAATCTCGGCCTGCGTCACAATCAATGGCGGCACCAACCGCAGCACCTTCTCGCTCGTGGCGTTGGCCAGAATCCCGCGCTTGCGCAGATCGTGAACCAGTTCACGGGCGTCCACAGTCACTTCAATGCCGATCAGCAAACCGAGGCCACGGACATCCGTCACCACGGGGCAGCGGCTCTTGAGATCCCGCAAGCTCTCCATCGCATACGCGCCCATGCTGGCACAGTGTGCGAGCAGGTCCTCTTCCTCCATTACGTCCAGCACCGCCAATGCCGCCGCGCAGACCAGCGGATTGCCGCCAAACGTGGACGCATGGCTGCCGGGCGTGAAGGCTTGGGCAACCTCGTCGGTGGCCAGACAGGCTCCAATCGGCACGCCGCCACCTAGCCCCTTGGCCAGCGTCATCACGTCCGGCGTAATGCCGAAATGTTCGTAGGCAAACATCCGTCCGGTGCGGCCTATGCCGGTCTGCACTTCATCCAGCATCAACAGTGCGCCTCGTTCCCGGCTGATCTCACGGCAGGCCGTGAGAAATTCCGGCGTGGTCACCTGGACGCCACCTTCGCCCTGAATCACTTCCAGCAGAATCGCCGCAGTCTTGGCCGTGACCGCTTGAGACAAGGCGTCCACATCGTTGAAGGGAATGTAGCGAAAGCCCTCCGGCAGAGGGGCACAACCCTGTTGCACTTTCTCCTGGCCGGTTGCCGTCAGCGTGGCCAGCGTCCGTCCATGGAACGAATTCCGCATCGAGACGATCTCGTACCGGCTCGCCCCGTCCTTCGCGGATGCCCAACGCCGCGCCAGCTTGATGGCCGCTTCGTTCGCCTCCGCGCCACTATTACAGAAAAACACCTTGTCGGCGAAGGACTGCTCCACCAGCGCCTGCGCCAGCTTCACTTGTGGTTCGGTGTAGAACAAGTTGGACGTATGGATCAACAGGTGTGCCTGCTGTTGCAGCGCCAGCGTCACCTTGGGATGGCCATGGCCCAGGACGTTGACGGCGATCCCTGCGAGGCAATCCAGGTATTCCCGCCCTTCAACGTCGTAGACCTTCATACCCTGCCCCCTGACCAGCGCCAAGGGATACCGAGCATAGGTGTCCATGAGGTACTGTTTGGCACCCTGTATCAACTCTTCAGTGAGCATGGTAATCCATGTGTTTCCAAACTCGCTACCGTAACACACCCGCCGCTTTGCAGGCAATCAACGACACATAAAAACAAGGGGTTCGGACGTTGAACGCGAAACGCCTAGACAGGCGCCGGTAGTCTATTCAGGCGGACGGAGACCAGAGAGGAGACGCCGGCTTCTTCCATCGTGACGCCGTACAGCGCGTCCGCCATTTCCATCGTCGGCCTGCTGTGGGTCATGATGATAAACTGGGTCCGGGCGGACAGTGTCCGCAACACCCTGGCAAAGCGGAGAGTGTTCTCTTCATCCAGCGGCGCGTCAATCTCGTCCAAGACGCAGAACGGCGTCGGACGAATCAGAAAACTGGCGAAAATCAACGCCATCGCCGTCAGTGCGCGCTCTCCGCCCGACAACATGGAAATATTTTTGAGCCGCTTGCCCGGAGGCTGGGCAACAATGTCCACACCGGGCTCGGTCGCCTCGTCATCCTCGACCAGGATCAATTCGGCATGGCCCCCCTCGAAGAACGTCCTGAACGTCTCGTTGAATTTGACTTGTAACTCCTGGAACGTCTCCAGGAAGAGTTGCTTCGTGGTGCGGTTGATGCGGGTGATGATGGCCTTCAGTGCCGCAATCGATTGGGTCAGGTCCTCTTCCTGCGTCGTCAGAAACCGCAACCGTTCCTCCAATGCCCGATGCTCGTCAATGGCCATCACGTTGACAGGGCCGAGTTCCTGCAACCGTCCGCGCTTGTGGGCCAGCGCCTCCCGCACACCAGCGATGTCGGCGTTGTCGCCCCCACCCTCGCCGATTTCAGCCAACGCCCCATCAAAATTGACTGCATAGGTGCCAACGAGTTGCCTGTCGAAACCTTCCAACCTGGTCTGGGCGACCACGCACTGCCGACGCACCTCTTCTTGTTGTCGTTGAAGCTCACCGAAGGCCTGTCGCAGCCGGTTCACCTCCGTTTCCTGCGCCCGCACCTGAGCAACCCGAAGAGTCTGACGCTCCTGCGCCTCATTCAATTGCCCGACGGCATGTACCTTGGCCGCTTCAAGAGCTGGCACGGTGTCGGCAATCTGTCGCCGGTCGGCCTCCACCGCCAGACTCGCCGTCTGGAGCCTTTGCGCCTCGGCATCCAATTCGCCCATCCGGACTTCGCGGAGAGCTGACGCACCCGCCGTTCTGGCCGATTCAGAGCGAGCCTGTTCCAGCCGATCCTGACGCGTGGCCGCGTCTGTCCGTGCGCCCATGAGCGTCGCCTGCCGACGCTCCACGTCCGCCTGCGAATCAACGACGGCGTCCTGGCAGGCCAGCACAGCCTGCTCAGCCTCGATTCGCGCCTGCTCGCATCGAACACAGTCCTCTCGCGCCTCCTGGTCGGCATCGGGCAAGCCGGCGAGTTCTGCTTCAGCGGCTGTCCGTTCCGCGAGAAAGGAGGCCGCCGCCTGATTCCAGCGCGCCCAATCCTGCTCATTCCGCTGCTCATCCTTGCACTCCCCGACAAGCTCCATTTCAAGTGTCCGAATCTCGCGCTCCAGTGATTCCAGGCGAGCCACCTCGGATGTCGCCGCGCGTTCCAACTGTGTGCGCGTAGCCTGTGCATCCACGAGTTCCGCGCCCACGTCTGCCAGCCGGGCCGACACGGCCTGTAATTCACATTCGCGACCGATAGCGCCGACAACGATCCCGCTTGGACGTCCGCTGACGATCCCATCCGGCGCGAGACACTCGCCGGCCAACGTCACCAACAACGCCTGCCTGTCCGCCGTCATCTGCGACCACAGATTGGCCGCCTGCTCCAACGTCTCTACAATCACCACGCCGGCCAACAGATGGGCAACGAGTTCGTCATAGCCCTGACGCGGCGTGACCAATGTCTGCGCGGAACCGACCACGCCCATCCCATCCAGCATGGCCACGGGGGTCGTCACAGAGACGCCGAAGATGCGCGGATGTTTTGGAATGAAGGTCCCGCCGCGCTCGTCTTTCGAGGCGAGGACACGAAGCATCGCGACGGCTTCCGTCGGACCTTCGACCAGTCTCCCCATCAGCCGGTGGCCTAACACCGCTTCCACCGCGCGTTCCAGTCTGGCCGGCACAGACAGCACCTGGGCCACGGTCTCTTTCAGCAGCAGGGCGTCATCCACGTCCTGCGCCGCCGTCTCAGAAGTCACCGATTGAAGAACCGCCTGTCGGGCCTCCGCAACTGCTTTTTCTTCCTGTAAACGAACCGCCCGTTGACCGGATTCCGTCAGGTGGCGCGTGAGATGCGCAACGCTCTCGGCCAGTTCGGGCTTGGCGCCACGAACTGCAGCAAGGCTGATCTCACTCGCGCGTCGGCGCGCGGTATGGGCCGCCAGTGCCACCGCGACCGATTCGCCGGACGTCACGGCCTGCGCCCGCTCCTGCTCCACCAGCTCGATTCGACGCCGAAGCTCCGCCGTGCGCGCCTCATTGGCAGCCAGCCGATTCATGACGGTGGCGACGGCCACCCTGCGTTCCATCACAGAGGCCCGCGCGGTATCCAGCGCCGCCTGTTTGCTGCGATGGCTTCGCAGGGCCTCCGCCAGTTCCACCTCACCGTCCGTCACAGCCCTCGCTCGGACAGTGAGTTCGCTGGTCATCTGTTCGATGCGTGCTTGCAACCCCGCGAGAAGATCGTAGGCGGTTCGCTGTTCCTCGCGCACATGCTCGCTATCGGCCTGCACCAGAATCCGTTGCTCACCTACGTGAAGTGTGCGCTGCGCCAGCAACGTCAGGTCCGCGCCAGCCTGGGCCAGCCGTCTATCCGATTGCGCCACATGGTCGCGTAACGCCGTCAGCGCCGCCTCGTGATCCGTCACCTCCAGATGCTGCGCTTCCACATCGGCTGACAGACGGGCCACGGTGGCCGCCTCAGCGCTTTCACGCAGCGTCAAGTCGTCCAGCAACCGGTCGGATGCTGCGTACTCCTGCTGGAGTTCGCGGTAGTCGTGAATGAGTACCGTCAACTCCAACAGGCGAACATCCTGGCGTAGTTTTTGATACTGCTCAGCGGCACGGGCCTGACGTTCCAGGCCGCCTAATTGACGCTTGACCTCATGGACAATATCGCGAACCCGCAACAAATTTTGGCTGGTGGAGTCCAGCTTGCGCAGGGCCTCGGTTTTTTGCTTCTTGTAGCGGACGATCCCGGCCGTCTCTTCAATCAGCTCGCGGCGCTCAATGGGCGTGGCCTTCAGCACGCGGTCAATCCGACCCTGCTCAATGACCGTATGGCCCTTGCTACCGGCACGAGTATCCAACAACAATGTCCGCAAATCTTTCAATCGGCAGGGAACCTTATTGATGAAATATTCGCTGGCGCCATCACGATAGAGCCGCCGCGTGACCGTCACTTCCTCGCACTCGCCAAGCGCATGAGGCAACAGGGCCGCGTCTGCATCTTCATGACCATTGCCGTTGCCATGGTCGTTGCCGTTGCCGTTGCCATTTCCCTGGCCGTCCGCCGGTTTGCCGTCCACATCGCCCAACACGAGCGAGACTTCCACCATGCCTAACGGTTGCCGAGACTCGGTGCCGTTGAAGATGACGTCTTCCATCCGTTCGCTCCGCAAGGTCTTGGTGCTCTGCTCCCCCAAGACCCAGAGAACCGCATCAAGAATATTGCTCTTGCCGGTACCGTTCGGCCCGACCACAGCCGTCACCCCAGGCTGAAAAGCCACCCGCGCTTCAACAAAGGACTTAAACCCGCGCAATTCTAAATGTTTGAGATACATAGGCGTGAGAGATACCATATCTTGGGGGTGATTGCAAACACCATACAACCTGACTAGTTACGGAACCTACATCTTACACCAGCCTGCCTATCCCGCACCAGCTTGTCTGGTCTTGAAAAAACGATACAACAGATACCCGTCCAGCGCCATCGCCACCGCCATCACGCTATAAGCCCATGGGCTTGCCATCACGGTCAGCACAATCAACACACGGGACAGGCCGAACCCAACGACCCAGACATCAAAGCTCATGCAGACCCGACGGAACGTCTCGGCATCGAGATGTCGAATGAGGTAGGCGCCCAGAGGAATACCCAGGAGAACGCTCGGAATGATGCTGACAAAGACGCTCTGGCTGTCCTCTCCAAACAGGCCGAGATGGTAATACACCAGGGCGGTCAGGCTCGACTCGGCCACACGAACCAATCCCAGTGCCGCCCGAAATTCTTGCTTGACCAGGCCTTGGTTATTGAACAAAATCGCCAGCGGCGGGCCGGAGATGGTGGTGACAGAATAGAGGAACCCAAGCCCCGCGCCGAACGGAAGGCCGAGGAGCCGCTCCGACTGAATCGGCCTCCGAATGCCGGCGGCCTGTATCAGGATGAGCGGCAGCAGCACCGTATAGGTGACCGCCTTGATCCAGTCCGGTTGCAGCGAGGCCAGCAGGTAACTGCCAACGGCAATGCCGGGCAGCAGCCCAATGAGGATGGGCGACACGCGCGCCCAGACCGCCGACACACTCTCCCGATTGATGACCAGCACAAACAGATTGATGAAGATTTCGATCAATACCAGCGCGGGATTCAGGATGCGATTCGTATAGAACACGAGTGCGACCGGCACGGTGAGCGAGGAAAACCCGTACCCCAGCGCGCCATTGACGAAGGCCGCAAAGAGCGTGATCCCCACGAGCACGACCAGGGCGATGTCGAATTCAGGCATGGCTCATCTCCGACGCCGGCGAACCGGGCGTGTGCCGGCAATAAAATCTTTCAGGCTGTAATGATCCAAAATATCAGCGATGGCGCGCCGCACCTCGCCCATGACATCTTGCAGCGGGCAGTACGCCGTCGTGGCATAGGGACAGTCGTCACACTTTTTGTAGGCGGTCTTGCTCACACAGCCAATCGGCGCCAGTGGGCCATCCAGGATGCGGATGACCTGCCCCAACGTGACCTCGGCAGGCGCTTTAATCAAGGCATAGCCGCCGGACGCGCCCCTCGTGCTGGCCAGCAGGCCGGCGTGCTTCAGCGCCAGCAGGATCTGCTCCAGAAACACGATCGGGATGTGCTGCCGGTCGGCGATTTGATGCCGCCGAAGCGGCGCCTTCCCGTATTCCTCGGTCAGCTCAATCAAGGCCCGCAAACCGTACTCACTTTTCTTGGACAGCTTCATACAACCTGTCTTTCATACTCTTTAATGTTTATCAATTAAGTCTACATTATACACATATGGACAAGGCCGGCGCAAGCCATGACGTGCGTGGCACGAGGCGTGACATCCTCCCCCCGCTTCGCTATACTGTCCTTCCTTGAGTGAGAAGGAGGCGCGTATGGAATTAGTATTTCTCAGACACGGACCGACGGTGGACCGGGAAGACTGGAAAGGCGACGATGCGGACCGCCCGTTGACGGCGGACGGCGTGGATCGGACCAAGGAAGTGATACGGGGACTGAAGGCGCTGAAGGTCAAACCGGATGTCATTTTCTCCAGTTCCCTACTGAGGGCCAGAGAAACAGCGGAGATCGCCAAGAAGGGATTGATTACCGATGCGAAGGTTGTGCCTGCGGAGGAGTTGGTCCCCGACGCCTCTCCGGACCGGCTGATTGCCAGGCTCAGCGACCTGGCGGACAAGCCGGTGGTCCTCTGTGTCGGCCATGAGCCTCACTTCAGCGCGACCATCTCAACGATGGTCTCCGGCAAGACGGCCGCGTCTGTCGAGATGAAAAAAGCCGGCGCCTGTTGCATCCGCTTCACCGGCATCCCCAAAGCTGGGGCCGGCACCCTGCTGTGGCTGGTGCCTCCAAAATTCCTGCGCGTGATCGCCGGAGCGTAGCCAAAACCCCCGTCAGCGGAACGACTGAAACGCCGACGAAATCCCATACGCGACCAGCCCCGCGCCGGGCAGCGTGAACAGCCAGGCATAGACAATCCGCTTCGTCACCCCCCACTTCACGGCCGATAGACGCTTGGCGGACCCCACTCCCAAGATAGAGGATGTAATGGTGTGTGTCGTACTGACAGGCACACCGAAATGCGCCGTCCCAAGCAGGACCAGTGACGCGCCGGTCTCGGCGGCAAATCCATGCACCGGCTCCATTTTCATGATGCCCATGCCCATGGTTTTGACAATGCGCCATCCGCCCGCCGCCGTCCCAAGCCCCATCGCTATCGCACACGACATCACCACCCACAGGGGAATCTCCACCGTGGCAATCGCGCCGGACGAGACCAGCGCCAACGTGATGACTCCCATCGCCTTTTGCGCGTCGTTGGAGCCATGGCTGAACGCCATCAAGCCGGAGGAGACCAATTGCAGTCGTCGAAACGCGAGGTTCGCCTTTCCACGCGACACCCTTCTGAACACCGCCCAGCAGGCGGCCAGAATAACCAGATAGCCCGCGATGAATCCAAGCAGTGGTGAGAACAACATCGCCTCCCCGACCTTCTGCAGACCGGACACCTTGATCGCCGCCATCCCGCTCTGAGCCAGCGCCCCCCCGATGATCCCGCCGATCAAGGCGTGAGAGGAGCTGGTCGGCAGCCCCAGAACCAGCGTGAAGGTATTCCATATAATCGCGCCGGACAAGGCGGCAATCACGGTCGTTTGCTGAATCATCGTGGCGTCCACAATCCCCCCGCCGATCATCTTGGCCACGGCAGTAGACATGAAGGCGCCGGCGACATTGAGCACGGCGGCAATGAGCACGGCCTGGACCGGGCTCAGCACACGAGTCGAAACGACGGTGGCGATGGCGTTGGCGCTGTCGTGCCAGCCGTTGGAAAAATCAAAGGCCAGGGCCAGGATAACCACCAGGATGAGCAAGATCGTGGGATCCAACATCCGTCAGGCCCGCTTCATGGCAATACTTTCGAGAATATTCGACACATCTTCGCAACGGTCCGTGCTTTTCTCCAGGCTTTCATAGATCTCTTTCCATTTCATGACGACCAAGGGATCCTTCTCCTGCTCAAACAGCTTCGCAATGGCGTCGCGGGTGATCCGATCCGCGTCGTTCTCCAGGCTGTTCACCGTGATAAAACACGCGCTCATATCGGCGCCCGCGCCCAACTGGGCAATGCCCTTACAGAGTTCCTCCGTAGACTCGTAAATGATCCCTGCCAACTGGATGGCTTCCGGCGTCGGGCGCTCGATCTTGTAGAGCGCCAACTGGTCGGTGACCGCCTCCACACAGTCCAAGACGTCGTCAATGGCGCTGGTCAGACCGTAAATGTCCTCACGGTCAATCGGCGTAATGAACGTCTGATTCAGTTTCTTGATGATCGTGTGGGTCAGGGTATCGCCGTCCGACTCGATCCGTTTGATCTCGCGGGCTTTTTGTTCGACATCGCGGTAGGACTCCAGCATCTCTTTCAGTCGGCGACTGCCCAGGGCCATGTTCTGGGCCGCCTCATTGAACAACTCAAAAAAAGCCGGCTCGTGCGGAAAGAAATTAAACATGACGGGTGCGTCCTCCTCAGTGTGTTTTTTCTATGCAGTGTAGACAAGACCGCGCAGCCGGCAACCACGTGGCGGCTCGTTGTGGTCTACGAGAACCCATAGAGTCGAGGCGGAGTATAGACAAGACCGCGCAGGACTGTCCATAGTCGAACCATTTTCGCTTGCTTTCATCAGGCCCTTCGTCTACAGTTAAGAATCTATGCTTCGCCCCATGCTAACAAGCCTGAGACTGTTCGTACTCTGGGGAGGCATCCTGGCGCTGGGAGCACTTCCGGCCGAGGGAGGGGACGGACCGTTTTCGGTCTCTGTCCACGATTCCAACAGCGCGTCCACGGCCATCCCAGCAGACCCGATCACCCCCCTCGTAAATGCTGATGCGACGCCTTCGCCACTCACCGAAGAGACGCCGACAGACCTGCTCGACCAGCCGCAGAGCGACCCATCGGAAGTTCTGGATTTTGACATCCCGGTCCTGCGGACGGCCACGGTGGACAAACATGTCCACTTCTTCTCCTCTCGCATTCATGACCGGTTTGAAATCTGGCTGGGCCGCCTGGAGCGCCACCGGACCATGGTGGAAGGAATCTTGACGGAGTTCAATCTGCCCCTGGACTTGGCCTTTCTCTCCCTCGTTGAAAGCGGGTTCAGCACCCATGCCACCTCACGCGCCCAGGCGGTTGGACCTTGGCAGTTTATCAAGGGAACTGCCAAAGCCTACGGCCTGCGGGTGGATAACTGGATTGACGAACGACGCGACCCCCTAAAGTCCACCATTGCCGCCGCCAGCTACCTTCGCGACCTGTACCATCTGTTCGGATCGTGGCCCCTGGCCATGGCGGCCTATAATGCCGGGGAAGGAAAGGTCGGACGCGCCCTCGCGCGTACGCAAGCCGACAACTTTTGGGATCTGACCGACACGAAACTACTCAAACGTGAAACGAAAGAGTACGTGCCCCGATTCCTGGCCGCCTCCTTGATCGCCAGGGATCCGGCCCGCTTTGGGTTGACCGTGCCATCGCACGAACCGGTGGACTACGAGGAAGTGATCGTCACCCATCCGATCCATTTGAAGACAGCGGCTCTGGCGGCTGAGACGTCCTACGAGAAATTGAAAACGCTGAATCCGGAACTCAAGAAAGATCTGACGCCACCAGATCCGACCTACCACCTCAAGGTTCCGACAGGCCGCAAGGATGACTTTCTCAACAACCTGGCCACCTACCAGACATGGAAGCGCGTCCACGCCGTGCGCTACCAAGCCCGCCGAGGCGACACGCTCCCTCGCCTCGCGTCACACCATCGCGTCACCATGGCCGCGCTCCTCGAAGCCAATGCCATGACCAAGTCCGAGAAGCTCAAGCCAGGTGACTGGCTCCTGATCCCGCAGACTGGCACGCCTACTGCCGACGCCACCAGCGTCCTCCTCCACCAGCCTCACCGACAGTAATTAGGCGCCATTGGTTCTGGCAGTGGAGCCGTGTACACCCGCGCAAGCCCATGACACCGCACACCGAATACGAGAGCCTGATTTGTGATTTAGAAGTCCTCGCCGGGATGACGAATTATCACGGGTGGATTCTGGACGAAATCAGCCCCTACCTCGGCAGTCGTCTGGCGGAAATCGGCGCAGGCATCGGGACCGTCACAGCCATGCTCGCCCTCACCCATCTCACTGCCCATCCCTCCGCTCGACTGGAAGCGTTCGAACCTTCCGGCCCATTCTGGGAACGCTTGCACATGGCCCTTGAACAGGCCCATCACGATCTCATTCGGACAGATCGCCTGCGTATCACCAAAGGGTATTTTCACCCCCTCCCGCAACACTATGACACCATCATTATGATCAACGTGCTTGAACATATTCAGGATGACCAGGAAGCCGTGCGTACGGCCTATCAGTCCCTCTCACCAGGAGGCACGTTCATTGTGTATTCTCCCGCGTTAGCGTGGCTCTACAGTCCTCAGGACAAGGCGGTTGGCCACTATCGTCGCTATACGTTAGGTCCACTGCAGCAGCTATTTGGCCAAGAAGGCTTTACGGTGATCCGCGCGAAACACATGGACTGTATGGGCGTCCTCCCCTGGTACCTATTGAATGTCGTCGGCGGCGCCACCACCATCAATCCGCATTTGGCTCATGTGTACGATCGCTGGGTCGTTCCGATCACGCGATGGCTTGAGCGACTCTGGCCTCCCAGGATTGGGAAAAATGTGCTGATTGTGGGGCGCAAGCCGGCCCTGACCGCGCCGTAACGCACAGCGTGCCCGCATGAAACTCTCCATTATCATCCCCGCCTACAATGAAGCCACGACGATTGACGCGATCGTCCGCCTGGTGCAGGCCGTGGACATCGGGTCCATTGAGAAAGAAATCATCGTGGTCAACGACGGGTCCCAGGACGGCACGGAGCAGGTCTTGAAGGGATTGCCCGGCATCCGGCACGTCTCACACGAGCGGAACGACGGCAAAGGCGCCGCGCTCACGACTGGCTTCCAGGCCGCAACCGGCGACATTGTGCTCATCCAGGACGCGGACTTGGAATACGACCCGGAGGACTATTCTACTGTGATTCGTCCGATCGTGGAAGGACGGAGCGACGTGGTCATGGGATCCCGTTTTCTCCTCTACCAACCAACGTTTTTCGGCAAGCGCCGCTCACCCTATCTGTCCCATTACATCGGCAACATGGTCATTACGTCCATCACAAACCTGCTCTACGGAGCGCGATTCACCGACTACGAAGGCTGTTACAAGGCCTTTCGACGTACCGTGGTCAGCGCCACACCCGTGCAAGCCACAGGCTTTGAATTCGACAACGAACTGATCTGTAAATTACTGCGGAAGGGCGCGCACATCGTCGAGGTCCCGATCCGCTACACCCCGCGCACCTACGAGTCCGGCAAGAAAATTACCTGGCGGCACGGTGTCATCATATTGTGGACGATCATCAAATGGCGCCTTGCGCCGTTGCGCTGAGTCGCACGACTCTTCCTGCTAGCGCCGGGGCACTTCAAACATGTAGCCCCCGTTCGCCGTAAAGAGCAGTCGCAATCGATGAGCAGCACCGGCGCTGTCCCGGAAGCGTTCATGCGGGGACCACGCTATGGGGGTGAGGACGGAGACACTTTCCGGCGGTCAAGCATCTTGATCCGAGTAGAGGCTTCCGCCGCAAAAGGGGAGGACGGGTGGTCCTTGATGATCTGCTGATACTGCGCCAGTGCGCCTTCCGGACGGCTCAGAATCTCGTTGATCTTCCCCAACTCGTACAAGGCCTGGTCTTTATTGGGTGCGCCATGCATCTGAGCAAGGGCCGTCAGCGTCTTTTCCGCCTCGTCAATGTTCCCCTGAGCCAGTTGAGCATAGGCCAGACGCTGGGAGACCAAGGGGACAAGCGCGCGGTGGCTCCCATAACGAGTGAGAAACGCCTGATACGTCGTGACCGCCCCCTCCCAGTCCTTGCGATCACTGAACGCATTGCCTAAGAGATAGCTGGCCTGAGGCGCAGCCGAGCTCTGCGGAAACTCCGTCAGAATTTTCTGAAAACCTGCCACCGCCTTATCGAGTTCTTCAGGTGTCCGAACCGACGGCGGCCCTCCCAGGAAGGATCGTTCAGTGAGCCGGCGCGTCGCCTCGTACAGGAGATCGGCAGCCGCACGGTCATCCTGCTGGCGCATCCAGAGAAATCCGCCGCCGACGGCGGCCACCAACAGCGCCACAGCCACGCCGGCGAGCATCCATTGGGCCTTCGTGCGCGTCTGGCTGGCAACCGGCCCGATTGAATCACCCCGGTGGGTCAGATCGGTTAAGGGCTCTGTCTGGGATTTTCTGATCTTGAACATCGCGGTTCGTTATACGCAAGGCGTTCAATCAATGTCAAACGACCGGCTCCTTCATCGGCCCAAGCCATCCACGCGATTGACACCTCGCTCATCACCAGGTATAGGGGAGCGATGTACCGCGCCCGTTTGGATGATCTGGCTCGCCGCTCGCTGCTGCGCCGTCTGCGTACGCTCGACTCCGCGCCCGGCGCCGAGGTGGACCTGGGCGGACGCAGAATCCTGCTCTTCTCCTCGAACAATTACCTAGACCTTGCCGCACACCCCACAGTCACGGAGGCCGCCATTGCCGCGATCAGACAGTACGGCGTCGGCGCGGGCGCCTCGCGGCTGGTGTCCGGAAGCCTGCGTCCGCACCGCGAACTTGAAGAGCGCCTCGCATCGTTCAAACGTGTGGAGGCCGCGCTGGTCTTTTCCACCGGCTATCAGGCCAACCTGGGCCTCATCCCGACCCTGGCGGAAGACCGGGACATTATTTATGCCGACCGCCTCTGCCACGCAAGCCTGATTGACGCCGCCCGGCTCTGCACGATTCCATTGCGGGTGTACCGGCATCGGGACCACGCCCACTTGGCGGGGCTCCTCCAACGCAGGCGCCCTCCACGCCCCGCGCTTGTCATCACAGACGGGGTCTTCAGCATGGACGGAGACCTGGCCCCTCTCCCTGAACTCTGTGAAGCAGCCGAGCAGTCAGGCGCAATCCTGGTCGTGGACGATGCGCACGGAACCGGCGTAATGGGGACAACCGGACGAGGAACGGTGGAACATTATGGCTTGGAAGGACGTGCCCTCGTGCAGATGGGGACGCTCAGTAAAGGGCTGGGAGGGATGGGCGGCTTCGTCGCAGGCTCGCGAGACGTGATCGAGTATCTCGTCAACCGGGCGCGGGCCTTCATCTATACCACGGCGCTGCCGCCGGCTATGGCCGCCGCTGCGGTCGCCGCGTTGGACGTGATCGAAGCCGAACCGGAGCGGCGCGCGCGGCTCTGGCATCTGCGGGATCGCCTACACGAGGGCGTCCGCCGGATCGGATTTGACACCTTAGATAGCCGCTCGCCGATCATCCCACTCCTGGTTGGCGACGCCGACCTCGCGCTCTCCCTCTCCGACCACTTGCTGGCACATGGCATCTACGCTCCAGCCATCCGTCCACCGACCGTGCCGTCCGGCTCCAGCCGTATCCGTTTGAGCGTGACGACAGGACACACCACAGCACAGATTGATTATGTCCTGGAGGCTTTGGCTACGATTGTTGCGGCGAACACGCCGTTACAAGACGCGATTAAAGACCATCCGGCGAAGACGGCGCGCCCACCATCTCCTTGCCCTTGAGGGTATAACTTTCCAATTCCTCGCTGACGTGTGTGATTTCTCCTCTGGTCTCCAGCACAGGCGGGGCGTCAATTTCTTCCATGTACTTGACGAGTCCGACCCCACGGGCGAACCAGCTCGTGATCCGATCCCGACTCGTGACCACGCGCCGGCTCTTCGTCAGCGTCATCACAATCGTCATGGCGGCTTCCATCTGGAGCGCGTCGGGAAACGTCCCGGCAGGAACCGTCACAGGCGTCTGGGCTAAGACCCGGACCTCCGCCACCACATCCGCCCGCTCAGGGTGGCCGTCCCCGTCCAAATCCACCTGCATGTCCACACCCTTCTTCTCAAGTTGACGAAAGACGCCATCCCTCACCAGCGGAAACCGCAACACCTGGTACGGAATCAATTGCTGTTCGAACGGCGTGGTGGGGTGGCTGCCATAATAGGTGATGCCTGCCTGATCCCGACGGAAAAATCCGTCGGTCGGCCCCTTGTTACCCTGGTTGGTCTCGCGGAAAATCGTCGCGGTTGCGCCTTTGATGTTGGTTGTGCCGATCGCGCTGACTTCATTGACAAACGTCCCGTCGGCGATCCGTTCCACCTCGTCCGTGCGGCTGCGTCCCCGATATCGCCACTGACTGCCGATCTCGTCTGGAAAATATTCTTCCGTGTGTTGGATTTCCTTGATGCTGGAGTCAGCCGCCGCCGCATCGGGCGTAAATCCGGGCAGGAGACAGGAGGACACGAACAGCACCAACAGGATCATGTATCGCCTACTCATGATTCGTAAAGTAGCACAACCGACCAGGGCTATCAAACTATCGGCAAACTACCGCCCCCATCAAGCCATGCTATACTCCACATCCTGCCTGGGAATTGCATCCATCAATGACACACACACCCTCATCCAGCACACGTGTGGTCATCGTCACAGGGGCCTCTCGAGGACTTGGACGCGCCATCGCAGTTGGTTGTGGACAAGCCGGAGATCGGGTCCTCGTCAATTACCGGACAGATGCGGCAGCAGCCGAACAGACCGTCCAGGCCATCGCCGAGGCCGGCGGCGTCGCGTTCGCGTATCAGGCCGACGTTCGGGATACAGACGCCGTGGCCGCCATGGTGGATGCGGTCATGAACCGGTGGGGACGTGTGGATGTGCTCGTCTGCAACGCGGGGGTCACGGCCGGCGGGTTGACGCTCCGTCTCACGGATGACGCATGGGAACGGGTCGCCTCCACGATCCTGACCGGCACATTTCACTGTCTGCGCCATACAGGCCCCGTCATGCAGGCTCAGCAAGCCGGCTCCGTGATACTCATGGGATCACTGACAGGGATCCAGGGATGCGCCGGAGAAGCGCCCTATGCTGCGGCGAAAGCGGGCCTGATCGGACTGATGCGAAGCGTGGCGCGTGAATGGGGGGCGTCCAACGTGCGGGTCAACATGATTCTTCCAGGCTGGCACGAAACGGCGCTGACGGCGTTTCAGCACGATCCCTCCAGCCCTCCCGGTGCGCCAGTGCTTGGCCACGGCACCACTCCTGAGGCCGTCGCGGAGTTTGTCGTTGCGCTCGCGGCCATGCCGAATGTCTCAGGACAGATTTTTACCCTCGACAGCCGAATCGTGTCATCGTAAAGAGGCCCAGAATGAATAGCCCAGGACACACACCAGGCCTCTTCATCACCGGCACCGACACCGGCGTCGGCAAAACCATTGTCACGGGCACCATCGTGACAGCGCTCATGGCACATGGAATCAACCCCGGCGTGATGAAGCCGATCGTGACAGGCATGGACGAACAGCGCGTCGGCTTGCCTGACTCTGAGTGGCTGACAACGATCACGGGCCTCTGCGACCCTCCTGATCTGGTCTCGCCATACAGGTTTCGGGCGGCCGCCGCCCCGCTGATCGCCGCAACCCACGAAGGACAGACCATCGCACCGTCCCGGATCATGCAGGCCTTTCACGCCCTGTCAGCCAGACATGACTGCGTCGTCGTGGAAGGCATCGGCGGAGTTATGGTGCCCATCACGCCCGGTTTCTTCGTCGCGGATATGGCCAAGCAGATGGGGTTGCCCGTGGTGATCGTGGCCCGCGCGGGACTTGGCAGTATCAACCACACGCTCCTGACAGTGGACTGTCTGCGAAACCGAGGCGTGGCCATTGGGGGCCTGATCTTCAACCAGACGACCCGGCCCACATCCGTTCCCGATGAGAGCGACACCGTCCAGACCATCCTGCGACTATCAGGACTCCGCTCCTTCGGCGAATTGCCCTCTTGCGAAGGGCTTCCCACAGCATGGCCGACACACAGGGATACGCTCATCGCCCGCTTGGACGTGCAAGGATTACTGGAAACAATGGGCGTACGCGGAACGGCCTAGCGGTCTGGCCCGATCAGTTCTGTGATCGTTGCCACGATGTCTTGGGCAGCCAGAAGGGGATCGCCTACCAGAATGGCGCGGGGGCCTATCCGTAGCGGTCTTCATCCCAGGGTCGCGCGCTGTTTGAATACCCTCGAACTTCCCAAAATCCTGGCTGGTCGCGCTCGGCAAACGCAATGGCCTTCACCCATTTCGCGCCTTTCCAGGCATAACGTTTGGGCACGATGACCCGGACCGGTCCACCGTGTTCTGTGGTCAGCGGCGCGCCGTTCCACTGGAAGGCCAGCAGCACATCATCATCGTCACAGGCGTCCAAGGGCAGGTTGGTTGTGTAGCCGTCAGAAGCAGAAAAGAGCACAAAACGGGCTGATGGGAGCGGCTGGACGGTGGACAGCAGATGTCGAAAGCTGACTCCTTCCCACTGGTTGTCGAACGTGCTCCAAGACGTCACGCAATGGAAATCGGAGACGGGCCGAATCCGCGGCTGTGCGAGAAAATCCTGCCATGTCCAGACCACCGAGTGCGCCACCGCCCCACCAATCGTGAGCGTCCACTCATTCAAGGGGATGGCCGGGTGGATGCCGAGATCAAGCACAGGCCAGCCGTTTGTCATACGCTGACCGGGGGGAAGACGAGATGCCCTCGTGCGGGTGTCCGGCGGCACACCTTCTTCCGTCAGACCCCGCTTCGCCTCTGCCCAGGCCTCTTTTCGCTGCACCAACCGCTCGTTCATTTCCTCCATAAAGAGCAGCCTCCGTATCTTCAGACCGTATCATAGGGGCACACACGGTGACAAATTCCGTGACAGGAGACTAGGGGGAGAAAAATTTCCACAAACTCGCCTGCCTTGGCTTGATTACAAGCTGAGCGTGGCTATTTTACAAAACTGACTCTCTCCAGGAAATGACCATGAGCGATTTCTTTGAAAAAACAAGCGCGTCTACGGATCAGTCCAGCCTGGACAGTCCGGCAGGCGTGACGGCAACCGACGAGTTACAAGCCGCGCAGGACCGCTATCTGCGCTTGGCCGCCGAGTTTGAGAATTATAAGCGGCGGGTGCAGAAGGATCAGACGGACTACGTGAAGTACGCCAACGAACGTCTTCTGAAGGAACTCGTCACGGTGCTGGACAATTTGCAAAGAGCCTTGGAACACGCGCAACAACCCGGCGACGCCACGCATCTCGTTCAGGGCCTCATCCAGGGCATTGAGTTAACCTGTAAACAGTACGTCGAGACCTTATCCCGTTTCGGCGTCAAGGAAATTCCCAGTTTGGGGCTCCCTTTCGACCCGGCCATCCATCAGGCTATTGCAATGGTTGCGGCCCACAATGGGCAAGCCCCGAACACGATTCTGGCGGAACACGTCAAGGGCTATCATCTCTTCGATCGCGTCCTGCGTCCGGCCATGGTCACCGTCGCCGCATCGAACCAGCCCGACGGGGAACTCAGTACAGCAACAGAGAAGGAGACCGCACATGGGTAAAGTCATCGGCATTGATTTGGGAACCACCAACTCTTGCGTCGCCATCATGTCGGGCGGGGATCCGGTGGTCATCGCCAACGCGGAAGGGAACCGCACCACGCCCTCCGTGGTCGGCATCACCGACAAGGGCGAGCGGGTGGTCGGGCAGATCGCCAAACGCCAGGCCATTACCAACCCGGAAAACACCATTTATTCGATCAAACGCCTGATCGGCCGGAAAGCAGAATCGCATGAGGTCCGTGACGCTGCCAAGCGGCTCCCCTACAAAATTTCCACCGCGCCGAACGGCGACGCGCATGTGGCCATTCGCGGCAAGGACTATAGCCCCGCTGAAATCTCGGCCATGATTCTCCAGAAGATGAAGCAGACCGCCGAGGATTACCTGGGGGAACCGGTGACGGAAGCCGTCATCACGGTGCCCGCCTACTTTGATGACAGCCAGCGCCAGGCCACCAAAGATGCGGGCCAGATCGCGGGCCTCACCGTGCTCCGCATCATCAACGAGCCGACGGCCGCCTCCCTCGCCTATGGATTGGATAAAAAGAAAGATGAGCGAATCGCGGTCTACGATCTGGGCGGCGGCACGTTCGACATCTCCATTCTGGAGATCGGTGACGGGGTGTTCGAGGTTAAGTCCACCAACGGCGATACGTTCCTCGGCGGCGACGATTTTGACCAGCGAATCATGGACTGGCTGGTTGAGGAGTTCAAAAAAGACCAGGGCATTGATCTCAAAAAAGACCGCATGGCCTTACAACGGCTAAAGGAGGCCGCAGAGCGGGCCAAGATCGAGTTGTCCTCGTCCCAGGAAACCGAAATCAACCTGCCGTTTGTCACGGCCGACGCGAGCGGGCCCAAGCACCTCGTCCTCAAATTGACACGGGCGAAAATGGAGCAGTTGGTGGATGACTTAATCCAGCGCACGGTTGAGCCCTGCAAGAAAGCCCTGAGCGACGCCGGCGTGACCGCCAAGGACATCAACGAGGTCGTGCTGGTCGGCGGGATGACCCGCATGCCCAAGGTCCTCCAGCTCGTGCGCGACTTCTTCGGCAAGGAGCCGCACAAGGGCGTCAACCCCGACGAAGTCGTCGCCATCGGCGCGGGGATTCAAGGCGGTGTCCTCAAGGGCGAGGTGAAGGACGTGCTTCTGCTGGACGTAACCCCGCTGACCCTCGGCATCGAAACAATGGGCGGCGTGTGTACACGCCTGATCGAGCGCAACACAACCATCCCGACGAAAAAGAGCCAAATCTTTTCCACGGCGGCGGACGGCCAGACAGCGGTTACGATCAACGTCCTCCAGGGCGAGCGGGAGATGGCGCCGGACAATAAGTCCCTCGGCCATTTCGACCTGGTCGGCCTGCCGCCCGCCCCTCGCGGGGTCCCGCAGATCGAAGTGTCGTTCGACATTGACGCGAACGGCATCGTCCACGTCGCGGCCAAGGACATGGCGACACAAAAGGAGCAGTCCATTCGGATCACGGCCTCCAGCGGTCTCTCCAAAGACGAGATCAACAAAATGGTCAAAGACGCCGAGGCCCATGCGGCGGAAGATAAGAAGAAACGCGAGCTCGTAGAAGTCCGCAATGAGGCCGACACCCGCATCTACGGCGTCGAAAAACTCCTCGCGGAACACGGGGACAAGATCGCGGAAGATGACCGCAAAAAAATCCAGGAGGAGATTGCGGCGGCCCGCAAGGCGCTAGAGAGCAATGACCGGGACGCTATCCAAACGGCCACGCAACAACTGGTCAAGTCTTCGCAGAAAATCGGCGAGGAGATGTACAAGCGCACCACAGCCAGTACCGCAGGCGCGGCTGGGCCTGATGGAAGCGGGAGCGAGGCCCCGCCCGCCAGCGGGGCCGGCCAAGCCGGCCAAGACGAAAAAGTCGTGGACGCAGAGTACACGGAAGTCAATCCGGACAAAAAATGATCGTGAGACGCCTTGATGCGCCATGGCCGCAACCGTGAAACGCGACTACTACGAGACCCTCGGCGTGGACCGAAACGCCACGGGTGAGGATCTCAAGAAAGCCTATCGCAAACTCGCGCGCCAGCACCACCCCGACACACACTCGGGTGAACACGAGAAAAAATCAGCCGAAGAGCGGTTCAAGGAACTCAACGAAGCCTACGCCGTCCTCAGCGACCAGGAGAAGCGCCAGCGCTATGATGCGTTTGGACACACCGAGGGCGCACAGGGCTTTTCCGGAGGCGGACAGAACGGGTTCGGTGACGTCTTCAACGACATCTTTGAAGATTTCTTCGGAGGACGGCAGGGGGGACAGCGAGTCTTTCGCGGAGCTGATATTGAATACCGCCTGACCCTGGCCTTTGAAGACGCCGTGTACGGCAAAGATGTCTCCCTGAAAATTCCCCGCTGGGAGACGTGCAAAGAATGCCGAGGCACCGGCGCCCAAAGCGCCGACCACGTCAAGACCTGTCCCAGTTGCAAGGGTGCTGGCCAACTCCGGTTCCAGCAAGGCTTCTTCACCATCAACAAAACATGCGGGAAGTGCCGTGGGATGGGCCACACCATCACCGCCTACTGCCCGACGTGCCGAGGCCAGCAACGGGTGCAGACAGAACGTGTCCTGAGCGTCCACATTCCGGCCGGCGTCGAAGCCGGCACACGCCTTCGCTTGTCCAACGAAGGCGAACCCGGACAGAACGGCGGTCCCCCCGGCGACCTCTACGTACTGATCGCCGTCACCGCCCATCCCCTCTTCACCCGCAAGGACAATGATATCCTGTGCGATGTGCCGATCAGCTTTGCTGCCGCCGCGCTCGGCGCAAAAATCAAGGTGCCGACCTTACAGGGCGAGCACACGCTCATCAAGATCGGACCGGGGACACCACACGACAAGATTTTTCGGATCAAGGGCCTCGGCGCGCCCAGCCTGCGAGGCAACAGCACGGGCGATCAGCTCATTCGCGTAAAGATTGAGGTGCCCACGAAACTCTCTCCGAAGCAGAAAGAACTGCTGGAAGAGTTTGCCAAGGCCGGCGGCGAGTCCCTCGACACAGATAGCGGCGGGATCCTCGACAAGATGAAAAATATGTTCGACTAACCGAGCGCCCCGACCCCATGCCTGTGTTCTTTATCGAACACGCGTCCCTTCAGGGAGACGCTGTCTCCCTCACTGGCCCGTTGGCCCGTCACTTGACAGGCAGTCTCCGCGTCCATCCCGGCGAGCGTCTGTGGCTTGCAGAAGCGGGTGGCCCTCGCTACGAAGTCCGGGTCACTGCAGCAGACCGCGATCGACTGACCGGCCAGGTCCTGACCACCATACCCCATCTCCCTCCACCAGTCCCCCTTATCACGGTAGGACTCGCGCTCATCAAAGGTGACGGTTTTGACTGGGCGATCCAGAAAGCGACGGAACTCGGCGCGGCCCGCATCGTGCCCCTCATCACAGCCAGAACCGTCGTGCGCCCCAAGGTCGCGCGCGCCGACCATCAAACACAGCGATGGCAAAGCATCGCGCGTGAAGCCGCGCAGCAGAGCATGGGATGGGACGTGCCGGTCGTGGCGGAACCGGTCTCGTTTGCGGCCTGGTGCGCGGAGCCCCACCGAGACGATTGCCGGTTGATTCTCTGGGAACAACCAGGCGGGCCCTTGCTACGGAACCGGCTCCACGGGCGCCCCCGACCCGATTCCGTCACGCTGGCCGTCGGTCCGGAAGGCGGATTTGAGCCTGGCGAAATCGCACTGACAGAGCGTTCAGGATTCGATGCGGTCTCGCTGGGAGACCGCATCGTTCGGTCAGAGAGCGCCGTCCTCGCGGCGCTGACGATCGTGCAATACGAATGGGGAACCCTGGGCTAGCGGACCTGGAGGATCAGTTCAAGTTCGAGACACATATTGAGGGGCAATTCGGCGGCGCCAAGGGCCAACCGCGCATGGAGGCCCGCCTCGCCAAAAATCTGCACCAAGAGATCGGACGCGCCGTTGAGCACGGACGGCTGCTTCGTAAAGCCTTCCGCCGACGCGACATGACCCGTCAGCCTCACGATTCGGACCACGCGGTCAAGCGTCCCGAGTTCCTGCCGCACCATGGCCAACGCATTCAAAAGCGTTAGGCGCGCCGCCTCGTATCCCTGCTCCACCGTGAGGTCTCGGCCCAGCTTACCCGCAAAAACGATCTGGCCGTCTCGGAAAGGGCCCGTGCCGCTCAGAAACAACAACTCGCCGGCCCGCACAGCAGGAATGTACGTCGCCACGGGCTTCGGCGGCAGCGGCAACGCGATCCCCAATTCGGCCAACTTTGCCTCGAACGACATTGGAGTGGATTCTGGAACAACTTTACGACGGAGTCAAGCCGCGCGAACGACTCCTCTCGGCGCCCTTGGCGTTCCTTATTATTTCCGCCGCATCGAGCCGCTGACGAGCCTGAATTCAAACAGCCGACATTCAAGCGCACCGTTGAAGAGGGGCGTCCGGCGGCTGGCCGCCAATCCAATGAGTTTGGGGAGACGACGATCCGCCGTCAAGATATGCGCCCGCCAGCCGGTAAAGTTCTGCTTGAGGCTATCGCCGAGACGCGGGTAGAAGGCTGTCAGCGCGTCCGTTTCGCCGAGACGCACCCCGTAGGGCGGATTCATGAGTAGTAGCCCTTCCCTGGCCCCTGGCGGCGGCGTCACATCCAGCACGTCGGCCTGCTTGAGCGCCACCGCATCAGACAATCCGGCTGCGTCCAGATTGGCCTGCGCCGCATGGAGGGCACCGCCATGAATGTCGCTCCCGTAGATGGCAAGCGGCGCCCTCCTCGCGCGCCGCGCCATGCCGTCCTTGCACAATGCCCACCAGGCGCCGGAATCAAAGGGCAACAGCTTCTCGAACGCAAAGCGCCGGCCCAGCCCCGGCGGAATGTTTCGCGCGATGAGTACGGCCTCCATCAGGAATGTGCCGCCCCCGCACATCGGGTCAAGGAGCGGCTGTTCCGCAGTCCACCCTGCCAGCCGCAGAATACCCGCCGCAAGATTTTCTCGTACGGGCGCCTCGGTGGCGGCGACGCGAAACCCGCGCTTAAAGAGCGCCTCCCCAGACGTATCAAGATAGAGGGTCACATACTGGTCGTCCAGAAATGCGTCAATGCGGATATCCGGACGGCTGGTGTCCACATTGGGACGAGCGCCAGTGGCCTCGCGGAAGCGATCACAGACCGCGTCCTTGATCCTGAGCGTCACGAAATCCAAGCTCGTCAACTGGCACTGCTGAGCGCTGACCTTGACCTTGATCGTGCGTTGGACTGAAAACCATTCGTGCCAGGGCAGGCCATACGCGGCCTGAAAAATATCGCGCTCGTCACCGTAGGCGCCGTGAAAGACGCGCCACAGTACCCGACTGGCAATCCGGCTATGGAGATTGACCACATAGCAGAGCGCAAAGGGGCCCGCAAAGGACACCCCGCCGGGACAGCCGGTGGCGTCCTGTGCGCCCAATTGTTCCAACTCGACGCACAACGTCGCCTCCAGCCCTCGCGGGCAGGGCGCAAAGAATGCCTGAAGAGACGCACTCATCCTGGCACCGTTTGGCCTAGATCAGCCCCTTTCGCTGGAGATACTCTCGGTCAATCGTGATCTCCGATTGCCCGCTCGCCTGACGCCCAGGAAAGAGGCGCTCAATGTAGCGCCCTATAATGTCTGTCTCCAGATTGACCGTCTCCCCTATGTGTTTCATCCCAAGCGTCGTGATTTTGGCGGTATGAGGGATGATGGTGACACGAAACCTGCGATCGGTGACGGCATTCACGGTCAGGCTGATGCCGTCTATGGTGATGGAGCCTTTTTGCACACAATAGCGCAGGATATCACGGGGGGCCTCGAGCGTCATCTGGAGCGCATCGGCCTCTTGGTCTCTCGCGCAAATCACGCCGATGCCGTCCACGTGGCCCGCGACCAGGTGCCCGCCCAAACGGTCTCCAAGACGCATGGCCCGTTCGAGGTTGACCGGGTCGCCAACGGTGAGTGAGTCGAAGGTCGTGACCGTCAGCGTTTCGAGCGAGAGATCTGCCCTGAATGCCGTCTCGTCACGAGCGACCACGGTGAGACACACCCCGTTGACCGCCACGCTGTCCCCGACCTTGAGGTCCTTGAGAACCGTTTGGGCCAGGATTGCCACGCGCCGCCCAGACCGCGTCTTCTCTACGATCGTGACAGCCCCCATTTCTTCAATAATGCCGGTAAACATCGTGCTCCATCCAGGAATGAGAAAATTGTAGTACGCAAGACCAGACCCGTCAAGCTGCCTGCTCTGTGCCCATGCCGACCCGGAACGCCGCCGCCGCCAGAAGTACGATACCGGCAATGATGGAAAAGGCCATCTGAAATCCCAGAGCTCCGATCAGCAGACCCGCCAGGATCGGCCCTGACGCATGGCCAATGTCCATAATCGTGCCCTGCATCCCCATCGCCGACCCCAGCGTCTTGATCTCCGACACGTCTGCCACCAACGCAACAGCCGACGCATTGACAATCGCCTCCCCAAATCCAAACAGCGAGGACAGGAGCATCAGGAATCCGAACTCGCGGGTCATTGGGATCGCCGCCAGGGACGCTGCGCAGATCACCAATCCCAGCACAATGAGCGGCTTCCGTCCAATGCGATCAGACATCCGACCCATGATCGGACGAGACAAAAACGACGTCACGCTCTGGATGCCGAACAGGACACCCGCCTGTGCCGCATCCATGCCGATGCCAACGACATAGATCGGCAGAAACGCCATCACCGCCCCGTTGGCCACCTGCCGTGCGCCGTCCGTGACGCTCGTCACCACCACGCGGACATTCCCGACCACCACCCGCGCGCCACGCGCCATGTCACGCACAACCGCGCCAGGCCCCACGCCCGATGCGACATGAGGAATCTGTGGCGGCAGTCGCATGAGCAGAAAGAGCAGTGCCGCTGCCACGCCCAGGACCCCAGCCATGAGAAACGCCGATTGAAATCCTGATGAGACGATCAGCCAGCCCCCCAACGCAGGCCCCAACATGGCCCCAGCCTGGGTCGCCGCCGTGTAGGACCCATAGGCCGCACCACGGGCTTCCCGACACAAATCAGCCACGACCGCCAGCGCAATCGGCGCAAACACCGCCGTGGCCATGCCGTGGGCGAATCGAAGCGCGATCAACCATTCGACATCGGAGACAAACTGATAGAAGAAGGGCGGAATCGCAAAGGCCAGCAATCCAACCCGCAAGAGCCAACGCCGATCATAGATGTCGGAAAGCGCCCCGGCGGGCCACTTGAGCAGCACCCCCGTCAAGGTAGACGCCGACACAATGAACCCAATGGCTTCCGGCCCAGCGCCCAGTGATTGGGCATAGAGGGGCAGCACCGGCATCCGCACAAGATTGTAGCTGATGAACGCGAACAGCCCGACGCCGCAGAGCAACACGAACTGACGACTCTTCACCGGAGCGAGCCTTCAACCAACATGTCCGAGCCGACGCGCGTCACTGTGACCCGTTTCAGCGAGAGCGCCTCACTGATGCGCGCCGGCGACCTCCCGCCAATCGCGCCCAGCGCGTCCCGCCCTCCAAGCAGCCGGGGCGCCAGAAAGTACAGGACACGATCCACCACGCCCTCGCGCAAAGCCGAGGCGTTCACCTCCGCCCCTCCTTCAATCAGCAGCGATGCAATGCCTCGTCGTCCCAGTTCAACCAACAACACAGCCCATGCAATTCGCCCACGTCGAGATGGGAGCACCACGACCTCCGCGCCAATCTTCTGTAGCGCTATCCGCTTCGAGCGAGGCGCCTGCGTCGTCGTCACCATGAGGATTGGAGCCTTGCCATCCCGCAAGACTGTTGCCTTGAGCGGAATACGCAAAGACGGATCCAGCACAATACGAAGCGGTGTCCGACCATGAGCCAATCCAACCTGTGCCGTTCGGTCCGGGCGCGCCGTCAAACGTGGATCATCCGCCAACACCGTCCCAATACCCGTCACAATCGCATCCACACGCGCGCGCGCCTGATGCACAACTTTCCTGGATGCCGGGCTTGTAATCCAACGCGACTCGCCTGTCGCCGTGGCGATTTTCCCATCCAGGGTGGAGGCAATTTTCAACGTGACGAAGGGTCGCCTGGTGGTGATCCACGTTGTGTACGGTTCGATGAGTCGCTCGGCGTCCGCGCGCCCGATGCCGGTATCCACGCGCAGCCCGGCCCGTCGTAACGCGGTCACCCCACGGCCCTGTACTTTTGGATTCGGGTCGCGCACGGCGACCACGACTCGCGTGATGCCACTCGCAATCACAGCCGGCACACAAGGGAGAGTGCGCTTCTCGAGGTGGCAACAGGGTTCTAAGGTGACGTAGAGGGTCGCCCCCTGTGCGTGTGTGCCGGTGCGGCGCAGGGCCACTACCTCGGCATGAGGCCCCCCGGCGCGTCGGTGATAGCCCTCGCCCACAATACGGCCTCGCCGCACGACCACCGCGCCGACCGGCGGATTCGGGCTGGTCAGACCGAGACCGCGAGCAGCCAGCGCAAGGGCCCTCGCCATGAAACGCTGGTCACGCTCTCGGCTGCTTGGAGACAATGGATGGCTAACGTTTCTTCCGAGGGACCACCAGGCTGGTGGAAGACCGGCGCCGGGCAGAACGAGCCGCCTTCCTCACGTCCGCCAAGCCCTTGTCCGCCGTTGCGATGGCGGCTTGCGCTGCGGCCAACCTGGCAATCGGCACACGATAGGGCGAGCAACTCACGTAATCCAATCCCAGGTCATGGCAGAACACGACCGATGCAGGATCGCCCCCATGCTCGCCGCAGATACCAAGCTTGAGGTCTGGCTTCACCGAACGCCCCTTTTCAATCGCCATCTTCATCAATCCCCCCACGCCTGTGCGATCGAGCGTGGCAAAGGGATCGGCGTCGAGAATATTATCCGGCTGGGCGCTGAGACGCAGCCCGCAGGCGCGACAATACATCGTCTTTTGATCCACCTCGCAACTCAGACACCGGGGGCAGCGGTCTTGGCGGTTCATGTAAAAATCGGTAAACTTGGCGGCGTCGTCGCGGGAGAATCCAAAGGTCGTCTGGGTGAGATCGTTCGTGCCAAAAGAAAAAAAGTCCGCTTCGTGCGCAATCGCGTCGGCCACCACACACGCGCGTGGCAGTTCAATCATCGTCCCCACGAGATAGGAAAATCTGGCCCTGTAGCGGCGCATGGTGTCAGCGGCGACCTCGTGAACCAACTCCTTCTGCGCCTTCATCTCAGCCGCCAGGCCGACGAGCGGGATCATGATTTCCGGCACCACTTTGATGCCCTCACGAGTGACCTCGCAGGCAGCCTCCATAATGGCCTGGACCTGCATCCGGGTAATTTCCGGCATGGTGATGCCGAGCCGACAGCCGCGCAGCCCCAACATCGGATTAAATTCATGCAGTTCCTCAATGCGGGTCAACAGTTTCCGTTTTGTGGCAAGGCTCGCTGCGTCGGCATGATTCAACTCCATCTGCGCGATCTCGACCATCAATTCCTCACGTTTGGGCAGGAATTCGTGTAGCGGCGGATCCAACAGCCGAATGGTCACAGGATGGCCCTTCATCGCACGATACAGGCCGAGGAAATCACTCTTCTGAAGCGGCAGGAGTGCGGCCAATTCGCGCTCGCGGTCTTCGCGGGTCTTCGCCAGAATCATCCGCTGCATGATCGGAACACGGTCTTCGGAAAAAAACATGTGCTCGGTCCGACAGAGTCCGATCCCCGCCGCGCCAAATCCACGCGCAATGATGGCCTGGTCGGGCACATCGGCATTGGCTCGCACCCTGAGCGTTCGGAACTCGTCGGCCCAGGTGAGCAACGTGGAGAAATAGCGGTATTTCTCAGACTCCTTGGGCGACAGCGTCCCCTGAATCACCTGGATGATTTCGGAGTCCACCACCGGAATGTCCCCGGCATAGACCGCGCCGGTAAAGCCATTGATGGAGAGGTCGTCTCCTTCCTTGAGGGTGCGCGAACCAAAACGAACGACGCCCTCGTGACTGACCTCCAGCCCCTCGCAGCCCGCCACGCAGACCTTGCCCATCTGACGCGCCACCACCGCCGCATGGCTGGTCATCCCGCCTTTGGCCGTCAGAAATCCCACCGAGGCGCTCATGCCGTGGATGTCGTCCGGGCTGGTCTCGCGGCGCACCAACAACGCCCGCTCACCCCGCGCCTTCATCTCCACTGCCCGTTCCGGCGTCAGCGCGATCTTGCCGGCTGCGGCGCCCGGCCCGGCTGGCAGTCCCTTGCCCACAACCGGATGGCGCGCTTCTTTGTGTGCATCAAAAATTGGATAGAGGTACTGCGCGAGCTGTTCCGGAGCGACGCGCATCACCGCCTCGCGCTTGTCAATGACGCCTTCCTTGACCAGGTCCACCGCAATCCGCACGGCGGCGATTCCCGTGCGTTTGCCGACCCTCGTTTGGAGCATATACAGCTTGCCCTCCTGAATCGTGAACTCCAGGTCCAGCATGTCGCGGTAATGATGCTCGAGTTTTTTGTACGTGGCCATCAATTCACGGTAGGCGTTCGGCAGAGGCCCTGCCAATGCCTCAATCGGTAAGGGTGTACGGATGCCGGCCACCACGTCTTCGCCCTGCGCATTGAGCAGGCATTCGCCGAACACCTTGGGGATGCCGGTAGCGGGATTGCGCGTGAAGGCCACGCCTGTGCCGCTGGTCTCCCCCATGTTGCCGAACACCATCGCCACCACATTCACCGCCGTGCCCCATGTGTCCGGGATGTCATAGAGCCGCCGATAGGTGACGGCACGGGCGCCGTACCAGGAATTAAACACCGCATGGATGCCCATCTTGAGTTGGACGGAGGGATCTTCAGGGAAATGACGACCGCTGTCCTGCTTCACGATCTGCTGAAAACGCACGACTAAATCCTTGAGGGCCGCCGCCGTCAGATCGGTGTCCTGAACCGCGCCCGTCTCGGCCTTCGTGTCCCTCAACGCCTCCTCGAACCGCTCCCGATCAAGGCCCATGACCACGGTTGAGAACATCGTGATGAACCGACGATGCGCGTCGTAGGCGAACCGCTCATTGCCGGTCTTCTTGATAAGGCCCTGCACCGTCCGTTCGTTGAGACCCAGGTTGAGGACGGTATCCATCATCCCCGGCATGGAGGCTCGCGCGCCCGACCGAACGGAGACCAGCAGAGGATTGGCCGGGTCGCCGAACTTCGCCCCCATCGCCGACTCCAACCGCGTCATGTATCGCAAGACGTCGTCCCACAATCCAGGTGGAAATTTCTTCTTGTTCTTGAAAAATTCCACACAGGCGTCAGTGCTGATGGTAAAGCCTGCCGGCACAGGAACCTTGAGATGGGTCATCTCCGCCAGGCCTGCGCCTTTGCCGCCCAACAGGTTCTTCATGCCCGTGGCGCCGTCGGCTTTGCCGTTCCCGAAAAAGTACACGAATTTTTTAGTTGCCACTGGCCCCCCGGTTCTTATAACATATAGGCATGGTTGATGTTTTATATCATAGCTATCTGTTATGAAATGATTTTATTAAAGTCTGCATACTGCCTAAAGAGGTTCCTCACACGTACCAGCAGGGCCAGGCGATTACGTCGAACCGCCGCGTCGTCCGCCATCACCATCACCCCCACAAAGAAGGCATCAATCGGCGCCTTGAGCATGCTCAAGGCATCCAGTGTCGCCTCGTACTGGCGACTGGCGATCAGACCTGGCACGACCTGTTCCGTTGCCAGCATCGCTGTAGAGAGACCCGCTTCAGCAGCATCCTGAAACAACGCCTGATCCACGTCGGTCTCCTCATGGGTCGTGGTGATATTCTCCGCCCTTTTGAAGGCCATAACAAGGGCCTGGAACTCTGGGCGACCGGCACATCCATGGAGCGCCTTGGCGCGCGCCACCAAGTCGTGGGGGTCGCATGCGCTGTCTTTCCCTATGGACGCCAGCACGGCATCCACCACGTCGCCGCGCAGTGCGAGCGCCTCCTGGCAGTAATGCCGAAGCCGTTCGCTGAGAAACCGCTGGAGCGCAGACGGGGCCTGCTCGTCAACAACGATCCCTTGATCGTGCGCCAATCGCACCGCATGGTTCATCATCTCGCGCACATTCACAGACAGGCGCCCCTCAACCAGGATACGAACCACGGCATAGGCATGACGCCGGAGCGCAAAGGGATCCTGGGATCCGGACGGCAGAAGACCCACGGCAAAAAACGCCGCGAGGGTATCCAGGCGATCAGCCAGAGAAAGGATTTTTCCAGCCAAACTCGGCGGAATGGCATCCTCGGCAAAGCGCGGCAGGTACTGTTCGGCAATGGCGTCCGCCACCTCCTTCGGCTCTCCGTCATGCAGGGCATACTCCCTGCCCATGATCCCTTGAAGCGTCGGGAACTCCCCGACCATGCCGGTTAAGAGATCGGCCTTGCAAAGGGACGCAGCCCTTCTCCATCTCAGCATTCTGTCATGGTCATAAGGGACCATGAGGGCAGGAGCAAGTAGCCCAGTCAGGTCTTCCATGCGCTTGACCTTCTCATGCAGCGTCCCCAGTTTCTTATGGAAGGTCACGCCTGCGAGTTTCTCGACCCTGCTGTCCAGCCGAGTCTTCCGGTCTTCGTCAAAAAAGAATCTCGCATCCGCCAGACGCGCGGCCAGGACCCGCTCGTTCCCGGCCCGGATCGTACCAGTCTGGCTGTCCTTCATGTTGACCACGGCGACGAAATACGGAAGCAGCCCCCCGTCTCTGTTCAAGAGAGAGAAATAGCCCTGATGCTCTTTCATGGAGGTCATCAGCACGGTCTGGGGAAGGGCCAAATACTGCGGATTGAACGAGCCAATCAGGACATGCGGCATCTCAACCGAGAACACGGCCTGCTCCAGCAGGGCGTCGTCTTCATGGATGCGACCCTGATGCGTCTCAGCAATCTGCTGCATCTGCGACAGGATGGCCGCGCGTCTCGCACCGTGATTGACCATCACGCCAACCTTGTCCAGCGTCTTCTCATAGGCACGACCATCCGTCACCTTCACAGGGCGGCCAGAAGACAAAAACCGATGGCCTACCGTGTGCTCTCCAGCCGTCACTCCGGCGAATTGAAACCGGACAGGCTTGCCGCCATAGAGCGCCAGCAACCAGCGAATGGGCCGCGCAAACCGAACACCCGTGTCGTTCCAGCGCATGGCCTTCGGAAACGTGAGGCTGCCCAGCACCTCCGTCAAGAGCATCGGCAACAACAACGCGGCCGTACAGCCGGCGTCCTGCTTGACGGCAAAGAGATACTCGCCTTTCGGGGTCGTCCGCGCAACCAACGAGGTGACATCCAGCCCCTGCGACGCCGCAAACCCCATGGCGGCCCTGGTCGGCTGCCCGTGCGCATCAAATCCGACGGCTTGGGATGGCCCCATCGCCTCCGTCGTCACGGCCTCCTGGCATTCCGCCACCCCGCCCACCAACAGGGCCAGCCGCCTCGGTGTGCCCAGAACCTGTATCGTTCCATGCGAGAGACGAGCGTCCTTGAGCCGTTGCGCGGCCACGGCTTCCAGTTGTGCCAAGGCGGCAGGCACAACCTGCGACGGTAATTCCTCTGTGCCGATTTCAAGGAGAAGGTCGCACGCGCGCAACCGGCCACGCTCTGACGTGATGCGGCGCGTCATGCCGTCGTCTGGCTGGTCACGGCGAGGTGGTACGTTTCAGCACAGAGGCGGGCGAGTCCACGAACACGGGCCATGTAGGCCGTCCGCTCGGCGACACTCAACGCGCCACGGGCGTCCAGCATATTAAAGAGATGGGATGATTTCATGCAGCAGTCGTAGGCCGGCCGCACGAGGCCTTGCGCAATCAGCTGCCTGCCCTCTGTTTCATAGGCCGTAAAGGTCGTCATCAACACCTGCACGTCGGCGGATTCAAAGTTATAGCGTGAAAACTGGACTTCATCCTCATGATGGATGTCACCGTAGGTCACGCCAGTCGTCCATGCCAGATCAAAGACGTTGTCCACGCCTTGCAAATACATGGCGATCCGCTCGGTGCCATAGGTAATTTCAGCGGGGATCGGATTCAATTCAATTCCGCCCACTTCCTGAAAATACGTGAACTGGGTAATCTCCATGCCGTTCAGTCGGACTTCCCAACCCAGGCCCCAGGCGCCAAGCGTCGGCGACTCCCAATCGTCCTGCATAAACCGAATGTCGTGATGCTTCGGATTGATGCCGAGCACCCGCAGACTCTTCAAATAAAGATCCTGCACATCGGCCGGCGCGGGCTTGAGGAGCACCTGATACTGGTAGTAATGCTGGAGACGATTGGGATTGTTGCCGTAGCGACCGTCGCTGGGGCGCCGGCAGGGCTGCACATAGGCGGTGCGCCAAGGTGTCGGCCCCAACACCTTGAGAAACGTCGCGGGATGGAACGTCCCCGCGCCGACTTCCAAGTCGTAGGGTTCATGGATCACGCACCCCCGATCAGCCCAAAAATGATGGAGGGAAAGAAGCAGGTTTTGCAGGGTCACCCGTGCGGTCTCCCGAGCGGAAAATTCGGAGGGCCAACCCTAACAAATGCGCCTGGGGTTGTCAATTACCACCGCATCAGCGCCGTGCCCCATGTAAGACCACCGCCGATGGCGCCCAGTAGCACGAGGTCCCCGGGGGTCACCTGGCCCGCGCGTACTGCCGCATCAAGCGCCAGCGGGAGTGCCGAGGACGAGGTGTTGCCATACCGCTCAATCACGCTGATGGTCTTCTCACGAGGAATGCCCAGACGCGCCGTCACCTTCTCCAGCAACCGCCCGTTGGCTTGATGAAAAACGAACCACTGGACGTCCCGAACCGCCACGCCGTGCGCCGTGAGCGTCTCCGTGACGGCCGTTTCGAGCCGGCGCACCGCGACCCGGAACAGACGGGGGCCTTTCATGGTAATCGTGTGCCGTCCCTCAGCCACCGTCTTGTCCGATGCCGGCAGACGGGACCCGCCCGCTGGAATGGCAATCAGGTCCGCCTGTGAGCCATCAGCCTGCAGCGTGACCGACAACAGGCCATGGCGCCCATCCCCCCCGTCTGGCACGGCCGTCCCCTCGGCCAGCACCGCGGCACCCGCGCCGTCGCCAAACAAAATCGCCGTGTGCCCGTCCTTGAAATTCAGATAGCGCGACTTCACCTCGGCCGCCGCCACCAACACCAGCCTCGCCTGCCCCATCCGAATCATCAGATCCCCAACTGACAGCGCATACAGGAATCCCGAACAGGAGGCGGCCACATCGAACGCAAACGCCCGCTTGGCGCCCAGCAGACGTTGCACATGGCAGGCCGCCGAGGGCATCGGAGTATCCGATGACGTGGTGGAGAGAATGATCACATCCAGTGAGTCGGCTGGGATCCCCGCATTGTCTAGCGCGGCCTGCGCGGCGCGAAGGGCCAGATCGGATGTGGCCTCGCCCGCCGCCGCCCACCGACGTTCTCGGATGCCGGTCAGTCGGACAATGGCACTCGGCGCGATACCGGTCAAGTCGGCCAACTCGTCATTAGTGACGAGACGGGAGGGGACGTAGCCACCCGTGCCGATGATGCGCGATCCTGGAATCATCGCGTCAAATTATAGGAACCGCCACAGTACTGTCAATTTGACTTGAATCTCGACCAGGTCTTTGGTACACTAAAAAATCCATGCTGTTTCGTTGCCACAAGTTCCTGGCGCTTCTCCTCCTGGGCCTTCTCGTCGGCTGTTCAAGCGCAGCCCCACCCAAAGATGTGGCCACCGCGAAGCAACCCGTGGCCAATGCGGACGAGCAGATTCTCAAAAGCGACCCTGTCGAACGCAACTACGATCCACACGTCATCATGAAACGCGCCGAAGCCTTCTTCGAGAAGGAAGACTTCCCTGAGGCCGCCGTCGAGTATCAACATTTCCTCGACCTGCACCGAACGCACACCCTGGCGCCCTATGCCCAATATCGGCTCGGCCTGAGTCATTTTTCGCAAATCACGACCCATGACCGCACCCCAGAGCCTGTCCGCCTGGCCATTGAGGCCTTTGAAAAACTCCTGAAAAACTACCCCGGCAACGCCTACGAACCGAACGCCAAAGAAAAAATCAAGGAATGCCGCGCGCACACCGCCGAGTACGAACTCTACGTGGGACGGCATTATTATCGCCAGACCGCCTATCTCGCGGCCATGCACCGGTTCGAGCGCGTCCTCGCGCTCTATCCTGACCTGGATACGTCCGCAGACGCGCTCTACTATCTGGCGAAGACATACAAGGACCTCGGGTCTCTTGAGCAGGCCGTGGAGTCCCTGACTCTGCTGTTGACCCGCTATCCCCAGTCCCCCATCCGCAAAGAAGGACAGACGCTTCTGGCGGCCCTCAACGGGAAACCCGTGCCGCAATCTGTGCAGCAGGCGGCGTCCACCTCGAATGGCGCGACCATCATGGCCCCGCCCTCCATCCCGCCACTTCTGCCGCCAACCCCTCAAACGAGATCGTTGACGACGACCCCGACCGACCCTCCTCTCCCCGTCATACGCGGGACTAGCGGGGCGACCGTCACCTGCGGCATGAACGTGATGTGCTGATTGCCCGTCGTACGCCTGCCAAGTCCCTCACGCCCTCCGTCACCGAAGCCCGATCTTCGGCTATTCTCTCCGCCTTTCAATCCCTCTCTGCGAATGACGTGTACCAAATGGCGCCGAAAGAATACGTCACGCGCGGGTTCGCGTACTACCGGCAGCAGCGCCTCCAAGGGTATATCTGGAGCCGTGACCGCGCGACGCTGACGGCAGAAGTCCAAGGCAGCCGCGTCTACACCGTCACGTTCTCTCTGGACCAGGGCGCCCTGGAGCAACCGACGTTGTCTACGAGTTGCGACTGCCCCTCCTGGAACACAACAGGGCCATGCAAACATGTCCTCTGTGCCTGTTTCACGACCATGAACCTCCTGTCGCCGGAGCTGTTCCGATTGCCTGATCAGCAGAGACTCCACTATGACAAACTTCGCACCGAGCTCTTCGCCGGTGTGCCCAGTCCCGCCAGACCACCAGAGGCGCTCCCTCATCGTGGACACATTGAACTCGTGCTTGACGCCCGATATGGCTATCCTTCGCTCTCGGTCCACCTCGACGGAATGGCCGTGACAGGAGGGTCCGGCTGGCTCCCAACAGTACGTCTGCCGGACGAACTGATGCCTCTGCTCTCGCCCCATGGGTTCCTCCCGAGCGTGGGCGAGGACCCCTTCCTGCGCTACCTCAAACGCCACGGCGACACCTACCCATTCATCTTGGAGACCCAGAAGAAACGCACAACCATCCGGTGGGAGCCGAAGACGACCTGCGCGAGCAAAACATCCGTAAACGTTCAGGGATCCCAGGTCACGGTGCGCGCCGTCTTCCTGGCCGATGGCGTCGAGTTGGACCATGTCGTGCGGTTCCGATCATTCGTGGTGGATGTGCGCGGAAGCCGACTCCTCCGGCTCGACAACGAACAGGGATGGCAACCGTTCTTCGCGCTCCAACAGTGCATCGGATCAGTCTTGAATGCTGATGACGCGAACGATGGCAGGCCTCGCGCGGCCCTGTTGCCGGATCAGTCCGGTCTCCGACTATGGGGGAGCCAGCATGAGGCCTTGGCCTGGACCGTCCCATTACACGCATTCCAATCCGTGCAGATGGATGTGCTCCGGGGACATGCCGACCGGACGGTGCGCGATCTGCTCCTCACGGTGGATGGCCATTCACGCCCGTTTCGCGACCGAACGAGGACGCAGAACAATGCCACCGCGCTCTATCGCCTGATCCTGATGCCTCCGTCTCCGTCCACAGAGGGGCCGTCAAGCCCCTATCGGCTCAGAGCGGAATGCCGCCGGCAGAATCTCAGTTCACCGCCCTGCGCCTCGGTGTTCGGATTGTTTTCCTTGCTAGATCAGACCCGCATCTCAGCGCCATTGCGGGCATGGAAACGCAAGGCTCTGCTCTACAAGACCTATCTCGCGTTGCTGTCGCTGAAAGGGTCCACGGAGCGCGCCCAGTGCCTCAAGGCTTCGTTGCAGCAACCTGAATTCCAGCGCCGCGCCGTCCGGAGCGAGGCACAAGGGATCCTCAAAAATGGGTTGTCGGCCTACCAACGCGATGACGTCAGGATTCAGTTGCAGGCGGACCGCTGGGAATTGTGGCCGATCGAGAAAGACCGGGAAGTGGCCTTGTACCGGATTCCCTGCGAGGTCTTTGGCTCGGAGGTCTTTCGTGGCATGACGCGCTCGGACGAGATGGTCATTGAGACGCAGGCCCTGTTTCAGCAGCTTCCTGAACTGCTGGAGCGACTGATGGACGCCGGCATTCCACTCCTGTACGAAGACAAGCCGGTGCAGGTGTCCCGCTTGGACTGCTCGCTAGAGGTGAGTCGCCAGGCAGGGCAGACAGGCATTGACTGGTTCGAGGTGAGGCCGGAGATTCGTTGCGACGGGGTCGTGGTGGATCAGACGGTCTGGCACGACGCCGTGCGCCGTGGCGGGCTGATGGAATCCACGGGCGGCCTGCTGGTGCTCGACGCCTCCACACTGGAACGCCTGCGCGCGCTCATGGCCCTCAGCGGGCAGACGGAACCGACAGGGAAGGTGGCGGCCCGCATCGTCCAGGTGCCACGGTTACAGATTTTCGATTGGCTCGCGTTACGGGAGCAAGGCATCACCGTCTCGCTCCCCGCTGACGATGACGCCATCCTCGCTCGCCTCATGGGATTCGAGCGGATCACCACCCCGCCCCTGCCCCACACCATTCACGCGACGTTGCGCCCCTATCAGCAGGACGGGTACGGCTGGCTCTCATTTCTCTACCAGCACCGGTTCGGCGCCTGTTTAGCCGACGATATGGGCCTCGGAAAAACACTCCAGGTGATCTGCGTACTGGCAGCAATTCAAGAAGGCATCCTCCGACCACCAACGGGCGTCAGCGGCCCGCATTTAGTCATCGTGCCGACCAGTCTCCTCTTCAACTGGGAGCACGAGTTGGCGCGCTTCGCTCCCGGTCTGAAAGTCCGGGTCTACAGCGGAAACGAGCGCGTGTTCGACGCCCAAGACGCGGAGGTGGTTCTCACGACCTATGGAGTGGCGCGACGGGACATTGAGACCTTGGCGCACATCACCTTCCACGTCATCGTGCTCGACGAAGCCCAGGCGGTCAAAAATATCCGGGCGGACACGACCGGGGCCGTCCGCCGTCTGAAGGGCTTCTTCAAGATCGCGATGACCGGCACTCCGCTGGAAAACCACCTCGGCGAATACTTCTCCCTCATTGATCTGTGTCTGCCCGGCTTGCTCGGCGAATATGACCGGTTCGCGGACGACCTCAAACGCGCCCCCACCGGCGTCCCAGACCGTCTGCTCCGACGAACCCGACCCTTCGTGCTCAGGCGGACGAAAGATCAGACACTCAAAGACTTGCCGGACAAGATCCAAACGGAAGTGCGCCTCGATTTCACGGATCGGCAAAAAGCGCTCTATCAGCAGACCGTGGACCTCGTGCGTTTGACAATCGCCAACGCCTATCGCGACAAAACACAGGCCCAAGCACAGATCATTGCGTTAACGGCCATCCTGAAGCTCCGACAAATTTGCCTCTCGCCACGCTTGCTCACGGGTCGGACAGACGAGCCCTCGCCCAAACTCAGCTTTCTGATGGAACAGCTCCAGGTGCTTCGAGAGGAGGGGCATAGCGCCCTGGTTTTCTCCCAGTTCACCAGCTTTCTGGACCTCGTGGAGGAGGCCTGTGATCACCATGCGATTCCCCACAGCCGGCTGGATGGGTCTACACCACTTGGCGCACGGAAAAAACTCGTCACGGCTTTTCAGCAGAGCGAGCAACCGGGGGTGTTCCTGCTGAGCCTGAAGGCTGGAGGGCAGGGCTTGAATCTCACCCACGCCACCTACGTTTTTCACCTGGACCCTTGGTGGAACCCGGCTGTGGAGAACCAGGCATCCGACCGTGCGCACCGCATCGGGCAAAAACGTGTCGTCACCATCGTGCGACTCATCATGCGCCATACGATCGAAGAAAAAATGATGCTACTGAAGCAGCGGAAACTTGCGCTCTATGAGGCCGTCATGGGCGGCACCGTCCGCAACGCCGGACAGAGCGCCCTCACCAAATCCGATTTCGAGTTTCTGCTCGCGCCGCTCGGCGTCGGCACGAGGTAAAGACAGACATCACGCCATCCTAGCCGGTTTCGGGGCCGCAGTCCGTGCCGTTGCACGGCCCGCAAAACCAGTCGCCGTCATTGAACATCATCGGCTCGTCGCAGACCGGGCAGTTCGGGGGTGTCTCCTTGAGTTTGGCGCCTAGAATATCGAGGTCGAGATCGTTATCAAATTCGTCAGCCATGGTGGGGGATCCTTTCTCTTCACGAGGGGGTCACGGCTTGTTCGTCTTCCGCGTCCGGAACGGATGCGCGGGCTGGTGGCAGGCGCCGCAGTGGTCGAGGGACGTGCGCTTCCCAAGGTAATCCAACACCACCTGCACAAACGTGGCATGGGACCAGGTGAGGGGCGAGACCGACAGCGGCTCGTTCGTGTAGGGATGGACCTGCTCGGCCAGCACCCCGGAGGGCAGGCACCGGTCCGCCACCCACTCCATGAGCGGAATGGCCTCCTGAAGCTGCTCCATGGTGGTCGCTTTCTTAATCAGCCATTGCGCGGTCCAGAGGGTACAGATGAACCAGGGATTGCCCGGCACGTTGGCCACGTCCTGGCTGACCTGGTGGTAGTAATCGTTCTCGTAGCGGGCGATGCCCCCCACCGGCGTCTTGCACCAGAGCCGCTCGCGGAGCGCGGTCATGGTCTGGACCACCCGCTCATCCGTCGGCTCGTAGCAGCCGAAGTAGCCGACTGCGTAGAGGCTGGCGTCAATCGTGGGATCCACGTTTTCCAGCGTCCCGTTTTTCTGAAACGTGACCATTCGGGCGAACCGGCCCAGTTCCGTCCGGTATAAATAGCGATCCATCCCTGCTTTGATCTCGGCGGCGGCCCGACGATAGGTGTCGGTCAAGCCCGCCTGTCCGAATCCTTCGGTGAAGTTCGACGCCGCCATCAGGCCCGCGTAGACCGTCGCGCACGTAAACGCCAGCACCCCATGCCGCTCTTCCCATAAATCGTAGGACGCCTTCGGCAGGCCCGTGACCGGATCACGGTATGACACCATCCAGTTCGCCGCCCGCTTGATCAGCGTCGCGTAGAGCGGCGTAATGTACTCGACGTCTCGGTACCGCTCGAAATGCTGCCAGAGCGCCCAGAGCACCAACGCGGTTTCGTCCTCCTGGATCGGCAATTGCGGCTCGCCATCCTTCACCCACGGGTGCCAGGAGCTGGCGAACGAGCCGTCCGGATTGTACTTGTGCAGAAAATACCCCTCCGGCGTAATGAGCTGACTACAGAGCCGAAAAAACTTGCGGGTGAGCTGCGGATAGCCCGCCACGTCCAGCGCATGGGCCACCAGGGCGCCGTCCCTCGGCCACAGGTATGAATAGGTGTCCCGCGCCTGTGTCGTAATGTCCGAGTCGTTCGCCGCAATGATCGCGCCGCTGTCATCCACCTGAGTGCGGATCACCAAGAGGCTCCGGTGATAGAGGCCCACGACTTTCTTGGGCAACTCGCCAAAATTCAGACAGTCCTGGTTCAACCAGTAGCGCCAGTATTTGTCCGTCCGCAACAGGTAATACTCCGGCAGCCGCTCCTCGACCTTCTTGTTCAGCGTATTGACGCTCAACCAGTCTTCTCCCGCGATGATCCAGTACCAGGCCTCCTGCGTCCCCTGCGCCGGCACTGTCAGATAGATGCCGAGCGTCGAGTCCACCGACCCCTGCGTAATCGGCCCGGCCTCCAACCGGCCGTCCTCCGCATCGCGCCACGTTCCCTCCGCCCCTTCCATTTCTTTGCGGCCGGTGGCGAAATGTTGCACCCCGATGACGCCGTTCGCCATGTAATTGGTCAAAAAGTAGCGGCGCATTTTGTAATGGGTGACGGTTTTGTGCTTGGGTTCGTAGGCCGCCGTGTCGCCGACGTCGGACTCATAGAGGTGGAAATCCTGATGGAGAAAGAGGCGGATGTCGCGCGCGCGGTCGGCGAGGTTCCGAACGAGGATCTTGCGCACATAGACCGGGTCATGAAAGTCCACGGCGTCGGCACAAACCAGCGTGATGTGCAGGCCGGGATGGTGAGCCTCGACGCGCGTCACCATGGTGCCGTCTTCGTACTTCAGCGAGAGCTGCCAGTCTGGGCCCATCCAGGAGAGCCGGCCGTCCACCCAGACGCCGAAGCGCCAGGGGTGGCCGACCGTCTGGTTCTCTTTGCCGACATGCGGAAAATAAATATCGCGGATGCGGTAGTAGCGGTCGAAGGTGAATAGCAGCTTCCCGTTGCCGAGAGGGAGATCCCGCGGCATAGGCGCTTACTCCATAGGGGCGAGAGCCGCAAGATGCGGCTGGCCACTCAACACGGCGACGACATTTTCTGCTGCCATGACCGCCTGGCGCCGAACGGACTCCTCTGTATGGGCACCGGCCTGACAGGTCACCAGCACGTTCTCCTGCGCGAGCAGCGGCACGGCAAACTGATTGTCCTCGCCCGGCAGATCAAACGCCGCCCCACGAATGCGCTGTCCCCTCATGGCATCAAGCACGGCGCCTTCGTCAATCAACTCGGGCCGTCCAGTATTGATGAGGAACGAGCCAGGACGGATGCGAGCCACACGCATCTTGGAGAGCCACCCTCTGGTTTCGGGGTTCAGCCCGAGATGCAGCGTGACGATGTCGGAATGTTTGAGCAACTCATCGGCAGCCACATACTCAATGCCGTGATGGTCGGCGAAGGACTCGTCCGGGTGCAGGTCGAAGCCCAGCACGTTCATGCCGAGCGACAAGGCCCGCTTGGCGACTTCCTTGCCGGTTCCACCCATGCCGACAATGCCGAGCGTCTTGCCCATCAGTTCCATTCCGGCAGGAGACGCCCACTTGCCGTTTCGGATGTCGCGGTCCATTTGCGGGATGCCCCGCAGCAGCGCCAACATCAGCCCAATGGTCAACTCGGCCACGGCAGGATGCCCGGCGCCAGGGGTGATCGTGACCGAAATCTTCCGCATGGCGGCCACGTCTACATCTATATTCTCCACATGTGCGCCGAACTTCGAGATCACTTTCAGCACGTCCGCCCGATCCAGCACTCGGTGACTGACCGGCTCATCGCCGACGATCACCGCCTGAATACCGACGACATAGGCCGCCATTTCATCTTCCGTCAGCACCCGTGGGCGCGGATTCGCCACGATTTCATACCCGGCTTTCTTGAGAATGTCTTTATGCTCCCCATCGAGATCGAGAAACGCTCTCGGGGTCACTAATACGCGCGTACCTGCCATGCCAACTCCCTTCCTTAACGATCCAGTCCAATGGAACAACCACCTGTCACTGCTCGTGACGCAAGACGATTCTAGCATCCTTGAGCACGGCGCCACAACCGGATAATTCATCAGCGGTAGTTGTGTCATGCGCCGCAATTCGGCTATGTTCGGCGCAATGTCCGACCGATTCGTTCGCGTACTTATCCTGCCCGCCCTGTCCGGTCTCCTGCTGGCCCTGAGTTTCCCACCCTTCGACATCGAAGCCCTGGCCTGGGTCGCGCTGGTGCCGTTATTGCTTGCGCTCCGTGGCTCGTCCTGGAAGGTGGCCTTGGGACAGGGTTGGCTGGCCGGGCTGGTATTTTTCGCCATCACACTGTTCTGGGTCATCCACGCCATGCACGAGTACGGTAAGATGCCCTTCGTCGTCAGCTTCCTCGTAATGCTGCTCTTGGCGGGCTATTGCGCACTGTTTGTGGGCCTGTTCGGCGCCGTCATCACGCGCATCCCGGACCGACGGGGCCTGCTCCGCATCTGGACCGCACCGGCCCTGTGGGTCACGCTGGAGTTGGCTCGCACATATCTCCTCTCCGGCTTTCCCTGGGCGCTGCTCGGCTATAGCCAGTATCACAATCTGACGGTCATCCAGATTGCCGACATCACGGGCGTGTACGGCGTGTCGTATGTGCTGGTGCTAGTCAATGTCCTGCTGGCTGCGGTGATTGAGGCCGTCCAGAAAAAGCGGAAACCGTCTCTATCACGCACATCGCCTCTCCTCGTGCCCTGGATCGCTACGTCACTGGCGGTGACGCTTCTCGCCGGACTGGTGGGCTATGGGCAATGGCGGCTCTCGCCCCAGCACGAGTCGCCCAACGACCACCGTGTGCGAATCGGCCTCGTGCAGCCCAACGTGGACCAGGCGCAGAAATGGGACGCTGCCTATCGAAGGGACACGATTGACCGGCTCAAGCGCCTCAGCCTTCAGGTTTCGAATAAAGCCGATCTGGTGATCTGGCCGGAGGCCGCCACACCGTTTCTCTTTGACGTAGAAACCATCTATAAGAACGAGGTGCTGACCTTTGTGCGAGAGCACGGTGTGCCTCTGCTGTTCGGGAGTCCGGCGCTTGAGAGCCAGGCCGCCGGCCAGTTCCGCCTGCTGAACAGTGCCTACCTCGTCAGCGGCGACGGCCTCGTGCTGGACCGCTACGACAAGGCCCACCTCGTGCCGTTCGGCGAATATATTCCGCTCAAGGGACTCCTGTCGTTTCTCGACAAGCTGGTGGTCGGAATCGGCGACTTCGTGCCGGGGCCAGGCCCGCACGTGCTGAGTGCGCCAGGCGGACGCTTGGGCGTCGTGATTTGCTTTGAAGTGATTTTCCCAGACCTCGTGCGGCATTTCGTGGAACAGGGCGCCGACTATATGGTGACGATCACCAACGACGCCTGGTTTGGTCGTTCTGGCGCGCCGGAGCAGCACTTCGCCATGGTGGTGTTTCGTGCCGTCGAAAACCGGATCGCCTTTGCGCGCGCCGCGAACACCGGCATATCTGGATTTATTGACGCAGAGGGCCATATCCTCCGCACCACCGACATTTTCGTCGAGGACGCGCTCATCGGCGAGATTCGCACCGGCGGCCCCCGCACATTCTATACCGTCTACGGCGATCTGTTTGCCTATGGCTGTGTGCTACTATCGGTTCTCGTTTCATTGATCGTGACGATCACGAAAAGGAGACCTCATGCTCGACGATCTCAAGACTCGCCTCACGACCCTCCGGACGAATTTCAACGACCTCCGGGGGCATCTTTGACCTCGCGTCACTGACCTCGCAGATGCAGACGCTCGAAGAACGTATGGCGGCTCCAGGTTTTTGGGACGACCGCCGCACGTCTCAGAGCACGATCCGGCAGAAGAATACGCTGGAGCGGGAAGTCACGAACTGGCAGACCATGACAGGCCGGCTCGACGATCTGACTGCGATGGTGGAACTCGCCGAATCGGAGCAGGACGCCTCGCTCGAAGGAGACCTCACCGCCGACTTGACGCAGGCCGAGCAGGCGTTGGCCACGCTGCGGGTGGAGCTACTCCTGCATGGCGAGATGGACGCGAACAACGCGATCATGTCTATCCACCCAGGCGCCGGCGGCACGGAATCGCAGGACTGGGCCGAGATGCTGATGCGGATGTATCTCCGCTGGGCCGAAACCAAGGGCTATACAATCGAAACGCTGGATTATCTGCCGGGCGAACAGGCGGGCATCAAAAGTGTCACCCTCAGCTTTACGGGCGGGAACGCCTACGGGTTTCTTAAATCTGAAGCCGGCGTTCACCGTCTTGTGCGCATCTCCCCCTTTGATGCCAATAAGCGACGCCACACATCATTCGCCTCCGTGTTTGTCTATCCAGAAATTGAAGAGGCGGTCGCAGGAGACATCCCGGACAAGGACGTAAAGATTGATACGTTCCGCTCAGGCGGCGCCGGCGGCCAGAACGTCAACAAGGTCGAGACGGCGATTCGCATCACGCACCTCCCGAGCGGCATCGTCGTCCAATGCCAGAACGAACGCTCACAGATCAAAAACAAAATGAGCGCGATGAAGGTCATGCGGGCGCGGCTGTTTGAATTGGAGCAGCAGAAAAAAGAAGAGGCGTTTAACGCCTTCGTCGGCGAGAAGAAGGAAATCGGGTTCGGCAGCCAGATCCGCTCCTACGTCTTCCAGCCATACCAAATCGTGAAGGACCATCGCACCAACACGGAGATCGGCCACATCAGCGCCGTCATGGACGGCCACCTCGATCCCTTCATCGAAGCCTACCTGTTGTCTACGCTGAACAAGAAATAGAGCGTCCGCGAACCTCGTGGAGCTAAGGAATGCGCCGCTTCTGCCCTGCCCTGCTTGACCATAAGGGTAGGGCGCTGTAGTCAATCCGATTGCCTCTGCCCTTGAATGTCTTTCTGGTCAGGTTGCCGTTCAGATCGTACTGATAGAGAACGCTCGCGTCTTCCGCCAGCGGGCTTCCCTCTCCCCTTATCTGCCGTCCCGTGTAGGTCATGAGGAAAGACTCCCGACCCCTTTTCTGTCCCCGAGCGCGAATCAAACATTATAGACCTGACCCCAGATTTTGACCCCAGATTTCGTTTATGTACCCCATTTCCCCCCCCACCATTTTTCTGATTAGAATTAAGGGCTCTTCTCCCAATCGAGTGGGTAAAATTCGTCATTCGGGAACACACGTCTCAAAGAGTCCCCTCCCACAAATCTCTCCAGTCCGGATTCTGCTTCTCAATCAGTGCCAGCTTCCCGCCCCTGTTCCATGTCTTCATCGGTTGTTCTCTGCGAATGGCGGACTCCATCTCCTCCTACAACTCATACGACCCCAGGCGATGCACGCGAGAGCTCTTCGTGAACCCCTCAACCGAATCGTTTTGGTGTCCCCATGGACGCTTGATGAGGTCGCTCGTCACTCCCGCGAAAGCGGCCCTTCTCCGTCATCCCCGCGAAAGCGGGGAACCATCTTTTCCGATAGTGCTGGATTCCCACTTCCGTGGGAATGACCAATGAGCGTCACCCAGAAACCCTTGCCCGGTGCGGACGGCAAACACTGTTTAGCCATTTCGTACCCACTCGATTGGGAAAAGAGCCTTTATTCGTATCGCCACTGGCCAAGTTCCGAGCAAGATTTTCCGAGTCGGTAAGTGTCGTCCTAGCAATTTCTCTCGCTCGTCCTATGTTCGCCGGAATATTCCACCAATCACCGACTTCTAAACCCATCGGGTCGTTGAAGTTCAGCGGGTTGTTATTGACATAGGCATAGAAGTTGATGCCGGCGGCGAAGCCGATGGGGTCTTCGGTGAGAAAGCGGCCGAGGGCGGGATCGTAGTAGCAGGCGCGGTAGTAGTAGAGGCCGGTTTCGCTGTCCCGCTGCGCGTCCGGTGTAGCGCAGCACAGTGCAACTCGCCCCCGTGCCGGCGAACTCCTCCCCGAAGGGGCCGTAGCGCATGGTCTGCAACAGGCTGCCGTCGTGGCCCGCCAGCGCAGACACCGACTGCAGTGGATCGTGGAAATACGTGTAGTTCGTCCACTGGCCCGTCTTGTCGTACTGATACCCGTTCACCACCTCGTCAATCACCACGCCCCGCAGAAACGTTGCCGGCTGATGGCTCCCCAACACCGTCTCCATGTGCTCCCCCTCCAGCAGATACGCTGCGTCCGTGCCGCTGCCCGTCTTGCTGAGCCGATAATCGAACGGATCGTACCCGAAGCGGACAGCCTGGTTCCCCGTCACGATCGAGGCAATACGGCCCTTGGCATCCTAGCTGAACCGCTGCTGCGCCTGCCCCGCCCCGTCCGTCTTGCTCAGCACGTTGCCCGTGTCGTCATAGGAATTGCCCTTCGCATTGCCGATGGAGACAAATACGCCGCCATGCTATACTCCGTCCGGTTGGAAAGCAAGGAGTGCATCCCAATGAAAACTGTGAAATACACCAAAGAGGGCGTGGTGATTCCCTCAGCCTGGGTGAAGGGATGGGGCAAGCCGGTTTCTGTCCGACGTGGAACCCACATGGTGATTTTGGAATCACCGGAACGAAAGTCCAGTCGCCAGCGACTCGGGCATATGATTCGTCAGCTGCGCCGCGCCACCCAAGAGCTTGGCCCCCTTACCCCTGAGCAAATTACAGCCGAGGTCGCGGCCGTGCGAACGCAACGTGCGCGTCGTCCTTGATACAAACATCATTGTGTCCGGGCTGATGTCTATAACCAGTCCACCGGCGCAGATCCTCAACGCCGTTCGAGTGGGTCAGGTGGTGGCCGTGATGAGCGACGCTACCTTCGCTGAACTGGAGGATGTGCTCCACCGCCCAGACGTCCAGCGCTACTTCACCCACGCGACGATCACGCCCGCAGCGTTTCTGGGCGATCTTCGAGTCCAAGCCGACGTGGTCATTCCCATCCCGAGTACGGCACCCATCCGTGATGCGCGAGACCGCGTGTTTCTTGATGTGCTGACAACGGAATCCCCGCCGCAATACTTCGTCACCGGAGACAAAGATTTTGAGGCATCGCACTACAGCGGTGTACCGGTCATTTCGGCGGCAAAGTTTGTACGCCTGCTCACCAGCCGCTAATTTCGCCCCCGTCTCCTGACACCAGAGTGCGGTGAAGTTGCCCCCGTTGGGGGGACAGGTCGTGAAGCGAAGATTTATGGTAGAACTTGCTGTCCAACAAACTGGGAGAGAACCAGGGCCCAGACACGGAAGACCCATTCGGAGGAGTTCAACGCGCGTGTCGCAATGGACGCGATCAAGGGTGTTCGTGAAGAACCGGTGGGGTCATACCCCGAGCGCGAATCAAACATTAAAGACCTGACCCCAGATTTGCTTCGCGAGGTCAAGCAATGACCCCGTCTTTCTTCCCGGAACCGACTAAGAACAGAACACCACACCCCTTGGGGACATCAGGCAGGACATCTTGTCCTTGATTTTTAATCAGAAATCCAAATTTAATTGAAATGGTTTTCACTCCAAATAAATGCTTCCTCTGCTCCTTCAGGTTGTTTCAAGGTGATATATACACCAGATGTTTTGTAACGCTTCTTCTGCTGATTCCCTTCCTTCTGCTTGGGAATACCCCAAACAAAACCTCCCAAATTACAAGACAACTGCAGATGCGTCCCATGATTTCCTCTCGACAAAACAGATACCTCATAACCACTTTTGTCCCTAGCAAGGGCAATTAACTCATAACCTGAAAGCGTCTCAACTAAAAAAACAATATCGGATCTCTTGTCCTTATTAAAGTCAATTTCACAGCTAGAAATATATTTTAATGGAAGCCCAATACCCTCCTGAGAAAAAGCAACTGTGAACAACCCACTCGCTACAATGGTTATACTTGCGAGACAACCAATTATAAATCTTCGCGCCACTTGTTCAACACTTTCTACCGCAAGGAGGAGGGAGTTTGGGTTGATATTCTACATGAATATGATCGCCTTCCCTGACTACATCATAATTCTTCCCAAGGTTACGACTGAGATTTCGCGAAACGTCATTGAATTGTTTTGGGCTCAGGTCCCTCGTCCTCAAATCTATAGCATTTCCGGTGTAATGAAGAGAATTTTTTTTATGAGTGCCGTTGGTTGCAAAGGTGATAATTGCATCTCTTCCAGCGGTAACGTTAAATGTTTTATCCACCGTTTCTTCGATTTGCAATATACCTTCTTGTAAGTTGGAGCCAGTAGTTCCGTATTCTTGAGCATATGTCCATAACCCAAAGGGATCTATCCAGTTTGTTGGACTATTCCACACATAGGCGTAGAAGTTCGTCTGGCCTCCGGCAAACCCAATCGGATCCTCGCTCACGAACCTTTGGAGCGTTGGGCTATAGTATCTGGCCCGGTAGTAATACAACCCAGTGCCGTCGTTTTCGCGGCCGGTGTACTGGAAGGGATTCGTGCTGGTGCCGGTGATCTGGGTGCGGCCGAAGGGTTCGTAGCTGTACGTCGTTGTCACGGCGCCTGACTGATTCGTCAGCGCGAGCGTCGAGCCTAAAGCATCCGTGTGGTAGAACTCGTTGCCGGTGGAGGTGATGCGGATAAAGGGCTCGTCGATGTTCAGGCTGCGCAGGTAGAACGCGCTGATCGCGCCGCCCTGCATCTCGGCGACGATGTCGTGGCCATCGTAGAGGAAGCCCGTCGTCACTGAGCCTGTGCTGAGCCCAGTCGAAGCATTGATCGTCTTGCTGGTGCGGCGGCCGAGCGCGTCATAGACAAAGCTCTCGCTGACGCCGGGACCATTTCGAGCGATCAAGCGGTTCCGTCCGGCGCCGTGGTGCGGGCACGGGATCTGAGTGCGGCCGGCTTTCGCATCGAGCGTGCATTCGAACGGGTGCGCGTCAGCTGTCCGGACAGCGGCGCGCGCATGGAGTATCTGGACTGGCGGGGCCCGCACCCCGCGCGACACGGCGCGTGGTGCACGTGCGGCGGGGCACGGGCCCGTCCGATGACCGTGAACGCCGTGGCCCGCGCTGAACGATGGCACCACGCCACGCATGAGTACGCCTCGCAGGCCGAGAGCGTGTTCGACACAGTCCACATCCTGCGCCATCTGAACGATGCGCTCGATGACGTGCGCCGGGCCGAGGATGCGCGCGCGCAGGGCAGGCCGCGCCGTTGCCTCAAGGGCCACCGCGAGACCCTGCTGTCGCACCGGGAGAACCTGAACCTCAATGGCCGCAGGGCGCTCACGACGCGGCTCGCCGCCACCCGGCGGCTCCACACGGCCTCCCTGCTCCAGGAATCGTTCGGGCAACGGGGGGACTACCGAAGCGACGCCTGGGCCCGGACATTCTTCGAGAACGGGAACGCGGCACTCCAGTGGCAGCGGCTCAAGCCGTTCGAGAAGTTCGCGGCCATGATCGAACGGCATGGGGACGGCATCGTGTCTTCTGGCCATCCCGCGAACACCGTCGCGCTCGGCTGCGTCGAGGGGCTGCACAACACCGGCGTCTCTACAAGGCCGCCCCAATGGTCAGCATCATCCTATTTTCAATGCCTGATCTGCATCATTCCATTATGGCCGTCCAGAAGGCAGGCTGATGGCGAGTCCATAAGACATGCCCAAGCGCCCCACGCCCATTTTCTTTTCAACGAGGGGCTATGCTAGAATCCGTTGCCTCAGGAAAAATAAGAAGGAGTACCCTCATCTATGGCACACGTTCACTGCATCCGTTGCGACAACCCCGGCGAGGCCATTGCCGAACCGTTGTACCTGGGCAAATTGGAAGCACAGGTCAAAGCCGCCATCTGCGCGCCCTGCTGGACTGAGTGGGCCAAGATGCGGGTGATGGTCATCAACGAATATCGCGTCAATCTCGGCGAGGAAAGCGGACGCGCCCTCGTCAAAGAACAAATGCTCACCTTTCTGAAATTGCCGAAGCCGGCGCCGCCCACTGCGTCAGCCCTGTGACCTGATGGACGCCGCCAGGCACTCGCGTGCATAGGCACAACGTGGCAACGTGCATTGATAAGATTGACACGAATGAGGCGAACGTGATAGGTATAGAGCGGTATTCTGGTGCTGCATGCTGACCCAGATGCATGTCCGAGGGTTGATGTTTGACCCCTATACCAACGCCTACATCATTATTTTACGGGATGACGGCAATGCGGAGATGCTGCCCATCTGGGTAGGGAAGCCTGAAGCCAGTGCCATCAGTTTTGCCATGGAAGGGGTGGCGACGCCCAGACCCATGACGCATGATCTCATGAAAAACGTGTTGGATACGGCGGATGCTAAAGTGATCAGCGTGGTGATCAGCGACCTCAAAGACAATACCTATTATGCACGGGTGCATCTCCTGTATGACGATTCGGAATATTCGATTGACGCCAGACCCAGCGATGCCATTGCGCTGGCCTTGCGGGCCAAAACCCCTATTTTCGTGAACGACGACGTCATTCGCAAGCACAGTAGCGAGGAAATGGACCGCTGGCTGGAGAATCTCAAGCCCGAGGATTTCGGAAAATTCGACGCCTAACTGGACGATACGCATGGAAGATGGCATGAAAAATGGGTGGGTCAAATTAGCGGTGCAAGGCGTCATGTCTGATGCCATCCCCAACTCGGACAGCCAGGTCGTGATCTTGCAGGACGAACAAAAGACCCAGACCCTTCCGATCTGGGTGGGAACGGCCGAGGGCACGGCCATCCGCATGGCCCTGGAAGGGGTCATTCCGCCGCGACCACTCAGTCATGATTTGATCCGCAATCTGACCGAGCAACTGGGCCTGAAAATTTCCAAGGTGGTGGTCACGGATGTGCAGAACAACACCTACTATGCCTCGATCTCCCTAAGCGGCAGACCGTCTGAATTGACCGTGGACGCCAGACCGAGCGACGCGATTGCCCTGGCCGTACGGGCTGGCAGTCCGATCTATGCGGCACAGGACGTGTTGGACCGGTTGGCGCCTGAAAATGTTGCCCCCTGGCTGAAACTGCTGGGGACGAAGGACTTCGGCGGCACCGTGTAATTGTATGGTATCGTGTCTTATTATGAGGAGCATCGCATCATGATCCGAACCTATTCCGCCAAGAACGCGGACATCACGCGCGCGTGGCATGTCGTCAATGCCGAGGGGAAAACCTTGGGCCGCCTGGCCGCGCAGGTCGCCGCCGTATTGCGAGGCAAACACAAGCCGACCTTCACCACGCACCTGGATACGGGCGACCATGTGATCGTCGTCAACGCCGAGAAAATTCACCTGACCGGCGATAAAGTCCGGCAGAAGACATATTACCGGCATTCCGGGTATCCCGGAGGATTGAAGTCTGAAACCGTGAAGGACCTCCTGGAACGCAAGCCGGCCGTGATCGTGGAGCGTGCCATCAAGGGGATGTTGCCCAAAACCACGCTCGGCAAGCAGATGGGGCGAAAACTGAACGTCTACGCCGGGCCAACCCATCCCCACAAAGCCCAGCAACCCCAACCGATGGCGGTCTAAATTCTGAAGAGGAGCGCGCATACCGATGCCTTTGACCAACGCCACCAACGCCACAGGGAAACGCAAATGTTCCATTGCCCGGACATGGATCCAGGCAGGATCCGGGTTGTTCACCGTGAATAACCGCTCCCTTGAATCGTATTTCCCACGGGCAACGAATCGCTCGACGGTCACGTCTCCGATTGAGATGGTCAACCTCCAGGGCAAGCTGGACGTCACCGCCACGATCGTCGGCGGCGGCAACAGCGGACAGGCCGGCGCCTTGCGCCATGCCCTATCCAAAGCATTGGTGACGATGGATCCCTCGTTGCGGCCCGTCTTGAAAAAGGAAGGGTTACTCACGCGGGACTCCCGGATCACGGAACGGAAGAAATTCGGACAGAAAGGCGCTCGCGCCCGCTTCCAGTTCTCGAAACGGTAACTGGGGCATCAACCCTTGTCCAAGGGAAGGCCCCTCGGCCTTCCCTTTTTTATTGCAGTAGATGTTGGAGCGCGTAGGAGCCTGTCCATGAGCACAGTGGCCATTGTCGGCGCAAGCGGCTATGTCGGGGGCGAACTTCTGCGTCTCTTGTTGCGCCACACCCATGCCCAAATCACTGCCGTGACCTCGGAGCAGTCGTCAGGAAAATCGGTCCACTCGCTCTTTCCCAATCTTATGGACGCAAACCGGCTGGTGGGCACAGACCTGCTCTGCGAATCTCTGGATGTCCAACAGGTGGCCGCCAAAGCCGAAGTCATCTTTTTGGCCCTTCCCCATACGCAATCGGCAGGGCCGGCGCAGGCGTTCCTGAACGCCGGACGGAAAGTCATTGATTTAAGCGCCGACTTCCGCCTCAAGGACGCACAGGTCTACGAGACCTGGTATCAGGCGCCCCACCCCTGCCCTGATCTCCTTCGCACGGCGGTCTATGGACTCCCCGAGTTGCACCGGGACGCCATTCGGTCCGCCTCGCTGGTCGCCTCTCCAGGATGCTATCCGACTGCCGCAATTCTGTCGCTGGCCCCTCTGGCCAAGCACCGGCTCCTGGGCGACCCCATCATCATTGACGCAAAATCTGGACTCTCCGGCGCGGGACGGACTCCGACGCGCGCTTCTCATTTTCCCGAAGCCAATGAATCCATGGAGGCCTATAAACTGGGCGGGCACCGGCACATCCCTGAAATCGAGCAGGCACTCGACGCAACGGTGACCTTCACGCCGCACCTCGTTCCAATGACGAGGGGCATCCTCAGCACCGCCTACGTGCGACTCGCGCAGCCCCACACATCGGATGACCTGACCAGCCTCTATCGGAAATTCTACAAGGACGAGCCCTTCATTCGTGTACTGAATCCTGGGCAGTCGCCCAACCCCAGCCATACGCGGGGAGCGAACCGCTGCGACATCTCGGCCTTCGTGGATCCTCGTACAGGAACGGCCGTCCTGATCGCCGCCCTCGACAATCTGGTCAAAGGCGCGGCCGGCCAGGCCATTCAATCATTCAATCTGATGCAGGGATGGGACGAAACGCTGGGCCTCCAGGATGCCGGACTCTATCCCTAAGCCGACTTCCAGATGCATAGGGATCACGGAGACCAGTAGATGAACGTCATTACAGGGGGAAGCATCACAGCCGTGCCGGGGATTCTCGCCGCTGGGATGGCTGCTGGAATCAAAAAAAAATCCGGATTGGATATGGCCTTAATCGCCTCTGAACAAGAGGCAACCGTGGCCGGCGTCTTCACGACGAACACGATCGTGGCGCCTCCGCTCATTCTGGATCGTCGTCGGTTGCGCCGAGGCAAGGGCCGGGCCATCATCATCAACAGCGGCAACGCCAATGCTTGTACGGGCCAACGAGGCTACGCCGATGCCGTGACCATGGCCGCGCTCACAGCGAAAGCCTTAGGCATCACACCAGCGGACGTCTATGTCGGCTCAACCGGCGTGATCGGGAAACCCCTGCCCATGGAGAAAATCACGGCGGCCATCCCGCTGCTCGCCGCCCGCCTTCACCGTGACGGAGGCGAGGACGCCGCGCGCGCCATCATGACAACCGATCTCACCCTGAAAACCATCGCCGTCTCCGACCGGATTGGGGGGCGCACCGTCACCATGGGGGGAGTGGCCAAAGGCTCCGGCATGATTCATCCCAACATGGCCACGATGCTGGCGTACCTCGCCACCGATGCGCAGATTCCACGCGCCCTGTTGCAGCGAGCGCTCCGGCAGGCGACGGACCGCTCCTTCAATCGCATTCCCGTGGACGGCGATACCAGCACGAACGACATGGTGCTGTGCCTGGCCAACGGGATGGCCGGCAACCGGACGATCACCGCAGGCAGCGCCGACGCGCGTCGCTTTCAATCGCTCCTGGACTATGTCTGTCTCGACCTGGCCAAGAAAATTGCGTGGGATGGCGAAGGCGCAACCAAATTTGTGGCATTGCGGGTGCAGGGCGCTCGCACCGAGGCCGATGCCCTGCGCGCGGCTGTCACCATCGCCACGTCCAGCCTGGTGAAGACCGCCTGGTTCGGCGAGGACGCCAACTGGGGACGCATCATGGCGGCGTTAGGACGATCCGGCGCCAAGGTGGTGGAAGACCGCATCGCCATCATGGTCGGCGCCGTGCCGATTGTCTGCCACGGCATGGGACTCGGCCCCGATGCGGAGACACGCGCGAACACCGTCATGAAGGCCCGTGAATTCACGGTCACAGTGGACCTGGGGGTGGGCCGGGCCGACGCGACAGTCTGGACCACGGACCTCACCATGGACTACATCAAGATCAACGCCTCATACCGGTCGTGACGGAGCCGCGTTTCGACTTGAAGAATCACGCAGTCCCGTGCTACTCTTAACAGTTCTTGGCTGGTCATCAGACCGGCTGCAACGCTAACTAAGGAAATGGGGTGACAGGTATGGGAGCGATCACGATCAAGGATTTACTGGAAGCGGGTGTGCATTTCGGCCACCAAACCAATCGTTGGAATCCAAAAATGAAGCGCTATCTCTTTGGGGAGCGCAACGGTATTTTTATCATTGACTTGCAACAAACCCTCGCCCGCTTCGACTCCGCCGCTGACTTTGTGCGGCAGACCGTCGCGCAGGGCAACTCCGTCCTCTTCGTCGGCACCAAGCGACAGAGCCGCGACATCGTCGAGGAGGAGGCCAAGCGATGCCAGATGTTTTATGTCACGGAACGCTGGCTGGGCGGCATGCTCACCAATTTTAATACCATTCGCAAAAGCATTGACAAGTTGCGAAAAATTGAGACCTCCTCGGTGGATGGCACCTACGAGCGCCTCCCCAAAAAGGAAGTCTCCGGGCTGGAAAAGGAGCGCCTGCGCCTTGAAGGGAACCTGGGCGGCATTAAGGGGATGAATGGACTCCCCAGCTGCATCTACGTCGCCGATACGCGGGGCGAACGCATTGCCATCATGGAGGCGCAGCGGCTGGGCATTCCCATCATCGCCCTGGCCGACACCAATTGCGACCCCGATGGCATCCCCTATCTCATTCCCGGCAATGACGACGCGATCCGGTCCGTCAGACTGGTCACCTCCAAGATCGCCGATGCCGTGATTGAGGGCCTGCACCTGCGCGCCCAACGGACTGCGGACGAGAAACCTGGAGCGTTGACGCCGACTGATATACGCGTCGCATCGTCCGCGATCGTCGGCGTCTAAGCATCACGGCAATCCCAACCACTGTAAGGAGTCCGCGCACCATGGCAGGAGACAGTACGCTCGTCAAAGAACTTCGGCAAAAAACCGGCGCCGGCATCATGGATTGCAAACAGGCCCTCGTAGACAATGGCGACGACATCGGCAAAGCCATTGATTGGCTCCGGCAGAAGGGACTCGCCGTGGCCGGCAAAAAATCAGGACGCGCCACTAACGAAGGCGTCATTGCCTCCTACATTCACCCTGGCAGCAAGGTCGGCGTGTTGATTGAGGTCAACTGTGAAACCGATTTTGTCGCCCGGAACGACGAATTCCAGTCCTTGGTGCATGACCTGACCCTGCAGATTGCCGCCGCCAAACCGGTCTATGTCGGCCGTGAGCATATCGCTCCCAGCGTCGTCGAGAAGGAACTTGCAATCTACAGGGGGCAGGCCAAGGAATTGGGAAAACCCCAGGCATCCTGGGAGAAAATCGCCATGGGCAAGCTGGAAAAATTCTACCAAGACAGTTGTTTGCTGGAGCAGCCGTTTGTGAAAGACCCCGCCCTCAAAATCGCCGATCTGCTCACGCAGACAATCGCCAAGACCGGGGAGAACATCACCGTCCGCCGATTCACCCGCTATCAACTCGGCGATGACGAATGAGCCACGCGGTCTATAAGCGGATCCTCCTGAAGATCAGCGGTGAAGTCCTCGCCGGCGAGCAGTCCTTCGGCCTCGACGCGCCGATGATCCACTACATCGCTTCGGAAGTAGCGGATGCCACCACCATGGGGGTGGAAGTCGCCATTGTCATCGGCGGCGGAAATATTTTTCGCGGCATTGACGCAGCCGACGGCGGCATGGAACGGGCCTCCGCCGACTACATGGGCATGTTGGCCACCATGATTAACGCGCTCGCGCTCCAGAACGCGCTGGACAAGATGGGCGTCGTCACCCGCGTCCAGTCCGCCATTGAGATGCGCCAATTGGCCGAGGGCTACATCCGCCGACGGGCGATCCGCCATCTGGAGAAGAAGCGCGTGGTCATCTTCGCAGCCGGCACTGGCAACCCCTATTTTTCCACCGACACCGCCGCCGCGCTCCGCGCCATGGAAATCGGCGCCGAGGTGATTCTGAAAGGCACGAAAGTCTCCGGCATTTACAACGAGGATCCGATCACCAACCCCCAGGCCGTCAAATTTGACCGTCTCTCGTTTATGACCGTCCTCGACAAGCGCCTCAAGGTCATGGACTCCACCGCGATTTCCCTCTGCATGGATCATAATCTGCCCATCATCGTGTTCAACGTCAAAGAACAGGGCAACATCAGACGGGTGGTGCAGGGCGAGCCAATCGGCACGCTGGTCAAGGACGACGGGAACCGGACCTAACGTTCCACGAACACGGATACGCCCATGCAGGCCGCACTCAAGAAAAAAGCCACAGAAAAAATGGACGGCCAGATCGAGCATCTGCGCCACGAGATGTCCACGATCCGCACGGGACGGGCCACGCTGGGCCTGCTGGACCATGTGAAGGTGGACTACTACGGCACACCCACGCCCCTCAAACAAGTGGCCACGCTCTCGGTGCCGGAGAGTCGCCTCATCACCATCCAGCCGTTTGATCCGCAGCTCATCAAGGACATTGAAAAAGCCATCCTGTCCTCAGACCTTGGGCTGACGCCCGCCAACGACGGGAAAATGATCCGTCTCTCCATCCCGGCGCTGACCGAAGATCGCCGGAAGGACCTGGTCAAGCTGGGGAAAAAAATGACCGAAGACGTGCGCATCCATATCCGCAACATTCGGCGAGACATTCTTGAGGAAGCCAAAAAGTCCTCGCAGATGACCGACGATGAGATCAAGAAATTTCAGGACGACATCCAGAAACTGACCGATGCCTCAATTCTGAAGGCGGACGAGATCGTGAAGAAGAAGGAGGCGGAGATCACCACAATTTGAATCCCACCGTCGCCGAGATACACCTGCCCGCGCTCCGTGACAATCTTACAGAAGCCATGCGGCTTGTCAGCCCATCCGCCATCGTAGCCGTCGTCAAAGCCAACGCCTATGGCCATGGAGCGGTGCCGGTCTCACAAGCCCTCCTCGCCGCCGGCGCGCGCCAACTGGGCGTCGCCACGGTTGAAGAGGGTCTCGAACTCAGGGCTGCCGGCATCACCGCGCCGATTCTGGTGATGGGTGGGAGCAACGACATCCAGACGATGCAACGATCCGCCCTGACGCCGATCCTGTTCTCGCGGGAGGCTATCGCCACGGCGTCCCGGCTGGCCGATCCCAGGACCGCGCCACTCCGCGTCCATCTCAAAATAGATACAGGCATGAACCGTCTCGGTCTCACCCCGGAGGACGCCCTGACCGTGCTGACCTCAGAGTGGCCTCCCTCGCTCCATCTCGAAGGCGTGATGAGTCACTTCGCCTCAGCCGATGAACCGGATACAGGACAGACCGAGCAGCAACTGGCATTGTTCCAGGCGTTCCTGAACGCGATGGCATCGGCGGGCGCAATGCAGGCGTCGGACTTGACCAAGCCCGTCGCGCATATCGCCAACAGCGCAGCGATCCTGCGCTTCCCCGTCAGCCACTTAGACCTCGTCCGCCCAGGCCTCATGCTGTACGGCTATGATTCAGGCGCGACACCAGCCGCTGTGCTTCGTCCGGTCCTCACCTGGAAGACCCGTATCGTCCAGATCAAGCGCCTGGAGCGCGGCCAGCGAGTCAGTTATGGCGGCACGTTCACGGCCTCACGCCCCTCAATCCTGGCTGTGCTGCCGGTCGGTTATGCAGACGGCTACAGCCGCGCCCACTCCAATAGAGGGCATGTGCTGATCGGAGGCCAACCGGCGCCAGTGGTGGGACGTGTGTGCATGGACCTCACGATCGTGGACATCACCGATCATCCCCCTGTCCACACAGAAGACGAGGCGATCCTCCTGGGACGACAGGGATCGGCCACCATCACCGCAGATGATCTGGCGGCCTGGCAAGACACCATCAGCTACGAAGTCCTCTGCCGCATCGGCCCCCGGGTCACACGCATCTACAAGGAAGACTGAACGCTACGACTGTCATTGGGGTCTTTGTGCGGTCTGTCCCTCACGTCTTCAACTTTTTTCCCAGGCGTTGCTCCACGCTGGCGACTTTGCCACTCAACCGCCCCGTCGCGCCCTTGCGGGCATCCACTTTGATCGAGCAGGAGATCCGTCCGCAGTCTTTTCGCATCCGCTCGTAGCACTGCGTCACGACGTCCATCACCTCATCCCACTCCCCTTCCAACACTGTCCCCATGGGATTGAGGCGATAGTCCACCCCGCTCTTCTCCACGATCGCAAGCGATCGGGCCACGTACTTCCCCACACTCTCGCCCTTGCCCAGGGGCGACATGCTGAACTCCAATAACACCATGGTCGTAGTCCTTTCTCTGGCTCCTGTAGCCTCTTTTTGTTTTTGGTTTCTTGAGGCATGAAGACCGTGAATCGTACCACTTCTTCCTCCGTAAAGTCATACCGGAGACACAGGCAATTGACTCCGCAGGCGCATTCCCATAAAATTCAACCACGATGGCTATTCGTATCGGCATCAACGGATTCGGGCGCATCGGGCGGAACGTGCTGCGCGCGTCCCTGGGCGACCCGGCCCTCGACTTCGTCGCGGTCAACGACTTGACGGATGCCAAGACCCTCGCCTACCTGCTCAAGTACGATTCGGTCCACGGCACACTGGGCGTACCAGTTGAGGCTAAGAACGAGCACCTGCTCGTGGACAGCCGGCCCATCAAAATTTTGGCGCAGAAGGACCCGAAGGCTCTTCCCTGGCGCGATCTCGGCGTGGATTATGTGGTCGAGTCCACCGGTCGGTTCACCAACCGGGCGGACGCGGCCCTCCATCTCGAAGCCGGAGCCAAACGAGTTATCATCTCCGCGCCGTCCGCAGACGCGGACGTCACGATCGTCCTCGGGGTCAATGAGCAGACCTACGACCCGACGGCGCATCGCGTCGTCTCCAACGCCTCCTGCACGACGAACTGCCTGGCGCCGGTCGCCAAGATTCTCTGGGAGCGCTTCGGCATCACGCACGGCCTGATGACCACGGTCCATTCCTACACGAACGACCAGCAACTCCTGGACCTACCCCACAAGGACCTGCGTCGCGCGCGCGCGGCGGCCGTCTCCATCGTGCCCACGAGCACCGGCGCGGCCAAGGCCCTGCACCTCGTGCTCCCGCAACTCAAAGGCAAGCTCGACGGCCTCGCCATTCGTGTGCCGACGCCGAACGTGTCCCTGATTGATCTCACGGTCGAACTGGAGCGTGACGCCACGCCCGGCGATGTCAACGCCGCCTTCCGGGCGGCCGCGCAGGGTCCGCTTCAGGGCATCCTCCAGTATATGGAAGACCCGGTGGTCTCCGTGGATATGAACGGGAACGCCCATTCGGCCATCGTGGACGCCCTGCTGACCGCCGGGCTCGACCAACGGATGGTGAAGGTCATCGCCTGGTACGACAATGAGTGGGGCTACTCGTGCCGGGTTCGCGATCTCATCAAGTACATGGCCTCGCGCGACTGAACACCAGCCCGCGCACATGCATCTGAACAAAGTCACCATCGAAGACCTGCCCCTCCGGGGCAAGCGCGTCATCATCCGCGCGGATTTCAACGTGCCGCTCGACGAGAGCGGCCACATCACAGACGACACCCGCATCCGAGGCACGCTGCCCACCATCAACTACGCCGTAGACGAAGGCGCCAAGGTGATCCTGTGTTCCCATCTGGACCGGCCCAACGGCACGGTGGACCCGCGCTTGAGCCTCGCGCCGGTCGCGCGCCGACTCCAACGCCTGCTCGGGAAAGAAGTCGGCTTCGCGGAAGACTGTATCGGCGCGCAGACCGAACGGCTGGTGAGCCAGATGAAACCGGGCGATGTCCTCCTGCTTGAAAACCTTCGCTTCCATGCCGGCGAAGAGCAGAACGACGACCGATTCGCCATGGCCCTGGCCAAACTGGCCGACGTGTACATCAACGACGCCTTCGGGGCCGCGCATCGCAGCCACGCCTCGGTGTCCGGCATCACCCAATTTCTGCCGACGGCAGGCGCGGGCTTCCTCATGCGCAAGGAGATTGAATACCTGGAGGGCGCCATTGCCAACCCTGCGCGACCCTTTGTCGCCATTCTGGGCGGCGCCAAGGTGTCCGGGAAAATCGGCGTGATCGAGAACCTCGGCAAGAAAGTGGATAAGGTGATCATCGGAGGCGGGATGGCGTTCACGTACCTGAAGGCCCTGGGATTTGAGGTCGGCCACTCGCTCGTGGAAGACGAGATGCTGAAGTTCGCCAAGGAAATCTATGAACACGCCCTCAGCCGTGGCGTCAAGTTCTACCTGCCGGTGGACTGCGTGGTCGCGGCCTCACGGGATGATGGCGGCGAATCCAAGATCGTCACGTCCCAGGAAATTCCGAAGGGGTGGCATGGCCTGGATATCGGCCCCGCCTCGGTCAAACTGTTCACCGAAGCGCTCGGCAACGCCAAAACGATTCTCTGGAACGGCCCGATGGGCATCTTCGAGAAGGACGCCTATGCGCGCGGCACCATGGCGGTGGCCCATGCGGTGGCGGACGCCTACGCGCTGACCATCGTCGGTGGAGCAGACACGGCCTTGGCCGTGCATCGGGCCGGCGTGTCAGAGAGCATGTCCTTCATCTCCACCGGAGGCGGCGCGGCGCTGGAATTGCTCGAAGGCAAAGTCCTGCCTGGGATCGCGGCCCTTCCCGATAAGCAGACCTAACCGGATTGGCCACAGCATCCATGGCTCAACGCCAACGGCTGATCGTCGGAAACTGGAAGATGCACAAAACAACCGCCGAGGCGCGGGACTTCGCCCAACGCCTCAGCGAGCTCTTGCGCGACCAGGCGAACGTGGGTTCGGAAGGGGCGTCTGCGGGAAGGACTCCCGTCATCATCGTCATCGCCGCCCCCTTCACAGCCCTCTCAGCCCTTGCATCGGAACTCGCGACGCGCAAGCCGGGCACCCCTCCCGTTGAGTTGGCCGCGCAGGATGTCTATTGGGAAGATCACGGCGCCTTCACCGGCGAGGTGTCCGCGCCGATGCTGAAAGATTCGGGCTGTCAGTACGTGCTCATCGGCCACTCGGAGCGGCGGCAACTCTTTGGCGAGACCGACGCCACGGTGAACCAGAAGGTGACAGCCGCCCTCCGCCACGGTCTGCGGCCTATCCTATGCGTCGGCGAGACCTGGGAACAACGATCCGGCGGGGAGACCAAACCGGTGCTGGCCGGTCAGGTGACGAACGCGCTAGCCGGCATCGCCAAGGATCGGGCGGACGACGTCGTCATCGCCTACGAACCAGTCTGGGCCATCGGCTCCAGCCATCCCGCAAAAGCAGACGAGGCGTCTGACGCCCACCGGCACATCCGGGCCACGGCCACGACCCTCTGGGGACAGGACGCCGGCGAGCGCCTGCCTATTCTCTATGGCGGGAGCGTCACGCCCGATAACATCGGAGCGTTCCTCGCCATCCACGAGGTAGACGGGGCGCTCATCGGCGGGGCTTGTCTCGATCCTGCCAAGTTTGCTAGAATTGTGGCCATCGCGGAATCCGTGTCCTCGTAGGGACGGATTTTACATCCGTCCGCTTTATTCGAACGGAGGGGATAAACCCCTCCCCTACAAGTAAAGGTTAATTTTCATGTATACAGCCCTGACGATCTTCCATGTCATCATCGCCTTCCTCATGGTCGGTGCGATCCTCCTCCAATCCGGAAAAGGCGCCGAGATCGGCGCGGCCTTCGGCGGTTCCAGCCAGACTATTTTCGGCGCGCGCGGGGCCGGCACCGCGCTGAGCAAGATGACGGCCATCACCGCCACGATCTTTATGCTCACGTCGCTCACGCTGGCGATCATGTCCAAGCAACAACATTCCGCCTCGACGCTGGGACTGGACCAACCAGTCCCAGCCCGCACCGCGCCAGCCACGCCCGCTCCGGCCACAGACGACCATGGTGTCCATGATCCGACTGTGCCGGCGCCCGCGTCCCCAGACAAACCGTGAGCCTCAGGCTCACGCCACAGGCATGACGCAACCAACGACAGGCGCTGGGTCGGCATCCCCTCTTGGTTTCCTTCATGCTCTCCGACGCACCACCAGCGCTGGCGCTGAACCCGGAAGCGATAGACCTCTTCGGTCGTAGCGTCCGGAAGGCCAAATCAGGCGACCATCGAGGCGCCCTGGATGACTTCACTCAGGCGATCGCTCTCAACCCCACCGACGCAGATTTTTACGTGGCCCGAGGACAGGCTGCCATGGGCCTGAAGCAAAGAGCCCCGCCGTTTGCAATAGTCTCACCGCAAGCCTAGAATCCCTGCATGACCACTCCGGTCCATTCGGCCACGTCTGGCGGCGCAAGTCGCGCGGGAGACATCTGGGGTGGGTTCGCGGCCATGCTGGTCGCCCTCCCCTCGGCCATCGCCTTCGGTCTCCTCATCTACTCACCGTTGGGATCAGCCTATGCGGCCCAAGGCGCGATGGCCGGCATTCTCGGCGCCGTCGCCCTCGGTCTTGTCGCGCCCCTGTTCGGCGGGACGCCACGTCTCATTTCAGCGCCCTGTGCCCCTGCGGCGGCAGTCATGGCGGCACTGGTAACAACCGTGATCGGATCGGTCTCGCCGGAATCGGGCGACGCGATCCATCCAGATAAGATCATCGTCCTGGTCACCTTGGTGGCCCTCATCGCAGGTGGCTTGCAGTTCTTCTTCGGCGCCATCGGCGGCGGACACCTGATGAAATACATCCCCTATCCCGTCGTCGCCGGCTACCTGAGCGGCGTCGGGGTATTAATTTTTTTGAGCCAGGTGCCCAAACTTTTCGGCTTTCCCAAAGGGATCAGCCTCTGGGAAGGCCTGACCTCCCCATCCGTCTGGAAAGGGCCCGGCGTGGCGGTAGGGATCGCCACCATGGCCGTCATGGTGCTCGGGCCGATGGTGACGCGCACGATCCCCGCGCCGATCCTGGGGCTCACGGCCGGCATCCTGACGTATTTCGGGCTTGGCATCGCGTACCCGGACCTGCTGTCCCTCTCCAATAATCCCCTAGTGATCGGGCCGATCGGCAGGGCCGGCGGGCTCAGCCTGGATGGGATCATGGCACGGTGGAGTGCCATGGGCGGGCTGAACGCCGGCGATGTGCATCTGATCCTGATTCCGTCCTTGACCCTCGCCATCCTCCTCTCCATTGATACGCTAAAGACCTGCGTGATCGTGGACGCCTTGACGAAGAGCCGACACAACTCGAACGCAGAACTGCGGGGCCAAGGTCTCGGGAACCTCGCCTCGGCGATTGCCGGCGGCATCCCAGGCGCCGGCACGATGGGCGCCACACTCATCAACATCAACAGCGGCGGCGCGACCCGCCTCTCGAGCATTCTGGAAGGTGTCTTCACGCTGGCCGCCTTTCTGCTGCTCGGCGGGCTGGTGGCCTGGGTGCCCCTCGCCGGTCTGGCCGGTATTCTGATCGTGATCGCCTATCGCATGGTAGACCCGAACATCTTCCTCCTCCTCCGGCAGCCATCCACGATCTTCGATTTTGTCGTCGTCGCCGCCGTCGTCGTCACGGCCGTAGCCTCCAACCTCATCGCGGCGGCCGGCGTCGGCTTGGGGCTGGCCATCCTGCTGTTTGTGCGCGAGCAGATACGCGGCACCGTCGTGCGCCGCAAATCCAACGGCGCCCACACCTTCTCGAAGAAACGCCGGCTTCCGGAAGCCATCGCCCTCCTCGAGCAGCAGGGCGCCAAGACGACGATCTGCGAACTACAAGGCAGTCTGTTCTTCGGCACGACGGATCAACTGTTCACCGAACTGGAGACCGACCTGAAGACCAGTCAATATGTCATCCTCGACATGCGCCGGGTCCAGTCCGTGGATTTCACGGCGACCCATCTGCTCGACCAAATCGAGGCGCGACTGGCCGAACGCCAGGGGACCCTCATTTTTAGTCATCTCCCCCCCAACCTGCCGACCGGCCAGGATTTGCAGACCTACTTCGACCAGGTGGGTCTCGTGAAACCGACCCGCCACGTCAAAATTTTCGACGAACTCGACGACGCGCTGGAATGGACGGAAGATCGGCTGCTGGAGGGCGCCGGCCTGCTTCAGACGGGGGAGGACGCGCCGCTCGCCCTGCACGAGATCAATCTGTGCAAAGGATTCGACCGCGAGACCCTCCAGGCACTCGCGTCATGCGTGGAAGAGCGGGCCTACGAGACCGGACAGAAAATCTTTCAACAGGGCGACCAGGGTGACGAAATTTTTCTCATCCGACGAGGCGCCGTCCGCATCGTCCTGCCACTGGCAGGAGGCCGGCAACACCATCTCGTGACGTTCGGCCGGGGAGACTTTTTCGGGGACATGGCCTTTATTGACCAGGCCGCCGTCCGGTCGGCAGACGCAATGGCCTCGACGCCGACTAACCTCTACGTGATTTTGCGTGCACGGTTCGACGCGGTGGCCGTGACCCATCCCTTCCTGGACAAAAAGGTGTTCTGGCGCCTGGCCCACGCCCTGGCCATCCGATTGCGCCAAACCGACGCCGAACTCCGGGCGCTGGAAGAATCGTAATTAGACCGGCGAGAGCCAGGAGGCGTGCTGGGCATCACGCCCATGCACGATGTCGAAGTAGCTGGTTTGCAGTATCCGCGTGATCGGACCGGGAACGCCAGCCCCGACGGTGCGGTCGTCCACTTCACGAATCGGCGTCAGCTCGGCAGCCGTGCCGGTCACAAAGACCTCGTCGGCGATGTAGAGCTCGTCGCGGGTGAACCGCTCCTCCACCACCGGGATGCCGCGCTCGCGGGCGAGTTCCATAATTGAGTTGCGGGTGATCCCTTCCAAAATCGAGGTCAGCGGCGTGGTCTTCAGAATGCCGTTGCGCACCAGAAAGATGTTTTCGCCGGTGCCCTCGGAGACATACCCCTCGGGATCGAGCAGGATCGCCTCATCGTAACCGCTGTTTTTCACTTCGCGCTTGGCCATGATGGAATTGACGTAGTACCCCGCAATCTTCGCGCGTGTCAGACTGACATTGACGTGGTGCCGCGTGAAGGAGGACACCTTGGCCCTGATGCCGTGCTTCAAGCCGTCCTCGCCGAGGTAGGCCCCCCAGGGCCAGGCCGCAATGGCCACACGAGTCTGGTTATCCGGCACATAGAGTCCCATGTCGCCATAGCCGACGAACGCGATAGGCCTGATGTAGCAGGCGGCCAACTTGTTGACGCGGACGGTCTCGCAAATGGCGTCGGCGATTTCCTTCTTGCCGAACGGCATCGGCAGCAGACAGATATGGGCAGAGGCAAACAAACGATCCACATGCTCGCCCAGACGAAAGATGGCCGATCCCTGCTCGCCCTTGTAGCAGCGGATGCCTTCAAATGCTGACAGGCCATAATGGAGACTGTGCGTAAGGACATGCACCTGCGCCTCGTGCCAGGGCACAAACGTGCCGTCCAACCAGATTTTTTCGGACTCTTTCAAGGCCATCGGCCACCCCTCCGCTGCTCAGATATGCGCAGATTGATAATGATAACAGCGGGTCCGGAGCAAGTCAAACGGCGTCCCCTACTCAGTATAGATCAGCAATTCAACGCCGATCAAAAGGACCAGGGCAGCCCAGGCAAGCGCCCACGGGGATGGCCCCATCGGCGACTTCACACTTGCCACGATGTTGCAGAGTCCGGCAAAACATGCCGTCGTGCCCATGACGGCATGGTGCATAGCAATCTGGTGCGCAGACGGGTGAGCGCCGTGGCTGTGCAGAAACAGCATCACGCCTCCGATCAACGCCAGCGCGGGCAGCGGTATGTCCCAGGCCCTGTGCATGATCCTGCCTGTACGCCGCAGCAGCTCAATCATGCCCACGCCGAGTAACAGCAGGGCATAGAGCTTATGCTGGGCCACTTCAAAGTCATCACTGAAGAAGGTCTGAGCAAAGCTGCGGGACCCAATCGGCCAGGCGTCGTGGTCGCTCCAGATCATCAGGAAGCCTCCGGCGCTCAGGAGCGCACAAGGCAGCAGCAGGCGGATCCACGCCAGCTTGGTCAGCCCCATGCCCCCGTACAGTTCGCTCATCCCGATCAGTAACACGAGCATTCCTGCCACCTGATGATTCCGCTCGGAATAGGCCTTCCCTTCCGATGATCCATCCCACTGACCGGCCACGACCGGCGCATCGTGCTGGTGGACGGATGGCTCGTGAGAGACGTCGTGCTGCTGCGCGAACCCTCCGGACACAGCAAGGAGAGTCATGGCCGCCAACACCCATGCCACCCTCAATACATACATCAAGTATAATTTCGTAACGATTTACAGTATGCCATACCCGCGCTTGGCGAAGGAGAAGGCGTCAAAGGCGGACAAGATGCCGAGGGAGATAAAGACGGCCATGGCCATGTCTTGGTCCCAGAGACCGCCCCAATAGATGTACAGGAGAAACAGGCTGGGGATTGCGAACCACAGGCCCCGCCATAATCCCAGAAACACATGACCGAGACCGGCCAGAACCAGACTTAAGGCGATTGTAAACAGCGCTTTCCCCATGGATCAATCTAGCGGCGGGTTGGACGTGTGGTTCGTGCGCGTCGTTTCCGAAGAGGCGTCGCGCGCTGTGCCACCCCATCTGTCTTCGCCTTGGCTGTCTTCGCCTTGACGCCGGCGTCGCACAGTCGGGCTTCAGCGAACTCGTCGGCTGCCCGAGCCGTCGTGATGCCCTCTGTGCGCGCCTTGCGGAAGATCTCCAGGAGTGTGAGCGGGATGCGCTTGGCCAACCGCTCGGCTTTGGCCCGATCATAGCCCTTGCGGCCACCTTGCAGACCCACCAGGATATTGATGATCCCTCCGGCGTTGACCACATAGTCCGGGGCATAGAGGATACGACGTTCGGCGAGCCGGTCAGCGTCAGCAGGCGTGGCCAGTTGATTATTGGCGGCCCCCGCAATCGCTCGACACCGCAGCTTGGGAATCGTCTTGCGAGTGAACACCCCACCGAGCGCACAAGGCGACAGGACATCGCACTCAACCTGTAAAATCTCGCCAGGCTCCACCCGCCAGGCCTCGAATTCACGTCTGGCCAGCATCACCCTCTGACCATCCATGTCGGCCACAATCAGGCGAGCATCGGCTGTCGCCAGCAATTCCGCCAGGTGATAGCCCACCTTCCCCACGCCCTGGATGGCCACTGTCCGGTTCCGCACAGACGGATCGCCATACAGTTCTTTCAGGCAGGTCTCAATAGCGTAAAAGAGTCCCTTGGCCGTCAAATAGGACGGATCCCCGCTGCCGCCGGATTTCTCGGACGTGCCCGTGACGTGCTTGGTTTCTTTGCGAATGATGTCCATGTCGGCGACCGTCATACCCACGTCCTCAGCCGTGAGGTAACGCCCGCTCAGACTCTCGACCGCGCGACCAAACGCCCGCAGCAGGCTCTCGGTCTTCCCTCGCCGGGGATCACCAATGATGACCGCCTTGCCCCCGCCTAATGGAAGCCCCGCCGCCGCCGCCTTATACGTCATGGCCTTCGCCAATTGCAGCGCGTCCTTTACCGCGTCGTCCGTCGAGGCGTATGGCCACATACGGACACCACCCAGCGCGGGACCCAGCCTGGTGCTCTGCACGGCAATGATCGCGCGCAGGCCCGAATCGGCATCCTGGCAGAACAGCACCTGCTCGTGCCCGCCACGCTGTATCTCTTTGAACAGGTCTGTCGCCATGGCTGAATAGGGCCTCACTGTCACATCTGCCAGAGAAAGTTTTGTGAGTATAGCCGCAATCCGAAAGCGGGGGCAAGCGCCGGGCGGACGCAGGCCCAGGCTTCTCCATCCGTTTGACAATATCGGGGGGCCTCGGTAGACTCCCCTCCATGGCCAAAAGCACCACCACGGAGTTCGACCACCTCACGGACAGCGAACGCGAGGCGCTTCTCGTCCCTGATCTGCTCCCACGGCACATCGCCATTATCATGGATGGGAATGGCCGATGGGCCGCCCAGAGGGGGCTGCCACGCATGGCGGGCCACACCGAAGGCATCACCTCCGTCCGTGACATGATTAATCTCTGCCGGGAATTCGGCATCAAGGCCTTGACGATCTATGCGTTTTCTCAGGAAAACTGGAAACGTCCGGCGATGGAAATCAACGCGCTCATGCTCTTGCTGGAACATTATCTCCAAATAGAACTGGCGGCTCTGCTTGAAAAAGACACTCGGTTTCGCGCCATCGGACGTGTCGCCACGCTGCCGGAATCAGCCCTGGCGTGGGTACGGAAAGTGGAGCGAGAGACCGCGCACTGCACGTCGCTCAATCTGACCGTCGCGCTGAGCTACGGGGGGCGTTCAGAAATCGTGGACGCCGTGCGTCGCCTCGCAACGGACGTCAAGGCCGGCACGGTCGCGCCAGATCAGATTGACGAAGACCTGCTGGAGGGATACCTGTCCACCCACGGACTCCCCGATCCCGACCTCCTCATTCGGACCAGCGGCGAGACCCGCATCAGCAACTTTCTGCTCTGGCAACTCGCCTATACGGAAATGTACTTCACCCCCACGCTCTGGCCGGACTTCCGCCGTCACGACGCGCTGCTGGCGCTCCATGACTATCAGCGACGGGAACGACGATTCGGCCAGACCCGCGATCAGGTCAGCGACCAGTCGGACGAGAAAGCCAGCAAAAGGTTCTCGTAGTGGATCCACGGCGGGTCTACTCGGCCCTCGTCTTCTTTCCCCTCTTCTATGGGCTGGTCCGCTACCTGCCGGCAACGGCGTTTGCCGTCTTCGTCGCCATCGGTATCGTGCTGGCTCAGTACGAGTATTATCGTTTGTATTTTCCGACCCCATCGTCCCCTTCCATCACCATCGGACTCGCGCTGGGGCTGCTGGTCTCAGCGGGCTTCGCCGTGCCCGGCCTGCTCGACACCCCCGCGACGCTCACGATGATCGTGATGGCCCTACTGCTCTATCAGGCCTTGTCTGGACAGGCACTCAAGACCGGCCTTCTGGATACGGCGGTGCTCCTGTTCGGTGTGTTCTATGTGGCCTGGTTACTCGGGCACTTGATCCTCATCCGGCAGATGAGCGACGGCTCCTTCCTGATTTTCTTTCTGTTCCTCGTGACCTGGGCCAACGATACGGCAGCCTACTATGTCGGCACATTCTGGGGACGGCGCCAGATGGCCCCGCGCATCAGTCCGAAAAAAACCTGGGAAGGCGCGGTGGGCGGGCTGGTCGGGTCGGTCGCCGCTGCGTTCGCCTGCCAAGCCTGGTTTCTGGATTCGCTGAGCACATCCGACACCGCGACGCTCGGCCTGCTGATCGGCATCATGGCCCCACTCGGTGATCTCTGCGAGTCCGTTCTCAAACGCAGTGCCGGCGTGAAGGACTCAGGCGGGATCATCCCAGGCCACGGCGGGGTGCTTGACCGTATGGACAGCTTGATCTTCACGGCACCGGTGCTCTACTATCACTTAGTGGCCCTGCGCATCCCCTGATGAACACGTTGCTCCCATGAAGCGGATTGTCATCTTAGGCTCCACCGGCTCCATCGGCACCAGCACACTCGACATCATCGCCAAATTCCCCGGGCACTTCCAGGCGGTCGGACTCACGGCAGGATCCAACACCGCCAAGCTCGAAGAGCAGATACGAACCTTCGCGCCGGTTGCCGTGGCCATGGCCGATGAGGCCGCCGCAGAGCGTCTGCGTGCGCGCTGCCAGGGACTGGCGACGACGATCCTCAGTGGCACAGAGGGGCTGCGACAGATCGCCACAATGTCGGAAAGCGACCTGGTGATCTCGGCCATCGTCGGGGGCGCCGGTCTCGTGCCCACGCTCGCCGCCATCAAGGCCGGCAAGCTCATCGCGCTAGCCAACAAAGAACCGATGGTGATGGCCGGACGGCTCATGCAGGATGAGGCCAAGAAACACCACGTCCGCATCTTCCCGGTGGACAGCGAACACAGCGCGCTCTTTCAATCCATCGAAGGACACAGGCCCGAGGACATCCTGCGGCTGATCCTGACCGCGTCCGGCGGCCCCCTCTGGAATTGTTCGAAAGACGAACTGGCGCATGTCACGGTCGAGCAGGCCCTCAAACACCCGAACTGGACGATGGGCGACAAGATCACGATTGACTCGGCCACCCTGATGAACAAGGGCTTGGAGGTAGTGGAAGCCCGGTGGCTCTTTGATATCCCCGCCTCGAAGATTGAGGTCGTAGTACACCGCGAAAGCATCATCCATTCGCTCGTCGAGTATCAGGATCGCTCGGTGATCGCCCAACTCGGCCTCCCCGACATGCGGACGCCCATCGCCTACGCCATGAACTATCCAGAGCGTGTCCCGCTGGACCTCCCCTCCCTCAATCTGGCGCAGATCGGCACACTCACGTTCTTCAATCCCGACCACGACAAGTTCCCCTGCCTCGACCTCGGCTACGAAGCCCTGCGCGTCGGAGGCACCATGCCCGCCGCGCTGAACGCCGCGAACGAGGTCGCCGTGCAAGCGTTTCTGGATCGCCGGATCGGCTTCCTCGGCATTGCCGAAACAATCCGCCGGACGATGGACGCCCATCAACCGACGGAGATTGCCACGATTGAGGACGCGCTGGCGACGGACGCCTGGGCACGCGCACAAGCCGGCGACATCGTGCAGGCGCTCTAACAGGTCATCTGTGCTATACTGACCTATGCGATACTGAATAACAGCATCCCGCTTCGGAGGATTTATGGACGCCATCCAACATTACGGATTCTATCTCGTCTCGTTCGTGGTCGCGCTGGGCGCGCTCGTGGCCTTTCACGAGTTCGGCCACTTCTGGGTCGCCCGACGATGCGGCGTCAAAGTCCTCACGTTTTCCATTGGATTCGGGCCTAAACTGCTCAGCCGACAGGTCGGCGAAACTGAATACGCCCTGTCAGCGATTCCCCTCGGCGGCTACGTCAAGATGCTCGGCGAAGACCTCAGCGATCCCGAAGTCAGCGAGGCGGATAAACATCGCTCCTTCGCCCATGCCCCGTTGCTGAATCGTGTGGCGATTGTGGCGGCCGGCCCCATTTTTAATCTCGTGCTGGCCTATGTCATCTTTACCGCCTGGCTCGCCACAGGCGCGCCGCTCTTTGTGCCCTCATTTGCCGACCTGTCATCGAATGTGGAAACGGTCGTGCCTGGGTCTGCGGCACAAGCCGGAGGGGTGCGAAGCGGTGACCGGATTGTTCAGATCGGCGACAAACACATCACCACCTGGAACGAAATGACGGACATCATCAAGCGCAGCCCCGGCGCAGAGTTGCAGATTGTCGTCGAACGTGATGGGCGAACGGCAACCCTGCTCATTACCCCGTCCTCACGCACAGAAACACTGGCCGACGGCGCCGAAATCACAGTCGGACAGATGGGTATTACCAAAGCCAACAAGGCCGTCTTCACCAGCGACCACGTCCTCATGGCCCCGATTGACGGACTCACCGCCACCTGGGGCTGGGTCAAGCTGACAGTCGTCGGCATCGCCAAAATGGTGACCCGTGAGATTTCCTCCGACAACATCGGCGGCCCTCTCACGATTGCCAAAATTTCCGGCGACGCCGCGTCACAGGGCTTCGCCAACTATATTTTCCTCATCGCCATCCTCAGCATCAACCTCGGCGTCTTGAACCTGCTGCCCATCCCCATCCTTGATGGCGGCCATCTGGCTTTCTTTGCCATTGAAGCGATCAAGCGCAGCCCCCTGAGCATCCGCAGCCGCGAGATGGCCCAACAGGTCGGGTTGGCGCTCCTCGTCTGCCTGATGATCTTTGCCTTCCGCAACGACATCGTCAACATCTGGCTGAAGTAATGCGTCAGTCCAGGCTCCTGATTCCCACCCTGCGGGACGAGCCGGGGGATGCGGAGATCGTCAGCCACCGGCTCATGCTGCGGGCGGGCCTGATCCGCAAAGTCGCGGCGGGCCTCTACAGCTACCTGCCGTTGGGTCTGCGCGTGATCCGCAAGGTCGAGCGGATTATCCGCGAGGAAATGAACCGCGCCGGGGCGCAGGAAATTCTGCTGCCGATCGCCTCGCCGGCGGAACTGTGGCAGGAGACCGGCCGCTGGGATGTTTACGGCAAGGAACTGTTCCGCCTGAAAGATCGCCACGAGCGGGACTTCTGTCTCGGGCCGACGCACGAGGAAATCATCACCGACCTCGTCCGACGCGAAGTGCGTTCGTACCGCCAACTGCCGGCAACCTTTTATCAGATCCAGACCAAGTTTCGTGACGAGATTCGACCACGCTTCGGGCTGATGCGCGGACGCGAATTCATCATGAAGGACGCCTACTCGTTTGACCTGGACGACACCGGAGCGAACGCCACCTACCAAAAAATGTACGCAGCCTACCAGGCGATCTTCACGCGCTGTGGCCTGACTTTCAGACCGGTGGAAGCCGACACCGGCATGATCGGCGGCACATCCTCACACGAGTTCATGGTATTGGCCGACACCGGCGAGGACGCCATCGCCGTCTGCGAGGCCTGCGACTATGCCGCGAACGTGGAACATGCCGATGTGCGCGACGCTACAGTCGGCGACACCTGCCCCCGCTGCACGAAGCCCCTGAGGATCATGCGCGGCATCGAAGTCGGCCACGTCTTTATGCTGGGCACCAAATACAGCGAGCAGATGAAGGCGGTCTATCTCGATACGCAGGGCAATGAGCAGGTCATCGTGATGGGCTGTTACGGAATCGGCGTAGGGCGCGCCGCGGCCGCCTCCATCGAGCAGAACCACGACGCGAAGGGCATCATCTGGCCGGCGCCGATTGCGCCGTTTCACGTCCATCTCCTGCCTCTGACCGGCAAACCAGGCGCCGTCCTGGATACCGCCTGCGCGCTGGAAGCGGAACTGGAGCAGGCCGGGATTGAGGCGCTGCTGGACGATCGGGACGAACGCCCCGGCGTGAAATTCAACGACGCCGACCTGACTGGCTGCCCCTACCAGGTGGTAATCGGCGAGAAAGGATTGCAGAAGGGCCAACTCGAGATCAAGGAGCGACGCTCCGGCGCCGTGACCAAACTCGCCCCCGCCGACGTGAGCGCTCGGCTGACAGAGCTCTTGCAGCCTGCCCTGTTTTGAGCCGTTCCGCTCCTCAGCCTTCTACTTGTGGCTGAAGGCCGGCGTACCTTTAATGCCGAGGACTCGCTGGACGCCGCGCTCCACGGCTTCCCATCCTTGCGGCGGCAGAACGCCGATGCGCTTTTTCAAGTGAGATTTATGAAGAGCGCCCACCGATTCACACTTGGCGTAACTGGTAGTCCGCAAGCCGGTCTCTTCCGGCTTCTCAGGAAGCTGTACGCGAAGCGGGCCGGGCACAGAGGTGATCGGAACAATCAGCACATCCGGCCATTCAGATTCATTCAGCGCGTTGATGCTGATGACCAGGACCGGACGCGGCTTGGGGTGTGCCGGTGGCACAACGGTCCATATCTCGCCGCGCCTTATTCCTCCCTCCATGCCGCCGCCTCCATCAGGTCACGCAAGGCTGCATGAGCACGTTGTTCCTCGTCAGAATCCTTGTGCGCGGCCAATGCGCGTCGAAGCTCCACGTCGTCGGCCACTTCCTGGAAGCGCCGCAGCACCTGTTCCAGCTTCTGGGAGCGCGAATCCCCGGGGAGCGAATCAAGGAATCGCACCAATGGCCGCTCCATCGTCACGGACAACTTCTCCTTCATAAACGATCCTCCTACAAGGAGGATACTGTATCGGATTCACAGGAGGATAGTCAAGATCGGCGATCGTCTGAGGCCATCCCGGCACCGGCACAAACGCGCCCCCCAACATCGTCGCCCGCTTGAAAGACCTGCTCGGACCTGCGCTTACAGCAGCCGCGCCATCGCGGCGAGGAACTCACGCGGAGACGTGATCGCACAGGGCCAACGCCGCCTAGCCCGCTCGACTTTAGCCAGCGCGTCGTCGGGCGACCTCAACGGACAGCCAGGCATGCCATTCTTGAGCCCGTGCCGCCCACGTGCCGGTCTGATTCACCGTTCGCACCTGATTCGCCAACTTCTGCGCGTATTCGCTTGGAGAGGACCGGGACTGGTTCAGCACCCCCACGGTAAAATCAGCATAGAGTTCTGCGTGTTGTTGTGCGTTCGCAGGCGGCGTGAGATGGTGGCCAAATCCGGCCGTGGTGGCCCGTAAGGCGCCCCAGTCACTGGTGATCACGAGGCACCCAGCCGCCATGGCTTCCAGGACGGAAATGCAGAAGCCTTCCGCGAAGGTATTGGGATAGGCCAGGCAGGTCGCGTGTTTGAGTGCTTGGGCAAGGACGGGTTGCGGAAGCGATCCGATGTACTCGACCCCCTCCATCGCACGACAACGCGCATAGAGCGGCGCGTAGGGGTCCTGGTCGGCGCCGACCTGATACACGCCCATGCTGGAATAGACCTTGAGCGTGGTGCCGGGAATGGCCGCTCGAATGCGGGGGAACGCCTCCAACAACACGTCAAGGCCCCGAAAGGGCGTGCTCGTATAGCACAGGACGGGAGGCCACGGTTTCTGCGCGGCAATCGTCTCAGGGTTCGCATAGAGGTTTTCGAACCCCGGGGCAATGGCATTGCCGATAATCTTGATGCGCTCCGGCGTGATGCCGAATACCTCTCGGTAGCCGATCGCCTGCCACTCGCTGACGAGCACGAAGCCATCCCAGGCATCAGCCGCGTCCGGGCGAGCGAGTTCTTCAACCGCCGGCTGATCATGATTATGCTGGGACCAGCACACCATCACGGGTCGTTCACCGGCCCCGGCCCGAAGATACTTGGCAAAATGCGCCGACCCCTGATTCAATGCAATCATCACATCGTAGTACGAAAACTCAATGAGGTGTGCGTGCGTGAGGTTGAAACAATTCACGCCTCGTGATCGGCAGGGAGTGGTTGTGTGATTGAACAGCGTGACGTCATGGCCAAGCGTCACGAGTTCCTCGGCGAGATAACAGAGACTGGACTGCGACCCCCCCAGCGGGCCTGATCGGGGACTGTGAATGACGTAATCCCACTCCAAGGCATCCAGAAACGCGATTTTTAGCAAGGGTCCTGTTCCCTCCGTAAAAATTCTGTGCCGAGAAGCGCGCGTCGCATCAGCGATCACAGTAAAGCGCCTGTCCGTCAGTGTCAAGCGCACGATGGCCTGTGCTGCTCCATCCGTTGAAAGTCCCGCCTGATACCGTTATATTGGGAGCCACTCTGAGGGCGCGATGACAGTTTCAGACACGCTCACACTGGCAAAGCAGCATCAGCAGGCCGGCCGGCTGGAGGAGGCGGACACCCTCTGTCGGCAGGTCTTGCTCGCCCAGCCGCACCATCCTGAGGCCTACTACAGGCTAGGCCGCGTCCTCCATAACGCCTACCAGTTGGATGAGGCGGTGCGGTGCTACCGCTTGGCGCTGGCCCTCAACCCGGACGATGCCGAGACCTACTACGACCTGGGGCTTGCCTTCAAGGAGCAGGGCAAGGTGACGGAAGCGGAGACCTGCTACCGGCAGGCGCTGGCGCGTCAATCCAGCGATGGCGTCAAAGTTTCGCTGGCGACCATCCTGCCCGTTATTGTGCCATCCGCGCAGGATGTGTCGGTACTTCGCCGCACGTTTGAGGACAATATTGATGCGCTGTTGCAAACCGAGATTACACTTCGTGATCCCTCTCGAGAGGTCGGCCAGACAAATTTCTATCTGGCCTACCATGGACAGAATGATCGCGCCCTGCAACTCAAAATGGCACACCTGTATGCACGGGCCTGTCCCGCCTTGTCCTACACCGCGCCGCATTGTGCGGCCCCGGCGCACACGCGCAAGACAGGCACGATCACCATCGGGTTTTGCTCGCATTTCTTTCATAATCATACGGTCGGGGAATTGCTGCGCGGCATCATGGCGCAGCTGTCGCGCCAGTCCTTTTCCGTCATCATCTTCACGTTCGCTCGCCCCCCTGACCAGACTGCTGATTTTATCGCCCAACATGCTGATCGGGTCGTGGTGCTGCCGCCGACCTTGGAGGAGGCCCGTGATCGGATTGCACAGGAGACGCTCGACATTCTCGTCTATCCCGATATCGGCATGGATCCTATCACCTATTGTCTGGCCTTTTCGCGATTGGCGCCGGTCCAATGCGCGACGTGGGCGCATCCGGTGACGACCGGCATCGCTACCCTGGACTATTTTCTGTCGAGCCAAGACCTGGAACCGGACGATGCGGACGGGCATTACAGCGAGCGGCTGGTGCGCCTCAAGCATCTTCCGACATATTATTACCGACCAGAACAGCCCCTTGCGCGCAAATCCAGAAAGGATTTCGGCATCGGAGGCGACGGCGCCCTCTATCTATGCCCGCAGAGTTTATTCAAGATTCATCCTGATTGTGACGACGTGTTCGGCGCCATTTTGCGAGCTGATCCGCAGGGGCAGGTGCTCCTTATTGAAGGGCACGCCCCTCATTGGACCGAGTTGCTGACACGTCGGTTCCGCGCGGTCATCCCTGATGTGCTGGGTCGCATCCGATTTATGCCGCGCATGACACACGCTGAGTTTCAGCAGCTTCTTGCCTGTGCCGATGTGATGCTGGATCCGCTCCATTGGAGTGGCGGGCGCACGACCTTGGAAGCCTTGGCCCTTGGCCTTCCTATCGTGACGCTGCCCGGAAAATTGATGCGCGGGCGAGTCACCTACGCCTGTTACAAGCAGATGGGCGTGATGGACTGCGTGGCCTCCACCCAAGAAAGATATGTGGAGTTGGCGGTCCGTTTGGGAACGGAGCGGACATGCCGCGAGGGGGTCACCGCGAAAATCCTGGCCGCCAACGCCGCGCTGTTCGAGAACGGCGACGCGGTGCTGGAGATGGAACGGTTTTTCAGAGAGGCCCTAGAAGTGGCCCCCACCGCGCCCATGGAGCCTGAAGCACACAATGCCCTGGGCACGGTCTTCTATGGGCAGGGCAAGCTGGACGAGGCGATGGCCTGCTATCGGCAGGCCGTCGCGCTCAATCCGGCCTATGCGGAGGCGCACAGCAACCTGGGGAACGTCTTGCGGGCGCAGGGCAAGCTGGACGAGGCAGTGGCCTGCTATCGCCATGCCCTAACGCTCACGCCGACCCATGCCAATGCGTACTACAACCTGGGGCAGGCCCTCCATGAGCAAAGCAAACTGGAGGACGCGGTGCGGTGCTACCGCCTGGCGCTGGCCCTCACGCCGGAGGATGCCGCAGCGCACTACAGCCTGGGCTTTGCCCTCCACGCGCAAGACAAGCTGGACGAGGCGATGCAGTGCTACCGCCGGGCGCTGGCCCTCACGCCGGAGAGCATGGATGCGCTCAACAACCTGGGCAACGTGCTGCACGCGCAGGGCAAGCTGGACGAGGCGATGGCCTGCTACCGCCGGGCACTGGCGCTCAAGCCGGGTGAGCACGCCATCCATTCAAACTTACTGATGACGATGAGTTATGACCCGTCGTCCACCCCTGCTGCCGTCTTCGCAGAACACCAGAACTGGAATCTGTGCCACGCCCGGCCCCTCGCCCCTCTCATCAGCGCCCACCAGCATAACCGGGACTCGGAGCGACGGCTGCGGATCGGATATGTGTCGGCAGATTTCGATGGCCATCCCATTGGATTGTGGATGGAGCCGTTGATCGCCGCCCATTGCCGATCCGACGTGGAGATCGTCTGCTATTCGGCAGGAACCCGCTCTGATGAGACCACCGACCGTCTGAAAGCATCGGCCGACGTCTGGCGTACGATCACCACCATGACTGACAAGGAGGTCGCCCATCTCGTTGCGTCCGACCAGGTTGATATTCTCGTGGATCTCTCCGGCCACACGGGCCATCATCGTCTGTTGGTGTTCGCGCACAAGCCGGCGCCGATCCAAGTGACGTATCTGGGGTCCCTGACAACCACCGGGATATCGGCGATGGACTATAAGCTGACGGATCATTTCCTCACGCCTCCGGATAGCCAGGAGCAGTTTACCGAGGAACTCATCCGTCTGCCCGGATGTTTTGCCTGTTACCAGGCGCCGTCGGACGCGCCGACCGTGACCCCGCTCCCGTCATTGCGGACGGGCCACGTGACCTTCAGCTCCTTCAACAATCCTACCAAAGTGACCGCGCAGGTGGTGGCGGTGTGGGCAACCATTCTCCATGCCGTGCCGGAGTCGCGGATGCTCCTCAACTACTGGAGCTTTGAGGATCAGGGGGTGCAAGCCCGATATCGGGCGCTGTTTGCGAGTCATGGAATAGCGGCTGACCGGCTTGATCTGCTTCCGGGAGCGCCCTTCCCTGATCATCTTGCGCTCTATGAACGGGTGGATCTTGCCCTCGACTCCTTTCCGTACAACGGCTGTTACACCAGCAGTGAAGCCCTCTGGATGGGAATCCCCATTATTACACTGGCCGGCCATATGAGTTACAGCCGGTACGGAGTGACGCTCTTGGCCAATCTCGGGCTTGAGGAACTGATCGCCACAACCACGGAGGAGTATGTGGCAAAAGCGGTGGCGCTGGCGAACGATCGCGTGCGCCTGGCGGCTCTGCGCCAGGAACTACGGACTCGCATGGCGTCCTCGCCCCTGTGTGATGCGAGTGCGCTGGCTCACGCAATCGAAGAGGCCTATCGAGCCATGTGGCGGCGGTGGTGCACGGGGGCCCTCGCTTGACAGCAACGCGGGCGGAGACTACCATGCCGCATGATCTCTGCCATGCGCCCAATCATCCGCTGTGCGCCGTGAACACGCCCCTCTCCCTCACATCCCTGGTGCGCATCCCGAAGAGCATGGCCTCGCACGAGCTCCAGGGCGAGATCCTCCTGTTGAACTCGACCACCGGCGCATGCGTCAACCTCGTGGACGTCGGCGCACGAATCTGGCAACTGCTCCAGGAGGACCCTTCGCTGCAGGCGGTGAGGGACAGGCTCGTGCAGGAATATGACGTGGCGGAGGCGCAATGCGAGCAGGATATCCTCGGCTTTGTGGCCCAGATGCTGGAACAAGGATTTGTCGAGCCAGGCACCGCCGAAACGGGCTGATACCGGCCGACGGTGCACAGGACAGACGGAGGAACATCATGGCCATCGGCGGAGAACTCCATGCCGATGCCGAAGCCCTGCTTCTGGAACAGGGTTCGACGCAAGCCGATCTCTGGGGCATCAATCTGTACCACGAGAAGCCGGCAGCGGAATGGATTGAATTCAATTCACTGATCAATATCCGCCCCTCGCAGAAGAACCGCTCGCGAGGTTGACGCTCTCCCTTTCCGAACAGTTGGGCAATATCGGAAGCGACGTCAGCCGCGCCGTTCTCTGGCGTGACAAAGACGAGGCCATCTTTGACCGCGCGATTGACCGGTCGCTGGAGCTGTTAGACCTGGCCATTGGAGATGCCCGCTGGCGCGGACGCCTCAAAGAACTGACGAGGACGCGAGAGATCTTGTGCGATGCGGTCTTGGGCGGGCATGAGTATGGAAGCACACTGGAGGATATGGAAGCCTACTTCTTTCATTTTGCCGCCGCCACCCGCTCTCACCACTGACAATTCTGGTGGAATAAATGGGGACTGCGGTAGCCCAAACTTGACGAAGGCGAGCCTGTAGATAGCAAGTTAACTTGTCCGGTTTATGTAGCACATGATCTGTCCGGTTCTTCCTCCTCCGATTGTTAGCGCCGCGCTCGTTTTTTTTCGTGCGCTGTTGCACATCTATCTACGCCACACGAAGGCAGGACAGGTGTTTGCCGCCCCCACCGACGTGGTGCTGTCGGACGTGGACGTGGTGCAGCCGGACCTCCTGTTCGTCGCGTCGGCCCGTCATGCCATTATCACGGAGACGCACATTCACGGCGCGCCTGATTTAGTCATCGAAATCCTGTCAGCCACGTCTCGCAAGACCGATGCCGTCATCAAGCGCAAGCTCTACGAGCGACACGGCATCCCCGAATACTGGATCGTAGATCCCGAGTTGGAAACCGTCACGGTCTATCGGCTCGTCGCCGCAGGCGGCTATGAGCGCGCGGCCGAACGATCCAGGGAAGCGGGCGACACCCGCTCCTCCCCGGCCTGACCCTTGCCCTCGCCGATATCTTTGAGTGACCGAGATGCGTTTCGTAGGGGGGAGAGCTTTTCGTCCTTCCCCTTGATGCTTCAGCCGACGCCGCTCACGCAGGTGGACGGCCTGTGATGACAGCCATCCATGCTATAGCAATTTGAGTCGTTTAGCAGCGATACGGTATGCCTCGTCGTTGCGCCGATAGCCGATCGAGATGACATACACTTCGACCCGTGCCTCGATGATCTGATAGACGACGCGAAATTCGCCGACCTTCAGCTTCCAGAATCCTTTGAGACCCGCGCTCAGCGGCTTGCCGTATTCAGCAGGGTGGGTCGTGAGCTTCTTGCGGATCGTCCGGATGAGGCGTTGCTGCTGAAGGCGCTCAATGGAGCGAAAGTCGTCCTCGAAAATCCTGGCGTCGAGGACGACCGTGTGCGCCACGGTCAGCGAATCCCGACTCGGCGCTCCGCCTCTTCAAGCGACACGGTCGCACGGCCGCGTCGCGAGGCTCTCTTCTTGGCTTCGTGTCCTAGAACAAGGTCTTCCAGTCGCTCGGCCACTGCTTGCATCTGTAGGTACTCGTCGTAATTGAGAAGTACGCCGACCGGCTTGTTCCTCCTGGTCAAGACGACCTTGTGACGGCGAAGCTCTCCGATCAGCCGCGGCCCTTCCTTCCGAAGCTCGGCGACGCCCACAACCGTCATATCTTCCTTCATTCGCAGCATCTCTCTCCCTTTCTCTGAACTGTACAGATGAACTGTACGGTCTATTGCGCCAGGATTGCAAGTATTGCATTGATCCATCCCTTGCGCACCCCTCTGAGCCAGGCTATACTATAAGTGCTATGGCTTTTCCTGTGACGATCAAATTCACCTACGACGACTACCTGCTGTTCCCCGACGACGGAAAGCGCCATGAACTGATCGAGGGAGACCACGTGATGTCGCCTGCGCCCAATACCAAACACCAGAAAGTGTCTTCAAACCTGCATCGGCTCATGAGCGTATTTGTCCATCAAGGGCACCATGGCTCTCTCTATTGTGCCCCCACCGACGTGGTTCTCTCGGACCTGGACGTGGTGCAGCCGGATCTCCTGTTCATCTCGACGGCCCGTCATGCCATGATCACAGAGACGCACATTCACGGCGCGCCGGATGTAGTCATCGAAATCCTGTCGGCCACGTCCCGCAAGCGCGATGAACGCATCAAACGCAAGCTCTACGCGCAATACGGTATCCCTGAATACTGGATCGTGGACCCCGAGTTGGACAGCGTGAAGGTCTATCGTCTCGCCGCCGCAGGCGGCTATGAGCGCGCGGCCGAACGATCCAGGGAAGCGGGCGACACCCTCTCCACCCCGCTCCTCCCCGGCCTGACCCTTGCCCTCGCCGATATCTTTGAGTGACGACACAGTGCAGACCCCAACACGACGCATGTCCGCCCTGTCTGAAATCGTCTGGCACGCATTCGTCCAGACCCGAGACGGTGGACGAACTGGCGAGGGAGAAAGGAATAGACGCAATGAAGACGTGTCCGTTCTGCAAGGCCGGCCTCAGACGCAAGCGAATCGAGCATATGCACCGATGGGGTGGGCGCCTGTGCCTGTTTAAGAACGTCCGCGCTGAAGTTTGTAGTCAATGCGGGGAAACCTTTCTCGGACCTGAGGCACTTCGCCTGATGGATGCATACACATCCAAGGGAACGGTGGGAAGGACCCGAATCATTGTGCCGGTCATCAGCTTGCCGGACAAGGTCGGGGCATAAGTCCTTTGTGGGGTCAGTGGAAGAGGTTGAAGAGCATGGAGACTGCGGGCGCCCGAATGTGACGGAGGCGAGCCTTGTACTCTCCCATGAACCGGGGTACTATCCACCCCACGGAAGGGGAACACGAACTCACAGAAGGGGAACAGGCACCATTCGGACATGGAGCCAGTCCCCACGCTCGATGACCACAAAGGAGGCCCCCATGCTTGTTGCTAAAAAACCCTACAGCGCCCCGCAACTGGTCCAGGTCGCCCTCAACCACGAGCAGGCCATCCTGACGCAATGCAGCCTGGCGGGAGCCAGCACATCGAATGGCGGCAATCCGGGAAGGTGCAGGGTCACCAACCCCTGTAAAAGAAGAAGTACCACAGTTGTCAACGCGACCGTGAACAGCGCTGGACGCCCGTCCTAGCGATTGGCATACATCCCCTGAGGCAAGCCCCGTGAGCATTGACCTCCAGATCGGCGGCTATGCGATTCGGCTGGACGAGCCGGAAGGCCATGCCTGCCTGAACTGGCCCTTCGCCACCTTTGAGCCATTTGTCACAGACCACGAGGCGCTCACAGAAGGGGGACCGGCGCCCGATATCGCCATGACCGTGAGGGTCGTGCCTGGCCTGCTGCCGAAGATTCCGCACGGCCCGGTCCTCTACGACGCCTGCCATGGGCTCTGGACCTGGCATGACGCCGAGGGCGGCTATCTGCTCGAATCCCCCACGCGAGGCACCCGCGAACCGGAGACCCGCGCGCTCGTCTCGGCTGATCTGACCTCCGTCACGATCTGGACCCTCGGACAGCCCCTCAACGGGACGACACCCCTGGCATGGGCACCCATGCACATCATCAATCCGATTGTCGAAGCGTGCCTCCTGACGAGGCTGGCCAGAGACGGCGGCCTGCTGCTGCACGCGGCCGGCATCCTGATAGAGCACGACGTCCCCGCAGAGCGTTGCGGCCCTGCGACGCAAGAGGGATTGATCTTTACAGGCCCATCCGGCGCAGGCAAATCCACCATCGCCGGCTTCCATAAGGCCCACGGCGCACTGGTGCTGAGCGATGAACGGATGATTCTTCGCCGACTCGAAGGCGCCATCCAATTATTCGGCACACCCTGGCCTGGAAGCGGTGACCACGCGCACAATCAGCATGGCCTTTTGAAGGGCCTATTCTGCATCCAACACGGCGCGAAGGCCCACAGGCTCCTCCGGATGTCTCCCGGCGAGGTGGCCGCCTTCATCCTGCCGCAATGCTTCCTCCCCCATTGGGATCGCGCGGCGATGGACGGGACGCTGGCCTTCCTCGACGACCTCATCAGAACGGTCGGCTGCTATGGCCTAGTCTTTGCGAACCGGCCCGATGTCGTGGAGTTTCTCAACGCGCAACGCCTCAAAGAACAGCGGGCGGAACCGGCGCTGGCGTCGTCATGAAGCACCGGTCGGCAGATGACTTTTTTGAAGCCCTGTCGGGCAAGGCGTATCAGACCAGGTCGCCGGAGTCGGCCACCTTCGAACTGACCTACGGATGCAATCTCCGCTGCGTCCATTGCTACAACCCCACGCACCGTGCCCTGCCTCACGAACTGACGACAGAAGAAATCTGCGCCATCCTGGACCAAGTCGCGGACCTGGGAGTCCTGCGCCTCACCTTTACCGGCGGGGAATTGTTTGTCCGTCCCGACGTCTTTGACATCTTCCGGCACGCCAAGGGCCTGGGCTTTCGCTTGTGCCTGATCTCGAACGCCACCCGCATCACGCCGTCCATCGCCACTCGCTTGCAGGAACTCGAATTGGCGGCCATCAACCTGTCTATTTATGGCGCGACGAAGGCCGTCTACGAGCGCGTCACGCAAGTCCCAGGATCCTACGAGCCGTTCATTCGTGGACTGGAGAGTCTGGCCGCCACCTCATTGCTGGTCTACGTGCGGATGCCGGTGATGACCGACAACGTGGAAGAAGTCACTCAGGCCAGAACGCTCATACAGGGGTACGGGTTCACGTTTCGATATTGCGCGTCTATTGATCCGCGCAGCGACGGAGACCTCAGTCCCCTCCAGCACCGCCTCTCGCCCGATGCCAAGATCCGCCTCGATGACACCATGTTCGGCCCCATAACCGCAAACGACGCGTACCAGGACAAGAACAAAGACCAGAGCGCGGACGCCTGCGGCGCGCCCGATGATTTTATCTCCTGCGCCTGCGGCCGGAGCAGTTTCGCCATCACGCCCTACGGCGAGATGAACCTCTGCGTGGCCTTTCCCATGCCCAAGTACGATCTCCGAACCGGCACGGTGAAGGACGGATGGGAAGTCCTCAAGCAGACGGTGGACCGCGCCCAGCCGAACGAACGCAACGAATGTCCGACCTGCGACGTGCGATCCCGTTGCCGCCAGGGCCGCGCCGACGCCTGGACGGAGACCGGCGACATGAGCGTTTGTCTCCCGCATTTCAAGGAACTGGCCGTCCTGGAGACGCGCCTCTACGACCGTCTCTATGAACGCCTCCACCCCCGACCAGTTGCCTGACCAGTTGCCCGATCATCGGCATCTGCACGATCACCTGATTGCCGCCTATACGCAAGTCGGATCGGTGAATCGGCGCGCCGTCGAATCGCTGACCGTCGTCCTCGCGCAGTTGCGCGCGAACGGGATCGCCTGCCTCCTCCTCAAAGGCGCAGACCTCCTCTCCCGGCTATATGGCGTGTGGGGACTGCGCCCGATGGTGGACGCGGACCTGCTGGTGCATGCGCACGACCTGCCGGCCATTGACGCGATTCTCACAGAATTGGGCTACCAGTCGCAGATTGACGGCAACCCGGCCTATTACCACGCTGACGACTCGCTGATGCTGGACCTCGTGACGGAGATCTGGTACACCGACGACCAGGACGGGATCTGGCAACGGGCGGTTCCACGCAATCTGGGCAATCTTGGCCATCTGGGAGATCTCCCCGTTCTCAGAATGGGCAGCGACGATCTCCTCATTTACCTGACGGCCTATACCGTCCTCCACCGAGGACATGTCTCGCCGACATTTTCTCAGGACATCGCCTTGCTGACGAAGAAAGAGCCGCTGAATTGGGACGTCATTCTAGCGGAAGCCAGTCGCTGTAATTTGACAATTCCGCTGTTCCACGGCCTCTCGTACGCCATCGGCCAGAGAGCCATGGCCGTTCCGCCCGACGTGCTTGTCCGGCTGGCGCCGACCGACGCCGGAGAGCGCCTGCTCGCCTTCGTGCTGCGGCGGCTCGTTGGCGAGCACCCGATTGCGGATATCGGCCATGTCCTCCTGCTGCTTACCCGACCGCGAGGGAAAAAATGGCGCTGGCTCCTCAAAACCGTGTGCCCATCACCGGCATTTTTACAATACCGCTACGGATCGGATGGGCAGAACAGGCCGGCGCGGACCAGGCTGTTGAGGCTGGCCGATCTGTTCTCACAGGCCGTGCGACTGGCAGGCAGAATCTTGGCGCGGCTGATCAGACCCGTGTCATCAGGGCAACGACACGCGCCCAACAATCTTGTGTAGGACGATCCCGCCGGTCCGATTCTCCGCCACATCCGGCGCGACTACGCGAAACTCCAGTTTGCGATACAGTCGCTCGGCGGCGCGGTTCCCCTGGTCATACTCGAGCCGTAACTCCCGGATGCCGGCGTGCTCGGCATGCTTCTCAGCCGCTTCAATCAGCCGGGTCCCGATCCCCGCCCCGCGATAGCGGACACGGACATACACCGCCGTGACCCAGCCGATCCGGCGTCCCTCGAGACACTGGAGATGGATATCGGCGTGGCCCGCGTACCGTCCATTGACGGTGGCCATGATGCGCACCTCGTCCGTGTCGGCCTGCCGATTAACCAGAATGGACGTCGTCAGGAAGCGGGACGCAAGCACTTTATACAGCGTCAGACGTTGGACACAGGCCAGGCCCGGCGCCAGGATCCGCGCGAGCGTTTCCTTCGCCGAGAGCAGGGCCGGATAATAGCGCGCGACGCCCTGATTGACGAGCGCCGCCGTTCTGGTCCCGCCTACCCGGATGACGGCGTCGTTCCGCCTCAGATAGTCCACCCGCCCGATGATCGAGTTCTGGGGAACCGTTTCCGTCATCGTCGGATAGGCGTCCGCCCGCACGATGAACACCGGTGGCACACCCCTGAGGCCCACCACACGATGCGCGATGGGGTGGCTGTGAACAGGCGACCGATAGAGCACGATGTCCCCGACCGAAATCGGCGCGCCGGGAGTGGTCGCGACAATCAGTTCATCCCCATCCCGCACAAAGGGGAACATGCTCACACCCTGGGATGTGTACGAGACGACGGGCATGGCGCATCTCCGAGTGGTGCCGGGGGCGGGGATCGAACCCGCACGGCCCTTTCGAGCCACGGGATTTTAAGTCCCGGGCGTCTGCCAATTCCGCCACCCCGGCCCAAGCGCCCCCAGTCTAGCGAAGCACTACTTCGAAAGCCAGATGATGATGAGGGATGGCACCGAACGGGCGCCCGGGCGGAGCGCAACGACTGTCCCGCGCTTCGCTGGAGTGAGCACGGCCGGGCTGTTCGGCGACAGGACCCCCTCTACCTCGTGAGCTTCCTGTAGCGGATGCGGTGTGGCTGATCCGCTTCTTTGCCTAATCGTTTTTTGCGGTCGGCTTCGTAGTCGCTGTAATTCCCCTCGAACCACACGACCGTGCTGTCCCCCTCGAACGCCAGGATATGCGTGGCGATGCGGTCGAGAAACCACCGATCATGGCTGCTCACCAGACAACACCCGCCGAACCGCTCCAGCCCTTCTTCCAGCGCCCGCAGCGTGTTCACGTCAAGATCGTTGGTCGGCTCATCCAGCAACAGGAGATTTCCCCCGTCCCGCAGCATCCGCGCCAAGTGGACCCGGTTGCGCTCCCCGCCTGACAGGTCCTTCACCTTCTTCTGCTGCTCCGTACCACCGAAATTGAACCGCCCACAATAGGCCCGTGAATTGACCTCGATCTTCCCCAGTTTGATTTTGTCCAACCCATCGGACAAGACCTCCCAGACCGTCTTATTGCCATCAAGGGTACGATCCTGATCCACGTACCCGACTGTCACGGTCTCCCCTGTTGTAAGCGAGCCGGCGTCCGGCGTGTCTTTTCCAACGATCATGCGAAACAGCGTCGTCTTGCCCGCGCCGTTGGGCCCGATCACGCCGACGATGCCGCCGCGGGGCAGGGTGAAACTGAGATTGTCAAAGAGCACCTTCTCGCCATAGGCTTTGCTCAAATTCTTGGCCTCCACGACCACGTCGCCCAGCCTGGGTCCCGGAGGAATGTAGATTTCCAACTCTTCCGCGCGCTGCTCCTGAGCATCGTCAAGCAGGTCTTCATACCGTGCGACACGGGCCTTACCCTTGGCATGACGGCCCTTCGGCGACAGGCGAATCCACTCCAATTCACGCGCCAGAGTTTGTCGGCGCTTCGATTCGGTTTTTTCCTCCTTGGCCAGCCGGTCCTGTTTCTGTTCCAGCCACGAGGAGTAGTTCCCTTCAAACGGGATGCCCTGTCCTCGGTCCAATTCCAAAATCCAGCGGGCCACGTTGTCAAGAAAATACCGGTCGTGGGTCACGGCAATGACCGTGCCCTTGTACTGCTGAAGATGCTGCTCCAGCCACTGCACGGATTCGGCATCGAGATGGTTGGTCGGCTCATCCAGCAGCAGAATGTCGGGTTCCTGAATCAGCAATCGGCACAGGGCCACGCGCCGCTTCTCGCCGCCAGACAGGACGCCGATGATCGCATCCGGCGGCGGACACCGCAGGGCGTCCATCGCCAGGTCAAGCTGATTTTCAAGCTCCCATCCGTTGACCGCTTCGATCTTTTCCTGTAGAAGGGCCTGCTTGTCAATCAACTTCTCCATCTCGTCTGAGGACAGATCCTCGCCGAGCCTGGCGCTGACGGCCTCGTACTCCTTCAGGATAGCAACGACGTCCGCCCTGCCCTCCTCGACGATCTCCCGAACCGTCTTGCTCTTGTCGAGCTGCGGTTCCTGCTCAAGCAGCCCGACCGAATACCCTTTCGCCCTGGTGATCTCGCCGAGATAGTCCGTATCCGCGCCGCCGATGATGCGCAGCAACGTGCTCTTCCCCGATCCATTCAGGCCCAGCACACCGATCTTCGCCCCGTAATAAAACGAGAGGTAGATGTCCTTCAAGACGTGTTTTTTAGGCGGGTGGACGCGCCCCACCCCGATGAGAGAGAAAATAATTTGCTTGTCGTTCGTGCTCATAGACTCCTCAGTGAGTGGAACATGGTAAACGAAAACGAACGGGGACTACAGTCGCCAATAGGCGATGCCTGGCGGAAGCGATTCCGGATCAAGCAGGCCCTTCACATCCATCACAACGCCGCCCGCGCCTTTCAGTATGCCCAGCAGGGCGGCGCTCCCCATCTCCCGATAGGCGCGATGCGGCACGGCCAGGATGAGGCCATCGAGATCCCGCAGCGAGTCCCAGTCAACCAGGCTCATCCCATACTCGTGCTCGGCATCGGCGGACGCCACCAACGGATCGTGGACGACCACGTCCACGCCATACGCCCGCAATTCCGCCACGATGTCGGGCACCCGACTGTTCCGCGCGTCGGGCACGTCTTCTTTGAACGTGAGGCCGAGGACGGCGACTTTCGCGCCCGCCGTCAGGGTACCTTGCCGACTCAGTGCCTTGACGGTCTGCTCCGCCACGTAAACGCCCATGCCGTTATTGATCCGCCGCCCAGCCAGAATAACTTGGGGGTGATAGCCCACGGACTCAGCCTTGCTGGTCAGGTAATAGGGGTCCACACCGATGCAATGGCCGCCGACCAGTCCTGGGGTGAAGCGTAGAAAGTTCCACTTGGTCCCGGCGGCCTCCAGTACCGCCTGAGTATCAATGTTCAGACGATGAAAAATAAGCGCCAATTCGTTCATCAGGGCGATGTTCAAATCACGCTGCGTGTTCTCGATCACCTTGGCCGCTTCGGCCACCTTGATGCTGGGCGCACGATGGACGCCGGCCGTCACCACCATGGCATAGGTCTGCGCCACGATGTCCAGCGTGTCCTCATCCATCCCCGCCACCACTTTCACCACCCGCTCGAACGTATGCTCCTGGTCGCCGGGATTGATCCGTTCGGGGGAATAGCCCAGTGTGAAATCCGTTCCGCAGCGCAGGCCGGAGCCGCGTTCCAGAATCGGCCCGCAGATGTCCTCCGTCGCGCCCGGATAGACCGTGGATTCGTAGACCACGATCGTCCCAGCCTGCATATGGGTCCCGATGATCTCCGACGCGCGCATCACGCACGTCAGGTCAGGCTGCAACGCGGCAGTAATCGGCGTCGGCACCGCCACAATGATGAAATCGGCGGTCGTAAGTCGCGCAGGATCGTCGGTAAACGTGATCTGCGCGTTCAGGAGATCAGCCGTCGAGACCTCCCCAGTTCGGTCCTTCCCGCCACGCAACTCTTCAATCTTGGTCTGATTGATGTCGAACGCGATGACCGGCCCGATCTTGCCGAACGCCACGGCGACAGGCAAGCCCACATATCCCAGACCCACCACGGCGATGCGACGCTTCGTTGGCATTGGCAACAGTTCCCGGAATCACCACGGCGAGAGCACAATAGGCGTTGGTGTCCCCAACGGGATTTGAACCCGTGTTGCAGCCTTGAAAGGGCCGCGATAAATCCCACAAGTCATTGAAAAATAGGATAGCGTATTAGTACAGGTTTGTCTATGACAAATGCGTAGCACTGCCTAGTCTGTCCTCCATTACTCGCCCATCGCCCCGAATAATACCGATGGATGCGGACGCAGGCAGGCGACGCGCCACCGGTCAGAGGCGCACGGGCGATGGCTTCGCGTAGGGGGACCTGGCACGACCGCAGAACAGACGGTTGCGGAGGATCACTGCGTCCACGATCTCGCCGCAGTTCACGCAATGCCATTGCCGGAACCCGCCTGTCGTGAGCGTAGCAACCGGCACCCACTCCGACACCATCAATCCCTGGCATCGGGCGCACGTCACAGCGACGTGACGATGAGGCAGGCTTCGATCTCCCGCCGCGTCACCAGCCCTGGCAGGCGTCGCCCTCCCCCCCATACCCATTTTCTGATTTCTACAGCCGCGCTCTCCCACCGTGCCTCATTGACCCGTCGCCGCAGCGTGGACGCGGCATACCGCGTCGGACCGAGGTTGAAAACGAAATCCGCGATGGCGGTCAGCCGGTCGCCTCGGAGTCCTGGGGAGAGCCGCAGCGCATGAGCCATGTAGACCGGAATCGCCCGCTCCAGTGCTGCCTCACCCTCCTCAATCGTGATCGGAGGATGATCGGCCTGACACAGCATGCCGTACCCGATGGTCCAGTATCCGGCAGGGCATTGGTAGGGGACTGCCATGGTCACGGGGCGATGGGTGATGACTCGATGGAACCCCTCTGAGGCTTTGATGAGCCGCGACAGCATCGTCACTTCGCAACCATAGTTCCTTGATGCCGTATGGCCCTGTCCACAAACCAAAATCCAATGATCGAGAACATCACGGCCTGATCGTTCTCGGTCCAGAGATGGACGATGGCCTGGTCCCATTCCGCGCCGGAGTTCAGGAGCAACATATAGCTCCCAGCCTTGTACGCGCCAAAAGCGACGACGCAGTACCAGTAGGTGAGCACCGGACGGACGAGCGATGACGCCACTTCCGCCGTCACGAGCATAAAATCCAGCACCCGATTGCCGGTCTTCTGAAAGGGTTGCGCTTGCGCCTTGGTCGCCGCAACAATGGCCTCCAATTCTGTCTTGTTCATGGAGATGGCCCCTTCCACCTCCACCTTCTGCATCTCCAGTTTGGCCCGCGCTTCGTCTACCTTGAGTTGACGATCCAGCATATCGAGTTCATGCTGGCGCTCCTTCTGTTTGTCCCACAACTTCATCACTTCAGGGAAAAGACGGAACAGACCCCCGAACACGAAGCTCAGTGCGGTGAACATGACGTTGATCCTCCCCTCACTTGAAATACTCCTTGACCGTCACAATCATCCAGGAGATGAGGGTCGCCACCGTCGTCGCAATCCCCATCACCATCCAGTGCCAGTTGTCGAGTCGGTCCACCTTCTCCTTGAGCGGCGTGAGCGTATTCTTCTGGAGCGAATCGAAGCGTTTGTCCATGTCCTCTTTCAGACCGTCAATCTTCTTGAACAGCGTTTCGATTTGCGCTGCCGTCATGCCCTGGAAATACCCATGATCGGACGGTTGTTCTGGTGTCGTCATGTCTCATAACTCCTTAATTTAGGTTCCCCGGAATCTCCCACCACATTAAATCCCACGTCCACGCATACGCAGAATACCCACCCCAAAACACGACCGTACCGGTCACGGGAATGATATGTACAGTACATGCGACATTCCCTGAGCCGTAGGCAGCACCAATAGCCGCGCTCCCTATGGGAATCGTAAAGCTCTCACCATTGGCCCAGGAATAGTCGTCCAAACTCGTGTTATACGCGACATAACACACCGTCGTCGCAATGGCTGGATAGCTCCCCGTGAACGAGGCGGCGGCACCGCTCACGGTGGCCACGACCGCATTGACATCAATAATGCGCGTGGCACTCGCGGTGCGCCGCGTGCGCCGCCCATTCGTGATAAGATCGAACAGCACCGTCGTCGAGGCGTTCAGCTTCCAGGCCCCTAAGAGCACCGTATAGGTATAACCGGCTGGCAACGTCGGGGACGTGGCACTCGCGGACCAGAGCCCCGCAAACGTCGTTCCATTAGAGATTCCCCACAGATAGACCAAGGCACCGCTCGCGAACTCCCCTGACTGATCGCGTCCATTCGCCGCTGGCCCCGATGTTGCCGTGTTTACCGATACAGACACGGCGGAATGGTACTGCTGCCTGCCGAACGCATTCACTAACACAACTTCATTTGCGGTGATGGCGGCCACGCTCGTGGTGGTAGCGTTCCGCACGATCTTGAGGACACTCGTGCCAGATAGACCAGTGGGGGCACGCTGCACCGTACTGCGGCAGAGTTCGCGGTAGTTGTTGCTCCCATCGCAGATCAACGTGATCGTGTCGCCGAGATCAGCATTCAGGTCGCGGCCATACTGAAGAATCATGCTGGTCGCATTATGTACGAGCCTGCCCGCGCTATCCCATATCAGTCTGACGATCTGCCCCGCATTGCGGCCCGCGAATCCTGTGATCGCGGTCGGGCCGGTTATATGGAAGCTCGCGTAATCGTCGGGCAACACCACGCTCGCAGCCGCCGTCAGTTGCGCCCCCTGCCCGCCGATCTGCTCCGCCAATTCGTTCAGCGCCGCCTGGACGTTGTTGGACGACAGATTGCCCGATGGCGTGGATTGAATCGCTGCCGCCGTCGCCACCGGCAGCGCCGTAAAATCTGCCATGGTGCCGGTATTGGCCGTCGTGTTCTTGATCCACGTAATATTCGTGTCCGTGCGGATCACAATATCCCCGCGATTGAGTGGTTCGAGGGCCAACTGTGCCGCCTGGGTCGCTGCGGTATAGACCTGCGCCAAGGTGATCGGGGGCAACTGCGCCCCCGGCACTTTCCCATCGGCCCCCAGCGTCGCTACGCCGTTCACGGCAGCCTTCTGGACCAGGGGGATATAGGTCGTGGAGCCCACCCCACCCCAGGTGTCCCGCAAATCCACGACATCACCTGTGAGCACGCCAGGACTACCCGCCGTGCGCGTGACTTTGGCAATCGGCACGGCGTAGACATACCCATCCAGCGTGCCCAGCGCCGTCTGATGCGCTGCCGACCCATTGCCTGCGACGAAGACGTTGGCATCGGTCGCGTCCACGGCGAACGGGATCGAAGTCGGCGTCCCGAACGGGCCTTGCGCGAGCACCACCGGATCATTCACACCCTTGGGGTACGCCGTGAAATTCACGCCGGCCACGACACGGAGGCGATACTGCAATTGAATCCGTCGGCATAGTTCAAAGTTCACTTCGTTGATATCATCCGCTGGGCCAATACCACCGTAGAGCACATTCCCGTATTTGTAGACATGGGTGGGATCGGGTTTGTTCGTCGAGATGGGATTACTGGTCGTCGAGCCCTGTACTTCGACGATAAACGCCTCCAGGTACACCAGATCAGTCCGGCTCCCCGTCCCCGGCACCGCCGCCATCGTGTACGCAGATTGCGTATCATCAGCTATCCCTGTCCCCACCTCGGTCACGGGCAGGCCCTTCAAGTACACCTCCGACAGCCCGGCACGGAAGGTGCCGACCGGGTAGCCTCCGCTGAACGAGAAGAGTCCTTTGGTCACGAATCCCGACACGCCTTGCCGGGTCGTGACCTTCCGCAGGTAATCGAGGAAGCCGCGATGTTGTGAGGACCATTCCTTGGAGGAGGCGGGCGTGCCGACACCCCAAATTAGGCCCAGCATGTTCGTGGCGATCATGTTCTTGTCGGCGTTGGCATCCGCAGGGTCCACGCTGAGAGGATTGCGGCTCTTGGTCCACGGCATAGCGTTCTCCTTTTTATTAGGCGGCGGAAAGTTGCATGAGTATCGGTTTCGTGCCGGCGGCGCGATGCCGATGGACAACGGCCATGAGATCGTCCACGGACAACGGAAACGCCGCCTGCGGGATGGCGAAACTGTGTCGCGCTGTATCCGTGGGGCCACCAAAATCCGGCGTCGTCAACTGCCCATCCAAGACATGAAGGGATGTCGTGGTGAGATCGTCGGAGATGAGCACCAGCGGCAGAAGCGCCTTGACCTGCTCCAGCGTATAGATGCCGACCTGTTCCACGGCGACATCAATCCAGACCCCAAAACACCCCGGCAGGTAGGGGGCCGCCACCCCCAGGCGAGTCGCCGTATCCGTGGGGCCACCGAAATCCGGCGTCGTCAAATGCCCGTCTCCAACGTGGCGCGGATGTCCGGCTGGGGTCTCCCACTGATCCGATAGCAAAACATACGGCCAGAGGTCTTTGACGTGGGCGGTGTAGCCAAACGCCCGCAGGAGTATCCGCTCCAACGCCAGATTGTTGCAGCGCAACATCAACGTCTCTTCGATGATCCTGCGCGAGTACGCCGCATCGCCCTCACCGGGGAGTCGCGCCACGGCGAAGTAGTCACCCCACATATCCAGGTACTCGTCGGATGCCCGCCTGAGATTCAGTTGCGCGACAGCGCTGTCCCCATCTGCGTTGGTCCGGTCCAGTGACCGCGCCAAGGCCGTCAGGAACACGGTCAGCAGCGTGTCGCCACGCAGTCCGTAGACATGGCTGAGATGGCCTCTGAGTCTGTCCACCGTGGTACTCATGTCATTGCTGCGTAAAGGTCATGGTGCCGGGCAGAATCCGATACTGATAGGCATCGGTCGCGTTGACGTGCGTAGACGGAACCGTCAGGGTCGCCGTCTTCACCCCGTCTGTCGTCATAATCGCCGTTAAGAGGATGTCCCAATCCAGCCGGTCCCCAATTTCCAACACCGTAAACACGCTTTTGACGGCTGCCGCCAGCGCGTTCTGGAGCGAGGCGAGGGCAACACCCATTTTCGGCGTAATCGCCGCTGCAACAGGCTGTATCTGCGCGACCACCGGAAGCACCGCGCCGACGCACCCGGCGGCCTTGTACCCCATGATCGGCGTGCCGGTCGTATCCAGATAGCCGTCCAGGATTGCCTGCACCCTGGTTCTCAGGGCCTCCGAAGCCGTGCCGGTGCCGTTATCGATGTAGACTGAAAACACGCCTGCCGGAACCGTGGAGTCCGTGAGAAACGGCTCGTAGACACTCACCTTGCGGACCTGCTCCAGGATGCCGCCATTGGCATCCGTGAGTGTGGCCGTCCGCGCTCCTGCCTTGATGCCCCCGACCGGAGCCCGCGCCAGCGAGGTAATGAAATCCTGGAAGCGCCCCTTGCGCTCGTCCTCCGTCTCCTCGTCACTCCCACCCGCCGCCGCCGTACCATTGGTGACAGATTCCACACCGAGAATGGCCGCCCGGAACTCCGTAATCGAATGCGCCAGGACCACCCCTGCGGCGCCTGCCTGTTCCGCGATCACCGCGACCGCCACCGACGTGTGCCCCGTGAGCAGCGTCGCGGCCACGGTCGTCACGAACACAAGCCCGTCCGTCGTGGCCACCCGTGTTCCAAGTGGAATCACGTAGTTCACGGGGGCCACCGTGGAGCGGCTGAATGTCACCGTTCCCGTCGCCGTCGTCGCCGCCCGGAGCGTGAAATCGAAGGCCAGGTAGATCGCAATAGGGATCGCCTCCAGGATCGCCCGGTAGAGTCGGTAATAGATTTCCTCCTCCTCGACACTGACGGCCTCCAACATGGTCCGCGCCACCGACCCAATGTTGTAGTCCGTGACGACGCCTTGCGCCCCGATCATCCAATTCAGCTTGGATGCCGTGAGTTGCTCAAAGTGTTTCAGGTTGAACGGAACCGGATAATCCGCCATGCTTACCCCGCTTTCGGAATCACGAGATTCAGGTGCGCCACATCGTCAATCCCGATCACCGTTGCCGTGACCGCCACGTCTACATGATCCATCACGTCATTGAGGATCACGTTCTCGATGGCGCGGATGCGCGGGTCTGCCAGGAGCGTTTCGATGACTTCCAGTCGCATCATGCGGAGCCGCACCGGATCGTTCACCGCGCCGACGTGCTGCTCGAAATTCGCGCCGTACTCCGGGTGATACGCCAACTCCCCCTTGCGCGTCCCAATCCGGCGCTGAAGGGCCTGCACCAAATTGTCAATGCCCGCCACGGTGCCCAGGTCTCCCGTGGACGGATTGGCTTGCAGATCGCCGAGCGATGAGAGGGATACGTCCCGCCCCAGGAGCACGTCGTAGAGATTGTCCGCCTCAAGCGCAAGCGTTTCGCGGGGCTCGTCAATTTTGCTGGGCACCAATAACACGTCCCCCGTCGTGAGGACCTTCTGCCCCGCATACGTCGTGCCGCTCGTATCCACATAGGGATAGTCGAGGCCGTTGAACTGCGCGAGCACAATCCATTGATCCGCATGGCCCAGCATCCGCCGCGCAATGTGATGGAGCGTATCGTGATCGCGGATGGTGTACCGTGCCGCCATGTCAGAACCTCGGCACTTTCAGGCTGATTTGCGGTTGCCAACTGAGCGGCTTGAGCGCGGGGAACGTGCTCGCACAGCCACTCAACTTGAAGAGGTTGAGGATGTTCTGAAGCGAATCCTTCAATCCTTTGCGGAAATTGTAGGGGAAGGCCAGAATAGACTGGACCGAGCAGAGCAGGTTCCGCAATGAGGTCCGCAAGTTACGGAATCCGATGCCTGCCGCGTGAAATACCGAGAGCGTATCTGCGACCGCTGACAGCGAAAATCGGATGTTGTTGGCCATCGACACGGCTGAGGCGAACGGCATCTCAATGAATTTCTTGGTCCCGTTCGTAAAGGCGTTGATGGCATCCCCTAACGTATGGCCTGGTCCAAGCACGTTCTGCTTGATCCAGCCGATCATGCCCCCCGACCCACTCATCGCCGTGGGGACTGGCGGTGCCGCCGCCACGAGGGCCGCCAACGCCGTCGTGCCCTGCGTGGTCACGAGATTCAGGGTCGCGGCGAACGGGCCACCCATGCGGGACTCTAGGATAGATTTGAACGCCCCTGCCCCAGCGCCAGAGCCAAGTCCGATGGCGGTACTCAGTGTCCCAACCGAACTATTCAGCGCGGACTGGGCCGACGAGATGGCCTGCGTGGTGGCGGACGCCGCGATGACGGTGAGCTGGTGAGCCTGATTCATCACGCTCTGGGCGGCTGCTTGGATCGGGCCAGGGAGTCCCCCTGCGCTCATCCCAGCGGCCAGGGAATGCTGCACGTCCTCGCCTACCTCACCCGCCACCACGCTCACCTGCTGCCGCGCATCAGCTACGGCTGCGCTTTCAGCGTTCGCATGAGACACGCTCTCCATGAATGCATCGCTGGCAGACTGATAGGCCGCCGGATGATAATTCGCCTTCAGCTCCAGATCGCCCAGGTCGAGGTCAAGCGCGGTCAGATGATCCCTGGTCGCCGCCGCCACGAGGGCCGTCCGTTCGGGGCCTCCAGTGACCCCAGCCACGATATGGTCGGTCACGGCGCGCCCCTTGTCAAACAGATTGCGAAGGCCCGTGAACGCCAGGTCGTACTGGATGAACAGCGTCCGATCCTTGGAACGCATTTTCGTCGGCATCCCGTCCGGCTCCACAATCCAGGCGTCATCGTCGGCGTGATCGAGAAACTTGAGCACGAGCAGCGATTTGCCGACCGTGTTGGAGAGCACGGCCTCAATCGCGCGCCGCTTGTTCTCGTCGAAATATTCTTCGATGAGGTCATGGAGCGCGTGAAAAGCCAAGTAGCCATCTGATTCTCCACCCGGAACATCCTCCGACCCCCGCTGCTTCCAGCCCGTATGTCCCTTCAAATGCCAGCGAGGAAGGCCCGCGCCGAACGTGTCCACCCAGGCCCCATACGGGGTCTGCGTCACCGTGTTTCGAGCCGCCCATTCCTTGGTCAATTCTTCCGGGTTCAACGTGAGGGTCAGGGTGCCCGGCATCTTCACCTCCACGCCATTTCGGACGACGCTGTACGGCCATGCCTGGTCGCTCTGCTCATCCCAGAGCACGAAATTATAGACCTTGCCGCTCGTCAGGATCGGCAGGAGTGCTAGGCTCGTATAGAGCGAGACATCTACCATGGTTACGTCGCCTTACTCTGGCCGGTATAATCGGCATCCGACACCAGCGTAATTTGCTGTGTCGGCGGACTCGTGTTCCCGCCCTGCGGGTCCGGGTGCGTATGCCCGTTGAACACCGCCTGGATATTCTGGAGACCGCCCCTGAGCGCGATGAAGTCTTCACCCCCCGTCCCGCCCAGGTGCATGTGCGCCCCCGGAGCCGCGTGTGTGCTGATGATCGTCACGTCATCCGCCTGGATCAGCAGGTTCTTGAGACCCGTCACCGTGCCGTTGTCGTCGACGGTGAGACTCCATGTGCTCTTGTAGTGCTCTGTGACCGCCTGCGCTATCGTTTCGCGCTGCGTCTTCGTGCCAGTAATCGTAATCGCCCCGTCGGGGGCAATCGTGAACTCGGTGCCGCTGCTATGGTGCAGATGCACCGTCGGCACAGGCTTGGACGGGATGTTGTACGCCACCGTCCGGCGTGCGCGCCCTTGCCGCTCATGCCGCGAACGCGGTGTCCCTGTGCTCGGATCAGGCGTCAGGGCCGTGCCGCTTCCCACCCGCAGATACGTCCCTGATGGATGCGACCACTCTGCCTGCCCGTCTTTATCCAGACGTGACCACACGCCGCTGTCGTGGTGACTGAGCCGCTCATCATGATTGCGCGTGACGATGTTATCCAGGTCCTGGTAGAGCGACCCCAGCCAGACCCCGGAGTGCTCGGACCCGTGCAAAAATGCCACGACTCCTTGATCGCCCACACGCGGCAAGTCGCGGGTCCCCACCCAGGGACCGGCCCGATGCTCCATCACTCGCACCTTGAGCGTCGGTGTGCCGTCAGCCCCCGTAATCGTGGAGAGCCCGGAGAGCAACACGGACAGGGCGTGTTCCTCCCGCAGCACCGACTCGACTTGCGCGAGGTACAGGCCCGTATACTGGTGAGATGGTCCCATCCCGCGATGGAGTCCGACACTGGCTTGCGCGTGCATCCGTCCGTCCCTCCCTCAGAGCCCCGGCTGGCGTTGGCCGACAGCCATGATCTTGCGGTACTGTTCAATCGCATCGAGGCCCAGCGTGGTCAGGCCCCCTGCTTTCAGGAGACTGACATAGGTCTGGTCCTCCGTCTCCCGCAAGCCACGAGTCAGCCCCAACGTCGTCGTGGCCCGCTCATTGACCACGACCTGATGACTCACCGATTCGATGTAGTAGTCCATCGGCGTCCCCGTGCGCGAACGATCTACCAGGCGCTCCCCGATGTGGAGATGCGGCGAGAGCTTGCACGTTTTCGTGCCGGACTCGTATTGGTCGTTCAGCACGTTCCAACTCGCCAGCCGCCACGCCAGACGGTGATAAAAGCCGAGCATAGGATCATCCTTATCATCGCCGAGCAGCTTGAGGAGTGTGGTCTGCGGCATGAACGGCTTGTACCCGTAGCGTCGTATCCGGCGCGCGTCCACGACCGGCGCGGCGCTGAGGAGATAGATTTTATCGTTGATCGTCGGGTAATGCGGGAAGACCAGGTAGAGGTTGAATTGTTCGGCATCGCTCACGCTCAGCGTCTCGCTGAACGGCTCCCCCACGAGATCATCCGTCCCGATTTCATGGCGCACGAGGCGGTCCCACGCATCCGTCACGGCATGGCCATCCGGCGTCAGGTACGGAAACGGCGTGGGGCGCATGAACAGGCACGGCACGCTCCGATCCTTGCCGAAGAACACCGTGGGCGCTTTGACGGCCACGCCTCCGACCAGGTGCGGGGACTGCTGGTCGAGTTGTGCCGTGACGAGTCCGGCCTCAGGCAGGGCGGACGTGAGATCGTCGTATCGGCGGGTATCTATCCACAGTTCGTGAAACGGCGGGGAGGCCAGCTTCGAAAAGAACGACCAGAACGAGCCTTCCTCGCCGAGGAACGTGTAATCCAGCCCGCCGGGAAACTCCGTGCTGGGATAGGTCTGGAGGAGATGCCCCAACATGGCCCAGAACTCCATGGGGCTCCCGTTGACGAGCGTGGTCACATGCAGCATCTTTGCGAATATCTGGTCCAGCATAATCGCCAGCACTTTGTTCGGCGCATCATTGAGCTTGGTCGGGTCAATGAACCCGGCAGCCTTGAGCACTTCCGCGCCGTAAAAATTCCAGTACGTCACCACGCCATGAATGAACAGTTTGCCCGCATCACGGCCCCGCACGGCAATCACCCGGCGGGGCTTGCCCTGCGGCGTGATCGTCGTTTCCCGCGTGATCGTATCCACGAACCCGATCATCACGGTATGCAGTGCTCCGGCTCCGTGTACGCCCGTGCGCCCCTGATAATTCATCATCTGGATCACGACCAAATCCTGCGGCTTGATCTTGCTCGACCAGGTGACGCCGTGCGTGTCTGGCTCCGCTGTCAGCAAGAGTTCAAACGTCCCAGCGGGTTGCTCAGGACTGAGCGACTTCTGCGTGCGACAGGAGATGAGGTCTGAGCCAGGCGTGTCTCCGTATGGACGGCTAGGGCTGACCGGCTCCGCCGATAGCGTGTAGGTACGATCCTCCCCGGAGACCTCGACGAGACAGAGCGGGTATCCCATTACGGAGCCCCGCGCTGGATAGCATTAGGCCGCAGGCCCCGTCCCCGCGCCTGCTCGTCCTCCTGGACCGCCACCTGCCGATTGAGCAGGTCGATGAGCTGATGGGCGGGCACCTGAACGGTCCCTTCCTGTAGCGCGTCTCCGGTCACCGTGATCGTGCCCCCGACCTCGACTTTCAGCGGCGGCATCGAGGCGGGATCGGCCTGCGTCTGGCCAGGCAGGTCGCGGCGCCGCTGGGTTGACAGGACGGAGGACGCCGTAGCCCGCTCCGGGTCCACCAGCTTCAGTTGTGTGGCGTCCACTCGCCCGTCGCGCAGACGAAGCCGAGGGTTCGTCTCGATCATCTCGCGCATGTCATCGGTCAACTCAGGGCTCACCGGACGCCCTTGCATCTGTTCGGTCGGCTTGCGGGCCATCTGCTTGCGTGCGTCCGCTCGCGCTTCCGCGCTGGGTAAGGACAGGCGTTCCCCAAAACTTCCCTGCTTATACCCAGATGCCTGCCCGATGTACGCCAGCGCTGCCCCCTCGATATTCTTGAGGGAGAGGCGCGAGGCGAGTAAGTGTTCGCCCACCTGCTTGGAGAAGGCTTCCTGGTTCGACAGCGACGTGGCGCGTGCGCGTTCCACATCCGTCGTCCCATCTTTCGGCGTGAGCCCTTTGAAGATAGCCGCCATTTCTTTTGACGACGCCTTCTCCAGCACCGCCCCGTACAGGCCGAACAGCCCCAACTTCTCAATCTCGCTCTGCTTCATGCCTTGCGTGCGGCCCGCTTCCGCCAACGCCTTATACGCCGCCGGTTGCTTGGCCGCATCCACACCCGTCATGCCCTCGAACAACAGGCTGCTGCCATATTTCGTTTGCCCAGCGGCGCCTTCCAAGGCCGTCGCCAGTTTGGCCAGCAGCTTGGTGTTGCCATGGAGATGCCCCTGGATGTACTGAAGCTGTTGGATTTCCGTCATCCGGTCGTACTGTCTCGCCTCATCACGGTCCGTAATCCCCGCCTCTTTCGCAGTCGGCACACGCCCCCCAAATTCACGTGCGATCACGGTCTGCACCAGCCGTTGCTGGGCAATCTCCTTGGGGTTCGCAATGCCTTCCATGATCTGGGCCGCGTACTGCGTACCGCGTTCGCCCTTAAAGAACCGACTGCCGCCCGCCGGTCCCTCCAGCGCCGACATCATGCCCGCCAGCCCGGAGAACTCCCGCTGCGAGACGATGCCGGTATGCGTGGCGACTTGTTCGGTCAGGCCCACCAAGGCCCGCATCTTGTCCGTGGCGTCCACGCCATGCCGCGTGCCCTTCTCGATGGCCGACGCCATCATGTTCCAGTAGTGCTCCTGCCCGGCTCCTGGCTCCCCCACGCCGAGTTGCGTGGCGCGTCGTCCCATCCCTGCGATGTACTCCGGTTGCTCCCCATAGCCGTAGGCGCGGGCAAAGCGGCCTTGGGCGTAGACCGACGCGCCAACCGCCTCCGGTGATCCCGGCATCCCATACGCATCCAGCGTTTTGGCGAGATGTTCCCCGGAGTATCCCATCGCCAGAAACTGCTTCCGGGTAGTGCCGCCAGGCGTTTCAAAATGTCCCCGCATATCCGCCGTGCCCGTGCGCCGCGCCGTGTTCAAAAACGACAGGCCAATTCCTTCCCCGTATTCCGCCATTTGGTCGGCGGCGTGCTCAAAGAGCTTGACGCCTGCGAGCAAGGCCGCCGGAATGCCAATCCCCAACGCCACACTTGGATTAGCCACCGCCATTGCGCCCGCCGCTGCCGCCCCGCGCCACAGGAGCCCGCCCTTCGCCAACTGGCCGATCCCCATACCGTTCGTCAGGTTTCCCACGCCCGCGCCTTCCGCACCGCCGACTCCGGCCTCCCGCTCAGAGGATTGCTGGACGAGACGATCATGGTAGATCGCCTTGACGAGCCGATCCTGCTCACGAATATCACGCGCACGTCCTGGCAAGCCCGCCCGCACCATCGGGTCCGTGCTCTTGGAAATCTCCTGATAGGTCTTTCGCATGTCCTGAAGGATCGCGTTCTGTTCTCGGTGCAGGCGGGTGATCTTCTCGTGATCCCGCAGGTAGTGGCCGCGCTGAATCTGGTTCTGCCCGTAGAACTCACGCAGGGCCGCTTGAGTCTGCTTCTCAATAGCCCCCGCGGCCATCTCGGTCGGGCTGGCCGCGTAGGAGCGCCCGCTTACGCCTGGACCAGGCCCCCCGCCAGGAGGCGGCTGCGCGGCATCACGCCTGAGCTTGGCAATATCCTCGGCGGCAGGGCCGGTGTCTACGCCGACCGTGGCCTTGATGTTCAGCTTGATGTCGTCAGCCATGGTCCTTCGAGGCCACCTTGGTAAAGCGGTCCATCATCGCCTGCACACGCGAACCGAACGTCTGTTTCAGCGTGGCCTGCTTCACCACGTCAGGATGATCCAATTCCGTCTGCGCCACGATCCATTCGATCTGCGGCGTGGTCAGCCGCAGCACGTCCTCACTGAACGGCGACACCCGAAGCAGGTGCGCCAGTTCCCACCGACGCCGCTCCTCCGGCAGCGCCGTGATGCGCCGCATCTCGTCGGGTCCGGCGAAAGGAGGACCGCCATTCGGCGTACCTCCCCCACAGGTCGGAGATCACGTCCGGGTCCTTGACCAACTCCGGGGCCGGAATCAGCTTGCCCGTCGCGTCCGTCCGATACCACCACTCCGGAGCCTTCACGACCGCGACCGCCAGCGTGGAGAGCATCACCACGAAGCCCGCCGCCTGCGCGTCCAGATCGTCTATCGGCGTCACGACGCCGCTGTCAGGATGCGTGCGGAGCGCGGCGGAGATTAGCCCCATGCGCAGAATGGCGCGTCCGTCCGGCAATGCGAATGTGATCGATCCGCTGAGTTCAGGAAACACGTCGGATGTCACGGAGACCGTCTCCGTGACATCCGTACCGAGCGCCACTTTTGCCGCCTGCGCCTGTATCTCTGACGATCCCATGCGTCATACCCTCCCTGATCCGTGTCCGTTCTTACGCGGCAGCAGGCTCGCCAATCGGCCCGCTCGCACTGCCCTTATAGATCGCGCCTCCGGTCACGTTCTTGGCCTGGAACGTCGCATTCTGGCCGGACAATTGGTTGGCCGTCACCGTGAGCGAGAAATTGCTGATCGTGCATTGCTCGTACACCAAGATGGTCGTATCCTGGTCGTCGAGGATTTCAAAGCGCAGCACCCCTGCGCTCAGGACGTTTTCTGGCCCCATCGGAGCCAGGTTCAGTAATTGACACGCCTCACCGAGTTTGGCCGTGTGGATGACAAATTCATCGAGGGTGATCTGCGCCGCCCAGCGCATCGGCACATGCTCCGCCGGGCCGACGCTGTGCAAGTGATACACCCCCTCAGTCCCGTAGTCCTGAGTCATGGAGGACGACCGGGCCAGCCCCACCTCCACGCCGCCAACCTTGATGGTGACCATGTGCCCGCCCTGGACGACTTGATTGGCTACCTCCGCCATGTTCTGTCTCCTTTCCTCTTCCGGCTCCGCATTCGGTGCGGGGCCAATAATTTACTGTGAGAGTGCAATCTTCGTCGGCGTCAGCGATGCCGTGATCGTGATATACGCCACTTCCCCGACCGGGTGCGCCTCATACGTGATGGCGACCAAATCAAACCCATCGAACACCGCTTGGAGATTCTTGTAGGCCGGTTCAATGCCGCCCGTGTCAGTCGTGCCGTCCGTGAGTACGCCGTTCTGGTTCTTGGCCGACCGGACCTCCTGTTTGAGGCGGTCGTTGGCGGCGTTCAGAATGGATGTCACGGTGGACCTGTCACCAACCTTGCCGACGAACCGCGATACGGCGTTGCGGACCTGACCGTTCAGGTAGTCCGCGATGTCCACGCCGAAGCCCTTGCGCCAGATCACGTTGGCGTCCACCAAGTATGTCGTGAGGTCTTGCACGATGCGAAACACCCCGTCCTCCTGGACGCTCTCCAGAGGCGTCACGCCCCGATCTAGCAACCGCTCGATCTCAGTCAGCGTGAGCGTCTTTTCCAGGCCGGAGGCCCGAATATTTTTGAAAGTCAGACTGATCTCTGGACGACCCCCAGCCTTCATGCCGCAGGCCGCCGCCGCCGAAAACATCGGGGACAGCGTATCCACGTTGCCCGTCACGAGGTTCCGCCGCTTGATCCCTGGATAGACGAGTTGCGCCCGCTTGTCGGCCAGGGCTTGCGCCCGTGTCACCGTCTGTTCGACCGTTTCGTTCGCGGCTCCTCCAAGGAAACACCGCCGCTCCTTGCGCTGTTTCAAATCAGATGCAAAGACGCAGTGATCCAATGCCATCGCGTGTACTGTGGCGTCGCTCGTGGCGACGAAGAGGTAATGGATATTCTCCGTGAGAAAAGCATCAATGGCGATCTGCCAGTCTGTGTTGGTGACGGCGGCGCCCTCGCTGCCGCCGCTCAGGAAGGTGTAGGCAATGTTGGCGGGCACGTTGGCTGCCCCGGCCTGCCGCGATGCCGTCGCCAAAAGCGACTGCGTGTTCACCCAATGCACGATGGCCCCGATGTTGGCCGAGGACGTGTAGGGGGCCGTCTTGATGTCCTGCCCGGCCACGGCATCCAACTCAGAGGATGGCAGTGTGGCCGCGCCCACAATGGACGCGGTGTAGTCCGCCAGCCCGTCCAGAAAGGCCACGACTTCGCCCAGCGCGTTCAGCGAGTCCGAGGTCAGATCGAGCGTAGCTTCCGTCACCCACGGATCGCCCGCGCCCGTCACCTTTGTCTGGACCTGGAGTTGCGTCGCCGCATCGCCGGTTTTCGTGATGACCAGTTGTGCGGCGAACTTGATGCCGACGTAACTCACCGTCATCGCGTGACCGAGATTATCCCCAATCTCAAACACGTCCTGATTCAGCACGTCGTTGATCGTGATCTTCTTGCCGGACACCGACCCCGCCTCCACCTTGAGACGGAGTTGATTGGTCCACACCCCGTAATCCTCCGCCGACACAGTGAGGACCGTGGACGCACCCGCATCTTTCAGCGCGAGCGTGGCCCGCACAGCGGCGTTCAAACGGTACAGCTTGATTTCGCCCGCGCCGGGCAGTTCCGGGCTTGGGTCGTACATCAGTTCGATGCAGGACAGCATGTTGCCGCCCCGGAGCATCGTCCGCGCCGTCACCGGATCATTGATCGTCGTCACGACCTTGGGCACACCCCCCATCGCCGTCCCAAGAATTCCGATGGTGTTCTGCGGACCGGGACGGTTCGGCACAAACGAGTCCGCCTTGACCACGCCATACGCGCCCGGCTTGAGGATTTGCCTGCCTTCAAAATAGATACCCTTGAACACGGTGCTCATCGCTCGTTCCTCCTTTTCATCATTCGGTCATCCGAGTCGTTACGCCGGGTGGTGGCAAAACTGCGCGTAGTCGCGCTCCCAGGCCGAGCGTGGCCGCTTCATCACTTCAGATTGGCGTAGACACTGTGACCGGAACCCTGCCAGCATGGTCCGGTTGCGCGTGCTCGTGGCCGCAAACTCGCCGAAGCTGATATTGGGTTCCGCCTCCGGTTGCACAGGCTCGCTCTGTTTCTCAGTGACGACGGACTCTTTCGCCATGATCGTGTCCTTTCTTACAGACTGGTCGCCGTCAGGGACGGCTCATGCACATCAATCTCGGCCAGTGGCGCCGTGGCCGCCACGACCACGCACGTGGGCAGCGTATAGGACAGGGTGAAGACCCCGAAAAACATGGGCATATCGTAGGACTCGAAATCCTCCATGTAGGCTCCCGTCAGCGACGGATTGATGACGCCGTAGGCTCCCAAGGTCGGACGGCCCGCCGTGAGCGCCGCTTTGATCGCCCGATAGAGCGACCGGCGGACCTCCGGGTTATCTCCCGCCCAGCCGATGATCTTGAGATTTTGCGACGAGAGATAGCCCCGACGGGTCACGATGCCGCCCGTCTGTCCAGCCGACCCCACGCGATCACCGAGGCCAAAATTATTGGTGGCGTCCTGTTCAAGGTGGAGTGACACCACAGGAAACGCGATGTTGTCGAGCAGGGGCGGGCCGTCCGTCACCGGAATCGTTGTCACCTCCGTTTTGACCCGCAGCGCCCCTTGCGCGATAGTCCGCGCCAGATAACTCGGCAGATAGTCCATGAGGACGCCAATCACGTCCACTTCCTCGAACGTCGCGGCATCCGGGACCACGGCCTTGCCGCTGATCTTTGCGGAGAGGTCCGTTTCCGGGAGATTCGCCGCGTAGATGGCGTAGTAGTAGGTCGTGGCCCAGGCCAAGCCGACCGTATCCATGACCCAACGGTACCGCGTCTCGCCCGTGACCGGATATGGATTGATGATGGCCCGGAACTCGTCATTGGGCCAGCCAGGACCGGTATAGACGAGTGTGGCACCCGGATCAGTCGGACCGGCAATGTTGTTCGTCAGCTTCCGCAGGATAATGACGTGATCGTAGGCCGCATCGGTCGGATTCAGCCAGTCCACGCGGACTCCGCCCCCGAAGGTGATGGGTGTCACTTGGAACGCACCGACGGGATTCATGCCGTTCCTCCGCTGCGGCCCACCCATGCCAGCGCATCCGATTGGAGTGCGGCATGAAAGTATTCTCCGTCTCCGGCTAATCCCTGGAGGATGCGGACCGTATCCTGCACGAGGTGTTGCGCCGGATAGCCTGGTACTCGCCAGCCTCCCGGCTCTTTCTCCGACAGCGTGCGGATCGTGAGATACCCACGATGCCGAGGCTCACCGACCCGCATGAGCCCCACAAGGTTGCGACCTTCAACACTCCCAGGGTTCTTGACGAGACCGGTCAATTCCGCCGCCCGGAGACGGCCAGGACGGGCGCTGTACCGCCAGCGCGACGTGGTCGTGCCAGCGACGTTCACGGACGGCTCCTCATAGGAGCCCACCCGCAAGGAGGGCCGACGATGGCGCATCGCTCGAAGCACCGCGCCGGGGAGCACATTCGATTTCGATTGGAACCGCTGACCGCCCGGCCCACCTGGTCCCGTCGTGGCCCACCGAAACGGGATGGACAGATACCGATGCCCGGCCTTGGACCGCTTGGCTTTCGGGGCATAGGAGAGGACGTTATGGAGGTTCATCGCCGCACTGCCATCCTCTATCGGCGCGGCCTGCGGATTGTGGCTGTACACCTCCACCGAGGCGGCTCCTGGAGTAATCGCAACCGGCGAGACGCGCAGACTGTCCACGTAGGCGGTGCGATTGAGTTGCACCATGCGGTCCCCTGGTCCGGTCCCCAACCGTAGCGGTCGCCCCTCGGTCCCCGGCACCGCTGCAATCTTCTGCGCCCAAATGTCCTGCCCTTGCTCGGCCAAGTGTTGCAGCGCCCCCAAGACGTGCGGAAACACGGTCCCGATGTCCTGGGTCTTGAGCGCCGTCACCATCTGCCCGAACAACGGGTCCGGCACGATGGTCAGCGGAATGTTGACCGAGACAAGAAATCGCGGCATTACGCCCCCACTGATTGCCGGAAGAGTTCCATGAGCCGTAAATGCACGCGCCGGGGCAAGGCCAACCCGCCGTCATGCGGACGGTCCTGGACGAAATCCTTAAAGACGAAATACTCCGGGCGGGCCACGTACATCACGGCGTACTGCGTCCCGACCGGCAGGGTGCCCGTGAGCCACGTGACGGTGTGCCCGTCCAGGCGATAATCCACGTCCGGCGTGAACGTGACTTCCGCCGCGCCGATCACCGCCCACACCTGCACGATCTTCTCCACCTGCCGGTACTTCAGCGTATCCGCCGACCCTCGCGTGAGCAGATTGGTCCATCGGTAGGACGCCTGCGTGAGCGTGATCCGGTCATATTCCCCCGCGCCGTAGGCAGCGGAATCAGACGGAATCGTACAGACCGCATCGCCCTTTTCCCACTCCGCAAACATGGCGAACTGCCTGGTCCCGTTCATGCCAGACACCCCGACCACCGTGTCGATGGGCGGCTCCCAGGTGTAGCCCTCCCCGCCGCACACCACGCAGGCCACGTTACTGCCGCCGGTCCGCTTGGTCCGGCAGGGACAGAGCTTCGCCCGTTCCCATGTCGCCGCCGAACCGCGCCCGCCCAGGAAGCGGTTGAATCCGTCCACCGAGAAATGCACGCCCGTCGCCTGCTGCATCAGACCACCACCATCCGCACGCCCTTAATATGATCCCTATAGGTCGTGACGAACCGAGCGTCATCCTCACGGAGCTTGCTCAGATCAGTGCTGATGGACTGACTCAGGCCGTCCGCCGAGTTGCTGAACGACTGAGGGATGAATCCATCGGCCAGAATTTCCAACAGCGCCCGACGCTTGATCGCCTCCAGAAGGTCGGTATGATTCGCCGCGAGTTCCCCTGCCTGAAATCCCGCCGTGTAATTGATGAGGACCGATTGCGGAACACCTCTCCCACCGGAAAATATCGAGAGGATATAGGCCGAAAAGCTGGCGTAGACGGCGACCTTGTCCGGGACCAAGCGCACGATCCCGAAATTCTTGTCCAGTCTGATCCAGGTCGTTGGTACAGTGAAAACCCGGCTGTCCGCGTTTGGATACGCGAAGACCATGGACTGCACGCTCTGCACCGGATGATGGCGCAGCTTGACCCAGCCCCACTTTTCGCCCGTGAAGAAGTCGGCGTCGTAGTCGTAACCCGGCTCTTCGACATCGTAGTCCACGCCCTTGACGACCGTCCCGTCCGGCTCACTGATGATCCGGGTCGTCTTGAGGAACAGTTGCAGGTCTCGCTCAAGACTGTCTTCGGCCTGCCGGACCTTCTCGGTCATGTAGTCCTCGTCGAACCCGCCGGCCGGCTGCACCGACGCGATCAAGCCAAAGAGCCGCGATCCCGCGAGGGCTGCCGGGTCAATGCCTGATTTAGTAGTCATCTACTCAGATTCAGAGCGGGTCCACGGCAGGCGCACTCACCACCACCGCTGACCCGACACTCGGCGCACCGGAGGCCGCAGCTCCGGCAGTCACGCCGCTATGCGTGTGCGCATTGTAGTTTGCAATCAGGGTGGTGAGGTCATCTTTGAGTTCGTTGACCAGGGTGGTCAGGGCCACGATCTTGTCGCCCAGCTTGACCCGCCGGGCCGTCGGATTCATCTGATTGGTGCGCGTCTGATTCGCTGATGCCATGGTGTCCTCCTAGTGGTTGTAGGCCGCGTCGCTGACGATCAGATCAGGCTACGTTACTGCCCGCCATCCGCTTTGGCAGCAGGAGCCTTGCCCTTCTTCGTCTCCTCGCGCTTGGGGTCGTCGTAGAGCGCATAGCCGGGCACGGCGAGAAACGCTCGGGCCTCCTCGTCGCTCATCTCCTCCGACACCATGCCCCCCTCGACCGAGGCAAACGTCTTGCCGTTAATATCCGTGGACGCATTCGGTAACGTACAGATCACTCGCATGATCGAATCCTCCTTGTCTCCCTACACGACCAGGATGGACGGGATAGCCCGTCCCATCCTGGTCACCGTGTCTTCCCTCCGTCTGCCCCCGTCCTCGCTTACGCGAAGGGGTTCCATGATCCCGCCGCTTTCGACGGCAGGATGTTCTTGATGAGCACGTGCTGCCGCGCCTTCGTGACGCGCAGATACCCGAAGAGCAACTGTGCCCACGGGTCCGTGGCCTGCATGGTCGGATAGAGTTGGAAGCGCGTCATCGGCAACAACTGCCTCCAGGAGATCGCCTCCATCGCGGGCGACATATTGAGCACGAAGGCGCTGGATGTGCCGGGGATGAGCCGATTCTCGTCCACGAAGGTCGTAGAGGCCCCCGTGCGAGCGATGCGCGTCATCAAGCGGAAATCAGCGGCCCCGTTCGTGCCGTTCATGCGGCTGCGATAGATTGCATAGCCGCTCTCGTCCTGTGCTCCAGACGCGCCGATGGTCAGCGTGCATTTCTGTCCGGCAGCCATGGCCTGCTGTGCCGAAATCCTGAGATCGGACTCGCCCAGTGCGTTGATGCCTGCCACTGCCCAGTAGTAGTTACCTGCATGAGCCGCGCCGAACTTGCTGGTGGCAACGGCGGCCACCGCCAACGACACCGTGGCCGGTCTCGTCGGATTGCTCGTCGTGTTCGTGATCGGGCTCTCGCCCGCCGCCGGCATCTTGCTCTCTTCTACGAAAATATCAGGGTGGGTCTTGATGTCGCCGTAGCTGGTGCGAATGCCGTTGACCGGAGCCCCCAACTTCATTCCGCCATCAGGCACCGTCGTCATGGGCACACGGAAGGCCGGATCAAGGAACCGATCCAGGTCCGACTGGCACAGCACCGACATATAGATGTCGGTCGGGATGCCAAAGTTCCCGCGCTTGCGGATCACCCCGGCGGCGTCCAAAATGGACTCGAAGCCGTTCGCCGTGTCGAAGCCAGCCCCGGCCATATCAATCACATGGTCGGCATCCGCCACGTCCGTAATCACCTTGGTCAGCCCGTCGTATTCTTCCGCGATCACAGTGGAGTCGCCATAAAAGCAGGCCCATTCCGCCGAGGTCAAAAGTTCCAACGTCCCGTTGACTTCTTCTTCGGCTTTGGCGGAGACCACAGTCTGCTGCACGTTCTGGACGAATGACACTTCGCGCCGGGTCATGAGGTACTTGACCAGCGCCACACGACGATTGTACGTGCCAGACGCAGACTGAATGGTGCCCAACTCAGAGTTGAACGCCCCCCC
>Ga0209824_10000017_pt1 | contig 156461 bp, 164 predicted proteins | sample VDWuncwatermetaG_FD_184124 | JGI IMG/M metagenome (GOLD analysis project Ga0209824, IMG submission 184124) | Wastewater microbial communities from Netherlands to study Microbial Dark Matter (Phase II) - VDW unchlorinated drinking water (SPAdes)... ... | reverse complement strand
AAAATCGAGTGCTTTCACCTCGCGTGCCTCTCCCCAAAATTTATTCCCACCCACCCCCTCTTTTGCTACCAAGCCCCACTTATCAGAAATTAACTTTGTTTCTTGACTCACAGTTCCTTTTTCTGAGATTGAAACCCGTGGAGCAGCCTGCCTCACTTCTTCAGTGGGAGTCCTCTCTGTGCGAACTTGATTACCGGACGCAGGTGTACTGGGGCCTACTGACCGCCGCTCATATTCTAATTTTTCTGCTTGATTCCTAAGTGCATTTGCTTGTGCCACATTTCCCTCACTCATACGCTCTGCCTCAGCAACCCTGAGATCGTTTATGCTTCTGTCATACTGCTCCCTCCTAGGCTCAAGTCCCGCGCCCCTCGTGAGCATGTTTTTTGTTTCTGGCGTAAGATTCGGATTACTATCTACCACCTCAAACACGGAGACACCGGGAGGCGGGGGGACTCGCCCTGCTACCGGCACGGCCGACACCACCTGCTTCATGGGATTTTCTTCTTCTTTTAATTGAAAAGAAGTTTTTACGAACCCTTCAGGTTGTGTTGGGGTGGGGGGGATTTACGTTTCGCTAGACAAATTATTTAACTGACCTCCTGTGGGTGTTCGCGGAATTTGATTTTGCATGGTGGTAGCGTGGTGCTGGAACTGTTCGACGGATGCTCCTGGTCGCGTAGTCACCGGGGAGACACCCGCCCTTGCCGCAGCGTCTTCTAATTTAGATAATTTTAAAGACTCCGCTGTCTCTGCGCGTGCGCGCAATACTTCAAAGGTCCCTTGAGCCTTCTTCATATCTGACTCATATCTCGATTGGGCTTCTTGAAGCGCCTGTGCATATTTGTTCTCAGCGGAAATTCCTCCCTGAAGGCGCGCTGACCCCTCATTTATCAAAATCGAACTTATGTTTTGGTTTTTTCCCTGAAGGATCTTTGCACCAACACCTATCCCCTTATTGATAGACTTTACATTGCTGTTAGCCATTGCATTGTCCTTTGCAACAGCGAGGTCTGCAACTTTTTTGCGATAGGCCTCATCGATATCTGAGTAACGTAATTGTTCTTGTGCATTAATCCTCTCCATCGCAGCAGTGTGCGCACGACCAGAAACATTGGCTCTTGCCTCAAGTACTTCAGCCGCAGATGGCTTCTCGATTGTTTGCCTCAACCCTGTAACTCGCTCCTGAAATCCTGCTCTTGGACGGGCCACGGGCTCAACGATACCAAATTGCTTATTTAGTTGATTTTCACTTACCCCTAATACTTTTGCAATTTGTGCGCGTTGACCCGGACTATTTACGTATGAGTCACGTATCATTTGAGCAGTTCTTTCCTTGTCACTGAGAAGTTCTGGTGGGACTTCTTTTGCGGCCACCCTCATTGTCTCAAATTGTGGTTTTGGTTTTTGTGCTACTGACTCCTCTGCGAATGCGGCTGCGCGAGGAACTTCTGCTGCGCGCGTAGAGATAGTTGGAGTGGGCTGCCTTGCCTCTTCTACTATGGTTGCAGTGTCTCTCTCGCCAGAATCGACTGGAACAAACGGTGGGGTGAGCTCTTCTCCTGCAGCAGGGGCAACTCCTGAGTTTGGAAATACTTGTACGGTCTCTTTAATTGGTGACGGAGCAACTCCCTTACCGCTTAATTCATAAAGTGATTGATTGAAATTTCCTCCACCCTTCTTGAGTGCATCCTCAAAAATTGAGAGATTAATTTTTTGCCCAGGATAAATATGATCAATTGCCTTTGCCCCAAATTTTTCTATATCCTCTGGACGAATTCCCATTTCTTTCAACTGACCCGCGTTCATTGTCATCAGTGTGCGATAAGTTTCTGCCGGTGAAAGTCCTGATTTTTCCGAAAGCATCCTCGAAAGGGTGTTACCCTGAACGACTTCAAGAATTTTGCCCGATGATTCCATGGAGGAAGCCGCCTGTGTTGCCTCAGTCACGCCGCCCGCACTAAGAATGTCGGTATCACCCAACATGGTTTCAGTGGCAGGAAGCTTTCCACCTGCGATCAATATATCCGTGTCTCCAATTTGGGTTTCCGCGTTTGATTCTATGGGCTCAAATACTTGCGTACCGGAAGCTGGAGCGAATCCGCTTGTAAGCATCCCATCCTCCATGGCCATTGTACCCACGGCTCCTTCTGGCACAGAGTGGTCACTCGAGAGCCAATCAGCTGCCTTGTTCCACACCGCATGAACTGTTCCCGCCATCAGTGCGAGCGATGCAACTTTTGCAGCACCGGTCGCATACCGCATCGACATTGCAATCGTATCCACGGAACCCTGCTGCGTGAGCATGCGGTCAAAGTCTTTTAGCGTCTTTCCATTTCCCCACTGGTCCATGTACCGCTCACGCGCCTTCTCCTTCGCCTCTGGGGTGAGGTTCGGATTTGTGTCTATTGCCTCAATTTTTTTCTGCATCTGCCCCGCCTCTAGCTCAAGATGCTTGCGGAAAAGTCTCTGCATGATGTTGCTGCCATCACCAGGAATGGGGTTCTCTTCAAGGCGTTTTAAAATATCCTTGGGTAGCCCCTCACTATATGAGCGCTTCAAGTCCTCAGCAGAAACACCACCTTTTCCTTCATTTTTTGGGTCTAATTTGTGCTTTTGCTCTGCGCGCGCATACAGTTCCCATGCTTCGTCTGCGGCTTTGTTTACCGTAAACTCATGACTCGCCATTGCGCGATTCTCTGGAGTATCTGCGACCAAACCTACATCATCAGCGTGTTCTTTCTGATAAGTCTCCCATGCAGTAGTACGCTCTTCTGTATTTAAATTTTCATCACTGATGCGCGTCTGCTCAATAACATCCGCATTCTTAAGTCGTGCCTCCTTTGCAACGCGCGTTCCTGTCTCCAGAGTTGTGGCGACGATTTGTCCAATACGCAGTGGTGCAGCGACAGTCCAACTTGCTCCTTCTTTTATTATTCTCCCCCACCTGAGCACGCCACCCGTAACCTGCATAGCCTGCCCTAGTTTTTGCATTTTTGTCGATGAACCCTTTTCCTTGCGCGTCTCCTCAATTAAATCCATTTTTCTATCGAGGTCCTCATTGCGCTCTTTGTATGTTCCAGCAAATGCAGCAAGATAGCGCCCCACCATTCCTTTTGCTCCTTTTGTATCAGCAAGATTTTCATCTCCGAATTTCTGAGAGACCCAGGCGAAGGCTTTTCCCATTACCTTATTCTTACTCTGCTCCACGGTATATCCAATGTTTGCCAACCCTCGCTCAGCGGTCTCTTGCTGTTCAGGGGTGAGTTTTAAAACTTCAGACGCAGCAATTACTGCCTCCGCTTTAAGTTCTGCGAGCTCTTCAGGTGACTTCGCGCGGAGCTCCTCGGGGACAGTAGCGCCAGCACCTTCGATAATGTCGCCGATCTTCTCACCCAGAACTGCAGGTGACACTTCGGCTCCACCCTCAATCGATACAGAAACTTCAGATTCCTTTGGCTGTAATGAAAAATCCCCGGTCTCTATGTTTCCCGTCACGGTACCCTGCATTGCCGCATCATAAGCAGAGAGCTTTGGTGCAGCCACTTCTCCCTCTTTGGGAACAAGGGTGAGTTCTTGCAAGTCATTCGTGACTTGCTCCGCGCTGTCTACTGGAGGAGCATCTGCAAATCCGTGCCCAGTCAAATCAAGAACGCCCTCGGGCAGATAGCTCTCAGCATATGCCACTTGCCCATCTACATGCGCATCAGCATTTGCTGCAAAAACATCGTTAGAATCCATAGGCGCATCGGGCTCTGTAGATTGAGTTTCAGTGATTGGGTTTTCGCTTGGCATATTAAATAAATAGTTTATAAATCATAAATAGTTTACCACAAAAATGACCAAATGTAAATAGGCGTGAACAGCTCGCGTCACACATTCCTATTATACGAGATATTATAGAAAGAAATAGCCTCTTTATCCCACAAAATGACCAGTTTGAGTGGGGTTCGCCGCCTGCTCTGCATTCATTTTTTGCAGGGCGATTCGTGCGACATCTGCGCTTGTCGTGGGTGGAAATGGAGAGGCGAAAACATTTTGTATATCCTCTTCACTAAACTGCACGGGTCTTGCTGGGGTGGGAGCCGGCGTACTCGCACGCGCAAATGCCTGAGCAAATGGTGTTTGTGGTTGCACTGATGGTGCCGATGGCACTTGGGGCGCTGCTTGCTGTGGTGCAAATTGAGGCGTTGGCAAAATCGGTGGTATCGGCACTGGTGCAGCCTGAGGAATAGGTGTGTGAACTGGTGGGCGCGGTGGAGGTGGGGCGACTGGTGGAGTCGGTGTTCTGTAGCGAGCCATAATAGCCTCATCTACCAATTTTCTATCGCGACCATACTTCAGATAGGACAAATTGCGGAGCTGCTCAAGTATTTCCTTATTCCCCTTTATTGGTGGTGTCATTTCGAGATTAAACGGCAGTGCGGGTTTTCCGTTGATGAGAATTCGCGCATACGCGTTGCGATTCTCTATCTTCATGATGTCCGTCGCCTTAAACACGGGCGCAAACTGTGTCTCTAAAAACTCAGCGTCCTCTGCTCCAACGCGAAACACCATCATGTTTCCAACATTTCCAAATACCGCGTCTTTAATGTCTTCAGGAAGTTGCCCTATGAACTGATGGGCAATATTGAGCGATAATCCATATTTTCTCGCCTCAGAAAGAATAGCGGAAATTGCAGGAGTCGTAATGTTCTGAAATTCGTCGACGTACAAGTAAAAATCAGGAAGCTGTTTTCCGTATGAGTCCACACGTGACATTGCCGCCATAAGGAACTTTCCGACTATGATAAGTCCAAGTAGGTTTGCATTCATTTCGCCAAGCTTTCCCTTCGCGAGATTCACCAGTAGTATTTTTTTGCTATCCATGATGTCCCGAAAATTGAATGACGACTTTTCCTGGGCAATAATAGGACGCATGATGTCATTCTGAATGAAAACATCAAACTTGTTCGTAATATACGGAATCATGTTCTGTAGCCCTGATTCGCCAGACGTCTTTGTGGCAATCTCGCGCCAAAACTGTACTACCAAAGGATTCTTACAGCGCGAGAGTTTGAGGTTCCTAAAGTTTTGATCGGCAAGTACACGCGGAATGTCGAGTAGCGTGTTTCCTGTCTCGGGGTCATCCATTACAAGCATGGTTGCATTGCGGAAGTACTGTTCGAATGCCGGCCCCATCGATTCTGGTGAGGACGAGTACAGCTTTTTAAAAATAGAAAGCATTTCATTCACCACAAATATTTTTTGCTCGGGGTGGTCGATGTTGTACTCAAGCATGTTCAGTGCATACGGTCGTGGCATATATGATGGGTCAAAATATATGACATCATCAATTCGCTCTGGGGGTATGGCCGCTAAAATATTCTGAACATCACTGCCGTGTGGATCAATAAAACAAACACCATTTCCGGCTTGTATATCTTCAATCGCGAGATTCGACAGAAAAACTGATTTTCCTGTTCCTGTTTGTCCTATTGTATACAGATGGCGAAGTCGATCGCCCTTCGTAAGCCTAACCTCGTGCGACTCACCACGGTATTTGTTTATTCCCAAAAGCGTTCCCTCTGCAGGCAAATCAACGGGGGCAGGTGCGTTTGCGGTTTTTACTGACTTTAACTGTGGGGCGTCTTGCCCGGTAATCGTAACGGGGAAATGGTATATCGTTGCTAACTCCTTAAGGTTGAGAGCGAGCAGTTCCTCATTGTCACGATGGCGAAATGTGAAGTTGCGAAGCAATTCGACAAGTTGCATTTTTTCTTTGCGCACAAACCGGAGTCCGTTTCCTTGTGCGCTGGTGTACTGACTAAACGATGCTTCGACAGACGACAGGATATCTGCGGCACGCTCATACGTTCCGGCTGATGCAACAATACGCAAATTTACACGCACAATGTTTGCAGTGAGCTTTTCCTCGAGCATCTTGAGTGCCTTTTCCTTAAACTCAAGTGTGAAGTTGTCCTGCTTTTTTTCTTCACCCTCTTTTTTCTTTGGGGCTGATTTAAATATTCCTGAGACTGACTTCATGATACCCGCACCAATCGTCAACGGTATGTTGAGTGCCTCCTTGAGCGGCTCACCACCGTGAATCCTCCCAATAGCATTTCTGATTTTTCCCTCTATGTTTGCGTCATCAGGCACAACAACTAATTGAATCGATGCGCCCTCACCATCTCGCGCAATTTTGGAAAAGGAAGAGAGTGTGACCTTCATGGGATCATCAACAACGTTGGTCATGTCGGTAATGGGAAAAGCAAAGTTGCGGAGATTGACCGCTGATGATGCGAGTGAAACACCGTGATTATTGAAGATATTGTAATCGCGTGGAGCCTCTTCTATTTTCGCCTCAGGAAATGTTCCAAAAAGCTGCTCCATGAACTGAGCTTTCCGCTCATCTTTGACCGTAATATAAAACGTGATATCTGATGAATAGTTTGAGGCGGCTACTTCTATCGTAAATCCATCGTGCGCTGTTTGATTTTCACGACTTGCAGGGAGCATGCCGGAGTAAAAGCGCTGCATCAGCTCCATTGCTTGCTGCAGGGTTGGAATTTTTTCTCCTTCCGCGCGCGGAAGCGTAACCTCATAAACAGTTTTGCGTAGTATGCGCTCTATTCCCTTCTCCTTGTCGAGTCCGGGGACAAGTGCGCCAGTTTTTACATAGTGCACAAGTACGCCATGAAAATCATCCTCCATGTGCGGACTGTTTAATTCGCGCACTACTTTTAGTGCGTTCAGAATTCCCCTCTCCACAAGCAGGCGATACACATCGCGGATTTTTTCACGATGGTCCGCAGAAGTAAGAAGGTTCACCGCTTCTTCAAACTGAGGATTCTCTAATATAAAATGCTCGGCGAGCTTGTCTTCACGAGCTGACTGCGCATATGCAATAACTTCTTTTGAGATGATGCTCTCCTGTGTTGCAGATTTTCCCTCATTAAAATGTTCCTGTTCTTTTTGTGCGACGCGCTCTCGTAAATACCTCAACTCCTCCTCAGGTGATGAAAATTTTGGAAATTCAAATTGTTCCCGCTGTTGCTCCATGCTCACACTATTATAGAGTAATATCTGCGCATGCGCACCCTATCTATAGTGCGCGAATGCTACGGTGTATAAATTTCGTCGCGCTGCTTATCTACGAAAGACGAAAAAGTATCAAAAAAACGAAGTATCAAGCGCAAGGGCGACTCAATGATAAAGTCGAGGAAAAACACGGCAACGTTTATGCGCTCAAAGCGTACGGTCATGTAACGGCCCAGTGAAACGAGCGGGAGGAGGCACAAATCAATGAGTGATCTGATAAATCCCTCCTTACTCCCCGTGAGTCGCATGCGATGTGCTGCAAAACGAATACGGTAGCCAAAGTAAAGCACGAGAAGGAGGAAAAAGATAAAAAAGACGATATCAACAACATAAAAGTTGAGTGCGTGGAGCGCAGCAATAATGCCCCACATACTTCCCATAAGAAAAAAAATATAAAATCCAAGCGCAATATCCACAAAGATGCCCTTCTTTTCAGTAGGTATCTCAACCTGAGGAAGCGCCCTGTTATATACCACGTCCTCGGCTAGTCCCACTGCACGGTCGGTATTTTTACTGTTTGGTGGTCGAACGCCTCCAGTAAGAAGAAATAGTAGCGCAGGGTGGAATACAAGATTAATTGCGATAGAAAGGTAGTTAATTGCATGTTTCAAAAGTACGACATAGACAGACTCTACCGCTACGACAAGAAGGGACTTGGTAACAAATATATAAAAAATAGTCTGAATTGAACGACGCTTTACGCGCGCGATGCTTCGCTCGTATCGCGCGGTAATGTATCCGCGCATTCGTGAGTGAAACATCTGAGGGTCCAAGAGTAGCCCGGCGAGTCCGGCCCCAAAATCAGTCACGGCATCATAAATGAGCGTGTGCGCAATAGAGAGGTTGTGTAGACGTGGGAGGAGATGTCCACCAAGGGGATGATCGATTGCGATGTTTATATAGAAAATTTCCTTCCGAAAAGTCTTTGCGAGTTCTTCCGGTGGGTACTTTGACTGATTGTCCCAGTGTGGGTGTGCAAAAAGCCACAGCTTGTAACGCAGGAGTGCGCTATCGGCAGAAAAGAGGCTGCGCCAGGAGGCAATGTAAAAATGCATACCGCGTTTCTCCGCAGGGATAGACTCGAGTGCCTCACCTGAAACTGAGGCCATTGCGGAGCGTGCCATCATCACCACCACACCCTCCTCACGCGTTGTATTATAGAGTGCATCCTCAATTGCCCCAGCCATGATATCGAGTAAGTGCGCGCGCGTTTGCCGAAACTCATTTACTCCCGACTGCGTGCGCAGCGCTTCTGATAAATCAAGAAAGGCAATAAGTGACGTGCGGACTTGGCCAATGCGCGCCGAACCCAACTCTCCTTCACGTAAATATCCCCCGCGATCTAGGTCAGCAATCAGTCTGTGGATGAGTTTATCAACATCTACTCCGACACGTGGCATCCGTCGGATAATTCTGCGGATAGCGTAACGGCGAAAAAAGTGCTCTTCCTTGTTGTCCACGGCAAAACGGAGTCGTTCGTAAAATGCACCTATTTCACGTGAAAGATTGGTCATCTCAGTGGCGGGCGCAAGTGAGGCCTCTTCCCCCGAGCGCTCTTCTTCGTGCGATCTCAGGTAGGTGATGAGATCACTCATGTATGGGTTGATGTCGTAGCTTTTTTCCATGTCGCTCATTATACCTTATCACTGAGCCCATCAAGAAAGGCTTTTTGATCCTCTACGCGATCCAATTGCCCAAATTCACGAAACTTCCCTCGCCCAAAAGTATCATTGAAAAGCCTGCCAAACGGAAGGATGTTTCCCGTAAATGCTCCTTTGGTGAGCATGGAAAAAAGCTCTTCATCGGCCTCTTCTTGAGTCATCGTACCGAAGTGTGCACTGTTTGCCGTATATATTTTCTGAAAAAGATAATACATTAATTGTTTCTCTTCTAGATACGGACTTTTTAATTCCTCACCTTCAGTTACATCTGGCTGAAGCCAATAGGGACGATAATAGCGTCCCACTACTTTCTGTGTTTTTTCTAGTTTCAACGCCACCTCACTGTTGCGCTCTTTAATTATTTCTCCAAATCGCTCATCATCTTCCGGAATATCCCTCAACAGCCGGCAGGTGATCTCCTCCGTTACTGCCTCATTTAAGCCATTGAGAAAAGTGGGGCCGCCTTTCACTTTTTCATTGCGTACGTTTAGGCCACGGCGACGAATTGCTGCGTGCTTCACTCCATTTCTATCGTCCCAAATTTCTATTGCCCCGTACGCATGCTGATGCACCAGCTCGTGTACAATTGTGGACATTTTACGCAGTGGCGTATCACCCTCTCCCTGCGCCACAAGAGCGCTTTCGGTATGCATGTCCGCATGTCCGATTATTTTGTCCTCAAAATGAGACGAATCGAGCAACTTTACTTGCTCGGGAACTGCTGCGTATTGCGGTAATTGAAACGACTCACGGATTTTCTGAATTTGCGTTGTTGCAAAATTTATTACTGCCATATCAAATTCAGTTTTTTCGATCTCACCCACCTGCGTTAACACGGCCGCTTCATTTACGATGAACGCATGTTTGAGTTTGTGTCTTTCCAGTTCTAGAGATGAAACATTGCGACCCACAATAGTTACATTCGTATTTAATATTTTTTCATTCCGCTGTGCTTCTCTGACCAAAATAACTGCAAGATGCGAATCTCTCTTCGCGATTGCGTGTATCATGCTAAAAAAATCAGGCGAGAGTGGCCCCTCTCCAGCCAAAATTTGAGCGGTGATTTCGGGATGTGCTGCTATTTTCTGTGCCAACTCAGTGTCCCCAAGTTCATCAAGGATGTATTGCTGCACTGCCTCTGGGCTTTCGAGGAGCGGTTCTTTGTCACCATGTCTTTCCTGTGGATCAGTATCTATAGGAAGTGACTCATCCTTCATACTGCGTCATTATTTCTATGCCTGTCTCTGTCACTGCAACCGTGTGCTCAAAGTGTGCGGCGAGGGCACCATCTTCGGTGACTATTGTGTATCCGTCGGGCATGAGTGCTACGTCGTCCGTGCCAAGTGAGAACATGGGCTCAAGTGCGAGTACCATTCCTGACTTTAATATTGGCCCGGTTCCCTTCGTGCCATAGTTTGGTACATACGGGTCTTCATGCACTGCATGCCCGACACCGTGCCCTCCAAGCTCGCGCACGATTCCATAATTATTTTTATGTGCGACCCGCTCAATAGCAGCACCAATATCACCAATTCGGCCGCCAATACGCATCGCACGAATTCCCTCTTGAAGTGAGCGCTCCGTTTCCTTGATGAGCTGAATGATTTCCGGAGATATCTTGCCCACAGGAATGGTGAGTGCTGCGTCCGTAATCATGCCTTTATGCGTGAGTCCCAGGTCAATCGAGACAATATCGCCTTCGTTTATGATTCGCGACCCTGGAATCCCATGGACAATTTCGTCATTCACGGAAACGCAGAGGGCGGCAGGAAATGGCTTGCGTGCTCCATGTGGAGTGTAGTTGAGAAATGGCGGTGTATCTCCTGTCTCGCGAATGAGTCGCTCCGCCACTTCATCCAAATATTTCGTTGTGACACCGGGCTTTATCTCGCCTGCGACCAGATGCAAAACACGTGCGAGACGTTTTCCTGACTCCCGCAAAATGTCTATTTCTTCATTTGTCTTAAACTTGGACATGGGATAAGACTAGCACATCGCTTGGTAAAGAAAAGCGGACACCATCTTGGTGTCCGCTTCCTCAAATTTATCAAAATGCGTCGCCCTGTGTGACCAAGACAAAGCAGAGCTTACGTCTACCTAGGCACCTGGCTGAGCAAAAAATTAAAGATGTGAGCCGTAAACCTGCGTCATGATGTCACGATGGACTTTTTCAATTGACTGCTCACCATCAACTTCAATGAAATCGTAGTCCCTGTCTCGGCGAAATTTTTCAACGGCAGGAATAACATCGCTCTCGAACCATGCCATGCGCCTATCGATGCTTTCACGGGTATCATCTGCACGACTTTCTTTTTGTGCTCGTGAAAGTAGGTGCTCGATGGACCACTCCTTGGACACTTTTATATAAATGACGACGGGGCGTTCTCGACGAAAAAATTTCAGCGCGATGTCGAGATTCACGGCCTCATTTAAGGAACGTGGTGAGCCGTCGATGATAAGATGCTCATCACCAGTAATGTTCTCAACAAATATCTTGGACCAAATATACATTGCCAAAAAATCGGGTGCGCGCCCACCGCTGTCTATGGCTGACTTTGCTATCTGTGCGGCGAGTGAGTCCGCCTTAATAAACTCGCGAAAATGCTGGCCAGTTTGGAGGTAAAATATTGGTGTTTCCGGTGAGCGCTTCAGGACTTCCTCGCGGAGTAGGGCTACTTGCGTCCCCTTTCCTGATCCTGACGAGCCTATAAAAATGAAGGTTTCTTTAGTCATGAACGGAGTATAACACCTCGTGCGAATTGACACACGAATCGATTACTGTAGATTGGCACTAGATTAACTCGTAAAGGACGCGAATTGAATAGACGAAAACAGAGGATAGTACATCGTGGTATTCAGCACTACAGGACCACTCACCCCGAATCGCTCCTTGAGCTCGCGCTTGCAGACAGGTGGGAACGACTAAATAGCGAGAGTACTCGGCGGATAAGCATGGGTCCATGCCTTCTGATGCTCATGAATCCCGTCGGTATTGGCGGTGGGACAGGGTTCTTCAACCCAATTGGAGAGCAGCATGGCCCTATCACACAGCGTGATGCACTCGTTGCGGCGACAGTTGTTCAGTGGATAGGCACAAACGTCGGCCGCTCTTTCCTTACTGAAGCATTCCGGGATGCGGGGTACGAGGTCATCCTCCGCAAAAAATGAGTCACCAATCGCAGTAATGCGATTTTTTTCTACTTAAAACAAAAACCCTTTCGGGTTATTTTGTTTTACGTTAATTACAATGTAATTGCACGAAGTATGCGAAATTGGGAAGTTTAGTACTCGCGCATGGAGAGTTGTGCATCGAGCTTCTTAATGAGGTCGAGTACCACCGACACAACGATAAGTAATGCCGTTCCTCCGATAGCAAGTGCTTGGTTTCCTGTGTACGACTGCATTGCGAGTGGAAGCACTGCAACAGAAGCCAGGAAGAGTGCACCAGCAAAAGTTGTACGTGTAAGAATCTTTGCAATGTGCTCTGCCGTTGCAGTTCCGGGACGTACTCCAGGAATAAATGCGCCTGACTTTTGTAGATTTGTTGCAACTGCATCGGGGTCAAACGTCACAGCGGTGTAGAAGAAGGTAAAGAGGAAAACCAGAATGAAGTAGCAGATTGAGTAAATCCAGCCACTGGTGAGGTTTTCGATAAAGAATTCACCAATCATCTGCGCCGTTGGATTTGCGAGGCCAGAAAGAAATCCACCAATCAACTGAGGAAAAAGGAGGATGGAGAGTGCAAAAATGATTGGAATAACTCCAGCCTGGTTCACGCGTAGCGGGAGGTAGGTTGAAACTCCTCCATACGTCTTACCACCGCGCACGCGCTTTGCGTATGTTATGGGCACGGGGCGCTCTGCCTCTGTCATCACAATAACACCCGCGATGATGATTACCGCAATAAACGTAAGACCGATGTAGAGTGGGAGATCCTGTGGGTTGTAGGTCGCAAAAATTCGTGCAGCCTCTGTGGGAATACTCGCCACAATACCTGCAAAAATGATAATCGAAACTCCATTACCTATTCCGAACTCAGTGATGAGCTCACCAATCCACATAAGGAATAGGGAGCCTGCCGTAACGATAATTACGTTCACAAAGAGTTGGAATGGGTTGAGGTCTCCCAACACGCCCTGTCTCGCAAGAAGGACCAAGAGCCCATATCCCTGAAGGAGCGCAAGGGGAACGGTAAGGAGTCGTGAGTACTGTGTAAACTTCTTGCGACCGATTTCACCCTCCTCATGGTACATCGCCTTCAACTTTGGTGACATCATGGTGAGGAGCTGCATGATAATTGATCCCGTAATATACGGCCCAACTCCCAGCATTACAATCGAGAGATTCGACAATCCGGAACCTGAGAACACATTTAGAAGTCCGAGGAACTGATTTTGGTCAAAAAACTGTTTGAGCGCCTCGTGGTCAACTCCAGGAATTGGAATTGACGCACAAACACGAAAGACGACGAGTGCGCCAATCACAAAGAATACGCGCTTGCGCAGTATCGGGTCTGTAAATATGAGTCGTAGTTTGTAGAAAAAATTGTTCATGTAATGCGGGGATTAGTAATTTGTACGTTAGGTATCGAATATATTTTCAGTCATTCTGTAGATATTCTACTCCAGAGTACGAACACCTACTAGCTAATAGTTCCTCCAGCTGCTTCAATCGAAGATTTTGCAGTAACCGAGAACAGACAGCCCGAAACAGTTACTTTCTTTGAAAGCTTTCCCGTAGCAAGAATCTTGACCTTTGGCATCTTTCCCCCAACTCGCGTAATGAGTTTCTTTGCAAGTAGTGTCTCAGGATTGACGGCATCACCTGCAGTGAAGTCGCGCTCGATAAGTGCCAAGTTCACTGGCTGAGGTTTTACCTCGAAAGACTTGTTCTTGTACCCTCGGAGCTTTGGAAACTTCTTGATGATGTCGCGAAGCTCTGGGCGCATGCGGTGACCTGCACGTGCTTTCTGTCCCTTGGTTCCACGACCCGCGGTCTTTCCGCGCTTTCCTCCACGAGCAACACGCTTGTCGCTCTTGTTTTTATGGACGCGTTTTAATGTATTGAGTTGCATATATCTTTGAATTATTTATTCGAAACCTCCGCAGTGGCCGGTGTGGTCTCTTTTGCTTTCTGTGCACGTGGGGCACGAAGGAGTGTGAGTGCGGAAAGGGTTGCGCGCGCCATGTTCAATTTATTCTTTGAGCCACTGCGAATCTTTGCAGTCACATCAGTAATTCCGGCAAGCTCCAAAAGGTTACGCACGGCTGAGCCCGCAACGAGTCCGCGCTGTGGAGCAGGGATTATTTCAATTGTTGCGCTTGACTCCTTTGCACGAACCTCGTGAGGAATAGAATTCGTCTTGGTGAGCTTTACGGTAATCATGTGCTTCTTGGCGTCCTTTGCTGCCTTGTCCATTGCCATCGAGATGTCTCCTGCCTTACCTGTACCAACCCCCACCTTTCCCTTACGGTCACCGATAATCATGGCGACGGAAAATGAGAAACGACGACCTCCCGCAACGACACGCGCCACGCGGCGCACATCGATAGACTTCTGGTCGTACTCAGGCTTTGGGCGTTCCGCGCGCGGGCCACGTGAACCGCCTCTCTTTTCTCCTGGCTTTCCACCTCCGCGTCCACCGCCTGCGCGAAAACCACCTGACGATCGTCCTGGTCCCGAGCTTGCTGGTCGTGATGCCGGTGCTGCGGGAGCACTCGGTGCGGCCTCCTTTGCTAAAGCTGCTGGTGTTGCTGATTGTTGTGTTTTTTCTTCCATAGTAGTCATTACACTATTGATTAAAATTGGAGTCCACCTGAGCGAGCTGCATCAGCAAGCGCCTTGACGCGTCCTGCGTAGAGGAATCCTCCTCGATCAAATACGACCTTTGTGATCTTTTTTTCTTTTGCCTTCGTTGCTATTTCTGCTCCGATTGCCTGTGCGCGTTCTACCTTACTGCCTTTTGTGATCTTTGCATCTGATGCGGAAAGAATGGTGACCGCCGTATCATCGTTGATAAGCTGGGCACTAATGTGTCGTGCCGAACGGAAGATCGCTAGGCGAGGCATTGTCGCCGTTCCTGCTACCTTCGCGCGAATGCGATTGTGACGTCGCATGCGGTGATAAATTTTAAGTACTGTTTTTTTCATATGTTTATGCGGTTTTCTTACCCTGCTTTCGGCGAATAACCTCATCGGAATAGCGAATGCCCTTTCCCTTATATGGCTCAGGAACTTTCCAAGAGCGTACTTCCGCGGCGAATTGTCCGACAACTTCTTTGTCGATACCCGAAATAGTCATCGAGCCTTTCTCTGTAACTACCGTGACACCCTCTGGTGCTTCGAGCTTTACCGGATGCGAGAATCCGAGTGCCATTGTGAGTGTCTGCCCCTTTGCATCGGCCTTATATCCCACTCCTTCGATGATAAGCTTCTTTGTGTAAGCAGTGTTTACTCCAACGACCATATTCTTGATGTGCGCTACCGTTGTTCCAAGAAGTGCCTTGTAATCACGGTGCGTGTTGTTAAGTGCAACATGCATACCATCAGCCTCTGTAGTGATATCTACTGCAGGAGAAAACGTACGCGTGAGCGTTCCGAGTGGTCCTTTTACTGAAACTGTTTTTTCAGTAATCGTTACTGTAGTTTTCTCTGGAATTATTATTGGTTTTTTTGCGAGTCGTGACATATATTTTTTGATTACCAGACTTTACCAATAATCTCACCACCGACATGCTCCTTGTGCGCGTCGCGCCCCGTAAGAATTCCCTTTGGTGTGGAAAGAAGCATGATGCCATGACCCTGGTTGACTGGACGCAGATCCTTGGCCCCTATATACATTCGTCGAGATGGACGTGAAATACGCTCCATACCGCGTACAAATGGTGCGCGTGCATCGTCGTAAACCACCCCAACCTCAATCACTCGCTCAGTCGTACGACCCTTGAGGACTTTTCGAGTTACCGACGCGAGATACCCTTCCTTCATAAGCACATTTGCGATACGTAGTTTAATATCCGAATAAGGAATATAGACTGCCTTCTTGCCGGCAGCACCACCATTCCTGATGCGCATAAACATATCTGCGATTGGATCAGTAATTACCATGATGATTTCTTTATTCCGGGAATCTTTCCCTCGTTTGCTAATTCACGAAAACATATACGACAGAGATCGAAATCCCTGATATAGCCGCGCTTTCGGCCACACTTGAAACAGCGGTTGACCGCCCTCACTGCAAACTTTGGAGTGAGCTGGCGTGCGATGGTTGATTTTTTCGCCATAGAAAATAATAACTAATATATGACCCTCGACTGGCCATTTGTGTGCACCCTCAATATCACGCCTGCTTTCTTCTTCAACCCAAAGTTGGGTTAAACAAGGAGAAAGACGGATCAAAAGGTACGTGGGGTGATACTAACAAATGGCTCAAAATAAGTCAATTTACTCCCAAAACCCCTGATTTGGACACCCCGTTTGGAAGCGGGGTGTCCAAATCTGGGAGATGCTTGACATAATTCTTTGGTATGCTATACTTGTAAATGGAGGCTCGTTGATTGCTGCTGCAGCAGTGTCGCGCGGCGCGAGCAAGAGCATGAGCCCGCATCGCCTCCTTGTGGGGATGATGCGGACTGGGGCTGTCGCCGCCTGAGCCTCCAAAACGGGGAGATCGCTGGCGCGTGCACCTCGCCCGCCCTGCATCACCCGTGAACCGCGCCGCCGGACAATTGCGGCGCGTGACTCGCCCCGACGTGGGGTCATCAAGGGAGCCTCGCTATGCTCCCCCGACTTCGGTCGGTTTCATGCGTGACGACCCCGGGTGGTGAGGAGTGATCCTTCAAGCCACCCGGGCAATCGGCAATTCGATGTGGCCAAAACTCGGAGATCCGCCTATGCATTGGAAGTAGATAATCTGAGAGGGTGACTCCCTAAACAGTCAATCGATTTAAAATGCCCCGCAGTTGCGGGGCATCTCTATTTTATGGCAAAACAAAAAGAAGGTCAGAAACTATGACACCAGTTTTTGCAAGAAAACGGATTTTTTTACAATATCAAGTTCAGTACACCACTCTTTCATTCCATATATTCTCCCGGCGTCGAGATGCGTGAGTACGGCGAGGGCGAAGAAATAAATAATATGCTCGTCAACAATATATGAATGCGTGTTTGCGTGAGGAAAATAGTAAAGCACCATCAGAAGTGCGCCGCAGGTTGATGCCAATCGCACAGATATTCCCAGCATGAGGGCAACACCAATGAGTAGCAACCCCCATGAGTTGAGAATATTGACCAACGGAAGAATTGCTGGAGAAGCGAAGAGCTCATAGAATCCGCGAAGCATATCCGCCTTACCAAGAAAAGTTGCCGCCGACCAGCCGGGATCAAGCGCCTTGGTGAATCCCGCCCAAAAAAAGTACCATCCAATCGAAATGCGAAGCAATGCGATGGAGATTTTTTGGTAGTGATTCACTTATTACTATTTTATTGAACGAATAATTTCAGGTTGCTCAGGTCCTGTAACCACAAGTTGACCGAGTGCCCCCTTGTCCACTGCGCGGGGCAATGCGTGATCCACCAGCAAGAATGTACCTGGCACTTCAGTAACAAACTCAGTCATCATCGCACCACCGGCGGGTACAAGAGTCGTCTGAACATTCTTGTGCGGTGGAGAGATTATGTCTCCCTCAGGATACAACTTATCCATTATTCCGCCGATTACATGGAAGTTTGATGGGAGAAATGTTCCAACACCGAAGAATATTCGCACCGTCTCGCCAACGTTTGCTTTGAGTGCACGATCTCCTGTGAGTGACCCCACACGGCCGTTGAATACGACGTATTCGGGATGTTCCATATCCATCTTCTCTTTGCTGAATGCCTGCAAGCCCTTCTCTCCAAATTTACCGGCCGTATAGAATTCACCCTGCATCACATAAAACTCCTTATCAACTTTTGCCATTCCCGCTTTTGGCTCAACGAGGATCATGCCGTACATACCATTCGCTATGTGTGTGGGAATGTGCGCAGAGGCACAGTGATAGATATAGATGCCCGGACGTAATGCCTTAAAGGTAAATATTCTTGTTTCGCCGTCTTTTGCCTTCGTGAGCATTGCTCCGCCACCCGGACCTAATACTGAATGTAGGTCAACTGAGTGGTCGGCGTGTGCGCTTGCCGGATCTACTGTCTCACCAGCGGCATGGGCATCAGCCCCCCCGCTCGAATGATCACCCGCTGCGTATGCTACTTCAGGAGTGAATGGTCCGGAAACAGCAAAGTTGAGTGGATTAAAATTAGCAGAAGCATGTGAGTGCCCAGCAGGATTGTGAAAAATAGTTACCTCAACGGTATCACCCTCTTTCACGCGAATAAATTGTCCCGGCACCGTTCGATCGTATGTCCAGTATTCATATTCAACCCCATCAGCAAGCTTACCTCTTACGGCTATTGCTTCCAGGGAAACTTTGACTGTGATATTTTCGCTGCGTGTGATTGGTGGAGGGACATCATCAGCACGACGCCCGATTTCCAAAACCACCGGCACGCCACTTGCGTCGGCTTGGTCATGCCCCGTCATGTCCATCATCATGGACGCTTTGTCTGCCGGTGGAGCAAACATAAACTTATATGCAAACCCCGAGAGTATAAACAACGCAATGACCCCAAGCACCATCCATGTATCTTTCGTCATATTTAAAAACAGCTGCTGTTAATGGTCATCGGGTGACTCAATAAACTTATATGCTTAATTGTAGCGCAAAATGTCTCGTTACGCCAAGCCCTTTCCTTCTTTTGTTGCAGCTCCGCGCGTTTTACGATTTGCACAATCCTCCTTGAAACAAAGCAGCTTTTCCTTAGGGACACCGTGGTGGGTGCCCAAAGCCCCACACCCGCGACACTTCACCTCAACCTCACTATCGACAAGGAGCCCCTTAAACAAGAGCTTTCCGCAAGACGCACAACGATAATCTTGATAAATCATAGTACACATACTATACGCGGTTAGTCGTATATTTAAAATATCTGTCCGTATAAATCGCCAAATACAAAACAACCGCTCCAGTGAGTGGCCGTTGCGCATAATAAACTCCAACGCCGATCCTTCTGAGCGAGGGTTTTCTCATTTTGAAAGGACTTGCGGAGGCCACTGAGCCCGGCATGGTCAACGCCGTAGGCGTTGCGGGCTCGCCGAGCAGAATCACAATTTTTCGCTGGAAAAATTGATGATACGCCTTTCAAAATGAGAAAACTCGAGCGGCGGTTATTTCTTCCGCTTCTTTCCTGGGGCTCCCACTGTTCTTTCGCGCTTCTTTCTTCCCTCATTTGCAGTATCGCGGAAGGGAAATCCGAGGTGCTCAAGAAAATCGACAGATTCTTTTTTGTTATTTGTTGAAACGACAACCGTAAGCGCAAGGCTAAACACATCCTTGAGATCTTCGTCTGCAGTCTCAGGAAAAATTGTGTGCTCCTTGATGCCGAGTGTAAAATTACCCATCGCATCGATTGAGCTTGTGCGAAATCCACGGAAGTCGCGCGTACGAGGAATGGCGATGTTTACCAACTTGTCGAGAAAGCCCATCATGTGGCTTCCGCGCATCGTGACCATCTGTCCGATGACATCTCCCTCGCGGAGTTTAAACGATGCGATCGACTGCTTCGCCTTCCTCGCCGATGGCTTCTGTCCGGTGATGGTAGCAAGACGGCTTGCGACAAACTCATTTTTCTTTTTATCGTTGCGGGACATTTTTCCTGTACCCACCGAGATAAGCACCTTCTCCACGCGGGGAGCCTGCATGACGTTTTTATAGCCATACTTATCTTTAAGTGCGGGATACGCCGAAGCGATTTTTTGTTTTATTGTTGGGACGTTCATAGTGTTTCATGTACGCAGGATTTTCACCCACGCCAATGTTTACAGCGGTTAATATATTGTCTACTTGCGTTTACTTTTCTTGTCAGCTCGCACCAAATTTGATACGCGGATAGGCATGGAAACTTCGATGACCTGACCCTTTGCACCCTCCTTCTTTGCTTTCTGGTGCTTCTTTTTCATGTTGAGGCCCTCAACAACTGCAGTCCCCTTCTTCATGAGCATGTGCACGACTTTACCCTTCTTTCCCTTGTCATCTCCGGTAAGCAGAACTACTTCATCTCCTTTTTTAATATGCATATATTTGTTGGATTATAGGACCTCGGGCGCCAACGAAATAATCTTCTTAAAGCCTTTCTCGGAAATTTCGCGAGGGATAGGTCCAAATACACGACCAGCACGTGGCTCATTCTTTGCGTCGATAAGCACGACTGCGTTCTCATCAAAGCGAACATACGAACCATCACGGCGGCGAAAAGCATTTGCCGTGCGTACCACAACAGCGCGGCACACCTCACCCTTCTTTACGCCCTTGCGGGGTTCTGCGGTCTGAACCGAAAGCACAACGAGGTCACCTAAGCCCGCATAGCGCTTCTTTGAGCCACCGAGCACCTTAAAGATGCGTCCGACTTTTCCGCCAGAGTTGTCGGCAATTTTTACTATTGTACGAGATTGAATCATATATGTTTTGTTATGAGTACAATACTATTAATCTTTACCGCGTGTCTTTAGATACTGCTCGACATCCTGCGTTCCGACCTTTTCAATTGCAGTAAATGCTTTATGTTTTGAAACTGGAGCGCAAGCCTCAATGCGCACCTTGTCGCCAACCTTAAACTCGTTCTTGGCGTCGTGTACCTTGTAGCGCTTATTCTCTTTAATGTACTTCTTGTACTTCGGATGCTGCTCGTAACGTGTCACCAAAACAACGCGGGTTTTGTCCATCTTGTCTGAAACCACAACGCCAACGAGTGATTGTTTCTTTGTTTGTAGTGTTTTTGTTTCCATAATTGTCATGATTATTTGGCGTTACGTGAGCGAAGTTCAGTCATCATGCGTGCAACAGCCTTCTTTGCATTTGCTCCCGTCTTCACGTTTCTTGATTTACTTCCAGAAACATCGAAGCGAACCTGCTTTACCTCTGCGCGCTTCTCAACAAGTGATTTCTCAATTTCCTTATCTGACATTTTTCTAATTTCTTTGATTTTCATATTGTTTGAGATTAAACAGTACCGCGCTGCACCATGCGTGTTCGGACCGCGACCTTCGATCCTGCTTTTCTAATTGCCTCTTTGGCTTGTGCATAAGTAACACCATCAATTTCAAAAATTATTCTTCCGGGAAGTATTTCAACGACAAAACCCTGTGGGTCTCCCTTACCTTTACCCATCGGCACTTCAGCGCCCTTCTGTGTATATGGCCTATCAGGAAATACGCGAATCCATACGCGGCCAGTTTTGCCCACATTACGAGAAAGCACGCGTCGTGCAGCCTCAATTTGATTTGATGTAATACGTGACTCCGTTTCCGCCTTTAGTCCGTATGAACCATAGGCGAGTGTCGTACCACGAGACTCAACGCGCTTCTTCTTGCGGTTCCATCGGTCAGACTGCCACTTACGATGTTTTACTTTTTTTGGAAATAACATAAGCCTATATATTAAGAGTTAGCGCCCGCTTGTGACTTGGGTGCGACTGCGGTCTTCGCCTTCTCAGCAAATACCTCACCTTTGTATATCCAAATCTGAATACCAATCACGCCGTATGGGAGATAGGCTTTTTCTCGTGCGAAATCAACATCTGCGCGAATTGTCTGTAGTGGAATATTGCCCGCCTTTACGAATTCACGGCGAGACATGTCTGCTCCGCCCAATCGTCCGGAAAGCTCAATGCGCGCTCCTTTCACGTCGCGATTTGCCATAACCTTCTCAAGCATCTGTTTAATCACACGCTTAAATGGCATGCGCTTCTCAAGACCCTCGGCAACCATCTGTCCAACGATTGCGGCATTTGACTCAGGACTGCGCACCTCCTCAATATCAATCTTAACTTCCTTTGGGTGCTTCATCTTCCATCGTGCAAGCTTTGAAAGGACGTCTGCCTTCAACTTTACTGCACCCTCACCACTGCGTCCGATAATCAAACCGGGACGTGCAGTGCGTACGAGTATTTTCCATACCTTGTCATTGCGTTCCATGATGATGTCAGAAACGTGAGAACCGCGGAGGCGTTTCTCGAGATACTCGCGAATAAGAATGTCTCCCTTGAGATATTCCTGATACTGACCACGATCAGCAAACCAGCGCGACTTCCAGTCACGGAGGATTCCTAGTCGATGAGCATATGGGTGTACGTGATGTGACATAGGTAGTGATTTACTTCGCCGCGCTGGCTATTTTTTTCTTAGTAATTGTCTTTACTGCGGGCTTTGCAGTTTCCGTCTTTGCGGCAGCACCTTTTTTCGCAACTGCAGGCGGTCTCTTTGTCGTTACGAGTGGAGCGTCTGTCAGTGTGACCACAATGTGGCTGGTGTGCTTGTGAATTGGAAAAGCGCGTCCCTGTGCGCGAGGTCGAGAGCGCTTGAGCACAACTCCCTTGTCGACGCGAATACCCAGCACGCGGAGTGTCTTCTCGTCGATACCTTGTGCCTTTGCGTTTGCTACGGCAGACATGACCAACTTATGAAAAACAGGTGCAACGCGCTTGGTGCGATGCGAAAGCTCGAGTAGGGCAGTTTCAATTGTCATACCCTTAAGCAGAGTGGCGACAAGGCGCACCTTGCGGGGGGCCTGTCTATATTGAGAGAGTTTTGCGGTGATTTCCATATTATTAAGTGGGTATTATTTCTTCTTAGCTGCGTCTGCTCCCTTGGCTGCCTTTGCTGCAGTAATCTCTGCATCCTTCTGCTTCTGCTCAAGGTCCTTCTGCATTTTTCCTCCGTGACGATGGAACTTTCGCGTTGATGAAAACTCACCAAGACGATGTCCGACCATTTCTTCGCTTACCTTTACCTCGATAAAGTCCTTTCCGTTGTGTACACCAAAAGTATATCCGACCATTTCCGGTGAGATTTGCGAAGCGCGCGCCCACGTCTTTACAACGCCAGCAGCATCAGGCTTTTTACCTGCAATTTTCGTGAGCAATTTCTCGTACACGTATGGTCCTTTTTTTAGTGATCTTGTCATATTTTTATAAAAGTTTTTCTAAGCAATGTAACGTTCGGGCGAATTTCGATATGAGCTTCACAACGTCCCTGATCCTCCCACGACGTAGAGTGAAAACTATTAGAAATACCTTGGCCTAGATACTACTCAAATGGGGGAAATAAGTCAAATAAACGCTCAGGAAATGGGCATTTTCTGGCTGCCGATCATTATAAAGCTGTTGCAAAACCGACATCTCAACACCCTCCGACTACTTCTGCGGGTAATTTATGTCAAGACTAAGTCTTGACATATTTACTCACAGCATCGGCCTAAAGTCAGCTAAGAAGCATTGTAGACGCCGTCAAACCCAGCGAATAGCGAGTGCAGTCTCCTGCAAAGACCCATTTCCCTCGCCAGGAAAGGATTAGGATTCGGCATGGGTGGGATTTTTGAACATCGCCCCCCCCCACGTTTTTTCAGGGTGACTCCTTCCATCCCATAATGTCAAGACTAAGTCTTGACATATTTCCTTCTGGTATCGGCTTGGTATGTCTACAAAAAATGCTATTAATATGTATCTTTTTAAAGACATTACCGCGACTCCCAAATCAGAAATCAGCGACATCGGACTAGTTGGTGGGCGTTCACCTGAATTGAGCCATCCATTCACTAGGAATGCTCGGATTTTTATGCCACAGAAAATAGCACTTGTGCGTGTATAACCCTGTGGATTCTTGTGTATTTCCTGTGGACAAACATTCCCATTTTGGGTATTTCTACTCATATTTCGCACCAAAAATCAATCATGTGCGCCAGTCTACTCTATATATACACCTGTCTGACATTTTCAGATTTTGAAAAAGAAAAAACCGATCATGGGATCGGTAGCAAGTGCTGATATCTGAAGCGTTCTTCCATCAAGTTGGCCTTTGCGCGCTGCTCTTCTCTGTCTCCAAAGTGTCTGGAGTGGAATATTCTGTCCTGACACAAAAGCGGGTCTATGAAGATGACCACTCGGGCAAATGCCCAATCGTCAAATGTCTTCAGTCTCGGATACTCAAGACGCAGACGATCAGCATAGGAATCGTAGACCTCAGCATCCTCAGCGAGAATAGCCCAACAGACATCAAGAAAGAGCGCTCCATCTGAGTCCAAGCTTGCATCCACCTGATGGTGTGCAGTAAGTCGAATTAAGCGCGCAACTTCTTTGACGAATTTTTTGTCCCCAATCTCAAGCACTTGCTCTGCATCAAACAACCAGTACTTTGCGCTTTTTTCCTCATTGCCCTGAAAGGCAGTTGTGTCACAGACAGCGTCTTGATAAATAATTGCCATTACCAGTGCGTCGAGATTGTTTGCACTCTCGGAATGCGGAGAGAGTTGCTCAAGGCAGTGCAATACGCGCGACAGCGTACGGTAGTGACGATGCGGCTCAGCGTAACGGAGTGCAAGTCTTGCAAAGCAATCTCGCGCAGGCTTTTGTCGTATCTTGAGTCGATGCATCGTGTCACAGTACATTGCACAGACTCTTGGCATTTCCTTATTTCGCTCAAGTCTTTTTGCGTCCATTTTGCTCCCAACGAACAGTCTCTACTTAGAATCTCATAGCTAAAGAAATTGGCAACTCTTATATACACAAGACAACACACCACGCCTTTGCCAAGACGCGGTGTGTTGTTTACTCGATATTATCTTTCAATCTCTCTGCACTCTGGCGCAATGTGTGCTACAGGCATTACTTCACGCGGGAGAACGATTGGCAATCGCTCTTGTAGAGACTAGTTCCCATGACCGAGTTCTATAGAATTTTACTCCGAGGTTCTTTTCAATATCGACTTTCCTTTCTTCACTGTAGATGAAGATTGGATTGGCGTTACTGATGAGAAAGATATGCGCGCAACTATTTCAATATAACCTTTTGGATTGTATTAATTGAATTACGCGCCGGAGCATAGTGCGGGACCCATTGGGATGGATTTTCTCACACTACGTTCTACTTGCTTTGACCCTCGCCAAACACCCAGTACGCAGTGCACAAAATCCTCTCTATATTATAGGTCAGATTGCCCAGTCACAGAAAAAAGTTATCCACTTTTTATCTTTACCACAAAAGCCTGTCGTGGCACGGCTACAGATATGCCGATTTAGAGTACGGGCGCGCACCTGATTCCTAATTCCCGTAGAAGTTTTATCAACAGCTGCGTACATCTCGACAATTTTGACGACTAAAATCTGCTACAATAGAGACAGTTTACGATTAATAAATAACAATACGAACATGGGAAAGGGAGATCATTCGCAACAAAAGAATAAAAAGAAACCAAAAAAGGTAGTCCCCAAGTAATCGACCGTCTTGTTCGAGTGTTAATTCATAATAAAAAAATATGGGACGCGGTGATAACAAAATAAAAAAAGAAGCAAAGAAACCAAAGAAGGTTACAAAAAAATAAAACTTCACAGCATTTCTCGGTGTTGAAAAAATTCCACCCGGTCACTCAATGTGACCGGGTGGAATTTTATAGCATGAGTGAACGCCTTATGTAAGTGCGTCTATTCCTGGAAGTGTTTCGTTCGCAAGATACTCGAGCATGGCCCCTCCTCCGGTCGATACAAATGAGAAGTGCTCAAGAGTTCCCATTTCTGAAATGAGTGCAACCGTGTCACCTCCACCAATGACCGATGTGGCACGACTGCCCGAAATAAGCCCGAGCAATTCCTGCGTACCCTGAGTAAACCCTTCCTCATAAAAGCCAAGTGGGCCATTCCAGATAATCAGTTTTGCTGCGCCAACGATAGCCTGTAGTTTTCTAATTGTTTCAGTACCAATATCAACGATCATGTCACCTCCACCCACCTCACTCGCGGCACAGACAGTGGAGCCAGATTCATTCTTTACCACCACGTCATCAGGTAATATAAGGCGACTATTCTGTAGCACTTCATCGAGCCCGTCGAGTACCGTCGCATCGTATACCGATTTGCCAATCTCAAAACCTTTTGCCTTTAGCAAATTATTTGCGGTTGTTCCCCCGACAAAAACATGGTCTGCGGTCTTGAGAAATTTTTTGAGAAGTGGCATTTTTGTGGAAATCTTTGCTCCACCGAGTACAAAAAGAAACGGGTGTTCAGGAGAAAAAGCGAGTGAAAGTCTGGCGACCTCTGCCTCCATTTGTAGTCCAGCAAAGTGTGGCAAAAGTGACGGAACCCCCGAAATGGAAGCATGCGCACGATGAGACACCGCAAAGGCGTCGTTGACGTAAATATCACCCAGTCGTGCAAGTTGCCTGGCAAAATCAGGATCATTCGCCTCTTCACCTTTATTGTGCCTCACATTTTCAAGCAAAAGGACATCGCCATCCTCCATAGCGCGAGACAACCGCTCATTCTGGGGATTATCGAGTTGCTCCAAGAAAGTAACCGGAAAAAGTCTGCTCAGATACTCCGCCACAGGCCGGAGTGTGTCCTGCTTTTCACCCTTTCCGATATGACTCACAATAACGATTCGCGCACCAGCTTCGCGAAGAAATTTAATCGTGGGAAGTGACTTGGTAATGCGGTAGGTGTCACGAATCTCGCCAGACGCGAGTGGCACATTTAAATCGAGTCGAAGAATAACCCTAGTTCCTCTTAGGTTTTCTTGCTTAGTAATTAGCGGTAATGTGTGCATGAATACGGAAATTAGTGAATCTTGTTTGCTATCTGTGCAATGGCAACAATTTTTTTATGATCGAGTGAGGCTCGACCCAGCAGAAATCCATCGGCTCCACCTTCAGTTAAAAATCCCAGTGCATTCTGGTCGTCAGCCGAGCCACCGTACAATATGGGTATGGTAAATGCAGCCTTCTTGCCAAAATACTCAGCAAGATATCGTCGAATCAAAATGCTCATTTCACGATTGTCGGCCGGTGTTGCCGCACGCTTTGCCTTTACGCCGATTGCCCAGATAGGTTCATAAGCTACGATAAGTTTTTTTACCTCTGACTTTGGAAACCCTGAAAGTGACTTGCGAAGTTGCTCACTCACTTCACCAAAGTGCGACCCATGCTGGTCTCTCTCATGTTCGCCAATACACAAAATAACAGTGAGTTTATTGCGAATCGCGCCGATAACTTTTTCAGCAATTATTTTGTCTGTTTCCCCAAGTGCGCGACGCTCCGAATGACCCAGAATGACATAACGTGCACCAAGTGCCACGAGTGCCTTTGGTGATGTTTCTCCGGTATATGCCCCCTCATCATCCTTAAAGCAGTTTTGTGCACCAATTCCAATTTTCGCCTTTTGCTTCCACTCGATAAGCATGGATATATAAATGGGGGGCGGGCAAATGATTATTTTTGCACGACTCAATCCCATAGTGCCCTTTTTGATGCCCGCAAATAATTCCTTCGCTACCTTGGGCGACGACGGGAACATCTTCCAATTTCCAATGATGAGTTTCATGCTACGATTATAGCATCGACTTCCTCGTCATGAAATGTGAGCAAAAACCACAAGGAACAATGCTAATATTCGTTCCAGCGGTTCACTCTCCATGTGCCGGTTCCACCGGACGATGCCGGCGCAAATGAAACATTGGCAACCAGTGGGTCGTAATGAATCTGCGCATTGTTGGTGAGGTCAATTTTATAGGCAATTATGGCCGTTATTATTGCATTATTGCTGATGTCGACCTGCGAATCAGTTGCATAAAAGAGTGCACCACCGACGTTGTTTGAGAGGCTGATTGCGCTATTTAACCCCGCGCAAACTCCCGTAGAGCCGGGGCCAACACACCCCTTTATTGTTGAGAGCAACATTAAAAAGCTGCCGGCTGTTCCTGATCCGTAAATATTAGAATTATTTGATACGTTAATGGTGGAAGATGCCATTACGATGCAGCTACTCGGGCCGTAACCGGCAGCACAACGAATGGTGCGGCCGTTACTCGAGGTGATGCTGCCAGTCACAAAGAGCGTTCCGGTGACCGTTACATCTCCATCGATAACAAAATTTCCATTGATTCTTCTGGGGCCGATTGAGAGTGGAAAAGTATTACAAGCAGCATTTCCAGCGGTTCCACAATTTCCATTAATGACTCCGCCAGATTCTGCGTCGGCCTGCCACTGCGCTATTGTGGTGCTGGAGAGGGGGAGGGGTATCTGTGGTGGGGTTGGCGAAGGGGTGTACGACACGCCGCCAACCGAGGTACCTGAAATAGTAGAGAAATATGCGTCTCCAGTTATGTCTGAGTTTTTAATGGTATTGGCCTTCGCCAATCCCAATACATCAACATTGTCAATTTCGCTGATTCCACTTCCGAGAGATACATTAAACCCAAAGTCTCCCGTAAGTCCTGCCCAGGCCGCACCACTATTCCATACTTGTCTATATTGTGATGACCCGCCAGTATAGGTGTCGGTGCTCCCCCGATACCACGACCAGTACCGAGCAGCCTGCGTCGAGTCAAGCACGATCCAATACGTAGTAAACGGGTCAAGCATCGGCGGACTGGCAAAAATAAAGTCAACCCAGCCATAACTCGTGGAGACAAGCGCGGAATTGAGCGCCACCGAAGCAAGCACCGTTGTCCCCGGTGAGCCAGCAACATCATTCACAATGCGAATATTTGCCGAACCAGCAGCAGGGGCGGGGTTGGTCCGTTTGATATACAGCGAAACTTTGTAGAGACTCAAGCTCGTCGTCGTTGTGCTGATGACAAAGCTCTGCGCAAAGTCTATGTATGGATTGGTCCTCCCCACCTCAGTATCGGTAACAAACGAACTCGAGCTTGCCGTCTCATCAAACGCAATGCTTGATGCAGAGACTGCGTTGCCGGTAACCACCACATTGGGATTTCCTGTAATATTTCCATTTGAATAAATATCGCCCCTGTTGGTCGGGTAATTAAGTCCCGTAATGCGCGTATTGTTGCTCATCGTGATTCCACCCGCACCAACCTGCGCTCCGTAAAAAAACCCGAGATTTGTGGTGTTCTTGCTCGTGCTCATATACAGTCGGCGAATTTGACTGTCATTTGCATTTCCTGTTGCCCAAATCGTTTTTTCTGTCGCCGACACATCAGTCACCGAAATAGTCGATGTTGCCTTATTAAGCCCGATGACCACTGATGCTGGTACATTTCTTGCATTGAGTGTGCGGTAAAAGACATCTTCGATTCCCGCCTCCGCAGCAACATAAGCAAATTTTGAAGCTGCAAGCGTACGGTAAGTGCGCAGTTCTGAAATCGCGCCAATAGTGGCAGAATGCACAATTGCGAGAGAAACAGAAATAAAGAAGAAAATAACAACGAGCAGTGCGGCGCCACCACTTTTCGGCACCCGCCGGATATCAAAAAAATGTTTTTTTGTGTTCATAAACTTAATATGAGCCGCGCAAGATTACCGTATTATAAAATTCATGGGTGGCGGTTACTGCGCCTCGCGATGCGGTGATGTGCAGCTCGATCTTTATGCCCTCGGTGTTGCCGGTGTTTATGCGCCGATACAACACACCGCTGATCGATGTTTGGGACGACAGTAGCGAGCCCTTGTCTCCGGCAACAAGCCCCGCCTCAGTGGCTGCTTCCCTCAAGTGAATTGCATTCCCCACTCTAATATATTGAACAACCATGGGTGTGCCGGATGCACTCACCGTAGTAAGTGTGAGCGTCCCCGGATCGGTGTCAAACACACTACTCACTTTGATTTCAGTAGCGCCTTTTATGTCACGAGTTATGCGTTCCATTATTTTTACCGAGGAGTCATTGATATCGCGGGAAATACGGAGATTAGTAAACGCTCTCACTGTTTGATATAACGCCTCGAGCGTAAGGAGAGACATCAGCGAAAAGAGCGAGACGTAGAGCACCACCTCAATTAAGGAAAATCCTCGGCGATGATGTAGTTTCATGGGCTTCATGCTAGTTGTTGAAAATGTTTGAAATATATGTCTCCACAGAACTCGTACTGGTGACCGTGCTGCTCCTGAGTGGCCACACGACAGTCACCACAACCTTTTTTGTCCCAGTATCAAGCACGTCAGGTGCACCGACGGAAGCAGGTACTATGTTGTCAGTTCCAACATTGCGATACACCGCCGCAAGTATAAAATAGCGTGTGAATAAATTTTCAACCAATTGTGGGGTTGTTGTTACATCCCACTCCCTATTTATGCTATCCCACGTGAAATAATATTTCGTACCATTCGTAAGTGTCGCAATGTTTGCTCCCCATCCTTTGTCGCGAAGTAGCTTTACAGCCTCAACGCCTTCCTCGAGTAGAAAGCCCGACTGAATGTGCCGCGTTGTCTGCTGACTCACATCGAGCACCTTACGAAAGTAAAGGAAATTTGCTCCAAGGAACATTGTCAGCATCCCCACTCCCACGACAATCTCTACGAGCGTGAAGCCTGTACGATATTTCTCTTTTATTTTTTTTATGATTTTGTTCATAGGCACGGAGCACTTACCAACATCAGTATATCAGAGGGAGACGGCACCTGTCCCATTCACTGTAACGATGATCCTTCGTGTCACATCACTCTTTACCCTAATCTCAAAGGTGCCGAAATTACTCGTACCACCACTGAGTCTCTCAAAAACGACATCAACCCTGCCGAGGCCTGGATTCAGGCTAATACTGCCAATCTCGATAGCTGTATTTAGTTCATACGCACTATTTGTTGTGGCACTGCTGTCATAGGTGGTACCGACAAAATACACTATTTTGTCAGCCTCCAGATGTACTCCATATTGTGAGTCGTGCAATGAAGAAATGGTGTCTATTTGCGCACGAGAAAATGCCGCAAAAACTTCCTCTACTGCTGCATCAAGCGTTTTCTGGGCTCGAAACTGCGAGAGTGGCCCGAGCACGAGTCCCGCCATCATGGTGATGATTGCAATGACCAGCGTAATTTCAATAAGCGTGAATCCTGATCCCCTGCCCTTTTTCTTAAAAAAAATCATTGAGTATATTAAAACTTAAATACCTGTCATGAGCGTATACATTGGCGTAATCATTCCTATTGCAAAAATTCCCACAAAAATAGCGATAACAACCATCAGTAGTGGCTCGATAAGTTTGGACATATTTTCGGTGGCCTGATCAACTTCATCCTCATAAAATAATGCGATTTTCAAAAGCATTCCAGAGAGCTGTCCAGTTTCTTCTCCTACTTCCATCATATCGCCCATCATAATGGGATATATCTCCGGATGGTCAATAAAGACCCGAGAAAGAGGGACTCCCTTCTGTACATTTTCCTTAGCCGTATCAAGTGTCTCCTTGTAAAATCCATTTCCGACAACATCACGAGTGATATCCAGCACATGTACAATGTCTACGCCAGCTGAAATAAGCGAGGAGAGTGTGCGCGTCACAAGTGCAGTGTTATATTCTCTAATTAGTCTTCCGAAAACAGGGGCCCGCACCGAGGCCCAGTCGATTGAGCGACTTCCAAATGGTGTCCCCTGATACCACCAAAAGGCACCTCCCGCCATTGCGACATACGCGAGAGTGAGAAGAATTTCATTTTGAAGATAATCACTAATACCTACGATAATTTTCGTAAGTAGAGGAAGTTCCATTCCCACTTCCTTGAATGAAGCGGAAAGTCCAGGTACAACATAAATCATCATCAACACTCCAACAGCCAACATAACCGTAAGGACAACTGCGGGATAAATCATGGCACCCTTTACTTTCTTTTTGAGGACATATGTTTTTTCCATCTGACCTCCAACGGTATTGAGGGCGTCAACAAGACCGCCTGATTCCTCACCTGCACGCACCATCGAAATAAACACCTGAGGAAACACGTCGTCATACTTTGCGAGTGCATCCGAAAGTGACATTCCTTTATTAATATCTTCTATGATAGTACCGAGCACCTCTCTAAATTTTGCATTTTGTGTCTGCTTGAGAAAAATTTGCAGTGCGCGCGAGAGCGGAAGTCCTGCCTGAACCATCGTTGCAAGATTGCGCGCAAAAAGTATTTTTTCCCGCAAATCGATGCGCGCCAGAAACGCATTTATTTTGTCCACATTCCACTTGCTCGTGGACTTCTCAACGGCAGTGAGCAACAGCTTTCCCTCTCCTTTCAAATTGCGCGCCAGCTCAAACTTGTCTGCTGCTTCTGCAACACCCTCCATTTCATTGCCGTTCGCAATTAATTGTACCTTGTATGTATACTGTGGCATAGCTTTATCTATTATAGAGTAAAACCAGAAAGCTGGGTATAGAGTGCGTGCGTCATCCTAACTAAAATAGCGCCCTCCGATTGAGGACATGACTGAGGCATCAAAGCTAGATAACTCAATGAATGCCTGTATACTGGCCTGATGGATGAATATTTAGACCTTGTTGATGTGAATGACACTGTTATTGGACAAAAATTACGCTCTGAAGTCTATGCAGAGGGTCTTTCGAATTTTCGTGTAATCAATGCATTTATAAAAAACTCAGAGGGAAAGCTCTGGATTCCCAAACGTGGGCCGCGCAAGCGCATCTATCCAAACGCACTCGACATGTCGGTCGGTGGACACGTGGAGAGTGGTGAGGATTATGATTTTTCATTTGCTCGCGAAACAGCTGAGGAATTAAATATCGATACGACGAAAGTGCCTTGGAAATTCTTGGGCAAATGCACGCCGCACGAGCACGGTGTTTCTGCATTTATGCATGTCTATGAAATTAGCTCCGATGATGCACCCGATTATAATCCCGATGACTTTACGGAGTCCAACTGGCTCTCCCCAAAAGAACTGCGTGCAGAACTCGAGTCCGGCGTTCCCGCCAAGAGCGACCTCGTTACACTACTCAACATCTTCTACCCAAAATAAGCTTGGTGGACTGACTAAATATGCATAACTCCAATACCACACACATGGGTTGCTTTTTTCTTTAAAAATTGTATGGTTTAACCAGAGAGTTTGTAATATTGAAATTTAACTAAAGGACGAGCACATGATTGATCGTGTACGATTTTGGAAAACACTGGCAATGAGCTGGATGTTTACGCTTATGAGCCTCTTCTGCCTCGCGGGGGTCACGCTCATAATTGGATTTATCGCCATACGATTTTTGGGCTCAGCGGCCGTCATTGCCATCTTCATGCCATCCCTCGCGTTTATGATCTTTGTCTTTTTGATAAGCGAGGTAATTGTTAATCGAGTGTTTGACGCTGAAGCACCAGACTCCATTCGCGACCAGGTTTTCATTGAAGCACACGATAGAATCACAAAAAAAACACGCATGTGGATCAAGCCACGAGCACGCATTCTCAAGGTCGGCTCGCCCAACGCAATGGCGTATGGCATGGGCTTTCCTGGGCTTTGCTCCGTAGGCATTAGTCGCGAATTACTCAACCTCCTCACACCCGAAGAGGTCGAGGCGGTGCTTGGACATGAATTCGCACATATCCGCTGCCGAGATGTAGGGCTTATGACTATCATAGGCCTGCTGCACACATTCACTGAGAAGTTCTCCCGCGCGCTACTAAAAGGCAGGTCCGCAGTGATGGGCTCCGTGTTTGTTTTCGCAATAGTCTGGGTAATCGCTCAGATCGCGAAAGGAATTTTCTCGCTTGCAAAGTTTGCCATCTCTCAAGAAAGAGAACTTGCGGCTGATGCGCTTGGGGCATGTTACATAGGCACACCCGCACCACTAATTAGTGCACTCAGAAAACTTCATGCATCACGACCCACTGTCGGCACGCGTGACATGTTCGATGAAACTGACGCACGTACCGGCAATCCATTTGCCGACATAATGATTTCTCACCCAGGACTCTCTGAACGCATTGCTTCTCTTGAGTCTATCCTTACATCCGCCGCAAAATCACCACAAGGAGCACACTAAAATGAGAAACTTCGGAAATACGACAAGGAATATTCACGTGCACGGCGACAGCGTAAATAAGCGCTCAGGTAAATCCCGTGCTTATACCATTGACGCTGTACTCGGCGCACTTGCGCTGATTCTTATCTACTGGATTTTTCCGGACTTCGTGCAAAACATCGTGTTTGATCTCGGTATCCGGAAGATGGCACTCTTCCTGCCGGTCATTCCGCTTGGCTATCTCGCGTGGCGCTATGCTCACAACGAGTATAAAAGCCACCGAAGAATGGTGACGGGAATAGTCATGCTTGGCGTTTTCTCGGTTGTTTGGTATCTAGGAGTCGGGTTCACGAGAGATTATTTCGTCTACCTCGCTTACGGTGAGTATCAGCAACGGGACGGTCTCGTGCAAGTCGAACGCAATGCGGTGCGCTTTACGCCACTGCAAAACGCATGCGTAGATCTCGCTAACGCAATCAACATTTCAAGCGAACATGTTGAGTGTGCCAACGTTCGTCCAATTCTCAGTATGGGAAATCGCTTCGGATACGTTGCACCAATTACCCCCTCAGGTTTCTTGCAGACCTTTGCGATGAACAATCCCGGATTCCAGATTCTAGACGACTCAGTGGGACCAAAGCAAAGGATTCGTCGCATCGATGATCCGCAAGCAATCGGGGTGGGCATGGAGTGGTTCGATAACCTACAGCGCAAGCTTGTGCTTTCGGACTTCTTTGCGAATTACGAGAAGCCACACTACCTTGCGCTCGACTTGAAAAATCCCGACAAGCTAACCGCGGTCGTCTCAAAAATTAAATACTCGCATTTTTTCCAGCTTCCATACTGGGCGGGCGTAGTCCTGGTTCACTCTGATGGTAAGATTGAGGATTTAACCAAAGAGGCCGTTCTCAAGGATCCGAGACTGAAAAATCAATGGGTTTATCCAATGGAACTCGACCAAAGGTATGTGAACGCTCAGGACTACAAAGTTGGGTGGGGGCCACTAAGCCCACTGGTTCGCGTTCCAGGCAAGTTGGAGATTGAGAAACTACCAGGAAATAACCAATTCCCATTCCTAACGCAAGGAGCTGATGGCCAACCGTATCTGGTCACAGCCACTAAGGGCGAGGGTTCCGCCCGTGGTCTATTCCGGATGTACTACCGAAACGCCTATACCGGTGAGGGTACGTACCATGAGTTCAAGCCGGATGAAATTATTTATGGGGCGGGGGCCGCACTTGGTCGTGCAACAAATATTCAGGGCTACACATGGAAACAAGGCTCCAGTGACTCATCGTCAGGAACCACAATTGCTGTGGAGCCGGTGTATCTCACGCGACGAGGCGAAGCATCGCCCTACTGGAAATTCACGGTGACCAACCACAAGAACGAGGGTATATCGGCAACCGTTGTTTCGCCAGGCTCACGCCCAGATGAGATGAAGGTGTTCCGCACTCGAGACGAATTCGAAGCCTGGTTAAATAGTGGAACACATACCCCAAGCTCAGTGGTTGCATCAAAGGACAGGGAGGCAACCATCAAGGAATTCCTTGATCAGATTGATTCCGGTGTCGCCGCCTTGCGCAAACTCCTAAGTGAAAAAAAATAAGAAACAAACAGTGCTTGTAGCAAGCCGGAATTATTCCGGCTTTTTTCTTACAACAACACATACAACACTGCAAATTAGGTACCTACTTTATAACATCTTCTACCCCAAATAAAAAACAGGGCGAATTTGTGAGCGAGTAGTTTTTTATACATCGCGAGGCGCCAAAGAAAAATATTCGTAAGGCGTACGCTTCGTACGGTGTCGAATTTTTTCTGAAGGCAACAATGCGAGGTGAAAAAACTACTCGCTCACGACGCGATAGACTTCTTCGAGTGTAGTAAGTCCCTGAACCGCCTTGAATATTCCATCCTCAAGCATCGTAAGCATCCCCTCTTTGCGCGCCTGAATCTCTATTTTCTCTGCGGATGAATTGGCAATAACAAGTTCACGGATAGCAGGTGACATTTGCAATACTTCATGAATACTAATACGTCCCTTGTACCCCTCCTCACACTCAGGTGAAGGTTTTGCTTTATAAAATGGGATGTCCTCCCATGTCGCACTCTTTCCAACAATACTCTCTGATTTTAGTGACTCGAGTATGCGGCCTAGGTCCGCCTTCTTTCCCAGCGCCTCAATCTCTACTTTTGTGAGTGTATATTTATCTTTCGCAGCGCAAAGCTTTCGGACAAGTCGCTGTCCTATCACAACATTTACGGTCGAAATGACGAGAAATGGCTCAGCGCCCATGTCTGTAAAGCGCGGAATGGTTCCCGCTGCTGAATTTGTGTGAAGAGTCGAAAGTACCAAGTGTCCCGTGAGCGCAGCATTGATTCCAAGTGACGCAGTTTCACCGTCGCGAATTTCTCCCACCATGATAATGTCGGGGTCTTGTCGGAGCAATGCGCGCAGTCCCATCGCGAATGTAAGTCCGATTTCAGGTTTTACCTGCGTTTGATTTATTCGTGGCATTTGGTACTCGACTGGGTCCTCAATGGTCGAGATATTAACGTCGGGGGTATTTAAAATATCAAGTAGCGTATAAAGCGTCGTCGTCTTTCCAGAACCCGTTGGCCCCGTCACAAGAAGCATGCCGACGTGCTGGCCCATTGCCTGATGTAGTGCTTCAAGTCCCTGACCATGGAAACCAAGTGCCTCGAGAGAAAATCCACCGGACGACGCCTCACGGAGTAGGCGCATAACAGTTTTTTCACCGTGGTGCGTGGGGAGCGTGGAAACACGGAAAGAAACCTTCTCTGCATTGAGTTGAATCTTGAATCGTCCATCCTGTGGTAGGCGTTTTTCATCAAGCTTTAAATTTGAGAGCACCTTAATACGTGCGGTAATACCCGGAGCAGAGTCGCGCGGTAGTACCATCGCGTCGTGGAGAATGCCATCGATGCGGTAACGCACGAGCAATTGGTTTTCCATCGGCTCGATGTGAATGTCCGAAGCATTCTGAATGATGGCGTGGTTAAGCAATGTGTCGACAATACGCACAACGGGCAAATCCTCTGCCAGTTTCTTTAGATCTTTCTCCGTTGCAGGATTATCATCATCCTCCGCAAGCATTTTAATCGTCTGTGCCTCCTGTTGAATGATGTCACCGAACTCTGCCTTCAATGACTTCTGATACTGAAGAAGTACGCTTTTGATTGACTCTGCATCGGTAAGTCTCGTGAGGATGCGTGTGCCCACTTTTTTACGTACAAAGTCGATTGCCTCAAGGTCGTCGACATCAAGCATGGCGACCTCGAGCCCAGAATCGGTTTTGCGAAATGCGACCACATTATGTTTTCGCGCAATTGGTTCCGGCACCAAAGAGAGAATCGAGAAATCAATTTTTTGACCGCGGAGATCAACAAAGGGAATTCCCAAAATATATGCCTGGACGCGTCGCAAGTCATCGGTTGAAATTTTCCCCTGCTTCACAAGCACGTCACCCACGCTACCACCATCCTTGTCCGCATCTTTTTCTGCGGCAAGTACCTCGGAGCGCGAAGCGAGTCCCGAGTCAAGAATAAATTTCTTTAATTTGCCTTCCTGTACGAGCATATATTTACTCTTTCTATTATATCAACAAATGCTTGCAATGCTATTTCAAATGTGTAAAATTCGTCAAGTTGTTCACTTATCGGAGTTAACTGATGAAAGTCCGCACAAAGGTCGTGAAGACCTATCATTGCGATATTTGCACCACGGGGTATCCCAAGCCACAGGAAGCAAAAAACTGTGAGCAGCACGCCGTCGAGGAACTCGTCGCAAAAATCGGTGACAATGTTCGCCTCAAGGGAAAGCGCGAATGTCTCGTGTCCGGGCCAAGAAAAAATCCTCATTATGTTGCCAGTGGAGTAATCACCGAGATTTCCCAGCCGCTTCCCTATGACATGGAATATGAACTGAAATGGCTCGGTGGAAAAGGCCGAGTACACCGCAGAGGATATCTGGTAAGTTACAAGTGCCCGAAATGCAACGAAAGGCGCTCCCAGCCCGCCTTTGCCCCAGAGTTTGTGATTCTCAAAAAGACAACTCCCAAAAAATGACCGCTATGTACCTAAAAGCCATCCCGCCCTTGCGGGATTTTTCCTTTTTTTTGACAAAATGGAGCGAGGGCGTATACTTTCATTATTAACACAGGGTACTACGGTACGCTGTTTAATTTTTTGAATTCGGAGGAATTCACCCATCGTTATTGATTAATGGTAATTCATACTATATATGTTGGACTTAAAAGTAATGAAATCGGCACTCGAGCAACTTGAGGCAGAAAAAGGCATCTCTAAAGAGAAAATAATTGACGCGATTGAGGCGGCGCTTGCGGCTGCATACAAGAAAGACTACGGAAAGAAGGGCCAGATTGTTCGAGCAAAAATCGACATGGACAGCGGAAAGACTGACTTTGAGCAGGTGAAGATTATCGTTGACGACACAATGGTCAGACAGCCACTTGAAGGAGAGGAGGAGGATGACGACACTCCGGTGCGACCGTTTGTGTCTACCCCTGAACCCGTAGTTGGCGCTGAGGCGGATGGAGACATCGACACGCGCGTCCGCTTTAATCCTGAACATCACATCATGATTGAAGATGCGCGCCTTACCAAAAAAGACTCTGAGCTCGGTGAAGAACTGGTGTTCAACCTTGAGGCAAAGGACGACTATGGTCGCATAGCCGCGCAAACTGCAAAGCAGGTTATCATCCAAAAAATTCGCGAAGCGGAGAAGTCTTCGATGCTCGATGAGTTTGCGCAGAAGGGCGAGGAAATTGTTACGGGAATCGTACAAAGAATTGAGCGTGGAAACATCTTCATTGATCTTGGTCGCGCAACGGGACTACTCGCATACGAGGACCAGATTCCTGGGGAACGCTATCGCACCGGAGAGCGACTTCGTAGCTACTTGTACTCTGTTGAGGACTCCCCTCGTGGTGTAAACCTGAGACTCTCACGTGCGCATCCAAACTTTGTACGTGCACTTTTCACTCTCGAAGCACCTGAAGTTGCAACGAAGATTGTTGAACTAAAAGAAATCGCACGCGAGGCAGGTTCACGAACAAAAATTGCAGTGTACTCAAACGATTCTCACGTTGACCCCGTAGGCTCATGTGTCGGTCAGCGCGGTGTCCGTGTTGCAACAGTAATTTCTGAATTAGCGGGAGAAAAGATTGACGTCATTGAGTGGTCAGCAGACATTGAAAAATTTATCGCAGATGCACTTTCACCAGCAAAAATTCGCAGTGTTGTCGTCAACAAAGAAGAGCGTCGCGCAGACGTCGAAGTGATGGCGGATCAGCTCTCACTTGCAATCGGCCGTGGCGGACAAAATGTTCGTCTCGCCGCAAAGCTTACCGGATTCCGCATCGACATCAAGTCACCTGAAGGTGAGATGCTTGCTGCCTCTCTACCAGTCGTTGAAGCAGCAAAAGTCGAGCTCGGGCAAACACCAGAAGAAGAGGTGGCAGAGTTTATTGCGTCTGATGTGTCGGCGGGCCCTCCTAACACAGAAACGGTAACCGAAGAGGAGGAAATTGCTGAGGACAAGGCAGTTGTTGCGGACAACACGAACGAAGAAAAATCATAATCTTAAAAAATTAAGAGTAGAAATTATTCATTTAACTTACAACATATGAATTTATGGCACGACATCCCTCATGGGGAAGCAAACAAACTAAACGTAATAGTGGAGTGTCCAACGCTCTCTCGCGTGAAGTATGAGCTCGACAAGGACACTGGTCTTATTAAATACGACCGCGTACTCTTTTCGCCAGTCCACTATCCTGCAAACTATGGATATGTACCACAAACACTGTGGGATGATGGCGACCCCCTTGATGTACTCGTTCTCGGGGCTGAGCCACTCTTGCCAGGCTGTCTCGTTGAGGTGCGCCCGATAGGCGTCTTGGACATGCAGGACGGTGGCGAGGGTGACGCAAAGGTACTTGGAGTACCAACAAAGGACCCACGCTGGAAGAACACCCACGATATCAAGGACATTGAGCCACACTTACTTGACGAAATTAAGCACTTCTTCTCAATCTATAAAAATCTTGAGAACAAAAAGGTTGAGGTTGGTGAGTGGAGAGATGCTGCGTCGGCGAAGGCAGACGTAGTAAAGGCTGTCGCACAATACGAAAAAGCGTTTCCAGTAAAAAAATAAGCTCTGGACTACCGAAAAACCCGCAAAGCAATTTGCGGGTTTTTTATACTGTACAACCCTGTTTCGATTCGCCACTGATTTGCTATACTATATTGAGTGCTTGGGGATAGTTGCCAAATGGCGTCCGCGCAATTTGTGTGACAAAACCTACTGTCCCGTTAATTTAAACAGATGGAAAACTTCTGTGACGTGACTTTGTGTGGCATATCATTATTTATTAATTTTTTAAAATGAAATCAACAACGATAATTAGTGCGAGTATTTTAGGAATGTTCATGATGATTCCCTCTCTCGCATTAGCTGAGGAGGTGTCGACGGGAGCGAGTGCGATTACCCCCCCGCCGGCACCACCAGTAACTGTGGACGGATATTCTTTCGGTGAGTCACATCCGCAAACACCGCCGGGAACTGGAATGACGGGAATGGAGGCTCCACCAAAGCCAGTGCTTATTCGCGAAAGCCCAACAAGGCGAACGCAAGAAATGATGATTCGCGAGAGTCCGACAAAACAAAACTCAGGAGCGCTTCGTGATTCAGCATCAGGACAAGCAACAGGAAAGCGCATGATGGCTAGTGGTACTCCAATGAGCGACGAGCGTCGTGAAAAAATGGAGGCACGCAAGGAGGAAATGCGTGAGAAAATGGAAGAGCGCCGTAGTGAAATGCTCGAGCGCATGTCAACTCAAATGATTACAAAGATGAAGGCTGCAGTCGAGCGCTTCACAAAACTTGGTGACCGCGTAGACTCACGTATTGCGAAAATGAAAGAGAAAGGAATCGACACCACAACTGCTGTGGCCAACATGGTTGTTGCCCGCGCAAAAATTGCAGCAGCAAGCACCGCCATCGCCTCCGCCGAAAGTAGCATCGCAGCAGCAGTCGCTGCAATTGAAGAAACACCAACAGGTGACGGGATAAAAAATGTTCGTTCTTCACTTCAGGTAGCGCGCACAGCAATTGGAGAAGCCCACAAAGCACTCGTTGCGTCCATTTCGAGCCTTCGCGCAAATGTGAAGTCTGAAGCTGGATCACCAACAACAACAGTTGCTCAGTAATCATATAATTAATACAAAGATATGGAACAAGACAACATTAAGTCAGCTAGTGGGAACCTCGATAGTGGTTTCTCGAGAACCTCATACATTATCGGTGGAATAATTATTCTCATTATTAGTTTCGTCGGAATGAAATTTCTCTCTGTGAGCGAGATGCCGCTCGAAGGTACCATGATGGCCGAAACCGTTGCCCTGACACCAGGAACACCTGAAGAGGTTGCAGCTTCGGAGAGAGCAACTGCTGATGCAACCACAGCACTCATGACACAGGGCACTTCTGATGAATTGGTCTCTATTGATGCGGACCTCAAGGCAACTGACCTCGACTCACTCGGAGACCCGAGCCAGCTCTAATTCCTTGTCTTAAGGAGCACGCACCCGACCACGCGTCGGGTGTTTTGCTTATCCCCGCGACTTGCGAAAATAAGACAAAAGCGATACTATCTGCGCACTTATGAATCAACAAACACAAACGGCTCACGAAGTAAAAATTAAAAAATTACCAGGATCACGCGTTGAAATCAAGGCTATTGTTTCTGCTGCAGATTTTGACAAGACGCGCAGTGAAGCAGTGAAGCACATAGGGCGTGAGGCGGAGCTTCCCGGCTTTCGAAAGGGTCATGTTCCCGAGAAAGTACTACTTTCTAAAATAGGAGAAGGGGCGCTCCTTGAGGAGATGGCAGAAATTGCCATAAGCCATGCATACCCGGAAATTATCGTCGCAGAAAAAATTGACGCACTCGGTAAACCCGAAGTGCAGATTACGAAAATTGCACAGGGCAACCCACTCGAATTTACCATCACCACTGCAGTCTTTCCTGAAATATCACTGCCAGATTATAGGTCGCTCGCAAAGAAGTCTGGGAAAAAACAAGAACCAGTAAAAGTGACTGACGAAGACGTTGAAAAAACGCTCGAGCAAATCAAAAGAATGCGCGCACAGCAAGCCGCAACACAGGCAGGAGAAAAACTGGATGAAACACTGCCACTTCCCGAAATTGATGATGCGTTTGCTCAGTCGCTTGGTGGCTTTGCAACTGTCGAGGAGCTGAAGGCTAAACTGCGCGAAAATATTCTGCTCGAAAAGGAGCGTGAGTCTGAGGACAAGCGCAGAATCGCCGTCATGGATGCCATCGCAAATGCAACAAAAGTGGAGTTACCCGACGTCATCATCGACCAGGAAACAAGGCGGATGGAGGACGAGCTCGGACAAGACATCGCGCGGATGGGCCTCGACATGGATGGCTACCTCAAGGCAACAAAAAAAACCAGAGAGGAGTTACATATAACTTGGCGCCCGGACGCAGAAAAAAGAGCAAAAGTACAAATGCTTATTGGTAAAATTGCCGATGTAGAGAAGCTTGAGCCAGACACAGAAACTCTCGCACGAGACGCCAAGGCCCTCGAGGAACGCTACCCCGAAGCACCGAAGGATCGTGTGCATCAATATGCACACATGCTTCTCACTAACGAAAAAGTTTTCCAACTTCTACTTGCCGAGACAAATTAGCACTACTGCGCATGCGCGGGCAAGGGTGTGTTTATCATAATTATTAGTTTTACGCAGTTCAGTGTATTTACTTTGCGATTTAGTTTTTTTATAATCGATAGGTGAAGCGACCAATTATTCTTATCCCGATCTCCGCACCCAACAACCTTTCACCCCAAAAGTATGGTTTGAATCAACACTATGTCGACCGCATCACGGAAGCTGGTGGTATACCCATCATGCTCGCGCGCCCAACCGATGAGGACATCGAAGGACTTATTGCCACCGCTGGTGGTGTTTTTATTACCGGTGGACACGATATCCACCCAACTGAATATGGCGAGGAGCCAACAGAGCTCACCTGCAATGTAGACCAAGACCGCGATCGCGTCGAACTCCTGCTTCTCCGACTGGCATTTGAACGGCGTATTCCCATTTTGGGTATCTGCAGAGGAATGCAGGCAATGAATATTGCGCGCGGTGGGTTACTCTATCAAGATATAAAAACAGAAATGCAGGGAGCAATTGAGCATCAGCTTGAGTACCACCCCGATGGGACACTTCGTGCGCGTGATTTTCTCGCCCATACCGTCTCGATAGAGGTCCCATCAAAACTTTTTACATTTACTGAAAACACAGAACTCCAAGTAAACAGCCTGCATCATCAGGGAATTAGGAAGCTCGGTGAAGGATTGCGCATCACCGCGAAGACATCCGACAATCTCCCAGAAGCAGTCGAGATGGATGATCATCCGTTTGCTGTCGGCGTGCAGTGGCACCCTGAGGAACTTCGCGACATGGCGACTGAAAAATTATTTTCTGCGTTCATCCTCGCCGCAAAGTCACATGCCGAGCTCGAGACTGAATAAATCCACCCTACATGCAGATATTGTCAATGCGCACTTCATGTGTTACATTAGTTTTGTTATTTAGTTAATCAATAAATTCATGGGCTACCTCATTCCTACTGTTATAGAAAAAACATCGCTCGGTGAGCGCGCTTATGATATTTATTCTCGACTGCTCAAAGAGCGGATTGTGTTTCTCTCGGGTCCTATTGATGACGACTCAGCAAACATCATTATCGCGCAATTACTTTTCCTCGAATCTGAGGATTCCAAAAAAGACATCAAGCTCTATATTCACTCTCCGGGGGGCTCTGTTTCAGCAGGACTAGCGATTTACGACACAATGAACCATATCAAGCCAGATGTATCTACAATCTGCGTCGGCATCGCCGCGTCGATGGCCGCAGTGCTCCTCTCTTCTGGTGCGAAGGGTAAGCGCCTTGCGCTTCCAAATGCGGAGGTGATGATTCACCAAGTTATGGGTGGTGCTGAAGGCCAGGCTTCCGACATTGCAATTTCTGCAAAACACATCCTACGCACAAAAGACAACCTCAACAAAATTCTTGCAAAAAACACAGGAAAGCCTACTGCCCAAGTGGAGAAAGACTCAGACCGCGATAACTACATGACCGCAGAGGAATCCAAAAAATACGGACTCGTCGACGATGTTCTCAAACCAAAATCTGGAGGCAGATAAGACTATTGCAATAAACAATATCCCATGGGAGGATGTCTCAAGATAATCTTGGAGTGCAAATGAGCGCACTGGCTGAATTTCTTTATCACCTCATCACCCTCATCCTCACAGGCTCCAACGAGCGCTACGCAGCACTCCGGATCGTCATTTGGGGATTCTTCACGGGCTACCTGAATAATCTGGCGTTTTCCCTCATCGTGCTCGGGGCGGGTGTCTATTTGTGGGTCTTCTCACTTGTGCACGTGTCCCTGCGTGACATTTCCGGGCGCTATTTTGGTCTTTTAGTGCTTCTCGGTGTCAGCATTGCAGCCACAGTGCTGGCCGTGCGAATGGGCTAAATTTTCCAGAACAACGACACAATAAGTGTCGTTTTTTGCATTTATTTGTCATTTTGCATTTCATCTGCTACATTGGAAATATCAGGAAATATGTAGACGCGGAGTCCTGAGAAACAAAAATATCGTTATTTATCAATGTAACTTGGACCTATCACCTACATTTTTTATATGCACATGAATCTCCGATCGCTCGTATCGCTTCCACACACCACAGTGTAAATCCGAAAACCCGCTCGGCTCTCCTCGCGCATATAAAACCACTTCCCCGTAGGATGGTTTATACAATATATGATGGAATTCACCATGGTCATTGCCATTGGTGCGGGTTCAGGAATATTTGGACTTATCGCAGGATACGTCATTCGCTGGGCGCTCACTATCGGCAAAAAAGGTTCGATCGAGATAGAAGTGAAGCAGTTACTCCTCGAAGCAAAAGAGGAGGCACAGAAAATCGTGCAGGAATCCGAAAAGAAATCGGAAAAGAAGATTGAGGAAATGCGTGCGCAAGAGAAGGAAAAGGAGAAGGAGTGGAGAAAGACAGAAGACCGACTCGTAAAGAAGGAGGAAACGCTTGATAAGCGACAGGAGGATGTCGACAAGGAAATAGAGCACGTCAAAACTAAGGCGGAGGAAATCCGTGGCATAAAAGTTGAAATCGAAGAGCGCAAGCGTGCGGTTGAGTCGGAGCTCGAGAAAGTCGCCGTCTTAAGTGAAGAAGAGGCCAAGCAACAGCTCGTACAAAAAATTGAAGATCGTTTCAATGAAGATTTTCGTGTGCGACTACAAAAACTCGAGCGCGAGGGAATTGAGCGCCTCGATAGACGAGCAAAGGACATACTTTCGACCTCAATTCAGCGCCTCGCAGCATCGACTGCGGGTGACATCATGACGACGTCAGTGAGCATACCCAATGATGAAGTGAAGGGTAAGATTATTGGAAAGGAGGGTCGCAATATTCGCACCTTCGAGCGCGTTGCCGGTGTTGAGCTTATTGTCGACGACACACCGGGAACTATTGTGATTTCCTCTTTTGATCCTGTGCGCAGGCAAATCGCGCGTGTTGCGCTCGAGAACTTGATACTCGATGGCCGCATTCAGCCTTCAAAGATTGAGGAGATAGTCGAAAAGGCAAGTCATGAGATAAATAAAATCATCAAAGAGAAGGGCGAGCAAGCGTGCTACGAGTGTGGAGTGCTCAACATGGACCCAAAACTTGTTTCGATTCTCGGACGACTCTACTTCCGGACGAGTTTTGGACAAAACGTACTTCAACACTCAATCGAAATGGCGCATATCTCCGCCATGCTCGCTGAAGAACTCGGTGCTGATGTCGCAATCGCTCGTGCGGGTGCCCTTTTCCATGATATTGGAAAGGCACTCGACCACGAAGTGCAGGGAACACATGTCGACATTGGCCGGCGCATTCTTGCGAAGTTTGGAGCTGACGAGAGAATCATTAAAGCCATGCAGTCGCACCATGAGGAATATCCATACGAGACAATTGAATCAATCATCGTACAAACTGCGGATGCAATTTCAGGAGGAAGACCTGGGGCACGACGTGAGTCCGTTGAAAATTACATCAAGAAACTTGAGGAGCTTGAGAAGATTGCCACCTCGAAGCCTGGAGTTGAGAAGGCATATGCCCTTCAAGCTGGCCGTGAAGTTCGCGTATTTGTGACTCCAGCTGCCATGGACGACATCGAGGCACATGCGCTCGCTAGAGAAATCGCACTTCAGGTAGAGCAAGACATGAAGTATCCTGGGGAAATTAAGATTACTGTTATTCGCGAGACCCGCTGTATCGAGTTTGCCAGATAATAAGTAATAGTTATGAAAAAACCGCCCAACTGGGCGGTTTTTTTCTAAATGCAATGCTTCACTCATACTACCAATTTGGGGCTAGCGCCCTCAAAATCATTAATACTACTGAAGAGTGGTGACAAGTTATCTAAATATCTGTGATTCACTCTTTCTCCAATTTACTGAGAATCGCACTCGTAAGGAAAGTGTATCACATATCAAATATTCTGTCAATTTTTTGACATATTTCGCGGTGTCTTCCGAAAAAAAATGGCTCTGTTGCGCGAAAAATGACCTACTATATAATATGTATAGAGGCTAAAAACCTCTGCATGCAGAGTTACCTGAGAGCAATCTCAGATAACGCAAATTATTAGCACCTGCTAATCAGAAAAAAGATGAACAAGCAGTCAATCGTTGAGGCAGTCCACGAAAAACTCGGAGGCACGAAAGTCGCCGCTGAGCAGGCTGTTGAGACTATGATCGAGACGATTACCGGAGCCCTCAAGAAGGGTGACGAAGTCTCGGTGGCAGGTCTCGGCATCTGGTCCGTGAAGACTCGTGCTGCACGCACTGCGCGCAATCCACGCACAGGCGAGGCCATTCAGGTCGCAGCAATGCGCGTTCCAAAGTTCCGCCCCGCAAAGGCGCTCAAGGACGCGGTCAAGGAATAATTTCTCCTCTTGGCACACTACTTGGCTTTCCCTCGGCGAATTTGCAAGCAGTATCACTCATACAGCTTCGCAAATACCGCCTTGGTCCAAACCATCGTATTGCATCCAAGAGAAAAAATTATTTGAAAGAGGGTTCATCAAACATACACCAAAATATCCGCTTCGGCGGATTTTTTGGTTTCTGGGGCACTTAATAATTATTACTCGTCGTGACTACCGTCGCGTGCAATGGCTTCTCTTATTTCATCGGATAGTGTCTTGAGTGCATCAATAGAACCGGTTTCATTTACTTCGAGCCTCAAAGCCTCCAGGTGTACTGCAATGCGTTGCCCCACCTCACCCAAATCAGGGAGCGTTATGAGTCTGCCCAGTTTATCTGACATTTTGTCCAAATAATCACGTACCTGCATATCGCCTGCCCGCTTATATCTGCTCAATACTTCCCGCTTCTCCATCAGCTTTCTGTGCGCTGTAGCAGAATCGCAAAACTCATCAGAGCCTAACATGTGGTCGATTTCAGCATCAACTCCAATGGGCTCATTCGACCTTAAGGGTTGCGCGCCCTGTTTAACCTTTGTAGTATCTATGTCCACTATGCGCTAATTATATACTGAAACGCGAGGCACTCCACGCCATTTTCTTGTTATTCCCCAACATAGCAAAGCCCTTCGATTCTCCCACGAAAGTTCCATGGGGCACTTTCTGTCCTCGCACCATGGATAAAGAAAAAACACCTCGAAGGTGCTTTTTCTTTGAATGGTGCGGGGCGGGAGAATCGGTCACGGATAATTTCTTCGTCGGCACTCAGAAATTTCCGCTACCCCGACTCGCGGCCTCGCCTGCTGGCTCAGCGTCCGCTCCGTCTTTCAATTCTCCCGTCCCGTCAGGCGCCAAACAAAACACAAGCTATTCAGCTTGTGTTTTGTACGCCTGTGCGGGACGGGAGAATCGAACTCCCACCAAGAGTTTGGAAAACTCCTATTCTACCATTAAACTAGTCCCGCTTATTACTGCCCACTCTGAGTCATTATTCTGACTACAAGTCTACTGCCTTACTGACGATAGAAGCATCCTAACAGAAAGATGGAAAGTAGACAATCCGTGCCACTTTTATAGTAGAATTGAAGCTATACTTGATGTATGAAAAAATATATATTCTTTGACAACGACAATACACTTACAAGGAGTCGATCCCCCATTACACCAAAAATGGCAAGGCTTTTAATTGCCTTATCAAAGAAATACGAAATCATCGTAGTCTCTGGTGGCTCACACGAGAAGCAAATTGGCCCGCAGCTCGGAAACTCTTTGCGTGGCAAATATTGGAGTATGGGTCAAAATGGAAATCTCTGCATGGATAAGTCGGGACGAGTACTCTGGAAGAATGATTTGAGCTGGATGCAGAAGCTTGAAATTTTTGAGTACGCAAATAAAATTATCAAACAGAAATTCTATCCATACAAAAATCTTGCTGACCTTGTCGAAGATCGCGGCTCGCAAGTCTCACTTTCATTTGTTGGAAATACCGCACCAATCGAGGAGAAAGAAAAATTTGATCCTAACAAAACTATCCGTGCGATGGTATTAAAAAGGTTTCCATTTCGGAGTAAGTCTGTTGAGGTGAAAATCGCAGGGACGACATGTTTTGATTTTTTTATAAAGGGATATCACAAAGGAAAAAACATCGCTGCGCTCTGCAAAGAAATGGGCTGGAAAAAAAGCGAGTGCCTATATGTGGGCGATGCACTATTTAAGAATGGAAACGACGAATCAGTCATCGGAGTAATCCCGACAAAAAAAGTGCGCAACCCAAGTGACACAGAATTCGTGATTGCTGATTTGTTAAAATAGGATTACTGCCTCCTCTTCGTAATTTAGTAAATTGTCTCTGTCCCAACATGAAAGGTAATAACATGTGCTTATAGCTGACTCAGGTGGAACTATTACTTAGTACGCGTTGCGTCCATTCGAAGGGACTTAATACAGAGAGCATGATCGTGCCTTCGCGCCGGACAGTACTTTCTTCCAAATTCAATCATGAGGTATGTGAGACGAAACCATTGTTTTTTGGGAAACAGACTCATAAGGTCTTTCTCAATTTTTTCTGCGCTACTGTGGTTTGACAGTCCAAAACGGTGTGACAAACGTTTGACGTGTGTGTCCACGGCTATTCCTTCCACGACACCATGTGCGTTTCCCAACACCACATTTGCAGTCTTCCTTGCTACACCAGGAATAGTCAACATTTCCTCCATTGTTTTCGGAATCTTGCCGTGAAATACGCGTTTTACCATTTGCGCTGCAGCAAGAATGTTCTTTGTTTTGTTTCTATAGAAACCTGACTGAAAAATCAATTGCTCAAATTCAGTAGGATCAGCAGACAGATAGTCTTCGAGAGTGGGGTACCGAGCAAAAAGAGCAGGAGTAATTTCGTTCACTTTCTTGTCGGTACACTGCGCAGAAAGCTCAACCGCAACAAGTAGCTCCCAGTGGTTACGGTAATTGAGAAACATCCGTGTTTTGGGAAACAATTTTTTCAAGCCAAAAAGTAGACTCCTGGCCTTGGCATGAGGAACGTCATCTGGTTGTGGAACATTGCGTTTCACGGCCTTAATCATTGTACAAATATCTCCTCATTCGCCATGTTCTCATAACTAGAAAGTAGCTCGTTACCCATTGTGGAAGTGAGCGTAGCGACATTTATGTGCATTTCACCAGAAACACCTCCGGAAAACTCTGCGGAAAAACTCAAGGTCTCCCCATCACTCCATCGCAATGTACGCGCAGGATTGAGTACAGAAAAATTACCCGCTATGTGAAAGTACTCGTGAGGGAAAATACTCTCGACGATAAGTGGCTTCGGGCCACCACCAGTGTTATTCCCCACAAATGCGCGAAGAGTTCCACTGCGATTCATCTTCTTTAGACGCGTCGGTGTGTCGGTTGGTCTACCCATTCTCGCTATTACAAAAAGTCCATTACTGTCTATTCCCTCCACAATTGTGTGTGTGATGTTCTGTGAAACTGTTCCACGTGAAACAACGTCCGTCGAAGAAAAATATCCGTGAACATAGAGCATCAAAAGAAAAAAAAGTCCTGAAACAGTCGAGAGTACGAATTGGGGTAACTTCATAAGGAAAGTCTACCACAATTTTTTTTAGCGTCACTACACCTTTGTAATAATCTCCACAATGCCCGTGCCACAATCAAATCGCACATTTCTTCCCGCAGTTCCTCCAACAACCTCTGTCTCGATTACTATGCCGTGAAACTGAAGTCGCTTACGTGCACTCTCCGTATTCTCCCAACCTATACCAAATTTATCTCCTTCGAGTAATGAAAACATGTGTGCTCCACCAACAAGCTTAGCTACGAGATGCTCCTTTGTTCCTCCGGCAATTTCGATTTCCTCAACAAGCATATCAACAGCGGTATTTGCAAACTTCACAAACCGTCTTCCGACTTCATCTTTTCCAAATGCAGGCGCAGGCACTCCTTGTGCATAAGGAAGTATGGCGTGAGCCATCCCCCCAATCCGCTTTAGTCGATCATGAAGCACGATGATGATGCACGAGCCGACACCATTTGTAAGGATTACGTGTGAAGAATCACCAACATACAGCTCTGCGATTTTTATTTCTACGGTAGTGGTCATGGTTGTGTTTGTGCGACCATGCCGTTAGTAATTTCAAGTATCCTTCGTGCCGCAGTCGGGCCAACAAAGAGGAACATTTTTCCAGTTGACGCTGCTCCATTTTCGCACGACACATCATTACCATCCGAATTCACGCAGACAGAAACATCAAGTGAAATAAATTCTTCATGAAGAGCAATCATCGATGCAATAAGTGAATTAAACATTGCCCCGCCCATGTCTACCACTACGTCTGGGACGGAGTGGAGCATTTCAATGTGCAGAAACCGAGAAAGACCCTGAAGCATTCCACCGGTTATCACGTTGCCTAATTCTTGAAAAATCGATCGATCAAATCGGTCGAGCGCGCGAAGATCACCTACGGACTTTCCGGACATGACGCGGAGTAAGTGCACCGCGGCATCGTGTGGAAAAAAAATAAATACATACCCCTCAATAACGCCGGAAAGTCGCAGGAGCATTGCAACAGTAATGTCAGTGGGGTTGTTTATAAATTGCGAGCGAGTCTCTGCGTTGCGAATTGTCACACTCGGCACGGAAACCGTGATGCGTTTTCCAACCATTTCTGAAAGCGTATTACCCGCATGTGACACACCAATGTTTACCAGCTCTCGTAACTGGTCCTCATCACTTTCGCTTAGTTGAAATATATTTGACATAAAAAAACTTAGAGTTTATCTGTATGTTCTAGTATATCGCTTACTGCGTGCGTGAGTAAACCCTGCACATCGATTAAAAGAATTGTTCTTCCGTCAGGTAGTAGCGCTGAACCCGAAAACCCCTTAATGTCTCTAAGGAGTGGTGGCAAGGACTTCACGATAAGCTCGCGCTCCCCTCGACATGAATCAACTCCGATAGCAATGCTCGTAGTCTGTGTATGCACCAAGACCGCAAGCAGCGCTGCGTCACTTGGTGGTGGTATTTTTACTCCCCCATACAATAGACCAAGAACACGCTCGAGGTGGATAAGGGGAAGTAACGCACCGTCGATGAACAATGTTTCCTGATGCGCAATACCAGAAACATCAGACTGTTTGTATTCGTGAGTGCGGACGATACTATCAAAAGGTATGGCAAAAGTGTATCCACTCGCCTCAACAATAAGCACCCGAACGGTTGCTAGCGAAACGGGAAGGTCAAGAATAAACCTTGTTCCACGCCCCAACTCGGGGATTGGTGACATCACTTCGATGCGACCTCCCACGTCACGGGCAAATGCATAAACAGCAGAGACACCCACGCCTCGGCCGGACACGTCTGTCACCACATCAGTTGTTGTCATGTTTGGATGAAATAACAATTCGGCAACCGCTGAATTTTTCATTGCGTCGATATGCTCCTTGGTCTCAACTCCACGCTCCAGTGCAACCTTGCGCACGCGGTCATAATTGATACCTGCGCCATTGTCTTCAACTACGACCTTTGCCCTCCCCTTTTCGCGTAGCGCGTAAAGTGTAATAGTCCCTGTGTCGACAATTCCATGGTCAACAGCATTACGCAATAAGTGTGAAAGTGCTCCGCCCAGTCCGTCAATTACCGTACGGTCAAGCGCGACGCCTCCTCCTTGAATAATAAATTCAATTTTTTTTCCTTGTCTTGTTGCGAGGTCGCGAACCATGCGTGGGTACTGACCAAATATTTGGTCGAGTGAAACGAGGCGAATCGTGAGAAGTGCATCCTGATTCTCACTGAGCAAGTGTGCCATCTCCAGAAAAAGTGTGCGAAACTCATTGACAAAAAAAAGTCGCTGCCTGAGTGCGGGGTCCGCAATATTTTTTGCTATTTCTTGTGCAGGTTCCAGCATTGTATCGAGCTTCAGTCGCAAAATAAGTAGCTCCTCAAAAATTCCCATGAGCGTGTCGAGGTGCTCGGTGCTGACTTTAATTGTGTCTGGAGTCGAAATTACCGTCATCACCTCCTCGGTTTTTGTCACTGGTGACTTCATGACATCCGCTGACGTAGTGGGATTGTCACGAAGCTGATGTAATAGCTCAACCTCTTCTTTTGTTTCTATTGTCTGGGCGTCATCTTTTACTGCACGTAGTGCTGTGGTAAGTTTATCCACTGAATGAAGGAGTGTGGTAACCGAAATTGAATTTGCAACAAATGCACCGCGCTCACCAAGATGAAAGACATCTTCGAGTGCGTGCGCCAGCTTCGCCATTTCGTCATAGCCCATTGTGGCTGATGATCCTTTTATGGTGTGGGCACTACGCATGAGCTCTTCGTAGAGCTGAGTATTGTTGGGCTCATTCTCCAACTGAAGAAGTGTCTGCGACAATACCGCAACATTCTCTTCAGCTTCAGAAAGGAAAATTTCCCTAAACTTTGAAGTATCAAGTGCCATTGTGAAAGTATATCACGATGCACTCTCTATGTTTTTACGCTGCCAGTCATGTGTGTGCAGTTGACGGATGTTGTTTGCTTAGGAAAAATACCGATATATTCTATCAGGCATATTTTCAGTCTCGAGCATCTCCACAGGACCCGCATCACGCAAGGCGTTATTTGGCATAGAACTCACGGTTGATGTACTGGGGTCTTGCACGAGGGATAATCCCCCATTGCTACTAATAGCGCGCAGTCCCACTGCTCCGTCGTGACCCATCCCAGAGAGCAGCACACCAACAACGCGCGCGCCACAGCTTCCGGCGAGCGTCCTCATCGTCATGTCAATCATTGCTTCGTGTAATTCAGTGGGTATTGGTTCAACATTAAATGCAACTGCGCCAACATCACGCGGATACGGTGCAAGCATGTGCCCACCAGGTATCACGAGTGCAACACCAGGCTCCAGTGTGTCACCATTTTTTGCCTCCCGTACGCTAAAGTTTGTTACACGATTTAGTCGCTCGGCAAATAACTCAGTAAAATATCCCGACATATGCTGAGCAATAACTATTGAGAGGCCTCTTTCTGAATCAAGTCGAGTGAGGAGGCGCTCAACAAGTGGTGGGCCACCCGTCGACGCACCAATGACCACGATACCGTGTTTGGATCTGTTTGTGATGAACTCTTCAGGGTTTTTTGTTTCATGATGCACCCGCAGATACGCGTTACGCAAAACCTGCTGCTTGCGTCCAACTTCTTTTATTTTTTTTACAATTTCTACGGCGACTTTTTCCATATCAAGAGAAACCTCTCCTGAGGGTTTCAAAATTACATTCGCACCTGAAGCCTCAAGAATACTGCGAATTTTTTCACCCCCCTCCTCTGCAAAGGCTGAGAGCATAATCACCGCAGGAAAAGGCCTGACTCCGAGCATAATCGCCTCTGTTGCCTCAAGGCCGTTCTTGCCAGGCATGTGGTAGTCCATTGTAATTACATCCGGATGAAGTGCTGACGTGAGAGTGACAACCTCAACCCCCGATGATGCCGCCCCCACAACTTCAATCTCCGAGTCAGCACGGAGAAGTGACGTGAGATATGTGCGTATAAAAAGCGAATCATCAGCGATGAGTACGCGAATTTTTTCTGGTTGACCAGTTTGCATGAATAAGATGCGCGCAGCGCAACCGTATTATTTTTTCAAATACTTTGCGGCCTTCTCAAGTACGATGTCGCGCTCAAACGGCTTTACAACATAATCAAGTGCGCCGAGCGACTTTGCTTGTTCAATCATGTCCTTTTGTCCGACAGCAGAAATAACAATTACTTTTGCCTCGTGTCCTATTTCTTTTAGTACGTCCATTCCATTCATGTCGGGCATGATAACGTCGAGGAAAATAAAGTCTGGTTTATCCGTGCGAAACTTTTCAATTGCCTCACGTCCATTTCCTGCTTCGATGAATTGTGTGTAGCCAGCACTTTCGAAAATATCACGAAGTACTTTTCGCATAAATGCCGAGTCGTCAACAATAAGAATCTTCTGAGTAAACATGAAGAAATTATATCACAGTGGTTTCTGCTGTGAAGTAAATACGCCCTCAAAATCCTCCTTATTGAGGAGTAGGTCAACGTTAAGCCAGAGCACCGGCCTTCGCACGGTGGTCGGCACCTCAGATACACCAGGCAGAAGGCCTGCAGGCCCAAGAATAATGGACTTCCTCTTTTTTTGAGCTGAAAAAACATCATCAAACATAAAGACCCCCTCTATATATTGTGACGGCACATGCGCTGACACAATAGCGTCCGGAAGTCTCATCGATGCCATTTCAACCTCGACGATTGACTTGGGATGGTCTACGAGAACGGCGAACCTACTTTTGTTGTGATATATAACGCAAAGAAAATTTGCGGTAAGTGGCTTATTCTTTGGCATTTTCATTCGTGCGATTAGATCGAGTACAACGACGACTTGTCCACGCAAGTGAAAAATACCAATAATAGCCTGGGGTGAGTTTGGTACAGGAGTAATCGGAGGGATCTTCATCACCCGCTCCACGAGTAAAGCGGCGATAGCATACAATTCTCCATCTATCTCAAAAAGAAAAAACGGGCGCGTCTCCCCTACTGGTTTTTGCAGAGACATTTCATCTTCATCCATGTTTTTATTTTATCTTGAGAATGCGTGAATAGCGAGGGCTGGGAGAATATTGGCTAGGCCACGCTCGGGCGCCGGGATTCTTCCCCTACGGTGACGGTATACCTTGGTGGTTTTGAAAACCAAAATAACACCAAGCTTTTCGAATCCCGTCGGAGGTGACGCGAATCACCTCCTCGCCACGACAAAATACAAAAGACTCGCTTTTAAGCGAGTATTTTGTATTTTGTCGGGGCGCCGGGATTCGAACCCGGAGTCATCTGGTCCCAAACCAGACATGTTAGCCGTTACACCACGCCCCGTAAATATTTTTTCAGTTCACAAAATATGAACTTTGTCCTGCAATATGCCGAACGTAGTTTCCTTACAGGAACTGTACACCTTTTGGATATTTCTGAAAATATCTCAAAAGGTCTTGCGCTTTGGTTCCCATCGGAATGGGTTCCCTTTCCAAAGCTCACACCACGCCCGTCGTTATTTCTACATCTCACCTCACTGAATGATGACTCGTCGTCATCTGGTCGCTAGACCGAAATCAGACGTGTTAGCCTCTGTCGCATCTCCTCTCAATATTTCACTTCAACCGTTAACTGTGAAACAGTAGCACACGACACAAAACAAAACAACCGCAACCGAAAGTTGAGGCCGCCCAGTATCAAAACTACATAATATTGCTGTTATTGGTCCATCGTAGATGCAGCTGTTGCAACCATCGAAGCGCGGGCAAGGACTCCGGCACCTCCCTCATTGGCCGTTGCAAATTCTTCTATCTCCTTGTGTGCAACCTCCAATCCAGAGACTACTTCTATGTCCTCACCGGACATCGCTTCTGCTGGATCAAGTCCGGCACTTGCAGCAAACTCATCAATATTCTCGAGGTTTACGATAGCAGGCTCGGCCGGCGTGCGGTCTGCGTCTACAATTTCACTGTATATTTCCTCTAGTCCTTCGTTTGCCATAAATATCTTATTACTCCGCTACTAATGCGTCTTCTATTTCCCTAATCTCCTGCTTTGCGATTTCATGCAGCCTCCTGAGGTTCCCCTGAGCATCAAGCTTAGCCTTGAGGCTTTTCACGACCATGTTTATACCGAAAGCGTCCTCTTCACAAACTTGGACAAACATTTCGAGCATCGACTCAGCCACAAACGGGATTCTCCCTTCAAGCACCTTTTTGTCAGAGACAGAAAGATTCGAACCATGAATGATTTCCTTAGCTTTTTTTGTAAGTTCAGAATGCCTCGAATCAGTCATAAAAACATTATATCATGGTTATTAAATAATTGCAAGCTTTTTAGAAAAACTGAAATTATACGAGTATTATAGCGAATTTTAATGACGACGAATACTGGTGGGTTTGGCACGATGTTGGTATTTAATTTTGTTTCACATAAAACACGTCAAACTGTTTCATGTGAAACAAAAAAACTAATCCCAGCTTATGCGGGTGGACGAATGACATGTAGTCAGGGCATCAACACGATAAAACATCCAAATAATCTGTCTAAGAAAAAGATCGTACCGTTGATAGCAATGTTCCACGTGAAACATGACCTACCAAGCCAGATCATCTAAAAGTCTGACTCTTGCGGTCTTCTCCTCCTTGTTTAGCTCCACAGCTACTGCAATTATCTCCCACTCACCTTCATAATCAGTTTCCCCAATATATGTTTGTATTGCCCTTTCCATTCTTTTTATCTTTCCAGGGTGAATATTGTCCTCCGGCCTGAAGGAATCGCCCGTCTCACGTGAAACTGAAGCTTTAACAAGCGTTTTTACCTCCACAAAGTAGACTGTTTCACCTTTCTTGCAAATTATGTCTATTTCGCCAACCTTCTTAGAGTAATTACGCTGAATAACACTAAATCCACGTTTCACGAGAAACGTCGCAGCAATAGACTCTCCTATATCTCCAGTTATTCGTTTATCAGTCCGATTGTCCATTTATACAGAGAATACCATGAATAACGCGTTTCACGTGTAACCTGGACGGTGGGCATGTACTGTTGGTAAGGAATGTTACGTAGTAACGCGCGAGACGGTAAGCACTGCATATTAAACATCTCACATAAAGGACACATGTGCCATAAAGGACTGTCCTTTATACCCACTCTCCACAGACTTATCCACAGTTATCCACATTCATGTATTTTGCCTGATTTTTAGTATTTTTTTAATTTTATAAACTCTAGGTTGTTCTTGTTCTCAAGTTTGAGTTATTCCGAAATATCCTATAAGATAGTCGTATTCGAAATTGCGGGTATGGTTTAGTGGTAGAATACGTCCTTGCCAAGGATGAGACGGGAGTTCGATTCTCCCTACCCGCACATGAAGAACAGGAAAAGCCGCTTGTTAAGCGGTTTTTCTGTGCCAGTGTTGAGACTTACACGCAATTTTCCATTATGTGGCTCTGTTGAGAGGTTTATTGCACTTTCGCGTGCAAAATTAGCACTAAAAAACCCCATTTCTGGGGCTATTTTGACTGATTCTGCTGGATGTCACCAACGACCATGCCAACAGCGGTCACCTTACTTGCGAGAATGCAGCCCGCTTCGGCCAGCCCCCGATTGAGCTCATCATCAGCAGAAGCCGAGAATGCCTTAATGCGGGTATGGAACTCTGAGATGTGATACGCCAAATCTACAGTCGTGTCGCTAGGTCGAAGTGTCTCTCCATCAAACACTGGCACTCGGCCGTCGAGGATGGCGTGGGTGATGTCATCACGCTCGCGCACGCTATGCATGGCGCGATTGACACTTCCCGCGATGATCACTTCTGCGTGGGGAGCAAGCCGCGCCCTGGCAATTTCCTGGGCGACGACGTCATCTTCAACCAAAAGCACGACGAATTTCTTTGTCGGCATATGCACCCTTATTACTGAGAAGGAATTGACTTGGGTAATCTAAACATATATAATTTCCATTGTCAATTCAAGGAGAGCGTTTGTTTTCTTTATTTTGTCTATATCTGCTCTCGTAGTGAAATGGATATCACAACTGCCTTCGAAGCAGTTATTGTAGGTTCGAATCCTGCCGGGAGCATCGAGACACAGAATACCCACTGCTGGGTATTCTGTGCGAGGGTGCTGACCGGAGCGATGTTTCGCCAGCAGGCGAAACCGCGAGGTGGGGTCGCGGAAATTTCGAGCGACGGCGAGAAATTATCTGTGACCACATGCGTCAACAAGCTGTGTGGTTTCTCGTTTCCGAAAAGTATCAACCAAAACTATGAAAAACAATTACGGACTCCCTGGCACTGAGTTGGATAAAATTTTTAAACGAGACCGCGCGTGCGTGTACTGCAAAAAGAAGATGCTTGACCACCACGCAGAGAATCCACGTATTGACTGGCATACGATTGAGCATTTAAATTACCTACCACCATGGAACAACCCTGCGACGGTAGTAATTTGTTGTTGGAGATGCAACTCAAGTAGAGGAAACAAAAAACTGGAAGACTGGCTCGAAACAGATTATTGCATTTTAAAAAAAATCACACTAGATACCGTAGCTGAACCCGTGAGAAAATACATATACGATATTGAGCGCAAGGGAATCTTGTAACCATATATACTATAATAGACAGACAATGAAATCCTTCCTCATCCCACCCGAAATATCCTACGTCACCGACACACTCGAACGTGCCGGCTTTGAGGCGTACCTCGTCGGCGGTTGCGTACGTGACCTTTATCGCGACATTACACCAAAAGACTGGGACGTGACAACAAATGCGCGACCAGAGGAAATAATCGCACTTTTTCCCAAAACTTTTTATGAAAATGAGTACGGGACGGTTGGGGTAGTCAACGAAGAAATTCCGGAGGATGACTTGGGGCGGGGGAGTCTGCGCGTCGTAGAAGTTACTCCATATCGCAAAGAAACAACATACAGTAATTTTCGACATCCCGACCAGGTGATTTTTTCCGGTAACCTTGAGGACGACTTACTCCGACGAGACTTCACCATGAATGCAATTGCGTACAGTGTTTCAAAAAAAGAATTAGTGGACCCATACGACGGCGAGAGCGACATTGAGCGACATCTCATTCGCTCAGTAGGGAAGCCAGAAGATAGATTTCATGAAGATGCGCTGCGCATTATGCGCGCGGTGCGATTTGGCGCGCAGCTGGGATTTGCGATTGAAATGGATACGATGAATGCAGTAGCGCAATTCGCGCACAGACTCGAGCACATCGCGGGGGAGCGTATTCGTGATGAGTTTTCAAAAATCGTCATGTCCGACCGTCCCATGGAGGGAATTATTTTATTACACAGAGTTGGAGTGCTGAAGTATATTATTCCCGAACTTGAAGCGGGACTCGGTTGCGAGCAAAACGGTGATCACATTTATGAAGTGTGGGAGCACAATCTGCGCGCACTCGAACATGCGAAAGAGCGAGGCTGGCCACTCCACGTTCGCGTCGCCGCACTACTACATGACGTTGCAAAACCGCACACACGTAAATGGTCTGAAGAAAAAAAGGACTGGACGTTCTACGGACACGATGTGGTGGGGGGTCGCATGTCTAAAAAAATTCTTGAACGCCTGCGCTATCCGAAAAAATTTATTGACGATGTTTCAACACTAGTCCGATATCATTTATTTTTTTCCGACATCGAAAAAATTACACTCTCCGCAGTGCGTCGCATTGTGGCCAATGTCGGACCTGAGCGCGTGTGGGACCTGATGGACGTACGTGCATGTGACCGCATCGGAATGGGAAGACCGAAAGAAACTCCATACCGCCTGCGCAAATATCACTCAATGATTGAGGAGGCAATGCGCGCACCAGTGTCAGTGGGCATGCTCAAGATTGATGGCGCACAAATCATGGAAGTCCTCGCCATAAAACCCGGGCGAGAAATTGGATGGATACTCCACGCACTTTTCAATGAAGTGCTCGACGACCCAGAAAGAAACACTGCCGACTATCTCGAGGTGCGCACAAGGGAACTCATCGCACTCGACGCAGGGGAACTAGAGAAACTTGGTGAAGCAGGGAAGGAAGAGAAGGAGAAAAAAGAAGAAGGGGAGGTGGCTGAGATTCGCAAGAAATACAATGTGAAATAAAAAAGCCCCGCTGTGATTTGCGGGTCTTTGCAATTTTATTTGGCACTGAGTTTGCTGATGAGCTCACTCAACCTATCTGGCGTCACTCCACATTTTTCAAACATCGAGTGAACTTCTCCGTCCGAAACGAGGCAATCACGCGGACCACCAAACTCAAATCCATTCCAGGAATCACAATTGTATTTGATCGTTCCATCTGGGTAAATATATACGTCATATCTGTCGTTTCGAGAGTATGGGATGTAGTACTGGCCAAGTTTAAGTCGGGAAAGCAAACCATTTCTTTTTATAACCCTTTTTAGGGTTCGCAACTTACTTTTTACGACCGCACGATACGCGGATAGTTGAAGTCTTGTTAAGAGAGTCATTTTGATCTCCTTGCTACTTCGGAAGAAGGTACTTTTTTTCTTTACTTCCACTTCCTCCACACCTTACACAAATTGCCCTATTGCTACCCGAGAATGTGGTAAATCCAGTTGACCCGCGCCCACTACATTTTGGGCATGGCGTGTTGACGGAAATAACACGAGTACCTTTTGGTACACGAAGCACTGTTTTTCCTTCACAGGTCTTGCATGTACCCGAACCAAATCCCGGAGAAAACCCACCGCAAGAGTCGCGGCCACTACAATCAGGGCATTCGAATGTTTTAATTGACATCTCAACTTCCTTTCAGGTTGCAACGAACAAAATTGTTCTGCGCAAACAGTACGACATGATATGTGTTTCGTCTACAATTAATACTCTTTTAAATGTAGAATATTCATGTTTTACATCATGAAATATCGTCATTATAAAAGTAGTCGCTTTTTGTGACTCTTTTTGATATATTTCATCAATGGAACATATCAAGACACTTATACTGCTTGGGCTGTCGGAAAAGGAGGCGGAGGTCTATCTTGCGCTCCTTGCTCTTGGGAAGGCGACTGCATATGCTATTGCAAAGCGAAGTGGGCTAAAGCGACCAACCGTATACATGTTGCTCGATCAGCTTCGACTGAAAGAAGTCGTGCTCAAGATTCCCAACGCCAAGAAACAACTTTTCATTGCAAAGGACCCAAGTGAGCTCGGACGTATCGCAACGGAACGACTCAACGATGCACAACGAGGACTGCGCGAAATATCTGCGCTTGCTCACGGCCGAACAGAATCAAAAATACTCTACTTCGAGGGACCCGACGAGATTGGGGAATTGTTGCGCTACCGCATCACTGAAATGGCCGGAAAAGAATTCGTTGGCTTTTATGCCCACAAGGACGACGACCCCAAGAAGATAGTGAGTGCCGTTGATGATTACAATGAAACATTGCGGCGGCTAGATATACATACGCGTGGCATTGTACCCGACCATCCTGGGCTCAAAAGTTATCGCGAGAATGACACAAGCTATCTACGCACAATGAAGGTCGTCCCACTGAGCGAATACTCATCGCGCATGGCCATCGACGCAGGAGATACCTTTGTACGCCTTATGTCGTTTGCCGACCAGCAGGGGATAGTAATAGACAACCCACACATCGCAAAAAGCTTTCGACAAATATTTGAAATGGCGTGGAGAAAGTGACATCAAAATACATAGTATTGACAAAATTTGAGAAATGTGTATAGTGAGATTAGGCTCTTTGTGAAATCTGGGCCACAATTCACATTCTCAGGACAGGAGGTCTAGATGGGAAATACCCAAACTGAAGTGCGCACGTACGGTGACGCACAACGAGAGCAGGCGGCAGCTGGTGCTGATCTTGGCGCCGCATTCAACATTGTTGTCACGTCGGATTTTCTCCGCGTTGTGGTGGCGTTCTCGGTCAAACAGAACAAGCACAAATTCCCAGGAGGGAGAGTTGAGCGTGCAGATGCGATTACCGCGAACGGTCACAAGCGCGGGCACGAAGAAACCGTGATTGCAGGTGCAACGCGAGAATTGTTTCGTGAAACAGGCATCGTTGGTGACCGTGAGATGCTGTCCGACGAACTTGCTGTTCCAGACGGCACAGACCTCTCGGGTCCGACGCTCTTCCTTGAGACCATCACGCAACCCATCCGGGACATCAACTACCGCTACTTCTGCTTCTCGATTCTGAAGAGCGCGGATGTGCTTGGCCGCGAAGCGGTGGAACATGAAGAGATGCGCCCAGCCGAGCTATGGAGAATTCCGAAGGTAATCCAACTTGGACTACGCAGTGCCTTCAACCCGCTTCACGCGCTTGCGCTGTGTGAGTGGATCACACTCCTGCAGGACAGTGGCGTTGAACATAGCGCCGACCATGGGAAGCAGTTTGGCGACCTGCTGGTTGACCTGCAGCTCGAGGGCATCGACCATCGACGCTGCGCAAGTGAAATCCTCGACCGACTGAAGTCGGGGGCAATCTAAAGACTTAGCCGCACCACGAGGTGCGGCTTTTTTATTTCATCTCAAGCCAAACAGGACAGTGGTCTGAGCCGTACACATTTTCAGAAACACCGGCTGACACTATTTTTGAAACAAGCTCTGGCGCGACAAAAAAATAATCGATGCGCCAACCCACATTTCGCTCACGCGCAGCAGTTTTCATATCCCAATAACTATATACCCCCGTCTTTCGTGGAAATAAACTTCTGTATGTATCGACGTACCCACTATTTATGAGCTCGTCTATCCATGCGCGCTCCTCGGGCAGAAAGCCCGTGTTTTTTTCGTTCTCTTTCGGTCGCGCGAGATCGATTGCCTCATGTGCAGTATTCACATCACCACAGAAAATGACCTTTTTTCCTTTTTTTCTCAACTTCTCAATATATAAAAGAAACGCATCATAAAACTCAAGTTTGTATTTGAGGCGCTCTGGACCTCCTCCGCCATTCGGAAAATAGACATTCAAAAGGACAAGGTCTCCATAATGTCCGATAACGACACGCCCCTCATCGTCAAAACCAGAAATGCCTATTCCATATTCCACATTGTCGGGTTTAGTCTTTGAATAGAGGGCGACTCCGCTATAACCTTTTCGTCCTTTTGAGTGGGAGAAGTACGCAAAGTATCCTTTCGGTGTCCGCACTTCGTCGGGAAGCTGCACGGCTTCAGCTTTAGTTTCTTGTAGGCCAAGAATATCTGGCTCAGTTTCGTAGAGCCACCCCAAGAAGCCTTTCTTGTGGGCCGCCCTCAAACCATTTACATTCCAAGATATCAGACGCATGTTTTTGATTATATAGAAAAATGTTTCATGAGTAACGTGTTATTCAAAACGTTCTTCAGTTCACCTAAGACAGAAAAACTATTTTCTTTTTTTGTCGTGAAACTGTTTGTGTACCTCGCGTAGCTTATTGTCCGTCACATGTGTATAAATTTGCGTGGTCACGATGCTCGCATGTCCGAGAAGCGCCTGCACAGAGCGAATGTCTGCTCCATTCTCAAGCAGGTCGGTCGCAAAACTGTGGCGAATAACATGCGGAGTGACTTTTTTTGAAATTCCACACTTTATTGCGTACTGTTTTACAATGCGTTCCACAGAACGTGAGGTCAGACGTAGTTCGTCGCTTTTTTTGTTTGTGTCACCACCTCGCCCAACGCGTGCAAAGAGTGCATCATCGACATCTGTCCTTTTGTCGAGATACGCCTTGATGGCAGACTTTGCCGTATCGGACAAAAACACTACCCTTACTTTCTCGCCCTTACCACGCACAGAGAACTCATCGCGCATAAGATCAAGGTCGCGCGAGAGCCCGCAAAGCTCAGAGACACGTAGCCCAGTAGAAAAAAGTAGCTCAAGGATGGCTCTGTCGCGCAGGGAAATGAGTGTGCTTTCGTTTGGTGCCGCAAGGAGGCGATTAAGGTCTGCAGATGATATCAGGTCGAGCTCTCTGTCAGACACCTTAGCGAGCTCTATGTTTTCGGGAGACATAACCGCAATGCCCTGTCGTGCCATGTACTTAAGGAATGCGCGCAGGGCTATCAAATAATAGTTCTGCGTCTTCCTTTTTAATGAAGTCTCGGAAACGCCACGTTTTGCAACCTTGGCCGGCTGACGATTGAGCCAGAGCCTATACTCACGCACAATTTCATAATTTATAGCCAGCGGGTCCTTTAGCTTTGTGTGCTCAAGAAAACGGGTGATGTAGCGGTCATAATTCTCTACTGTTTTAAGACTGCGTCCTTTTTCTATTTCGGTGTATTCCAGAAAGCGCTGCTTCAATTCATGTAAGTCCATGACTCTATTATATACCGCTTTGCGGGTGTTACTCTAACCAGTGGCAAAGCAACACAAATACACTGTGTAGAGCTGTTGAAGAAATATGGGGTGAGTGGTACGATATGACTATCAATCAACTATGAGCATGGAAGGAGAAACAATATTTGAAGAACAACCAAGAAGTGTTATATCGGACCCATTTGGTGACGTGCCCGAGGGTGTCTACACAGAAGAGTTGAACGCAGCCCTCGCCGCGAATCCAGAATTACTTAGTCGTATTCATGCAGCACAGAGTGGGGAATTAGAATAAAAAATATGGCAGACGAACCATTCATCCTTCCAACATTTACCTTCGATACTTTTCGCAAGAATCGTCTTTCTGCGACAAGTCATGTGGTGGGCACAGGAAAGTCGCAGGTGTCGACAGATGACATGAATACTTCCACATCGTCAGCAACACTCATGGACCAACTCAAAGACGAGGGAATCGAAATTGACTCACCGTATGAGGCTTTTTTTACAGACGGCGCACCCCCTGAGTCTTCTCAAAAATAAATAAGTAAGTTCCACAAGGAAAACGCTAGGGCTTGCGCAAATTCATGCTTTGTGCTACGATGCACGCCATGTTAACAGCAAAGAAAAAGCAGGTGGTCATGGTGAAAACGCAGCGACACGCTACGGACACAGGAAGTCCTGAGGTTCAGGTCGCGATTTTGAGCCAGAAGATCAATGAGCTTGCGTCTCACTTAAAGGATAATAAGAAGGATCACCACTCGCGACGTGGTTTACTGAAGATGGTTTCTGATCGCCGCTCACATTTGAAGTATCTCAAAAAGAAGAGTGAGGCAAAGTATAATTCACTTATCAAGAAACTCGGTATCAAGTAAAATAATGCGCGACAGTTGTCGCGTATTATTATTTCGGGCGAAGCGAGAATTTATTTTATATACGTGTGCGCAAATTTTATAAATGTTCATTTTATTTTAGTTCGGGTGTGAAGATTAAGTATTTTCTATTTTCTACTTCCTACCCACTACTCTTTATTTCATATGGCAGTAATCAAACACAAGGACCAGCGGGTCGGCGTATTCATTGATACGCAGAATCTTTATCACAGTGCAAAAAACCTCTACGATGATGCGCGGGTTAACTTTAGCAACATTCTGACCGATGCAGTCGCAGGACGAAAACTTATTCGTGCTATGGCATATGTCATCTCCACAAAGGAGGGGGTTGAGCAGGGATTTTTTGATGCACTCGGAAAAATCGGCATCGAGACACGCTCAAAGGTGCTTCAAGAGTTTTGGGGTGGCGCAAAAAAGGGTGACTGGGATGTTGGTCTTGCGGTAGACGCAATTACACTCGCACCAAAGCTCGACGCAATTATCATTGCCTCAGGCGACGGTGACTTTGAGCCCCTAGTAAAGTACCTGCAAATCAACATGGGAATACAGGTCGAAGTAATCGCCTTTGGCAAATCTGCTTCTCTCAAACTGAAAGAGGTTGCCGACGATTTTTTTGATCTCTCTGACGACCCAAGTGCATATCTTATGGGATTCAAAGATAAACGCAGAAGCGGCCCTCGCGGCGGAAGCAGGGGAAACCGGGACTCCGACAAGCGTCCACCGCGACGAGCGGTGTCGCTATAAGACAACACAGGAAGGCGGGCACGATAGCCCGCCTTTTGTTTTCCTGAGATTTTGATAGAGTAGCTCTATTAATAGACAGTGGCATCCGGATCATCCTGTTGAACCCTGCGCGCATGAGGAGTTCAATTTGAGAATCTGGATGGCACAAACTTAGCGAGGCTGGGGATTTTATGCGAAGCTCGAGGCGGCAAGATGAGCGTGTTCGAGAGGACTTACTCCTCGTAAGTTCTCCGAACTGTTCGTCGTAGCCAACAATGAGATTTGCCAAAATCATAGGCCGTAAATTTATGAAAAAAGAATCATACGAAGTCGAGATCGGTGGCAAAATGCTCATTGCTGAATTCAACGACCTTGCAGATCAGGCGCATGGATCAGTTCTGGTGCGTTACGGCAACACAGTAATACTTGCAACGACGGTTATGTCTGGCAAGAAGCGCGAGGGTGGAGATTTCTTTCCGCTCACTGTTGATTACGAGGAGCGCTTTTATGCAGCGGGGCAAATTCTTGGTAGTCGTTTTATGCGACGCGAAGGACGACCTTCTGATGCGGCAGTCCTTTCTGGTCGCATCATTGACCGTACTATTCGTCCGCTTTTTGATGGACGCATTCGATATGACGTTCAAGTGGTAATTACCGTACTCGCAATAGATGGCAATGAACCAGATATCCTGGCGGTAAACGGAGCTTCGATTGCACTCGCGACTTCGGATATTCCTTTTGATGGACCGGTCTCTGCAATTCGCGTTGCGCGGCAGGATAGAAAGTGGGTTACACTTCCCGCATTCCGCATCGAAGATGGAACTGAGGTAGTCGAGGGAGACTGTGAACTCGTGGTCTGTGGAAAAGATGGCAACGTGAACATGATCGAGATGGGTGGAAAAGAAATTCCCGAGGACGATGTGATGGAGGGTCTCGCATATGCCAGTGAGCAAATCGAGAAGCTGCAGAAATTCCAGAAAGAAATTGTCGCCAAGCGCGGAAAGGCAAAGCGCGTGATTGTCCTCGACGAGGTGGGTGATGACATCAAAGCATTGTTCAAAGAAAAAATTGGCGCAAAGTTTGAAGAGACGATTTGGGGTGAGGCAGGACGCACAAAGGAATATGCTTTGCAGGAAGAGTGGCTCGGATATGTGAAAGAAGTGGAGGGGATGAACGACAAGCTCGCGGAGCATTACTTTGACGACATGGTCAACGACCTACTCCACACAAAAGCAATCAACGAGGGAAAGCGCCCAGACGGCCGAGATTTCGACACTGTCCGACCACTCTTTGCTCAGGCGGGGGATGTGTCACCCGTTTTGCACGGCACGGGTATCTTCTATCGCGGAGGAACTCACGTGCTTTCGGTACTCACCTTGGGTGGCCCCCAAGACTCACAGATAGTGGAAGGCATGGAGGTGCAAGGAAAGAAGCGCTATATGCATCACTACAACTTTCCTCCGTTCTCGTCAGGAGAAACAGGGCGTATGGGCGGTATGAATCGTCGGGCAATTGGACATGGCGCCCTTGCAGAGAAGGCACTTATGCCCGTACTTCCTGAAAAAGAGGCTTTTCCATATACCATCCGTATCGTCTCTGAGTCGATGGCGTCCAACGGCTCAACCTCAATGGCCTCGGTCTGTGGCTCGACCCTTGCACTTATGGATGCGGGCGTCCCCATCACAAACCCCGTCGCAGGCATCGCATCGGGACTCATGATGGAGTCTCCGACGAAGTACAAAGTGCTCACTGACATTCAAGGACCGGAGGATCATCACGGTGACATGGACTTCAAGGTGGCTGGAACAAAGAATGGTGTCACGGCGATTCAAATGGACGTGAAGGTGGGGGGTATTCCACTCCCGATTTTGAAAGAAGCATTTGCAAAAGCGAAAGCCGCACGACTGACCATCCTTGAAACAATGAAGAAGGCAATCGCCGAGCCACGTGCAGATATTTCACCTCGTGCACCGAAGATCGTGGTCATCAAGATCAAGCCCGACCAGATTGGCATGATCATCGGCTCGGGTGGAAAGACCGTCAATGAAATTCGTGAAGCATCAGGTGCTGAAATCGATATCGAGGACGACGGCACCGTGTTCTGCACCGGAAAGAACGGTTCGGCAGAGAAGGCACGGGACATCATTGCTGAAATGACCCACGAATATATTCCGGGTGAAATGTTTAAGGGTGTGGTCACCCGCCTCATGGACTTCGGCGCATTTGTAAAAATTGGACACAGCGCAGAGGGACTCGTGCATGTATCTGAACTTGCATCATTCCGCATTGAAAAAGTAGGCGACTACGTGAAGGAGGGGATGGAGGTCCCGGTCGTCGTGAAGGAAGTGGACGAAAAAGGTCGTATCAATCTTTCCATCAAGCGCGCCGACATGGACTTCATCAAGCCCAATGAGCACGATGCAAAAATGATAAACGAACGCGGTGATGGAGGTGGCCCTGCCCCAAAGAAATTTGTTCCCACACCAAAACCAGGAGCATAAGGGAAACGATAAGCACCACATGCGCGGTGTTTTTCAAGCACACGACAGAGTATTAAGGGTGAGGAGTTTGGTAAGAGTAAATTTGTAAAATAGTAGTATAGTTATCTATATATGAAGGAACTTTCTTTTAACAGGCCGAGTGAGCCCGAGATTGAGCGAGAGGCCCCCGCACCACGCACACGTAGCCAGGGCTCAAAGCGAGCTCCGACTATGCGCACATATGGGAAAGATGTTGCGGGACTACTACGCGACGAGCACATCACAAAAACTCAGGTCGTCATGGCCGAGGAAGAACGGAGGGAAACGCGCGGGGAAGTGCGCACCGTGCACAACGATGACTCACATCTGACGAAAATAATTCTCATTCTTCTGGCCATACTCGCACTAGGGCTGGGGGCCGGAGCATACATGCTCATTGGCACCACATCAACAACAAGTAGCGAGGAAGCACCTATCGCTGAAGTTAAAAAGACAGAGCGCATGCTCGAAGTTGATATTTCAAATTCTCCTCGCGGGCAAGTGATTTCCGACACAGCAGTCGCATACACTAAAACTACTTTTACCCCAAACGAATCACGCATCATTGCGTTTACTACGGCTGACACCGGACAGCGCAACCGCGACGCTACTGCCGCGGAACTTCTTGGTGCCCTTGCGACAACAAAAATTCCTGAAACTTTTCTCCGCTCTGTGCATCCTGAAATTTCACTTACCGTAGAAGGGAAGATGATTACTGACCCACTCATCGGATATCTCACTCTTACTACGCGTTCCTATGCAAACTCCGTTTCAGGAATGCTTGAATGGGAAAACACCATGGCGCCCGATCTCATACCCATACTTGACCCTAAATTTTCAAGAACACGACTCACGGAACTACGCGACCGTAGTTGGGCTGACCGAAGGGTACTCGGAATTGACGTGCGCTTCCTTGATGATGCAAATGGTCGCGTCGTCTTGATGTACACATTTATTGATAGGGTCAAAATCATTATTGCTGGGAGTGAGCAGGCAATGGAATCTGTACTGGCGCGTGAGTCCAAACAGGGGGAATAGCTCAAACGTTGCGCCCGCACACTGTTCACGTATGATGAATGAAACAATATGGCATTCGCAAAAGTATATTCAATACAACCGACACTTTCGGGTGGACACAAGATTACTATTGAGTCTGACCTCACGAAGGGACTCCATGCATTTACCATCGTAGGACTTCCCGATAAAGCAGTCGAGGAGGCGCGCGACCGTGTGAGTGCAGCGATTAAGAACAGTGGGTATAAATCCCCAAAACAGCGCAATCAAAAAATCACCGTCGCGCTTGCCCCTGCGTCACTCAAAAAAGAGGGACCCTCTTTTGATCTTCCCATAGCGCTCTCATATCTCCTTGCTACTGGCGACATTCAATTTGACGCCGAAAATAGAATTTTCGCGGGTGAGCTTGCGTTAAGTGGTGAGGTCAGGTCCATCCGTGGCGCACTCGGAATTGCGAGCGCAGCAAAGAAACTGGGCATGAAAGAAATTTTTATTCCCCACACAAATGCACGAGAGGCAGCGCTCGTGTCAGGTATCATCGTCTATCCAGTCTCAACCCTTCGGGAAGTGATTGAGCACTGTACCAAAAATACAAAGGGTGAGCCGGAGCACAAGCGCATCACCCCAGTTCCGCAGACGCCACTCGATAGTGGAATCCTCGCGCCAGCACATAGTGCGTGGGGTGATATTCGTGGCCAAGAAGGTGCAAAGCGCGGGCTTATGATTGCCGCTGCAGGTGGTCACAATATCGCCATGTGGGGACCACCAGGAACGGGAAAGACCATGCTCGCAAAGGCTTTTGCCGAACTACTTCCTCCGCTGACTGAGACTGAGGCGCTAGAGGTGACCGCGATTCACTCTGTCGCAGGTGCACTCCAAGGAGAGATTGTCGCCACTCCACCCATGCGCGCCCCACACCACACCTCATCGTACGTTTCTATTATTGGAGGTGGTGCAACGCCAAAGCCGGGAGAGGTCACCCTCGCTCATCACGGAGTACTTTTCCTCGACGAATTCCCTGAATTTGATAAACGCGTTATCGAATCTCTGCGACAACCCCTTGAGGAAGGGTACGTACACATCGCACGTGCAAAGGGGTCAGAGCGTTTTCCCGCAGAATTTATTCTCATTGCAGCAATGAACCCCTGCCCATGCGGATACTGGGGAGACACAAAAAAATCCTGCTCGTGCGCGCCTGGGGCAATTTCAAAATACCAGCGCAAAATTTCCGGACCTATCATTGACCGCATCGATCTTTGGATAGAGGTCCCTCGCCTCGCACATGATACACTCTCGCCAGGGAAACGCACCAAGGGTAACGGCGGGCTCGAGAAGTTACATGAAGATATTCTCCGTGCTCGTCATCATCAGGAAAAACGTTTCGCCGGTACCGCAATCACGCACAATGCGAAAATGAGCGTACACGCCCTCGACAAGTTCATTCATCTTTCTGATTCAACAACTCAACTTTTAAATGAAAGTGCAAAAAAGCTCGATCTCTCTCCACGCGCATACCACCGCGTCATCAAGCTCGCGCGCACTATCGCAGACATTGATGAATCGCGACACATAGGTGACGCCCACATCCTCGAAGCGCTGCAATATCGCCCGAAGAGATTGTTTGGTTAGTTATTTTTTAAATTCAGTAATCTTCGCAACCTTACGCTCTATTTCATCAATGCCTCGCAGTGATAATACCTGATGCTGAGTGACCAAGGGGAAGTGGCGCACACTTCCGATATCCTCAGCAAGCCTCCATGCGTCGACCCCAGTGATCCAGTCTTCTGACTTGTATTTGCGAATATCAAATGGAAGGGAATACTCACGGAGTGTTTTCTTTCCCCTGAGGTCGTAGTACTCATGAAAATAAGACATGGCGAGTTCGCGGAGTGTGCGGTACACCGGATCGCGATAAAGTGTGTACGCATGATTTCCCTTTGAAATTGCGCCCCAGCACCCATTGCGCTTAAACAGAGTAACGACATGGTCGAAGTCTCCACCACCGGCCACGAGGTCCATAAGGAGCGGCCTTTCCCCGTGTACCCACAGAGCAAGTGCAGCAACGATGGCACCCTCGATACAGTGTGCGCGACGCTTCGCAAGGACTTCGCGGACCGACATGCATGAGTCACCGTTGCGCTCAAAATTGTGGGGAATCGCGGAAACAAAAGTTTGGATCTTTTCAGGAGAGGTGAGTTTCGCAAATATCGCGAGCTCATCGGGCGTTAGTCCAATTATTTTATTATTGAAAATAATTTTCTTCACCTCCCTAGTGTAACAAAAAAGAGGCTGACTGCCTCCTCTTTGGCTTTCAATAAAACTGGTCTCTCGATTAAAACGGGTTTTTGGCGCCTCGGATTTCGAAGTGCAGATGCGTTCCAGTACTTCTTCCTGAATTTCCCTCATATCCAATCAACTGACCTTGGACCACATATTCTCCTGCGGAAACAGCGGTCGACTTCAAGTGCGCGTAGAGCGTTTGTGTTCCATTCGAATGCTTGATAACAATATAGTTTCCATATCCACCATTGCATCCACGAGATTTGCATCCCTGCTTCGAAATGATAACATCGCCCGATGCTGCGGCTGACACAAATGATCCAGCACCACCAAGTGAAACGAGGTCCACGCCATTGTATCCATGAAGTCCCTGTGTCTTTCGATAATTTGAAAGAGGTGCGCGATAGTAGCCCTCAAAACTTGGACCAGAAGTATTGCGTAGCCTTGTTGCCGCTGCTGCTGGTCGTGGAGCGGTAGGAGCTGCAGCAATTTCACCATCAGGAATAATGACAATTGACTCCGGGGAAAGCACCGCATCTTCACTGAGCCCGTTATATGAACGAATTTCCTCTACATCGCCTTTATATTTTTTTGCGATGCTCGCGATAGTATCACCCTTTTTTACAATATACTGAACGCCAGAAATCGGCAGGATAACAAGGGTTGCACCTGGGATAATTTTGCCACCCGGTGGAATGTCATTAGCCCAAATTATGGTGTTCACCGAAACTTTGTGCATCTGAGCAATTGAGCCAACTGTATCACCTGCCCGCACCACATACACACTAATCTGTCCGTGATTGTCTACTCTATTGTCTACGTCTGGTAGTCCGCCAACTGGGCCAACATCCGCAAGTAGTGCACTTTCGTCAACGGTGATTGTTTCATCTGTCGTCGTGGCATGTGCGGTGTTTGGGCCAATAGTAGCCGAGAGTAGGGAAATATTCTGAGAATTTATAAACTTCGCCTGATTGGTCACTTTCGAGAAAACATCATCAAAGAGAGAAAAAAAGCCAGCGTATACGAAGCTGACGGGGATAACCAGGAAGAGCGATAACAAAAAGATGAGCTTTCTGAGAGAAAGGTCAGCGAGTTGCCTAGTATGAATCACGTCATCGAGAAAATTCGATGCGAGAGTATTTTGGTTTTTAGATACGATAAGCCTAATTTATTAGTCACTCTATCTACCGGAATAGCCCCACTTGGGACACCTACGTTCGCGCAGCCGTTTGACAACCTTGTAAAAAGATTATATCCGACGTAGTTTAAGCTCGTCAATCATTTTTTACACATAAATAAGGAAAGTACAAAAAATGATTACCAATTTCACCGCCATAAATAAGGCTTTTTTTTCTTTGACGCAATTCTTTATCCTCAATCTGGCTTTACGTGGCCATTTTTGGGAGAATTTCTAATTTTAATACGAGTACCGCAAAATGGCTTAAAACAACGGTATTTTGAAACAATGGAGATATTGCCAAGTAGTGCTAATATGATGGCTAATGCAAAACCTACTTTCAGGCCTGAATGACGCGCAAAAGGAAGCGGTACTTGCAACCGAGGGGCCGGTTTTGATTGTCGCAGGCGCTGGGGCCGGAAAAACAAAAACTTTGACGCACCGTATCGGAAATCTTATTGAAAAGGGGGTTCCTGGAGGCGCCATTCTTGCCATTACCTTCACAAACAAGGCAGCCAAGGAGATGCGGGATCGTGTTTTTTCAATTTTGGACATTCGTGAGTCGGGCGGTCACTGGGGAAGGAGGAGGGATATCCCATTTATTGGCACCTTTCATGGTTTGGGTATCTCTATATTAAGAGAGAAGGGTGAGGCCATCGGTATTCCACGAAGTTCCACAATTCTCGCCCAAGATGAGTCACTCAAGCTCATCAAGCAAGCTATGGGGAAGGCGGGGGTAGATCCAAAAACCTGGGAACCGCGCAAGCTTCAGTCGCTCATTTCCCGGCACAAGGGAAACCTCGGGACAGCTCAGACTATTGCTGCTTCGACCGCAAACAAACACTTGGGACAAATTCTTGAGCGTGTGTTTGTTATTTACGAGCAGATACTTCGCGAGGCAAATGTCCTCGATTTTGACGACCTTCTTGAAAAAACCGTTCGACTCCTCGAGACGCATGAGGAGGTGCGTCAGTATTACCAAGCGGTATGGAAATATGTACACGTCGATGAATATCAAGATACGAACCAAGTACAATATCGATTGGTTCGCCTCCTTTCGGGAAAAGAATGCAATGTGTGTGTCGTTGGTGACAGTGACCAGAACATTTATAGCTGGCGCGGTGCATCCATCGCAAATATTCTTAACTTTGAAGAAGACTATCCTGGAGCCCGCGTCATTTTGCTTGAACAAAATTATCGTTCCACACAAAATATTCTTTCTGCGGCAAATAGTGTGATATCAAAAAATACACTGCGTAAAGAAAAAAATTTATTTACTACGAACGACGCGGGGGAGGCACTCTCTACGTTTGCGGGTTATGACGAGACGGACGAGGCGCGCTTTGTTGCAACGCGCATCGCGCGCATCATGGCGAGTGGTGCACGTGCGGATGAAATTGCAGTACTTTATCGCACAAACTTTCAATCACGTGTACTCGAGGAGTCACTGCTCTTTGCGGGCATTCCTTATCAGGTCTTGGGCGTGCGCTTCTATGAGCGCAAGGAGGTGAAGGACGTGCTGTCATACTTGCGTGCATCACGGAATCCCACGTCGATGTTTGACCTTGAGCGCGTTATCAATGTTCCCGCACGCGGAGTTGGCAAGGTCACTCTGCAAAAAATCTTTGCAGGTCAGATTGATGCTCTTCCCGCAACCATGCGGGCAAAGGTAAACGCCTTCTATCAATTACTCGACCGCATACGCCTCGCGGGAGAAACAATGAAGCCCTCTCAGTTGGTTGCATTTATTATCAAAGAAACGGGCATTGAATCACTACTCTCGGATGGAGACGAGGAGGACACGGAGCGACTCGCAAACGTTCGCGAACTTGTCTCGGTGGCCACACGCTACGATGTATTTACGGGAAGCGAAGGAATAGAACAGTTTCTTTCCGATGTCGCACTCGAGTCGGACCAAGACACCATGAAAGGGGATGTTGATGCAGTGAGGCTCATGACCATCCACGCGTCAAAAGGACTTGAGTTTCCCTATGTGTTCATCACGGGCATGGAGCAAGACTTGTTTCCGTCGCGTCGCTCACGCGATGAGAGTAACTCTGTTTCCGAACGCGAGGAAGAACGGCGACTATTTTATGTTGCAATTACGCGCGCTGCAAAAAAAGTATTTCTTACATATGCCTCCTTCCGCACCATTTTTGGTAGTCGACAAATTAATATGCCCTCAGAGTTTCTCGGTGACATCGCCGATGAGCTACTGGAGAGTGAGTCCCGTGACGGAGACCCATTTTCCGACAATAGTGGGGGAGGTTCTTTTCCGTCGAGTGGAAAACGCGTGAGCCTCCTCGGCTGGGACGATGAGAATGAATCCGTAGTATATGTATAAAAAATGAAGCACATTACTCCCAAAAAATCCCTCGGCCAACACTTTCTTCAATCCAAAGAAACTGTCGCAAAGATCGTCGATGCCTCCATGCTCTCTCCCGGAGACGCCGTCCTTGAGATCGGACCAGGGGAGGGAGTGCTCACCGAGGCACTCCTTAATGCCGGTGCGCGAGTCATTGCCGTCGAGACAGACCGGCAACTCATCCCGATGCTTCAAGTGCGATTCGATGACGCAATCCGCGACGGAAGGCTCGATCTCATACACGGAGACATTCTCAACCGAAAACTAGAAAAAGAGATCTTTCATACTGACCTTGCGGGAGATCGTCCCTACCGGGTCGTCGCAAATATTCCTTATTACATTACGGGTGCGCTCTTCAGGCTATTTCTCGAAGAATATCGTCAGCCCGCCACGCTCACATTTCTTGTGCAAAAAGAAGTTGCTGAGCAGATCGTCGGCAAACATGGAAAAGAGAGTATTCTCTCACTCTCGGTCAAGTTTTATGGAGACCCTGTGTATGCGGGAAAAGTGGGGCGCGAACATTTTAATCCTCCACCCAAAGTAGACTCGGCGATATTGGTCATAAACAACATCAGCCGCACGCGGTGGAGTGGAATTGAGGAAAAGAAATTCTTTTCTGTCGTAAAGTCCGGCTTTCGCGCAAAGCGAAAAATGCTCATCGGGAATTTGTCGGATGGACTTCATGTGCCAAAAGAAAAACTACTCTCAATTTTTTCGTCGCTCAATATCAGCGAGAAGGTACGGGGTGAGGATCTTCCAATCAAAACTTGGGTAGCACTCGCAATTGAACTCAGTAAATAGTCCACGCTGTCTCTTCAACAAAAAAGTCGTCATCATACAAGAAACCTTAACCAAATTGCGCGGAGGTGTTCTTTTAAGGAAGCACATAATTTGCTATTGCGATGTCCCCACGCGCACCATCATTCCATCAGTTGGCCACGTGACACAAAACTTACCGACAAAATACCTGCATGAACCGCCAAATTGCCTATTTCCAAGTAACCACACCCCCGGACTGTAAATATTGTATTCGGGGTGAAGATAGGTGACACCTGGGTAGTACACATAGTTTGGTGGAGTACCTGGCGTTGTGCTGAGGTCAAGTACTGTTATTGCTACCACCCCTGGACCCGTGCACGTGCAGTAGTGAATGTAGGTAGACAACCCCCCAAAAGGAATACCCGTGTCTTGGGCCTCCGTGGTGGGTGTATTAATGACAAACGCGAGCGTACTCGCAAAAAGTACGAAAGAGAATGCCAGAATATACCTTGATACTCCATCAACATTTTTTTTAAGATTGCCAAAAAAAATATTCAAGTGCTTCATGTGTCTATTATAGTATAGCGCGCGTTCCTCTGCTATATCGTAACGGTAAAGAGTAATTTCTCGGTTAACCCATTCTCGTTAACCACACCAAACCAAACAGGGATGCGTCCCTCAACCTCGGGATAGTCTATCCCGGGTGCAATACCAGGAACACTCGCGGTAACAGTAAATTGTAGGGTTTTTCCGTCTGGTGATGCTATGTTTTTCTGAAAACCCTGACCACCCATCACCTCATTTCCTTGTGATACAAAGCCCGTACCCGTAACCGTCACCACGGTCCCGAGCAGTCCTTCGGTGGGCGAGAGACTAATAATGGTCGGTTTCGGAATATTCTTATCGGTAACAATGAAAAACGATTTGTTAGTGCTTCCCTTTTGACTCGATATGTAGAGCTCATGCTTTCCTCGCGGCGCATCCTCAGGAACAACGAAGGTGAGCACATTCCACTTGTCGACACTCGTGCTTGCTATTCCAAGGCTTCCCAGACGCACTGTGTTTCCCGTTGGGGCAAGCCCAACACCGTAAAGCATTACTTTTGTTCCCCGCGGGGCTGCATAGGTGGAGGGGAACATGAGAACGGGTGTGTCGGATTTGAACGCGCTTGGCGAGGCAAGTTCGTTGCTTATTACTACTGTACCGCCTGAAGTCGCAACAACGGGTATATTGCTGATATTAGCGGGGACTGGAACCACTATATTGGTGGCGGGTGACACGGGTGGGGGTGGGGAAATGGTCGCCACGCCCGACCGACACAAAGAGGTGATTTTTGCCCTCGTAGAAGCCCCAACAAAACCCGTTCCAACGGAAAGCCCTACTGGTTTTAGGACCTCACTCGCGTAAAGTCCCTGGAACTTAATTACTGCACTCATGGTCATGCCCCCAAAATAGCTCGTTTCCTGACCACGAGACCCTGGCCCACTAGAAGCTACTTGAGTTTTGGTGTTCTTGTTGAGCTCTTTTTGAAGAATTATGACATCGCTTCCAGTCATACCGAGACGCAGATTCCGCGCCAAGGCTTCACATTGTGCAGGACTTTGAGCCGCGCTTATGGAGGGGGAAAAAAGGAGTGAGAGAGCAAAGAAAATAATGCCTGTTTTTTTAATTTGCATAGTTATGGACTGAGCACTAGGTGGGTCAATTGTATCAATAGCGTAGCCACACGCAAGAAGTGTACGCACCACAAAAAATTTAGATAATTTGTTGTTAAAAATTTTATTATGCACTCTCTGCACTATCCACACTATAAAAGAATATTTAGTCATTTTTTTCATTAAGACTGATACAATAGAGCTATTCCTGTCACACTCAAATGAGGGGGATATTCAACTATGGAAACAGGGAGTAATCCGAGGAAAAACCTGATGATCAGCGGTTTTGTTGCACTCTTAATTGTCGCTGTCGGAATTTATGTCAATCGTGACGAAATTGTAAAACCAAAATTTGCTACTTCAGAGAAAACTAATACACAAAAAACCACAAAAGCTGGCGAAGACGACATCACAAAACGTGACTCCGACGAGGATGGTCTACTCGACTGGGAGGAGCGACTGCGTGGCACAGATCCATTCAACCCAGACACGGACGGCGACGGGACTTTTGATGGGAAGGAGCTTGCGCTAGGAAGAGACCCGCTCAAACCAGCACCAAACGACCTACTCCCACTCCTCACTCAAGGAGTTTTCGCCACATCGTCCACAGACCTCGAAGGAATTCGAAAGGAGTTTTTTGCAAAATATCTTACCGACGCAGGTCGTGATATTCGTGAAACAACATTTCGTGACATTATTGGTGGATTTAACCCAAAAAGGTTTAAGCCAACCAATCAACTGCTCGACCTCAATATTTCCTCAGACGCTGATGGCGAGGCGCTTCGTGCGTATGGAAATGCTTTCGGTAAGCTCATTCAAAAACACACCTCAACCCCACTGCGCACAGAAGAAGAAATCTTCAATGTCGCAATGAAAACAAAAAACGACGCATCACTGCGTGACCTTCAACTTCTTGTTGTGGTATATAACAATTTCTCTCGGGACCTGAGGTCGCTCACTGTTCCACTCCCACTTGCTGAACATCACTTGGCAATTGTAAACGGTTACGACGGAATGGCGAAGGGGCTTTCGGGAATGATGCAACTTTATTCAAAGCCCATTGAGGGAGCCGCTGGCTACCAAACCTATACACGCATGCGCCTCGATGTCACGGTCGGCTATGCGGGAGTAGTTGCCTATTTTATAGAAAAGAAAGTTACCTTTGACGAAACTGAGCCAGGTTATCCCTTTTACTACAACACCACAAAGTTGCTGAAAAATAAGAATGAAGTGCTATTATAAGCAAAGAGAAACTATATTTTATGTCAAAAAATCTTCGTGAAAGAACAGTTGGTCAAATGAGTGCTTGGGGAGGGATGGTTTTCTTGTCTTTGCTTTTTGCCTTCATCTTTCCCTCAACCGCTTTTGCGCAATACGTCCCCGTACGTGACGACCAGCTCATAACTGATTTCGGAACTTATTCTACGAACTTCAGCAATTTTGCAACGAATTTCAACAACTTAGTAAATACCAATCCCGACTCTCTCCGTAACATCGTTGCAGGTGGTAATCCTGGTGATGCCGCCAGAGAGGTGTGCCGTGAAAGTGACGTATATGTCGATGCAAATGGCCGGCATGCCTTCGCATATGAGCAGGGTGCTTGGGCCTCATCGAGTGCTGAGAGTGGTGGTGTAATCCCTACCGATATTCCGGTGACCGGAAACGACAGCACTTCACTACGCTGCTTGCTCGAGGAGATAGTCGAATGGCAAAAACTTGGACTAAGTATCCAGATTCATGCAATGTTAAAAACATACATTGCTGATGCACAAACAAAACAGCTGAACAACCAGCTGATGAACAGAATTTCTGCCGCTGCACTTAATCATGCAAAAGCGGGAAACAGTGTGACCAACAACGGCGTAGTAACAAGCGAGGCTATTTATGTTACCAACTTAAATCAAAGCATTTACAACATAAATGCCCGCCAACTTGACCATTTTACGGCGCAAGCTGCCGCCGATCCATCTGCACCTGGCCCCGTCGGCTCGCTGGGCATATGTGACCCATGGAGACTCGATGTTGCAGCAAACACGGCACTAAACAACCAAGCGATAACACAAGACAGGTTCTCTATTGATGATGCTAACTCTACGTGCAATCTCCCGGGAGGAGGCGCGAACTATTCTACTTTCTCGGAATCGTTTAATGACCCTGCAGGAGTCGGTGGTGGTGGCATGCCGATGTGGCTCACTACACTCAATTGTCCTGGGTGCTCCCCACTTGGCACCCTGACCGCAGCTGACTCACAGGCGCAAGGTCGAATTCTGAGACAAGAACAAGTGACCCGCTACAAGCTTGCCAATTCTGGTTCTCGACCTATTTCAGAATGCTCGGGACTACCCGAGGACCCGTACTGCCTGGACCAGCAGTTTGCTACTGATGTCACGCCTGCGTATCAAACAAGTGCAAAAACCACATTTGCAGCAGCAACCGGTGACAATCAAGTTGCGAGCGGAAATACCCTTGATGGTACTGCCGCCTCTAGTTCCGAAGTACAATCTACTGCACTGAATCAGTCGCCAGGAGGAATGTTTGGTTTCGATGAAACCTCTCTCGCGCTTTCTCAGACAGCAGTAAACCGTCTTGTAGCAGAATTTTATGACATTATTGATATCGGATACTATGGAATTGACCAAAATCCACGCCTCGGTGGCCCAACTGGTCGAACAGCTGATTGGGCACAAGCAACGATGCTCATGATTTATGATGAAATGAAATTCGACCCAGTTACACCCCAGGTGGTGGTCACCGATGGCCCAGACCCAGTAGACACGAACTACTAATACACCCATGAAGCTCTACTATTATTCATTCAAAAACAAAGCCTTTGCACCGCTGTTTCCGCGCACAATAAGCGCAAGTGAATTAGCGGCCGTCAACAGACACAAGAATACCTCTCGAGGAATTGCACCTCTCATCTGGGTTGCAATCTGGGGTGTATCTGCTGTTGCTGGATACTTTGCTAGTGGTGTAGTGCTCGATGCTGCCGGTGAGGCCGCGCTGACCCTCGTTCTCGCTTTGGCAAAGATGATATTTTGGGCTGCGGGCATGTTTCTGGCTTCCACTGGCTACTTGCTAGATAGCGCAATAGAAAATACCATTTCGAGCGGAATATACAGTGGCCTTGGGGTGATTACAACAGGGTGGACGGTGGTGCGGGATTTTTCGAACATGTTCTTCATTTTCGCGCTCCTCTACATTGCGATTAAAACTATTCTTGGTCTTGGAGGGGGAAGCACAAAAAAGTGGGTCGCAAACCTCATCATCGCTGCACTACTCATAAATTTTAGTCTTTTTGCAACAAGAGTCGTCGTAGATGCGGGAAATATTTTGGCTATGGGTTTCTGGGAGCGGATGACCGTAACGGTCGCTGGGGTAACTGAGCCGAGTGCATCAGCCCACCTCATGCAAGGATTAAAGATGCAGTCTACAAATGAAGTAAGGGATGCCCGCGGTCAAGTAATGCCAGTCACAAAAGAGCGAAATATACTTATACATCTCGGTGGATCACTCGTAATGCTCATTGCAGGTTATGTTTTTCTTGCTGGAGCGATCATGATGATTGTACGAACGGTTACCCTAATTTTTCTCATGATAGTTTCCCCGTTTGCCTTTCTTGGATTCGCGCTACCGGTTGGGGGGGGTTTTGCACAAAAATGGCTCGACAAGCTTATTGGAAGCACCTTTGTCGCACCAGCCTTTCTTGCAATGCTCTATTTAGTCACTACTATTGTCAACTCGCCGGACCTTGCGCTTTTGGGTGATGGAAGCAATATCACTTGGGGTGGCGTTTTAAATGGTGATAGTGCGAGCTTCCCAATCATCTACAATTTTTTGATGATTATTATCCTACTACTCACGTCACTCACCGTTGCAAATTCTGTCAGCAACGGTGCAGGAGACATGGCGGGTAGACTAGCTAAAAGAGGAATCGGAGTTGGTGCGGGGGCTGCGTTTGCCGGAGGAGCTGCAGGACTTCGTCAGACTGTTGGACGGGCGGGCAAAAACAGAATGAACGACAAAGATTGGGTTGCTAGGCAAAATGCCGCAGTTGCTAAGGGCGGGGTAGGTGGCAAGTGGGCAAGCCTTCAGCTCAAAACAGCACAAGGAGCAAATAAGGCTACGTTTGATGCGCGAAACTCCAAGACACTTGGACATGGTCTGGGTATGGTCGGAATAAGCGCAGGCGCTGGTACCACTCGCTCTTACAAAACCACTGGCCAAGTTGGCGGCTCAATGACTGGTGCTTACCGTGGAACTGAGAATGAAAAGAAGTTGATTGAAACCGCAAAGGATCGCTTTGACTCTCCCGCTGCACAAAAAGCTTGGCTCGAAAGGAAGGGTGTGGAGCTCGATGCAAAGCGCAACAAGGACATCGGAAAGGAGATAAATCGCGGGGTAAAGATTGAAGATGTTAAAAAGAATGTAAAAGATCAGCCGAAAGAGATCCGCAAGGCACAGCAAAAGCTTGACGACCTGAAGAAGGACGAGAAGTCTGACATCAAGGACATTATTGCCGCTGAAGCCACTCTCGCCAAGGAAACAAGTACGCTCGTTGAATCAATAAAACAACTCTCAGGAAAAGAATTTGAAGAAACAGTTTCGCAGGAAATGCTTACCGAAAACCCTGAGATCGTGGCGGCGATGGGACGCACCGCACTTACTCATGTGAACGCCAACCCGGATATTTATGACTCGGCAACACGTGAACAGATCGCAAACGCTGCAATGACCAAAGGCCCCGAGGAATCGCGTCAGTATCTCATCTCGCAGCAAAAGCTTAATTCGGGTTATCTTCCCGTGGACCTAGCAAAGCAGACGAAAGATCGCGTCAAAGACTACGATGTAAGAAAGAAGGAGCTAAAGAAAATTCAGGGCAAAAACGACACCGAGGAAGTACGGACCGCAATTCAAAAGCTTGAAGAAGAACACGACAGCGCAATCCAAGATATCATCGGGGGAATGAAGGTGAAAGATGTCGCGAAATTAGACGATGCACTCAAGTCACATGAATCACTAGTAAAAAATTATACGCCAAAACACTATGAGGCGATTGCGGACTACCACAAAAACATAAAAATCGACCGAACAGATGAGGAAAAGGCACGAACACAAAACACACTCAGCACGATTAGGGCGGCCGCGATGAAAACAGTTTCAGGTAAGAAGTATATGAACACCGAGGGCGGCAAACCATTTGGCGGCGGTTCCGGACAGGCGCGAAAAGATCAAAAAGATTACGAGACCGCTCAGCAGGCAGCCGTAGTGGCAGAGGATAAATACAAATGGGAGGCGCAAAAAACGGGTGCTTCTTACAATGCCACCGAAGTTGCTGCGGCAAAGCAGGCGCATGAGCAGGCTCAGGCAGCAGAGGCAAAAGCGAAAGAACGTTTAAGCAAAGCCACGGATAGTACCGATGACGATGCTGACGCCGACATTGATCCCACTGATCCCAATGCAACGGTCTAATTGAACACTTATGGATGAAATAACTGAACAACAAACTGCCACGAAACTTGCCATGCTCCCACAGGAGATCCGCGATCTTCTTGCGTCTCCGGAAACATTGGACATCATCGACGCCATCGGAAAAAAACACGCACTAACGCGGGTTGAGTCCGGCTTGCTTGCTCAGGTCACGAGCGCGCTCATCATAGGAACACTGAAACCCGCAGATTTTCTTGCTGCGCTCATGGACTACTTGAGTATTCCTCGCGAAAAGGCTGCACTGATTGCTCAAGACCTCAACGGAGATATCTTTAGCCACTTTAAGGAGTCACTTAAAACTATTCATGCGGGCCATGGTGGGGTTCAAAAACTCGACCCATCTCTGGTCACCTGTCTTCCTGAAGAAATGTCCAAAGAAGCAGCACTTGGTAATAAAGCTCCTGGGAATGCTCCGATGGGCAACATCCTCGAGCAGAAACTTGCTGGCTCTTTCCGCATGAAGGGAGACGGTGTCGCCACAAATGCCATGCCACCGCCACGCCTTGTCGTCCCTCCACCCCCACAAGCGCAGATACCACCACCCCAGGAAGCGCCAGCAGCAGATCGACCTAAATTTGTTCCCCCATCACAGCACGTAGTCGAGCCACCAAAAATAGACCCCTACCGCGACCACTCACTCTAATTTTTTTGAATTTTTGGAAACGGGGTGTCCAAACTGATTTGGACACCCCGTTTCCAAACTGCTATGCTAAGCAAATGAGGAAAGTCGCCCTTGTTACTGATGAGTATTACCACATATATAATCGCGGAGTTGAGAAACGGACAATCGTTGAGGATATTCTTGATGTAAATCGATTCATGCAAAGTATTGCCGACTTCAACACCGTTGAACCGATCGGTAGTATCCATGAAAAGAACCATCTAAAAAAAGTTGGAAACGGGGTGTCCAAATCGGGGAAGCTCGTTGAATTTGTTGCTTTTTGCTTGAATCCTAACCACTTTCATTTTTTACTCAAACAAGTATCTGAGAGGGGGATAGAGCAGTTCATGCAGCGATTCGGTAGTGGCTATACAAAGTATTTTAACCATCGCCACAACCGTGTCGGATCTCTATTTCAAGGACCCTTCAAAGCTATTCGTGTGGTGAACGACGAATACCTATTGCACTTAAGTGCCTATATCAACCTGAACAACGTTGTCCATCAGCTCGAGCCTCGCGCCGAGGTACTACACCGTTCAAGTTGGGAGGAATATGTGGGTGCTGTTTCGATGCCTTTTTGTGCGAAAGAAATTGTCCTCGAAAGGTTCAATGGCGCTAGTGATTATAAGGCGTACGCGACTGATGCTATACAAACTACGCTGGAGGGTCGAATGTCAGAGAAAGACGCATCACTTTATTCAGAATAATTTTGGAAACGGGGTGTCCAAAACATTGAATGCGAATTTTGGGTTATACTTATATATATGCAATTTCAAGTTCCACAGTTTCTTGATGTTGAAGATAAGATTGTTGGGCCGTTTACGCTCAAGCAATTTCTCTACCTCATCGGTAGCGCGGGTATGGCCTACATGTCGTGGCGCTTTATGTGGGCAGGTATTGGACATCTCTTTGGCCTTGCCTTTCTCGCCCTCGGTTCTGCGCTTTCCTTTTATCGCCCCAACAAGAAGCCATTCGTGCACATGATTGAAGCGGGTTTTCTGTTTTATAAGAATAGTCGTTTTTATATCTGGAGAAGAAGCAGTAAAGAAAAAATGGAGACACATCTCGACCTTGGTAATTTCCAGCCAACCACTCACACGGGCGCACTCCCTATTGCCTCATCAGGGGGAGGAAAACTTGATGACCTCTCGTGGGCAATTGACCTACAAAGCTCAGCAGTGGAAGGAGGAAATAACCGCCCTGACACGCTTGCCGTCTAACGTACCACGACGAAGTATTTCGTTTTCTACACCTGCACGCAACTGCTCACATTTCTCTGTCGTGGGGTATTCGGTATTTTTTTTGTGATGTATAATAGACACATGCCTGTTCCAGGGAAACCAACCCAAGATTTTATTCCCATTCGTGACATTCGCAATGGAGTCATCATTCTCAATAATGGTGATTTGCGTATGATTTTAATGACTTCTTCGCTCAATTTTGGACTAAAGTCTGCAGAAGAACAGGGTGCTATTCTCTACCAGTTTCAGAGTGTATTAAATTCACTCGAGTTTCCCATTCAGATTTCTATTCAATCAAAGCGTCTCGATATTCGCCCTTATCTCAAAATGCTCGAAGAGCGTGAGAAGGCTCAGCTGATTGATGCTATGAAAATTCAGGTGCATGAATACATTGCGTTCATTCGTGACTTCACGGGAAAGACAAACATCATGTCTAAGAATTTTTTCATCGTCATTCCATATGCCGCAGCGGGTATTGTCTCTAGTAAACCGCAGGGTGGCGGTATGTTCTCTGGGTTATTTGGTGGCAACAAGGGTCCACGCAAAATGACTGAGTCTGAAACCAACAACTTTGAAGAGGCTCGCATTCAGCTCGAACAGCGTGTGGGTATTGTGGAGCAAGGACTTGGTCGCTGTGACCTGCGTACTGTCAGGCTCGGAACAGAGGAAATCACTGAGATGTTTTACAAGAAATTTAACCCTGGCGAGCTGGAGGCGTCGGTTTAAAAATTCAACTCAAACTGAAATAACTTTATGGCAGACAAAAAAGGCTTCGACAATCTCAATACCGGCGTACTCCCTTCAGACATCTTTGAGGCAACAAACCTCGACATGAAGGATATTCTTGCTCCCGCAGCAATCAAAATTACACCGAAGGATATTTCGATTGGTGACAAAATAGCGCGCACGCTTTTTGTGATTTCCTACCCACGCTTTCTTTCTCAGGACTGGTTTACTCCCGTCATCAACCTCGACAAAGTTTATGATGTGTCCATCATGATTCATCCTGTGGAGACCGAACTTGCCCTCCGCTCGTTTCAAAAGAAGGTTGCTGAAGTACAGAGTCAAATCAATGAGCGCGAGCGCAAAGGCTTCGTGCGCGACCCGGTTCTCGACATTGCCTACAATGACCTTGAAGACTTGCGTGACAAACTCCAGCAAGCAACTGAGCGACTTTTTGATGTCGGCCTCTATATTACGGTCTATGCAAACGACGCCGCTGAGCTCGACAAAGCCGAGAGTGAGCTGAAATCCATCCTTGATGCCAAGTTGGTGTACCTCAAGCCAGCCATTTTTCAACAAGAACAAGCATATAAAAGCGTACTGCCACTTATGACTGACGAGCTAGCGGTGCACTACAAAATGAACTCCTCTCCACTCTCGTCCATTTTTCCCTTTGTATCCTTCGACCTCACTTCGGACAAGGGAATTCTCTGGGGAATTAACCGCCACAATGCGTCACTGGTGTTGTTTGATCGATTTGGGATGCCCAACTATAACTCTGTTACCTTTGCGGTCTCCGGTTCTGGTAAGTCGTACACTACAAAACTTGAAATCATCCGTACGCTCATGTTTGATGCGGACGTCATTGTGATTGACCCTGAGCAAGAATACGCCTTTCTCGCCGAGGCGACGGGTGGACGCTATTTCAACATCTCACTTACCTCAGAGCACCACATCAACCCATTTGACCTTCCGCAGGCACGTGAGGATGAATCGGGGTCTGACGTCCTAAGATCAAATATTATTTTTCTCGTCGGGCTTTTCCGCATCATGCTCGGGGGTCTCACTCCTGAGGAAGATTCTATTATCGACCGTGCCATTGCAGAAACATACGCACTCAAAGACATTACAGGAGACACTCCGTTTGGAGACATTGAACCACCACTGCTTTCAGACTTCGAACTCGTGCTCTCGGGAATGGATGGGACGGAGTCACTCCTGCAGCGTCTTGAAAAATACACCAAGGGCACATGGTCAGGATTTCTCAATCGTCCAACCAACGTCGACATTACCAAGCGATTTACTGTATTTTCCGTGCGCAACATGGAAGACGAGCTCAAGCCCGTGGCCGTGTACATCATTACGCATCACATTTGGACTGCAGTCAGAAAAGAAATCCGCAAACGCCTGATGGTCGTGGACGAAGCGTGGTGGATGATGAAATCCGAAGATACTGCATCATTTTTGTTTGGCCTTGCGAAACGAGGACGAAAATACTTTCTCGGAATCGCTACTATCACTCAAGACGTCAACGACTTCCTCCGCTCGCCATACGGACTACCCATCCTCACTAACTCATCAATCCAAATCCTCCTCAAGCAGTCACCAACAACCATTGACCTAGTGCAGTCAACATTCCACCTTACTGATGAGGAAAAATATTTACTGCTCGAATCGGGGGTGGGTGAGGGTCTCTTCTTCGCCGGACTCAAGCATGTCGCCATCAAGGTTTATGCGTCATACACTGAAGACCAAATAGTTTCATCTGACCCTGCGCAGCTGGCGGCAATTGCAAAGGCGAAGCAAGAGCTAGTAGATTCGCAAAAATAAACTCAACATGGGGAAGAGCCTTATACAAAACAATGCTCGTGGTCGCGCCGTGTCTGTGCCCGATGCACCTCCACCACCAGAGAAGCTGGGCGGGGTGTTTTTTTGGATGGTACTTGGACTAGCGCTTATAGACGACCTCAGCGACGTCGCCTTTACGGCTATTAACCTTGCTCTTACCGCAACAGTCGCGGGAATTCCTGTGGCAATTTTTTTGTTTTTAATTGGAATTATTATCTCGGTTACTGTGTTTATATTAATGCAAACCTACTTCCTCACGCATGGTGGTCTACACACAAGTGCCAAACTAAAACGTTTTGCTTTATGGATTATTGCTGTACCAATGGAAATGATACCTATTTTACAACTACTCCCGGGGTCGAGCATATTATTTGTGGCTATTGCATGGCTGGAAAACAGTATTAGGAAAGAGAACCTTCTGTCCCACACACTTCAAATGGCTATCAACGAACAGAGGCGTCGGGGTGGTTGAGGATAAGTCATAAGTAGGGTAAAATTATTCAATGAATTCACGGGTAACAAAAGCTAGCCTACTCCTTGGATTGTTGTTTTTTCTACTTGCACAACCACAGTTTGTGGCCGCAAAAGGCCTCGACCTAGTTAACTTCATCTTGACGCCAAAGACCCCGGGGGCGCACGAGAAGGTGCAAATACGCATGGAATCGTTTGTGGTAGACCTCAACACCGCAAACATCGCATGGTATGTAAACAAAGTGAAAGTTGAGGAAGGAATAGCCCTCAAAGATCAGACGGTTATGACAGGGGATTTTGGTGAAAAATTAATTGTTGATATTGAAATTCTCACCATGCGTGGGGAGATTTTTAACAAACAAGTTGTCATTGCACCTGCCGAGGTGGATCTACTGTGGGAGGCACAAACATACACGCCACCATTCTATAAAGGAAAAGCATTGGCCACATTCAAAAGCAATGTCCGCGTTACGGCCATTCCTCGATTTAACACGCTCACAAGTGACCCCAAACAGTATTATTATAAATGGACCTATAGTCGCAACCTTGGAGTCGGTGAAGCCCTCGGCAAGAATAGCGTGGTCGTTCCCATGGGATACGCAAACACCCCGCTGCCCATAATGGTGAACGTAACCCTGCCCGGCACAGAGTGGTCAGGATTAAAGAGCTCGACAATTCCTGGGACTGAAGCGAAGGTTGTTCTTTATCAGCAAGCACCACTCCTGGGAATCCAATTTAATAATGCGTGGTCAGAAAAAATTTCAACTAATGAAAGTGAGTTTGTGGTATATGCAGCACCCTATTTCTTTTCACTTGATGACCTCATGAATAATCGGCTTGTCTATACATGGGAAGTCAATCGAAGATATACTTCGCCTGGTCTTGATGCGCGATATCTGACAATCCCAAAACCAAGTGGCCCAAATGGGGGTGTCTTAAGTACACCAGTAAATTCAAATGTATCATTTAAGGTACAGAACCCGAGTCGAATCTTGCAATCTGGATACTCACAGGCAACCTTAACGTTTACTCCGTAACCCAGATATTCAAATGCAAGAAAACGAGAACAAGAGCGGGGCTATCAAGTGGATTATTATCGTTATCGCTATGATACTTATAATCCTACTCGGTATTATCCTGCTTATGACGGTCGGGAAGGATACCGGTGTCGCAAAATCAATTGGGAATGCTTTTCCATTTGGCGCGCTTTCACCCGAAGCTCCTCGTGATGGTTTTACGGAAACCAACGGGGATGGCTCAGGGGATGGCGACGCGTCTGGTGTTGACACACTTACTGAACCACTATTCCGACAACTCACTAACGAACAAATTGCTGGCGCCACAACAGTTGAACGTGACGGCAAAACTTACATACGCTATGTACTCCGTGAAAATGGTTATGTGTACGAAATTGACACTACCACATGGAAAACACGAGAGCTCACGAACACGCAAGTGCCACGTGTATATGAGGCGTATTTTGGCAACAACGGGAATACCGTTATTCTCAGATATATAAAACTTGACCCGCTCACACGCCAGGATGTAATCAAGACATTTATGGCATACCTCGTACTTCCCACTGAGGACTCTGGAGAAATCGGAAAGCTCACCGGTAGCGACCTTCTCGACAACATCAGTGCGGTAAGTATTTCCCCTGATGGAACACGACTATTCTTTCTCCGCCCACTGGCTGACGGAGTATCCGGCTCCATGGTGTATCTCACAAGCCAAGAAGAGCCGCGGGAGGTGCTACGAAATTCTTTTAGTGAGTGGCTTCCACAATTACTTGATAATGGATCAATAATTCTCACAACAAAGCCATCAGTAAATGTGCCGGGGTATGCTTATGTGTATGATCCTGTTAAAAAAACACTCACACGACTTGTGCGAGAAAAAAATGGACTTACGACCCTTTCGAACAAAAACGGAGAGAGAATACTCTTTAATGAAAATATCGGAAATGTTGCGACACTCGGACTTTATGATAGGAAGGGTTTCTCATCTGAAGAAGGGACAACAATCCACCACCAGCCTGTCCCACTAACGACCCTCCCTGAAAAATGTGTGTGGGGTAAATCAAATTCACTCTATTTTTATTGCGGTGCATTTTCTGTAGACTCGCACAATAAAATCCCCGATGATTGGTATCAAGGAACACTGAAACTCAAAGATAATTTTTGGATGATTAACTCGACTGATGCAGTTATTGGATATCTGGCAGACCCACAAAGAGAGGTGAAGATGGATTTTGACGTATTTATGCCATTTATAGGAAATGAAGACACAAAATTTTATTTTACTGACAAAAAAACTGGCTTCCTCTGGGTAATGCGCATCATTAGACCTTCAGTGCTTACTGACGACGAGCCGGCTACAACCACTACGGACACACCTACCCCTGAGGAGGCGGGAGATGCTGCGGGGATATTAGATAACTAAATGTTATGATGAGATTTATCAGTTTTGTATCGTTACTTTCTGTCATCCCTTCAACCGCACTTGCCCAAACTACATACGACCTACTCGCCCCGCTCCCAGGACTCTCCACGGTTACACTCACATCATACCTTGAGGGGATGGTGCGCGTAACGATTGGTATTGCAGGAATACTTGCCGTCATTATGATTGTCATTTGTGCCATCCAAATGATTGGCTCTCCGTCTGTTTCTCAAAAATCAGCCTCAAAAGAGTGCATCACCAATGCTCTTTTTGGACTTCTGCTCGCAATTAGCTCTTGGGTAATTTTAAACACCATCAATGAGAGGCTCCTCGTTAGCGAGCTCGCTCTTCCTGCACTCCCCGCACTCCCTCCTGCACCACCAGCATCTACACTGGACGACCCAATGCCCACCTTCCCTGGGTGGTACTTTAGATGGAACGATGGGACGCGCGTGCGAGTTTCACCACGATTTTCCTCGTCGAGTGAGTGTCGCGCTGTGCTTGCATCTGATGTATCAAAGTCGAGCGCGGTTGTTCTTACCAATGGAGTGGGTTGTTTCCAGATATTTGCCCCACCTCCCGGCACACCACCACCAGCACCTGGAAGTCCACCGATTGCTCCACCCGCTAGTGAGGCGGCGGCACGAAACCTTGTCTGCGGAAATACTTCATGTTCGGGGACTTCACCAGTTGCAATCAATAAAGGTCCCTGTACTCAGCCATTTCAGAGAAACTGCACAAACGTAGCGGGGTTACCTCCAGCAACGATTTCATTTATTCAGAGTCTCGCGCCAGGTTTTGGTGGGAGGGTTATTATTACTGGTGGAACAGAGGATGGACATGCAAGCCACGGCCCAAGTATCCCGGTTTTTGATCTCAGTATTACTCCGCAGTCAAAGACATTCATTAATGCGAACGGGGGACCATTAAATAAATCTTTTTGCAAATACGCCAACGGACAAAACAGCGCCCCGACGTCTTGCTATAGCAAACGACTGTATAACGGATACTGGTTTACTGATGAAGGTGACCACTGGCATGTATGCCAAAACGGCACTGCTGCACCTGCTGGAAAAAGCGTTCCACTCTTTAGAAATGCCTGCACGCAAATTTAACTATTTACACTGCTCGTTCATCCTTTTTCCTATATCGTGTATACTTATTATACGTATGAGACTGGTAGATGTGAGTAAATTTGTGTTTGTTTTTTTGGCGTTTTTCGCGCCATGGATAGCATCTGCCCAAAGCACCTACACACTACTTGCCCCACTCCCGGGGTTAACCACGGTCACGCTCACGGTATATCTCGAAGGGATAGTGCGCGTAACAATTGGTGTTGCAGGGATACTTGCGGTCATTATGATCGTCATTTGTGGAATACAAATGATTGGTTCGCCTTCCGTTTCTCAAAAAAGTGAGTCAAAAGAGTGTATATGGAATGCGATATTAGGGTTGCTTCTTGCAATAGGTTCTTGGGTAATTCTGAATACAATAAACGAACAGCTTCTGCGGAGTGACTTTACTCCTCCACTTTTACCAACGCCGGCATCCATTAGTCCAGCCGCTGCACGCACTGACCCAACACCAACCGCGCCTGGCTGTTATTTTCGTTACCGTGATATACGCTCCGGTCATGTAACATTTTCTCGTCAAAACACTTGTGCAATGTGTGAAAATATTCGCACACAATTTCAAGCAGACACCGACCTCATTGAAGTTCAGACAGCCTGCTTCCAGGTTGGTGGTGGGGCACCACCCGCAGCACCGACCCCTACAACCCCTCCGCCGCCACTAGCCCCAGGAGATGTGCGCTGTACGCAGTCGGGATTAAACCTTCATGAACCAATATATCAGCAGTGCTGGAATGGTGATTGCGCGCGGTTTCGAACGCTTGTTTCAGGGAAAGCCGCCGACCCCCGCCTCATCATGGCTGTTATATTGCAAGAATCGAGCTGTGGACAGCAACTCGTCGGAGACCAAGGTGAGTCTTGTGGTCCAATGCACATTACTGTTCCCACGGCCAACAGGTTTCGTAGTCGCTGTGGAGTAAGCGAGGTACTTACGTGCGGTTGGCTGTCTGCACAGGCAAACTGGGATGCTGCGATTTGCATGAGTGCGGAATATTTAAATAGCCTTAGCGGAGCATGTGGTTCTCCGCCAGAGAACCTCTACGCAGGCTACAATGGGGGCGCCGGGGCATGTGCTTCAAGCGCAAACTGCTCAGGACTCAGACGGTGGGAATGCCTCTATGACGACAATGCGCACCAAATCTGTAATGCGGGATACTTCTCGTTGCGCAATGCAGCACCTCGTGTAAATTATTGCACCATAAATCCAGGGAGTACTGGCTATTAACCAAAAAATGATAAACATAATAATGAAAAAAATTCTTACCTTCATCGTCATTTTTATGTGCCTTCCTTTTTCAATGACTCAGGCTACAGTTGAGACTGACGTTTGGTCATACGTATTTCACCTACAAATTCAAGATGGAATACTCGCAAAAAACTCAGATTTCAAATTTTTCTATGACCCCATCCCTGGAGATTATGTAACTTCCAATGAACAGAGCGGGGAATACAACGCGCAAATAATAAGCGGAAAAGGTGTCACACTAAGTACGGTTTGGTTTTCAGCACCAAACACTCTGCTGGTGGCAAAAAACAAAAAAATCCTTGATGTCCGCACTCCTTATTTTGCCAATGCGGATCGTGTGGTTTTTTATGACTCCGCAGGTAAGCAGCTTTTTTCTGAGTCACTGCGCGGGTCTTCATTTTGCAATGAAAATAATAAGTGCGATAAAGAAGTGGGTGAGAATTATCAAAACTGCTCAATGGACTGCCCCGCACCTGCCATTGCGGCTCCAAGCATGCCGGTTATCCCACCAACCACAAACTTACCCATAGTTCCCAGCATCGAGGAGGGCGCACCGCCGGCACTAGAAGAAGCAGGCACTGAACCTAGGGCAACAGATGAAATATCGCGCACCCAGTCAGCGCAGGAGAAGCGCGGTGTGGTCATCCCAATCACTATTGGTTTATTTCTCATACTCACCGCCTTAGTGGGTATGGTATATATGAAAAAACTCAAAAACGCAGCGGAGTAGTCTTTGAGTGCACAAGACTAAACAATCAAAATCGTTGCAACTATATTACGACCGCAGGATCCTTATACTTTATCACAAGATGTCTGTCGCGACCGACGCCCATGGATTCTGTGGTGATATCATCTACGTCTGCGAACTCTGAGTGCACTACCATGCGCTCATATGAGCTTGATGGTTCCATCTCAACGGAGCTTTTAAAATATCGCGCACGCTCTGCCAACATATGCGCCTTTGCTCTGATTTCATCTATTTGTTTCTTTTGATAGTCATTAATGTCAATCATGAACTGTGGTGATTGTTCACCAAACTTCTTCTCCGCAATACGTTTCATGAGGTGATTGAGTGACTGAAGGCGAGTTCCACCCTCTCCGATGAGTAGTAGGGACTCTGGGGTAGAGACCGCAAAACGTAGAGAGCCGGTTTTTTCATCAGTTTCCGCGGTAACACTATTCACCACCACGCCAGTGAGGTGTAGAAGTGTGGTTACAGTTTCGATGATGAATTCATTCTGTTGCATAGTGATTTTGCTGCCTAAGCACGTTTAGTGAGATACTCCTGAGCTGTACTCAATATATTACTGGTTGCCCAATAAAGTGCAACCGCTGAGGGTAATGTGTAAGAAATGACACCCACAATGACCGGGAGTACATAGCGCATTTGCACCTGCATACTTCTTGCCAAATCCTCTTGAAATGAAGGCTTTTCATTCTCTTTTTTAGGCTGCGGTGTGGGAAATTTGCTCATTGCGACGTGTGTCTGTATAAATTGCGTGACACCTGCAAATAGCGCAAGCACAACACTTTTTGAAGCCAAATCAAAGACGAGGAAGTGTTTATCAACAAAATCCGGAGCTTCTACCCAAGAATAGAGAATACTGACATCGATACTGTTAATTCCTTTCGAAAAAACAAAATAGAGTCCCATAATGATGGGGATTTGGATGAGCAGTGGGAGGCATCCAGAGAACGGAGTAACTCCACTCTTTTTGTATAGCTCCATAGTGGCTGCTGCAAGTTTTTGCTTGTCATCCCCATGCCTCTCCTTCAATATTTTAAGGTCCGGCTCGAGCTCTTTCATTGCCCTTTGAGCACGGATAGACTTTGCGGTAAGCGGGAGTAGCGCAATACGCACGAGAATAGTCAGGGCAATAATGGCCAACCCAACACTATGACCAGGAAATATATCTATAAAAAAAACGAGTACGTTAAAGAGTGGCTCGTAGATAGTCGTATTCCAAAATTCAATCATCCGTCTATCCTAGCGTGGATATGGTTTTTTGCAAAATTAACCTAAGGAGGATCAATATACTCCTTTTGATAGGGGTGGCAACGCAAAATCCTCCGTATTCCCCGAAAGACTCCTCGAATAACTCCATATCGCTCTATTGCGCCTATCATATAGTGTGAACATGTGGGCTCCATTACGCAAACGCCTTGTGTTGGTAGAATAGAGCGAAAGTACCCTTGGTCTGGGGAGAGTGTTTTCTGATAAAATCGAACAAATAAAATAGCAATCCGTGAGGTAATTCTCATATTGACTCCAAGAATATTTGAATACTTTCCTTTATGCTTGCTCTGTCTATAGGGAGTTTTGATTTATTTGGCATAATAACCACTTTAGAAATACCATTTTTACTAAATTCATCCAATAAAACACTGGCTACATCATAAATTTCCCTTTTGAGCTCGTTTCTCTTTACTGCGAGATTGAGCGTCTTCTTGGGGATAACTACGGCAAATGCGGTATTTTCTTCCTTATTCTGTTTTTTGGTGTATTGAATGCTTAAAAACTCCCCAGACCACCTCTTTTGGGGATCAGAAAATTTAGGAAAGCTTATTCTTGTAAGTTTATTTTTTTTTGAAATCATATGCAGTACTCATTGGCGTAAACAGCACAAATCACCCATCCGTGTATATAGACATAATAACAACTATCCCCACAAAGTGGAGATAGTTGTTATAAATACACAGCGCGAGCTGGCTCTGGGTTATAAAAAACCTATACAGCTACGCGTTTTCTGCCTTTTGCAATTCTCCGTTTGATTACATTCCTGCCATTCGCTGTTTTTGTGCGCGCAAGAAATCCGTGGGTAGTCGCTCTCTTTTTCTTTTTTGGTTGGTATGTTACTGACATGATTGGAGTATAGAATACTTCTCAATAATTTTCAAGTTTTTATAATTTTCTCATTTTTTTTATAAAATATTAGCAAAAATTTTTTTACTATAGTAAAATTTGACGCGAATCTAAAGTTGTTTCTATAATTCTCTTGTCCACAGCTTGTACACAAGTTGTGAACAGTTCTGAATTTTTCTGACATCGAGACTTCTTCGCTATAATGCTTCTTAAGTTATTGGAGGGTAGCATTCGTGGGAAATTTTTTCTCATTTACCGCCTGGAATGAAAATTAGCCGTCTTCAAGTAGAAAGCATTAACTTTACGTTACTAAATCTAACCAAGAGAGCCACTTATGGATAACAAAGAACTATGGAGTAAAGCGCTAGTGGACATTGAGCTTGAAGTCTCGAAGGCAAACTTCAGCACTTGGTTTAAAAACACAAGGATTACGAAGCAGGACGGAGGGACCGTCTATGTGGGAGTGCAGAATGAATTCGTCCGTGATTGGTTATCAAACAAGTATCACTCTTCTATTCTTCGCGTACTTCGCGAGACATCTTCAGATGTGAAAAACGTTGAATATGTAATAGCAAAAGAAGATTCAGTTGATAAGGGCTCTACGCTTGTAAAGAAGGATGTATTTTCACCATTCATAAATAATGAATTACCTCTTGCAGATACCTACATAGGTAAAGAAGACGGACTTAACCCTCGTTATACATTTGATTCTTTTGTGATTGGCCCGTTTAACGAACTTGCATATGCCGCTGCACAGGCTGTTTTAAAGAAGCCCGGAATTATGTACAACCCACTTTTTATTTATGGCGCGACGGGTTTTGGAAAAACACACCTTACACAGGGTATTGGTAATGGAATTAAAAAACAAAATCCAACACGCAAAGTTCAGTATGTAAGTTCAGAAAAATTTTCTACGGATTATGTGAACGCGCTTCAAAATAATCGTGTGGGGGACTTCAAAGATAAATACAGGAATTTTGATGTTTTAATCATGGATGATATTCAGTTCCTTGTTGGAAAAGAAAAAACTCAGGAGGAACTGTTTCACCTCTATAACGCTCTATACGAAAACAATAAGCAAATCATTTTTTCCTCAGACAAGCACCCAAACTACATTAACGGACTCGAAGACCGTCTTAAATCGCGCTTTGGTTCAGGAATGATCGTTGAGATTACTATGCCAGAATATGAGTCTCGGCTTGCTATTCTCAATGAAAAATTAAAACAACAGCAAGTAATCATCCCTGAAGAAATTGTGTCCTATATAGCTGAAACCATACAGGCGAGTATACGCGAGCTTGAAGGTACTCTTAATTTAATTGTGTGCCAATCCCAGCTAAAAAATAAACCACTTTCTTTAAATGAAATAAAGACACTCATTAAAAACAACGCAAAGCCCACAAAACCCGTTTCTATTAAAGATATTGTAAAAACTGTTACTACTTTTTACAACATAGACGAACGCTTCATTTATGAAAAAACTCGAAGGAAGGAGGTAGTGAAGCCACGCCAGGTGCTTATGTATATATTAAGACAAGACTTTAATATTTCTTATCCACTCATTGGTCAAAAACTTGGAGGACGTGATCACACCACTGTTATTCACTCTTGTGAAAAAATAAAAGTGGATATAAAAAATGACACAATATTATTACAGGAGATAGATCAGATACGCGCCCTATTCTAATTCTGTGGATAAACACTTTATTACTAATGAATACTACATGAATAAACTGTGAAAAAGTAAAAACAAATACAAGAACAGTCTGTGTATAAAAAAATATTAATGTATATGTGTGTGGATAAGTAAAAGAATACCCACAACTTATACTTTATAAAAAACACATTTCTACGTTAATTTATATAAGTAAATCGGTTACCGTCCACATATTCACACTCCTAATTAGTATTAATTATTTTTTTATAAATATATGAAAGTTGAATGTGTAAAACTAAATCTCAAAGATGCATTATTAATTGCTGAACGTTTTACAGGCAAACAACTTTCTTTACCAGTTCTTCGTTATGTTCTTTTTATTGCGACCGAAAAACTATTAAAAATACGTGCGACGAACCTTGATATTGGGATTGAAATTGAAATACCAGCCCAAGTTGAAAAAGAGGGCGTTATTGCTATTCCGGCAGACACGCTTGGCTCATTTCTTTCGAATCTTACACATGAAAAGAATGTGAATATTGAGCAGGTCGGGGAGCATCTTACTTTATCAGGCGCGTCCTACTCCACACTTATCAAAGGATATGGCTATGAGGACTTCCCAACACTTCCTTTTGTAAACAAGGGTACTTTGATAGAAATAGATATACAGACGCTCCTAGGGGCATTTAGGGCCACAGAATATGCAACAGCAACGACTGACGTGAAACCTGAATTTTCAAGTATTTATTGTTATACCGATGAACAATCTCTTGTTTTTGTGGCGTCGAACTCATCGCGACTCGCAGAGAAAAAAATTCCATTAAAAAAAACACTAGAACCAATTTCTATACTCATACCTGGTAAAAATGTAGTCGAAATAATAAGGGCGTTGGAAAATATGACTGGAATGGTCCAAATATACGCTACAAAAAATCAACTTTCTTTTCATACAGAGCACATGCATATTACTACAAGGCTCGTAGATGGAGTGTTTCCCGATTATAGACAACTTATACCAAAACAATTTAGTACTGAAGCAATAATATTAAAACAAGAAATAATTGATCGATTAAAACTTACCACAGTATTTTCTGGAAAATTACAACAAGTGAGGCTTAAAATATACCCCTCAGAAAAATTAATTGAAATAGAATCTCGGAGTGATGAAATTGGGGAAACAACACAACAAATAGACGCAACACTGAAAGGTGATGATGTGGAAATGCTACTTAATCAACGTTTTTTAAGCGATGTATTTAATCATATAAATACTGATAGTGTTTCTTTACTTTCAAACGGAAGTAATAAACCATTAATAATAAGAGGAATAGGTGATCATACATTTACATATCTTGTGATGCCACTAAAGGGTTAGTCTGTTTTTGTGTATTGAAGTTTGTTAAATAAAAAATATCGCATATGCAACTTTCGAGTATTAAATCTTTTCTTGAAAAATATTCTGCGCGTCTTGACACCGAAGATGAAAAGAAAGAAAAAATTATTCAAATTTTCCTGACTGTTGCACGTGTACAAATTACCCCACAAATGATTGTAGTAGAGAATGGGATATTAAAAATAAACACTTCTTCAGTCGTGAAGAACGAGTTGTTTATATATAAAGAAAAACTTCTCTCCGCACTTCATGAAAGTGGAAGGACAGATATATTTGAAATTAATTAGAATGTATTTGCACCTAAACTCGAAAGCGTAAAATGTGCAGTGCTTTCAGATTTATTTCCTACAGAATCATATACTACAGCACGTAATTCGTTTTCATTTTGAATACTGCTTACATCAGCAGGCACAAAAGCAAAACTATATGGAGCGCCTCGTGTTGAACCTAAGTAAACATTATTGACCATAAAATCAACACGATCAATCTCATAAGATGCAGAAAGAGAGATTTCTACTATAATTTTTTCTTCACGAGAATACGTGGTGGTTGCAGATGGAGAAAGAATACTTATGATTGGCTGAACTTCTGGACTATGAACATTGTCAAAACCAGTTGGCACACTCGCCCACGCGCGCAGTGGAAGACCATTTTCACTTATCCATTTTTGCGTAGGAATTTCCCAAAGTAAAAATTGGGAATCCTCATATGGGTTGCTTGGTGATGGTCCTGTAGGGTTTCGCTTATCTACCCAATAAAGTATTTCGTGTGGATTCGGAATTACGCGCTCCTCAACAAACTCCTCCGGCGTAAAAGTTGTTGCGAGTAGTCCAGAAATCTTATCGACTTTATAGGTGTCTCCTCCATACCAAAGACCTCGGAGTGCTGGTTTTAATGTTTGAGGAATTGGTTGTGGTGAAGGAAAATGATCATTCAGTGGAAGAGTATCAAAGACTTCGTTAAAAAAAGAGTTCCATAGTGGAGCAATAATAAACCCAGCAACCTTCTTCTCCATAGGGCTATTGTCGTTGTTTCCTGCCCAAGCCCCAACAACAAGCGACGGAGTGTAACCCACAATCCAGGCATCACGGTAATCGTTTGTTGTACCAGTTTTTACTGCGACTTGGTTGTTTGGAAAATTGAGAAATGAGTCTGAGCCAAATGCGGGAGTTCGGGCGACATTATCACTAAGCATGTCTGATATTTTTCTTGCTATTTCTGGATTAATAACCTGCGTTGTTGAGGTGGCGGTTGTCATTATTGTGTTTGCGCTCGAATCTTCAATGCGTAAGATTCCTGAATAGGGAACCCTTTTTCCATCGTTTGCAAAGACGCCGTATGCACTCGTAATATCAAGCAAAGAAACTTCCCCGCCACCAAGTACTAGTGTTAATCCATAACGCTCTTTATTTTTTAGCGTAGTTATTCCTAGGCGTTCAGCAATGTCTATTGCATGATCAAGTCCAACAAGATAAAGCATTTTAACCGCAGGAACGTTTATTGATTGAGCCAGTGCCTCACGAATAGAAATCGGCCCTCTGTATTTAAGGTCATAATTTTCAGGCATGTAACAAATGGAGTCATCGAGAGCGCTATTGTGTGGTTTTCCCTCCGTGTTGCATCGCGTCGAAAACTGGGTGCGCACATCAAAGAGTACTGTGTCTGGTGTGTATCCTGCTTCTAGTCCTGCAGCATAGACAAACGGCTTAAACGCCGAGCCTGGCTGTCTTTTTGCTAATGCGATATTAAAGTTTCCTTCTTTTTTTTCATCAAAATAATCACGTGAACCAACCATCGAAAGTATTTCACCGTTTTGGGGATTTATTGCGACGAGTGCAGCATTTTTTGCATTAAATTTTGTCGCGTTCTCATCCCCATATTTTTTTACGATTGCTTCTGCTGCAGACTGCATATCCATATCAATAGTGGTAATAACACGCAACCCACCCTCATTAAGCACATCCTCTCCATAGAGATCAACTAATCGCTCACGTACAAACATCACAAAATGAGGGGCGCGGATTCCTCGCTCATGACGCGGGATAAAGGTTACTTTTTCATCTACCGCTGCCAAGTATTTCTCCTCGTTAAGGGAACCGAAGTCCTTCATTTTTGATAGAACAAAATTCTTTCTCGCCTCGAGAAGATCAAAATTATTTCCGTATGGCGAATAGCGTGTTGGGGATTGTGGGAGCGCAGCAAGATATGCAGCTTCAGCTGGCGTGACGTCAATTGCGCTCTTTCCAAAATATGACTGACTCGCCTCCTCGACACCATAAATATTTCCTCCGTACGGAGCTTCATTGAGATAGAGGTTTAAAATCTGCTCCTTACTCAGTGTGCGATCAAGCTTTACTGCAAGTATCCACTCTTTCACTTTTCGGGTAATTGTCTTCTCATTTGAGAGCAGGGCATTTTTTATCACTTGCTGGGTAATTGTTGAACCTCCTTGCCCGGGTATACCCTCACGGAGACCGAGGTTTACAAGAACTGCACGTAAAATCGCCTTCGGAATGATTCCATTGTGTTGATAAAACTGCGCATCTTCAATTGCCACAGCCGCATTTTTGATGTGAGTACTAATAGCCTCATAGGGGACTAGTGTACGACGTACATCTTTGTGTACGTCATATAAGAGGATTTTTCCTGTGCGGTCAAAGAGTTTAGTTGATTGGGATACTTTTCGTGTTTCAAAAAGGCTAAAGTCGGGAATCTGAATACGCGAAGCCCAAACCAAAAAAGCAGACAGGAAGAGTATTGTTCCCACTAGGAACATGATAATAAATAACTTTATATAGCGGCCAACTACCCCCTTGCTTTTTCTACGGTTCATCATTGTTTATGGCTCAGTTTAACACAAAACAGACAAAAAACGGTGTATGTGCTAGGATTTGCTTCATGGTGAAGAAAATGACTCAGGTAGAGGCGGAAGCACATATCGATGAGATTCTCAGTCGAGGTGTGGGAAGTTTTGTTGATTCTGATGGGTCGTTTCGCAAAAAACTCATTGGTAGGGCTACTGGTACTTACCACAAAGATATAGTAATTAAGTTTGGCATTGACCCAACAAGGCCTGATATCCACCTCGGCCACGCAGTAGTACTTCGAAAACTGAGACAATTACAGGACTTGGGGTGCAAAGTAATATTTCTTGTTGGCGATTTTACTGCCATGATTGGAGATCCTACAGGAAAAAGTAAAGTGAGGCCTGAAATTGACTTAAAGGAAATGTCGGCAAATGTACAGTCCTATATCACTCAAATTCCAAAAATTCTTAAAATAGAGCCAACAGAAAATGAGAGCAAGGATGTAATAAGGGATGAAAATGGTTTTATTATAGATAGTCCGTGGTTTGCCTGGATGAGAAATGCAGAATGGTTTCAGGGAGTTACCGACATTTCTACAGAAGGTTCTACAAAAGAATCACGAACACTTATCGTGGACAACGTTGGTTCTATTGAGTTTCCAGAGAATTCCTTTCTTGCGAAAGCCCAAGTGTTTCAGGGTAGTCGCATACAACTGCGCTATCTCGCGAGACAGCAAATTCAAGGAGTTACTTTCGTGAACATTATGGCAGTGTTACGAAAGATTTCATTTGCACAACTTATCGAGCGTGACATGTTTCAAGACCGCCTGAAACAAAATGAGCCACTTTTTATGCATGAAATGCTCTATCCCGTTGTGCAGGGAATTGATTCTGATGTGCTTGCAAACATATATGGCTCCTGCGATATGGAAGTAGGAGGAACAGATCAAACCTTCAATATGCTTATTGGCAGAAAGGTGATGGAAATGACAAAGAAAGAGCCACAAGCTGTTTTGGCATTTGAGCTTTTGGTGGGGCTGGATGGAAAGGAAAAGATGTCAAAATCACTCGATAATTACGTGGCTATTACCGATACCCCCAGTGACATGTTTGGGAAATTGATGAGTGTTCCTGACAGTGTTATCCCTTCGTATTTTGAACTTTGTACTTATACTCCACTACCAGAGGTAAAAGAAATTGAGAAGAAACTCAAGTCAGGAAAACTGCACCCCAAAGAAGTGAAAATGGATCTTGCAGAACAAATCGTTGAAATTTATCATGGTGGCGGAGCTGGAAAAAATGCACGCGAGCAGTTTGTGAATACGTTTCAGAAGAAAGAAATACCTAGCGACATACCAACAGTGCTTGTCGCAAAGGGAACATTGCTCGTCGACGCTCTCTTGCAGGAAAGTATTGTGTCCTCAAAAACTGAGTTTCGTAGATTGCTTGATGATGGGGCAATCAAAAAGGACGGTGAGGAAAAAATGACTGATCCTCACACAGCAATAGATGAAAAACTCATTCTTCGAGTAGGGAAACATCGATTTGTCATATTCGACGTCGCAAAGTAAAAAATCACCCGCGGGGTGATTTTTTACTAATCGTATCAAGAGATTGCTCGGCTACTCATCCTCAGAGAAATCATCGTCATCATCGGCATCCTTTGAATCATCGAGAAATATGCCGGCTTCGGCCGCATTTGGGTCAAAATCATCACTTGCTGTCGCACCATCGTCAGGAAGAGCACTTCCGTCATTTAAATCATCACTCATGATTACACATTTATTTACGTATAATATGGTCGCATATCGACCACATAACCTTAGCGAAATAAACGCAAGGATATGAGTTTATTATGTACCATATTTTCATATTTTTCTGCAAGTTTGGGTGGAATACCTGTGGATAAAGTGGCGCTCGGACGACTGATGCTTTTGGAGCTCATCCGCCCGCTTCCAGCGGCAGGCGGAACTATCCTCAAAAAATGCCGATTGCAGAGCCAATCGGACCAAGCCATTTTTCTGCGGGGGCTCCAAAAGCATCAGTCGTCCTCGCTGAAGAGAGTTGAAAGAGAAGAAGTTGGGAACCACGCTTTTCCTCTTCCGAGGCGGTTTCAGAAAGCGATAACCCTCGTCTTGAAATGGTAGCCTACTTATTGTTTTGATTGTGTCGTGCGTGCGCGAGGGTGGTGATGCCGAGTGCGATGGCGTCGTATTCATCGTCGTATTTGAGGGGAGATTTTATGTCTACTAACTTCTCAACCATTTTTGTCATTTGCTCTTTTGTTGCTCTTCCGTATCCTGTGATGGCAATTTTAATTGCAAGAGGATTGAACTCCACAAGGGGAATATTGCGTGAGGTGGCAAGATAAATAAGCATGCCACGAATTTCAGCAACTTGGATTGCCGTTTTTGCATTATTGGTAAAGTATATTTCCTCAATGGCCACAGTCCAAGGAGTGTGCATGTCGATGAGGCGCACTACCTCATTTGCTACGGTGAGCAGTCGGTCTGGGAAATCACTGTTAGCTTTCGTTTCTATGCATGCAGAATATAGAAGTAGAGGAGCAGAGCCCGTGCCCTCGAGTACGGCAACTCCACAGCGACCAAACCCTGGATCTATGGCAAGGACTTTCATTTAAATATTATAACACCGCTGTGCTTGATGCTGTTTTTTGCATCAACACCAATCTAGTCTGCATTAGTATAAACATCCTGTACTTCGCTGTTGTTTTCGAGGTCCTCTATTATTGTGGAGAGTAACGCACCATCTTCATCTGAGAGGGGAATGGTCGAGTTGGGGACCCAGCCTTCTTCTGTTTTGGTGAAGGCCCATGCGGCCGCGCCCTGTGCGGCGAGTGATCCGCCACTACGCGAGAGCAAGTGTTTTATCTCCTGTGCCGCCTTGTTGCGATTACTGGTGAACGCCTCAATAATGAGCGCACAGCCACCGGGACCGTATCCCTCGTAAGTAAGCGCCTCCATGGACTCTACCTCACTTCCCGCACCCTTTTTTATGGCGCGCTCGATAGTGTCTTTGGGCATGTTTTCTTTCTTTGCTTTTTCAACAAGCATGCGTAGGCCTGGTGAATTTACATCTCCGTTTGCCTTTCGTGCTTCGGAGGCAATAAGGCTTCCCAGTTTTCCAAACAGTTTGGATTTTTTTGCGTCCTCTGCTCCCTTTTGTCGCTTTATTTGCGCCCATTTGCTATGACCTGACATAAATAGTGTGTGGTTAGTAGTGAGTAGAAATTGCACGTCTAATAAACTCATACTACCCAAGGAATCTGCGTCGGGCAAATCACCCATTGATTGACCGAAAAGCATTGTGTCTATAGTCTGTGAAAAGAAGTTCAGGGGCCCGCAGAATGAATAAAATAGTTTGCGTTGATGGAATACCTATCGTGCATGTTTTCGGAAGAACATTAGTCCTTCTCGTGCGGCATGGAATTCGATTTGTGGTGGAAAGCCAAGATGCATTACGCCGAACACAGCAGTCAATTGACCTTCTCCACGAGACGGGTTTTGATGAAATAGTAAAAGACACCGGAATGTTCATTGTCGTCTTGAACACATCACCGGGAAATTTTTCTGCTCACATGGGCTACGATAAAACAACCATAGGTTTCTTTGATTTTGAATTTTTAATACGTATGTCAGTACGTTATTTTGCCTCTGCCATTGTTCATGAGGCTAGACACTCACAGCAGTTGCGAGACACGTTTAGCGGATCACGGCTCCAAAGAGAATCTGACGCCTGCAATATTCAAATAGATTTTTTACACTGTGTAGGTGGCAACAAGGAAATCAAATACATAGAGGATTTATTTAGAAGTAGGAAATACTGGTGGAAGCACAGCAAAAAGGAGCAAGCAGACTGGAGAAGGTGGATTAAAGAGAACGAGCTGATACTTTACGGGCTGAAGGAATTGGGTGTGGTTTCGTAACGACCGCAGGGGTCGTTTTTTGTTCAGCGTTATGTGGCGTGTTGACGGGAAAAAATAAATACGTAGTCTTAGTCCAGTTTGTCCTAGAACCACCAGGAGAAGGTTGATGAAAAAGAATCGTATCGTTGCCGTGAGTATCGCGGTTTGCGCAGTTCTAGGTCTCACCACCCTCGCAGCCTGTGGGAAGAAGGAGGAGTCTAAGCTGGGAGTCGATCAAGTTCTTTCTTCGAATCCCGAAATCTCTTCCACCCAGGAGCCACTTCTCATTGGACGAACACCGAATTGTGAAGTTTACCTGATGACGGACCGTTATAGCCAGCTGACTGAGCGGAAAATTTACGTTGCCGAGTGCAGTAAGGGTAGCGCAAGCATCGCTACTCCCTGAAGCGCTGACTGCAACCGCGACAATCGCGGTTTTTTTATAACAATTTTTCTTGCGCGTCTTCTGGGTAGTCAAAACCAAGGTGTTCGTACGCCTTCTTCGTGGGAATTCTTCCTCGTGGAGTTCGCTCAAGTAGACCAAGTTTGAGAAGGTAGGGTTCGTAGACCTCTTCAATGGTTGCCGACTCCTCACTCGTTGCAGCGGCGATAGTGCCAAGGCCAACGGGGCGACCACCAAATTTTTCAATAAGTATAGTGAGCATGTGACGATCGGGTTGACCCAGACCTATCTCATCTATTTCAAGCAGGCGAAGTGATTCCTTGACTGCATGTACATCGAGGGGTGTTTTGTTTACTTGTGCAAAATCACGTGCGCGTTTCAAGAAATAGTTTGCAGTTCGTGGAGTAAAGCGACTACGCGCTGAAATTTCCTTACCCGCATTTTTTTCTATCGGCACACCAAGAATTTTGGAAGAGCGCGTAACTATTTCCTCTATTTCTTCCTCCGTATAGAATTCTAGTCGGAACACTCCACCAGAGAAGCGTGAGCGTAGTGGAGCCGAGAGGAGTGCAATACGCGTAGTGGCTGCAATAAGCGTAAAGGGCGGTAGCTCGAGCTGTATGGTGCGTGCCGACGGGCCTTTCCCAATGATGATATCGAGTACCCCTGATTCCATGGCAGGGTAGAGAACCTCCTCCACCATTTTGTTTAAACGATGGATTTCATCGATAAACAAAATATCTCCAGGGTTTAAGTTGGTGAGTATCGAGGCAAGGTCGCCCACTTTCTCAATCGCAGGACCCGAAGTGCTCTTCATCTGCGCGCTTGTCTCTTTTGCAATAAGGTGAGCGAGTGTTGTTTTTCCGAGGCCAGGCGGGCCATAGAAAAGGAGGTGTTCTGGTGGGTGTTTGCGCTCTTTTGCAGCCGAAAGCAGTATTTCAAGATTCTGCTTAATGTGGCTCTGTCCCACATAGTCTTCCCAAACCTCCGGGCGGAGTTTCTGGTCTAAAAACAGAGCATCTTTATGGGTTGTTTGAGGGTCGCTTGACATAATAATTGATTGTGCTAAGATAGTCTGAGTTGGGAAATTGTTGCCAGACGCGTCCGTTCGCCAATTTCTTTCTCAGTATGCCACACTCCACGACTTCTCCCAAAAGGAGAAGAACGTTTCTTTCGGTGGGGCGTATTGACAAGTATCTGAAAACATGATACAGTAACAACGTTGTGATCTTCTCTTTGTAAGTGTGCAGAAGTATTTCTACTCATCACCCTTCAAATAATTAAGGCCCCACAGGCTTCCATGATGCATCTCCTAGGACCCTCTGGTTGTCGCCCCGTGCGTACGTGCTGGCGGACACCTAAGGAATGCATTTAACTTTTTTCAACTTTGATTAAAGTAGTTATTTGAAGGGTAATGAGCAGAAGTGATTAGTTTTTTGTAAGTTTGAAAGAGGGAAGGTGCATTTTTCATCATTGTGGCCACGGCCCCCTCTCTTTTTCAAACCGGCAAGATAATGAGATGATAAAAAATCCGCCAATGGCGGGTTATTTATTTGGATTTGGAAACGGGGTGTCCAAGTCGTTTGGACACCCCGTTTCCAAAAAAGAACTAGCGGCCTTCTTCGAGGCCGACTGCGCGCTCTATTTCGGAAATTGCCGTCATGCCTGCAAAGCATTTTACAAAGCCATCTTGGCGCATATCGAGAATATTTTGAGGCTTTGCCGCTTCTTTGATTTCACGCTCAGAAGGATTCTCGCGAAGAATGTTTTCGATGTTCCTATCCATGAGTAGTCCCTCGTATATTGAAACGCGCCCCTTAAAACCCGTGAAAGAGCACTTTTCACATCCTACGGGGTTCCAAAGTTTTTCTGGTCGCACGACGTTAGGTCTACAGCGTAGTATTTCTGGCCACTCACGGTCGAGCGCCTCAAGCTCTTTTCCCTCGGGAATATATTCCACCTTGCACTCTTTGCAAAGGCGACGGACAAGACGCTGACCAATTGCGATATTGAGTGCGGAGCTAATGATTTTCGGATTTACTCCAATGTCGATAAGGCGAGGGATAGCTCCCGCGGCGTTGTTTGTGTGCAGTGTAGAAAACACCAAGTGACCAGTGAGCGCTGAGTCGATAGCAACCGACGCTGTTTCCTCGTCACGAATTTCTCCAACCATGATGACATCGGGGTCTTGGCGCACTGCTGCACGTAAGCCGTGTGAGAAGTCGTAACCCTGCGCATGATTAATCTGGGTTTGGGAAATGCCATCGAGGTGATACTCGATAGGGTCCTCGATGGTAATAATTTTTACTTGTGGACTGCGTAGTTTTTTGAGACACGCATAGAGCGTTGTGGTTTTTCCAGAACCTGTTGGTCCCGTGGTGAGAATAAGACCGTTCGGTTTAGAAATTTGTTCGGTCATTATTTTGTAGAAGTATTCGTCCATGCCAAGTTCCTCAAGGGGAACAGAAATAGACTTGGGATTTAAAATACGCATTACCACCGATTCTGCATATGCGGCGGGGAGTATTGAGGTACGCACTTCAACATCCACGCCGCTAATCTTGATTGTGAAACGGCCGTCCTGTGCTTCGTGTGTGATGTTGAGTTTTACTCCGGCGAGGAGTTTGATGCGCGAAAGCACTTTTTTGTAATTAGCTGAAGATATTTCCACGACATCTTGGAGAATTCCATCGAGACGATAGCGCACTCGTACGGTTTCCTTTTCTGGCTCAATGTGTACGTCGGAAACACTGGTTGCTACTGCACCACCGAGAATAATTTCTACCACCGCTGAGAGGGAGTGAATGTTTCCTGAGTTGATAGCATCATCAACCACTGCCTTTACGTCTTTGACTGTTTTTATTGTCGAAACATAGCGCTGCATGGTGTCGTCCGAAATACTCATCACACCAGCTTTTTCTGCGACTGCATAAGAAACTTCTTTATACACTTCAAAGGCGCGCGTGATGCCAAATTCTGATGCAATGTAAATAGTTGGGTTGTAACCCTGACGTACCAAGTCAGCGACCACAGACGCAACCTGGGGGTCGCTGGGAGACTGTACAGCAAGGCTCACATTGCGTTTATCGATAGCAAACACAACAGCACGAATCTTGCGTGAGGCCTCTTCAGGGAGCAGGCGAACGGCGTTGTTGTTTATGATGACGCGCGCAAGATCAACGTAGGGGACTTCATATCGCTCCGAAAGTAGTTGGGCGAGTATTTCTGCCTCTTTCTCGTGCATGTCACTAAAGAGCTTTGCCTGTGCGTCGTCTTGAAAATGGACCATATATTGGAAATCTGAATGTTTGACGAATTTTCTTTTTTTGGGTAGTTTTCAGAATGAAATTTAGGCTACCCATCTCATCAAACGGTGCGATTCCCTCCATATTACATCGAAAAAGCCCGCTCAACAAGAACATATTACGGTTATTGACATTTATCACAAAATAGTGTACAGTGAACAAATGCTTATGGAAAAAAATCTATCAATTTATATCGTTTCTGCACTGGTGCTGGTGGCCAGTGTTTTTCCGCAGACATCCCTCGCTTATGAGGCAGCACCTGTTTCTATTACAAAGGCGCCGTCTTTTATTACTCACAAGGATGCGCAGTTGAATGGCCAGGGAAATCCCAATCAGATTGCTGACGCACAGCAGTGGTTTGAGTGGGGACTTTCTGGGAATACAGGAAAAATATATGAAACACCTCGACGCAGGCTCCCCCATTCATATGGTGGCAATAGGCTTATAGATTCCTCAGCAAAAATCATCGGCCTTGCACCAGGAACACAGTATTTTTACCGACACATAGTCGAAAGTGGTCGTGGCAAGGACATTGGTCAGACGGTCTACTTTACTACGAAGCCACTTGTGGGCGACGCCAGCGCACTGGTAATTGTGGAAACCATGGCTCATGGTGGAATTGCAGAGGGATCAGCGACACTTCGTGGATACGTTAGTCCGCACGGAAATACCAAGACCGAGTCGTGGTTTGAGTGGGGAACGACACAGCAACTCGAAATGCAGACTCCAAGTCGCCGTACGACAGGGCAGTCAGGGTATGTTGAGGCGAAGATTACAAAACTTACACCAGGTTCATTGTATTTTTACCGTGTCGTTGCGCAAAATTCAAGCGGAAGAACGTACGGTGCTCATCGCGTGTTTACCACACTAGGCACACCTCCAGCCGTATCAGAAATTCCCGTCGCACAGCAGCAACCGAATACTCGCGTGAGTGGCGATGGTATTTCGCGCACAACTTCCTCGGGCTCGCAGTCACCGCAAAGCGGGGGGGGGATTACTGGCGCTGGAAAAACGAGAACAACGTCATCAAATGGAATACTGACGAGACCAGAGGGTTCGGAGGAAATAAACAGCAGTGGAGACAGAACCCACGGATTTCCTGGCGTAAATATCAAAGACCAGTCGACAAACTTTTTCAACAAAATATTTAAGAAAAAAAATACAGAGGAATCCGCCGATGGAGACGTGACGAGCGGAGACGGCTCAGCGACTAATGGTGGAAGTGGGCAAGTTGCCTCTGTTGGAACAAGTGGAGGAGTAATGGGTACGCTGTGGGGCGGTCTGACAGGAAAAAAACCAGTGGCTGTTTCTGCTGAGAAGATTGGTCCAACAAATATCCCCCCGCGCTCACCTGTTGAGTATCGCATCACCTATCGCTATGATGAAAAGAAGCCAGCAGAAAATGCGTATCTTTCAGTAACACTACCTGAGACCGTTGTGTACCTAGGAGACAACACGGCAAACGAGCTAATCATCGAGAAAGGAAAAAACAGCGAGCGTATCTATATTTTGCCACTGGGGAGTATTTCTGAAGGATCAACCCGAACTTTTACTATTCTCGGCATGACCACGGGAAGTGCTGACGGTTATCCTGATATTCTTGCTACTCTTTCGTTTGAAGATGAGAACGGAGCTCAGTTGATCAGCATGAGCGATGATGTGGTCGCTGCCGGTGGGGCACCCATGTCTGGGGGTAATACCGCAGCAGTTGGGAAGTCGAGTGGTGGAGGGATTCTACCCAACTCACTTTTCGAGTGGCTACTCTATTTGGTTGTTATCATTGTTACTATTATTGGTATTCGCAAAGCAAGAGAATATTATGTAACGCGCAAAGAGCAGTTAATCAAAGAAGATGAGTTATCTGCCGCGGAGCATTTGCTCGGTAAGAATTTCCCGAGTGATACCCCTATCAGGGCATAGATGGTATTATCGAGTATTGGTCTCGCCAATACATCATGGAGCTACTTATTCACAACCAGTCTGAAATCGACGCGTACGCCGAAGAGGTGCTTCGTGCACACCAGGGCGAGCGTGAATTGGGTGGCGACAAGGCAACCGTAATAGGCCTTTCTGGTGAACTGGGAGCTGGAAAAACAACATTCGTACAAGCGCTCGCCAAAGTCTTGCGCATCACTGAGCATGTCACTTCACCCACATTTGTCATCGCACGGTTTTACGACGTCCCCGCACATCCGAGATTTAAGAAGCTTGTGCACATCGATGCGTACCGTATTGAGCATGAGTCTGAGCTCCGCCCATTAGGATACGAATCGCTGCTCGCCGACCCAGGCAATCTTGTGGTCATAGAGTGGCCGTCACTTTTGGGGAAGAACTTTCCTGAGTATGCAGACCAGATTTTTATTGAGGTCGTAGACCAAACAACGAGAAAGTTTTTCACCGCATCTTAAAAGGAGTGTGTCGTTTATCGAAAATACACCAAAGATGCCCCAAGCGAGCGCATTGTCCTGTGCAAAATAAATTTATATGACAAAGAAAGAAATTGATACAAATACAGAAGAGATACAAAGCGGGTGGTTTGACCGGTTTATTCGCTGGGTCCTTTTTGCGAGCGACATCAAGGTGAGGGTGCCGAACACTAACCTTGTGGACACAAATGATGTACTCAAGCTCTATGGTGGTTCACTAAAAAAATATCCATGGAGTATTTTTCTCATACTCTCTGCGGCGATTGTTTCTAGTGTGGTGCTCGTAGCAATTCCACTCTACTATAAAGAATTTTTTGATACCTTGAGTTTGCCCGGGGCTGCTGACTCCTTTGTGGGGCCACTCCGTGATGTGGTGCTGTTTATATTAGGACTTAATCTTATTGTTTTCTTGTGCCGTAGGTTCATCAGTTTTGGTATGCAGTACCTTGCGTCAAGCATGGTGGGCGATTTGCGTACGAGGGCATTTTCCTATCTGATCGATCACTCGCAGCGTTTTTTCACAGGCATGTTTACGGGCACACTGGTGCAGCGAGTGAATCGCTTTGCAAACTCATATGACCGACTCGCCGACAGGGTTATATATGACATCGTTCCCATCGTTATTCAAGTAGTAGGAGTAATCTGGATTCTTCTCGATGAACACCCCGCGATGGCCGCAATCATTTTGGTCTGGGCTACGCTCTTTATGTTGCTCAATTATGTATTTGCACGCTGGAAGCTAAAGTACGATATCGCCAGCGTGGCACAGGACTCCAAAACCTCGGGGGTGCTCGCAGATATCATCACCAATCAGCCAACGGTTGATGCACACGGTTCACACCGACAAGAAAAAACACGCTACGGAAACGAAGTGCGTATACAGGCACGCATGACGCGCTTTCGCTGGAATCTCAGCGAATCCATGGAGACGGTGCAGGCACTACTTATTGTACTAGTAGAGTTTGCTGTTTTTTACTATGGCATCAATCTTTGGGCGAAGGGAGAATTTTCTATTGGTATGTTTGTATTAATTCAAACCTACATTTTCCGGTTGACCGCACAGCTGTGGTCGTTTAGTCGCATCATTCGCGATATATATGAGAGTTTTGCAGATGCAAAGGAAATGGCAGAAATTATTTTACTTCCTCACGAAATCACCGAACCTCCGGTTGCGGATTCATTTCGACAAGTAAGCGGGAGCATCACATTTGATTCAGTAAGCTTTGGATATCAAGACGAGGCTACGGTGAGCAATTTTTCTACTAAAATAAAAGTGGGAGAACGCGTGGCGCTTGTTGGGCCGTCAGGAGCCGGAAAATCAACAATAATGAAACTACTCTTTCGCTTCTATGATCCGACATCAGGCGGTATTCTCATTGATGGTGTTTCTCTGCGCAAGCTTCCTATTGCAGACCTGCGACTTGCGCTCTCTCTCGTGCCTCAGGATCCACTGCTCTTCCACCGCTCGCTCATGGAAAACATTCGCTATGGAAAGCCCGGAGCAACCGATGAGGAGGTCATAGCAGCCGCACGACTTGCGCACTGTGAAGAATTTATTGAGCGACTATCTGCAAAGTACGAGACACTGGTTGGCGAGCGTGGAATAAAACTTTCAGGCGGAGAACGCCAGCGCGTTGCACTTGCGCGAGCCTTTTTGCGTAATGCACCTATTATCGTGCTTGATGAAGCGACGTCATCCCTCGACTCGGAATCTGAGCGACACATCCAAGAGGCACTTCTGGTACTTATGAAGGGCAGAACGACCTTGGTGATAGCGCACCGGCTCTCAACTATTCGGAGCATGGACCGTATTATCGTTATGGATAAAGGGCAAATTATCGAAGACGGCTCCCATGACGAGCTACTTGAGAAAAAAGGGATGTATGCACATTTATGGAGTTTGCAGCAAGGAGGATTTATTCCAAGCGAAGCTGCCGAAAATGGAGGCTAGTTTTCGCAAACTAGAATAATTGACGCACGCTGGTATGATGGGGGGATGGTAGCAAAAACTCACTCAAAGCGCCTCGTGCTATTTGATGCGCATGCGATTATTCATCGCGCGTATCACGCACTCCCAGATTTTGCGACAAAGGCCGGAGAGCCAACCGGTGGGCTCTATGGATTATCAACGATGCTTATAAAAAGTATCCAAGAATTCAATCCCGATTACATGGCGGCGTGCTACGACTTGCCTGGCCCCACGTTTCGACACAAAGAATATAAAGACTACAAAGCAGGACGCGCAAAGACCGACGAGGAGCTCAAGCAGCAACTCGAGCGCAGTCGCGATATTTTTACCGCATTTCACATACCGATTTATGACAAGCCAGGGTTCGAGGCAGACGACATGCTCGGCACCATCGTTGAGCAGTTGAAAAAAGAAAAAGACCTCGAGATTCTCATTGTCTCAGGAGACATGGATACGCTGCAGCTCGTCTCAGGAAAACGCGTCCGCGTCTACACGCTCCGCAAGGGAATCAGTGACACCGTGATTTATGATGAAGAAAAAGTGGTTGAACGATTTGGGTTTTCTCCACTGCTTCTCCCTGACTACAAGGGGCTTCGGGGCGATCCGTCAGACAACATTGTCGGTATTGCGGGAATTGGCGAGAAGACCGGAAGTGAGTTGATGCAAAAATTCGGGTCAATCGAAGGAATATACAAGGCGCTCAAGAAAAGCAAGCAGTCAGTCATTGATGCGGGAATTAAGCCAAGAATAGTGGAGCTACTCGTTGCAGGAGAGGACGATGCACTATTTTCAAAAATGCTCGCCACCATCAGGCGGGATGCACCCATCAACTACAAGACTCCAGACAAAACATGGAAAGAGTCTTTTACCATAGACAGTGCAGTGACACTATTTAATCAGCTCGAGTTCAAAACTCTTGGCTCACGAATGAGGTCAGTTTTTGGTGTTGAGGCGAGCGCGGAGACCACAGAGACAAAGGATAAAAAGAAAAGCGACAAGACATCAGATGCAACACTCGACTTTTCTACTGAGAAGATCGATTTAGTATTACTGAAAAAGACAGCTTTGGGTTTATGGCTACTTAACTCAGACCTTACGACACCTGGACTTGAGGAAATCAAAGACTATACAGGCGAGACAAGCCTTGAGGTGGCGCACAAGAAAATAGTGAATGAGCTCGAGGCGTCGGGCCTCATTCATATTTATGAAAACATTGAGTTGCCCCTTGTTCCTATATTAAATAAAGCTACGGAGCACGGAGTACTGATTGATGTGGTGTATCTCAAAAAACTATCTACTGAATATCATATTCAGCTCCAAAAAGCAGAGAAAGAAATTTATAAGCACGCGGAGGAAGAGTTCAATATCAATTCACCAAAACAACTTGGAATTATTTTGTTCGACAAAATGGCACTTACTGCAAAGGGGCTAAAAAAAACAGCGGGAGGAGCACGCAGTACGCGTGAGTCCGAACTTGAAAAGCTAAAAGATGTACACCCAATCATTGCATCAATTCTTGCGTATCGTGAATTACAAAAACTCCTTTCCACGTATATCGACAATATTCCACACGTCGTAGATGCGGAGGGAAGAATACACCCGACGTGGCATCAGGATGGTACTGCGACGGGGAGGTTCTCCTCTTCCAATCCAAACGTGCAGAATATTCCTGTGCGTGAAGGTCTCGGAGCTGTAGTGCGCGATGCGTTTGTCGCACCCAAGGGGCACGTCCTTCTTGCTTTTGATTACTCACAGATTGAAATGCGCGTACTCGCAATGCTCTCAGGTGACCCGGGCCTCACTGAAATATTTCAATCTGGCGACGACATCCATACGTCCGTTGCCTCACGCGTCTTCCGTGTAAAACCAGAAGATGTGACAAAAGAAATGAGGAGACGCGCAAAAGTGATCAACTTCGGTATTATCTACGGCATGGGAGTAAATGCACTAAAGCAGAACCTTGGCTCTACGCGCGACGAGGCACAGGAATTTTATGATCAATACTTTGTCACATTTCCAAGTATCGCGGCGTACTTTGAAGAAGTAAAAAAGGAAGCCACAAAGAAGGGTTACACTGAAACGATAATGGGGAGAAGGAGGTACTTTCCCAATTTGCGCTCCCGACTTCCGTTCATGAAGGCAATGTCCGAGCGCATGGCGATGAATGCCCCCATACAGGGCACAGCAGCAGATTTTATAAAAATTGCGATGCAGAATGCAGATCGTGCAATCGAAAAAGCAAAAATATCGAAAGAGGCACAGCTTATACTCCAGGTTCACGACGAGCTTATATTTGAAGTCAAAGACGACCCTCAGGTAATAAAAAAAGTAACCGAGCTAGTCCGCGGAGCAATGGTTGCAGCAAGTCAGGGAACAAAAGGCGAGCACATACCACTTGTTGTAGACAGTAAGAGTGGTACGCGTTGGGGCAGTTTGCAGTAAGCACAATATGATTGAGGAGGAGATTAAAAAAAGAGTGGCACAGGCAATTGTTGAAAAAACTTTTCCAGGCTGCGCTGTCGGGATTGTGAAGCGGTCTGGAGAGAGATCAATTTTTACACATGGAAATTTTACTTATGAAGGCTCATCCCCACGGGTAAGAGAGGATACTTTGTATGATCTGGCTTCGATTACCAAGTCTATTCCCACCGGAAGCCTTGCGCTCCGCCTCATAGACGAGGGAAAGCTTAAGCTTAGCGACAAGCTGATTGATTACATTCCTGAGTTTCGAAACTCCGATAGGGAGAAGGTTCTCATTAAGCATCTGCTTACATACACTCTCGACGGATATGGCATGGCCTCTCTTAAGAAAAAAACAGCAAAGGAAATGCTCGACACACTCCTCACTCATGATTTTGAAAAACCGCCAGGGAGTATTTTTAAGTATTCCAATATTCCGGCAACACTTCTCGGACTAGTTTTGGAGAAAATTCACAACAAGCCTCTTGATGAGCAGGCGCAGGAGTATTTTTTTGAGCCGCTCAACATGAATCGCACAACATTTTTTCCTGAACGATATAGTAAAACGGAAATTCCCCCAACAGAAATAGATGGTTGGCGTGGACTTGTGCAGGGTATGGTCCACGACGAAAGTGCATATATTTGTAAACAGGACGGAAAAATTACTGGCCATGCAGGACTATTCTCTACGGCTCCAGACCTTTTAAATTTTATGGAAATGCTTCTGCAGAACGGAAATAGTGGAGGAAGGCAATATTTTTCCCCGACAATGATGAGTGCCATGTCTTCGAATCAAATTGCAGAACTTGGTGATAGTACCGGTCTTGGCTGGGAGCTTTACCAGCCGAGATATATGGGGAAGTTTTGTACTCCACAGACCTTTGGGAAGACTGGTTTTACGGGGACACTCTGTGTTGCAGATGTCGGGTTGGGTGTTGCGTATGTCATTCTCTCTAACCGCACTTACCCAAGGCGACCGGCTGACTCAAGTGCGATGAACAAATTTAGGGCCGACATGGGGAATATCATCCTGAAATCCTAGTTTGCATGCTTGGGGTTCGTCTAGGGAACGAAACTCAGGCAAAGTATCAGTCCCGACTATGTGCGGAGCAGGTCCTGCTAATATTATCTTTATATTTGCTTTAACGTGCTAAAATTTATTCATGATTCAGGTGTTTATTGGTGATGATACGGGAAAGGCGAGGCTTGCGATGGAGCGAGCGATTTTGAGCATATCTGGTGAGGGGGCGACGAACGTCCGGCGCTTTAATGATGTGGGATTTGAGCCCCAGGTGGCGAACGAGGCTATTTTTGAGCAGAATCTCTTTGGTGGTCAGAATATTGTTGTTTTTGATAGTATTTTTGATGCTCCAGAGGCATCAGGATTCTATACAGCTGAACTAAAAAAGAGCCCAAATCATCTATTTATCCGCGAAACGGCTCCAAATAAGGATATTCTAGACATTTTCAAGAAACTTGGTGACATAAATGAGTTTGCTTTATTAAAAAAAGTAAAAACCACACCCACCGCATTTGCTCTTGCCGATGCATACTGCGACAAGGATAAAAAACGATCATGGGTGCTCTATCGGAAGGCAATAGCCGACGGGGAACAACCAGAGGCCCTGCACGGGACGATTTTCTGGGCTACCAAGCTCATGTACCTAACGGCTGTGTGTGACAAAGAAGAGGCAATAGTCGGCGGAGTGAGTGCCTATAAGTATGCGAGTTATGTCACTTGGTCCAAGAAGTTTTTACAGGGCGAGTTGGAGGCGAACCTGAGGCTTCTAAAGGACATGTATCATGAGGCTCATAGAAAGGACAAAGAGCTCGAGTGCTCACTCGAGAGATTTCTCATCAAGTAATATTTTTAAAGGACACGTAAGATAAGCTTCGGCATATCTGTTTCTGTTACATGGGGATTTAGACAAAAAAAACAGCCCTGACGAGCGCCAGAGCTGAGGTTGTTTGGAGGAACACGAACTATAGATTGTTTAAAGAACTACTGCGTTGGCAGTAGAAAAATAAGAATCTACTGCGTCGCGTCTGAAACAATCGTACTACATGTCCTATATGTGTATCAAGGACATAGTGTGGATAACTTACTATAATCCGTAACATGATACACCAATCAGAAAGCGTCAACACTTCCCGTGTTATTTGAGGCGCTTATTTATGTGTTTTTCCACGGCCTGAAATACGAGATATGGCGCCTTGCGACCATTCAGTTTTATTACTTTGTGACCCATTTTCTTGAGGTAGGAAACTACGGGAAGTGTGCGTTCCTTGTACTCGATGAGACGCTTTGGAATTATCTTTGGGTCGTCCACAGATCTTCGGTAGAGTGAGCCGGCGCAGTTTGGGCAGTATTTGGGGTTCTTCGATGGGTAATAGAGCGCCATGAGCCCTGTTTTGCAGTAATTACAGAGTCTTCGCTTGCTGTTTCTTGAGAGCGAGTCTTTCTCGTCTACATCGAGATGAAAAAAGAACAGGTGTTCTTTGCCGTAGAGCTTCACCAAGTCGGGTAGTAGACCTTCTGCCTCAAAGAGTGTGCGTGGGGAGCCCGAATACACTACGCCAAGGCTCTTTTTTGACAGTTCCTTGGTTTTTTTGAGAACTTCGCCAAGCACAAATTTCGGGGAGTTGAGCTGGCCTCCATCAAAGAGTTTGCGCTCGCGCACAACCATGGGCTCCTTTTGCCTTTTTTTGTCATGCCATATGGTTTCAAGCAGTTTTCCTGTGTCGAAATTAACCAAACCGTAGGTATTTGCCACGAGATTTGCCTGCGTTCCCTTGCCGCTTCCTGGGAGTCCGTAAAACGCAACGATAATTTTCTCTCTTTTCATTTGTGCATTGTACTAGAAATATAAAAAAATCCGCAATTTGCTGTTTGACAACGTGTAGTTAGCACATAGAGTGGTGGTAGAGGTACATTTTATGGGGCCCGTCATGCCAAACTGTATTGTGGGAGTACTGAAGGAAGTTGCGCCAGGGAACAGAAGTGTTGCCCTTACGCCGAAAGACGCTGCGAAACTGACCAATATTGATGCGACGGTTTTTGTGGAATCAGGAGCAGGGTACGAGGCATCGTTTAGTGACTCAGAATACATTGAGCACGGCGCTCTTGTCGCAAAGACCGCTGAAGATGTGTGGGGAAACTCAGACATTATTGTAAAAATCGAGCCACCACGACTCGAGGAGTATGAACTCCTCGGTCATGCGAGCGAAAAAGTGCTTTTTTCTTATCTCAACTTAGGTAGCAAGCCAGCAGAGTTGACTCGTGCGCTACTCAGAAGTGACATCACTGCGGTGGCGTGTGAAGCAATGCGTACTTTTAGTGGGGGGCGATGGATACGACCAATCCTCGATCCATTCTTAAGCATGGTTGGTCGTGAGGCCATGCGCGCCGCTCTCGCCCGTCATGGTTTCGACAAAGACCTCAATTTTCTCAACGTGGTAATTATTCGCGGTGGGATAGTTGGTGAGTCGGCCTTACGGCGTGCGCTCGAGAGGCGAGCTTTTGCGGTGCTGTTTGAGGAAGACGAGAAGCGCATTCGTGAGCTTAAGAAAAAGTATCGTCGCGCACATGTTTTCATTCTTCCGCTCGCGGCATTGCAGGAGAACATAGGGCAAGAGTATGTCCGCTCATCAGATGTGGTGATTATTTCTGCACCTGAATCTGGGGATGGCACACCGCCATCAATTGTGCTCACGGGAAAGCAGTTGGGGAGAATAAAGCAAGGATGCTATATCGCCGACACCTCGGTTGAGCAGGGTGGCTCAACTGCGTGGACAAACACAAGCGCAACGATTCATGGTGAGGTGTTCAAAAAAGGTTCTCGCGACCTTGTGTTCTCTGCGACGTCGTACCTACCTTGCCAAATAGCGCCCAGTGAAGTATCGATTGCACATTCAGCTGCAATACTTCCATATTTACGCGAGATTGCACCTGAAATAATGCGCGCTGCGGGGGGTGCGTATACCGCATTGCGTGACTATGTAGAGCTTCGAAATAGTCTTCAGACATATCAGGGTTTTTTAACGAATAAAAATTTGGCACATCACCACAAACTTGAAGAACACCACGTACCAATGCAGAGATTAATTTATGGTGGATAGCATGCCGCAGAGAAGTTCTGCGGTTTTTTGTTATAATAATAATAATGAAATCTCTATCAACAAAAGACGGCTATCTCATATCCATAGAGCCCAAAGAGGAAATTGTTTCAACACTGGTTCAGTACGCTAGGAGTAAGAATATCAAGTCGGCCACATTTACCGCCATTGGCGCTGTTTCGTCTACGGAACTTGGTTATTATGAATTAAGTGAAAAACAGTACCACTGGAAAAATTTTGAAGGGACAATTGAAATTGTTTCTGCGATAGGGAATATTGCATGGCTTTTCGATGAGCCTGTCATTCACCTCCACGGCGTATTTTCGGGAACTGACTTCAGTACTTTTGCGGGTCACGTGCGGAGCGCAACCGTCTCTGCTGCCTGTGAGGTCGTGCTTACGGTGTATGATGAAAAACTTACTCGTGCATATGACGAGGAGACGGGTCTCAATTTGTGGAAGCTGGTGGAGTAGTGGGAGGAAATTTTGTGAACCACAACTCCATAGGAGTATCCCAACTTCGTAATTGGTGCCCCGGCAGGGAATCTTCCATTACATGGACGGTACACCTCAGTGGTTTTGCAGACAAAACATCACCAAGGTTTTCGATCCCTTCTCGAAGCTTCACTTCTCGTGGGGCACCTCTTGGTCACGAATCACTAATTTTTTTGTAGCTCAAGGCACAAAAAATGTAAGTGTTCGCGACCCCACCTCGCGGTTTCGCGTGCTCGCGAAACATCGCTGTGGTTCACAAATAGCACAAAACCTTCCGCAGGGAAGGTTTTGTGTCGTATTTGTGCCCCCAGCAGGGATCGAACCTGCGACCGTCAGCTTAAAAGGCTGCTGCTCTACCGGCTGAGCTATAGGGGCATATTTATATTTTACACAACAAACAGTTTGATCACTATTTTTTCAGCAGGAATCTTTCCTTACAGGAACTGTACACCTTTTGGATATTTTCTTCGCCTCCAAGGCTGGACTCAAAACTATTTCAAAAGGTCTTGCGCTGCGGGTCCCACCCCGCTGCTCACCTGCGACCGTCAGCTTAAAAGGCTGCTGCTCTACGTTTGGCAGCGAGGTCGGGAAGGAACGTCCTCGTTCATTCTTCGGCCGAGCGAACCAATAGTATGTACATACCGGCTGAGCTATAGGGGCATGATGCGTTGAATTGTGACTTAAATACTCGAACGATGCAACAGTAACACAAACTTCGGAATTTATGAAGAGCACCGGGTTGACCTTAATTGTTTTATTAAAATAGCCTAACTAGGATTTGAGAAGTACAATAAATAAATGAAAACACACACCATCCCCCTCGTACTTTTAGTCGCGATGTTTTGTACTCCGCTCGTTGCCAGCGCGTCGCCTGCAGACAGCTCGCCCGGCTCACTTCAGCCCCTCTCTCAGGAGACCGCCACTGAAGGATATGTTACGGTGGGTGATTTTGGAATTGAAAACGTAGGGACATTACCAACGAGCTCTTGGTATTTCATTAAGGAATGGAAAAGAAAAATAGAACAGCTGTTTACAATTTCTGCGGTAAAGAAGTTGGGAATCGAAATGCGTGTTTCAAATGAAAAACTGGCGGAAGCATTTGCGGTGGAAAAAGAAATTCCTGGTGACGCAGAAGTATTTGCGCATGCATTGAAAAATTACCAACATACACAGCAAAAAATTTACAAGCGAATTGCGCGAATCACTCTCAAATCAAGTAGCCAGGAAGTTCAAGACCTACTCGTTAAGTTCGATACACAGTCTCTACTGCACGCCACACTACTTGGACAGGTAGAGGAGCGGTGGGCCGAAGATCCTTATGCTGAAGATGCATCTCGCAAGAGTGGAGCTGTTGACCCTGACCCCGATTTTGATTTAATTGCAACTGTACTAAAGGATGCACAGGTAGTTAGGATCGACAGTTGGTCTGCGATTGTCGAGCGTCAAGTTGATGTAAAACAAAGAGCAGAAGCACAGCTCGTCCGCGCAGAGTCAGAAGTAAATTTACTTAAAACGGAGTTAGCGGTATTTGTGAGTTTGAACGTAACAGTCCCGAAGCAGACACAGGGAGCAACGTTTGGTGAGAAGGTAAAGTCAGCGCCGATCACCGTGGATGAGAATGGGGTGGAGTCCGCAGGATTTGCAATAAAAGAACAGGGTGTGAAGAATGTAGAAATCGCAATTGATGAGCCGGGTGTACATCGCAACATACAAATAATTTCACTGGACAAGTGTGCGAATGTTGGTCAGCCACCAATATTATGTCTCGCTCACCTATCAATGCAATGTGCTCTCAGTGCCTCAGGGAAACCCGAGTGGGGATGTTTCCCTGAAGCGAAAGTGGCAAAGGAAAGCATTGGCATGATGCGCATTGACAATACTCCTGCGCGGATTTCAACGAACATGACCATTGAGCGCCAAACGCCAAAACGAGATTTTGGTGACCGCATGAAGGCGGGACTGGAGGCGGCGGGAGGAATGCTTGCGCAGGGCAGGAGTGCATTTGTCGAAGGAAAATTTGGAGAGGCATTTGGGCACGCACGGGCGGCGGAAGTGTTGGCTCGAAACGAAAGGAGAGTGCTCGCTGAGTTTGCGATAAAAGAGCAGGGGGTGAAAAACGTGAGTCCATTGCATGAAGACAAAGGTAGGGATGTTGTGAACCCGCTCTACGAGTCAAAAGATGAAAAGACCAAATGTAATAAGGCAGCAGGTGAGAATTGCGATAGTGGAACTGGATCTGAACGTCCCGTTCCCGTTCCAATAAATTTCGTACCCAAGGATGTACCAGCTGCCGCGTTGCCGGTTGCCTGTACAATGGAGGCGAAGGTTTGCCCTGATGGTTCGAGTGTGGGACGCACTGGTCCTGCCTGTGAGTTTCAGGCCTGCCCAGAACCTAAGGCAAATCATGACATCGCGTGCACTATGCAGTATGACCCCGTTTGTGGAGCCGACGGAAAAACATATGGCAACTCGTGCACCGCAGGAGCTGCGGGTATTCACATTGTGAGCAAGGGCGAATGTGTGGGAACGCCAGACACAGAGTCAACAAAACGCGAGACCTTATAGCTATAAAAAATCTTATAGCAGATTTCCCCCATGCAGAAAGACATTCGCATTCTTTTTCATAACATTCGCAGTGCCCACAACGTGGGGTCGATGTTTCGTACGGCAGACGCCCTGGGTGTTTCGCGAATATACCTTTCTGGGTACTCACCACTTCCGCTCGACAGATTCGGGAGACCCGTAAAAGAAATCGCAAAAACAGCGCTAGGTGCTGAGCATTCTGTATTGTGGGAAAAAATTAGTAGTCCGCCGCGGCTCATAAAAAAATTAAAGAGAGAAGGTTTTGAAATTGTGGCCATTGAGCAGGGTGAGCGTGCTGTGGACTACAAGAAGTTTCTTGCAAAAGGGAAGGTCCTCATTCTTGTTGGCAATGAAGTTCGTGGTGTATCGAAGAGCCTGCGTGACCAGTGTGATGTATTGCTCGACATACCGATGCGCGGTAAAAAGGAATCACTCAACGTGTCCGTTGCGTTTGGCGTTGTCTTGTTTCGGGTTTTTGATGAATGAGAATAGTCGCAGCGTGCTAAGGTAACAGCTATTTTGAGTTTTGTGATTCAAGAATTACCTCACGCGCCACCCTGCGGTCATCCCACTCCTTTTTTGTTCCATTTGGTCCCATGATATACGGGTCAGTGCCTTTGCCGGTAATGAGTACTGCAGGTTTTGTGTAGTTTTTAGCGATAGCAACCGCGTGCGCGATTGCTGCGCGACGGTCAAGAATAATGGTGGGTTTTGTTTTTTTCATCCCACCCGCAATTTCGCTGAGTATAACTTCTGGGTCTTCGTCATAGGGGTCCTCATTCGTGAGGATAACTTCACGACAATGTTCCTCCGCAAGTGCGCCCATCACCGCTCGCTTCCATTTGTCGCGCCCACCGCCCGTATTACCGAGCACACAAATATTTTCATAACCATCAAATGCACCATAGATTGCAAGGAGTGAGTCGGGTGTGTGTGCGTAGTCCACAACAACGGGGAATTTCTGCCCTGCCTCTACGCGGTCCATGCGACCCGCGATGTTTTTTGTTTCTGAAATTCCTCGGGCAATACTTTCGAGTGAAACACCAAATTGCATTGCGCATGTGCCCGCACCAAGCATGTTGTAGACATTAAATTTTCCACCCAGTGTGCTCTCTACTTTTTTCCCATGAAAGAGAAACTGTGATTGATCCGCACTCACCACAAGGTCCTCTGCGTCACTCAGGGAAAATGAAACCGGGATAACACCAGGTATACTCAAAAATTTGTTAGCCTCTTTGTCGTCGGCATTTGCAATCATGTAGCGTTCTTTTTTTGTAGACTGAGCAAGTGCTCGTGCGATAGAAAGCTTTGCATCACGATAGGCTTCATATGAACCATGTGCCTCAATGTGCTCTGGGGAAAGGTTGGTGAAAACAAGGGCATCCATTTCTATGAAACGGTGCCGATACTGCTTAGCGCCCTCCGAGGTCATCTCTATGACTGCATGTGTGCACCCTGCGTCCACCGCGTCATGGAGAAATTTTTGTACGAAAAATCTTCCTGGCATAGTCATTTTTTTCAAATTGCGTGTATTTGCTGAGGCAATCTTGAAGCGAATTGTACCGAGGAGTGCAGTTGTTTTTCCGTCTGCTTCGAGAATTTGATTAAGAATTTCCGCGGTACTCGACTTACCTTTTGTGCCCGTTACACCAATAACGACAATATTCTTTGAGGGGAAGCGGTAGTACAGCGCACCAAGGAAGGCGAGTAGGAGATGATATTGAGGAAGGAGTGCATTGAATAGCGGTGCCGGTATTATTTTTTTAATGGCGCGTAACATTTTTTCATCATAACATTTCTTGTACTGAGGGTGCGAGAAATAAAACACCAGACTACTTCTTTGGACACTAGGCCGAGGTGGCGCAAACTAGGTGGCGGTGACGGTTATTCCTGCTGAGAGCGGCCCCTCATTGCCGGCGCGGTCTTGTTCCGCAACTTGGAACAAGTAGGTACCGGCAGGCGCGATGGTCCCGGTGATGGTCCAGCTGAGTGAGGGCGCGATGGTCCCAGAGGTAATCCTCACTCCGTTCACATAGAGCCAAACGGTGTTGCCAGACTGACTCCCTGTTCCCGTGAAGGTCGCTCCGGCCCCGACTATTGTGCTTCCACCAATCGGTGAGATCAGTGTGGGTGCAAGTGCTGGGGGAATTGTATCTATGGTTACGCTCACGGTGGGGGAGTTGAGGCTTGGCTGGAGGGCGGAACTCAGTTCGACGGCGTAGAGATTGTAGACGGCATTGAGCAGGGTGAGTGTTGTGGTCCACAGGTTGCCAAGCGTGACCACGCCACTTCCAAGGAGTGTTGCCCCTGAGTAAACGTTGATCGTATTACCAGGCACCGTCCCTGCCCCACTCACTACGAGTGTCGTCGCGTTTGTTATGAAATTATTTACAGGCGAGGTGATAGTTGGTGCAGGCGGTGGCATGATGACGCTCACTACGTGGGTTGTCACTCCACTAATATTTGTTGCCAGGTCGGTGGCGGTAATGGCGTAGGTGAATGTTCCCGTCGAAAGGCCCGAAAGCGTGCGTGACCAGGCATTTGTTGCCCCGCTTGTGGAGACTGTTCCGAGGAGTGCCCCAGAGGTCGAGGTGGCATAGATGCGGATAGTACTTGGCTCAGAGGCGGTACCGGTTATCGTCATTGTTGCAGTGAGAACGGTGGCGAGAGGCGCAGTGACGACCGGAGGGAGAGGCGCAAGGGTGTCGACGATGAGTGTTCTGCTTGCTGATAATGCGCTTGAAACATTTGTAATATCGGTTTCGATAGCCGTATACACGTGTGATCCGTCGGTGAGTCCGGTTCGGATAATACTCCACGTTCTTGATGCGCTGATGATGGTGGTAGCAACCTGCACACCATTGTCGAATAGTCGAATAGTGCTCCCTGGTGTTGTTCCACTCCCTGAAACCGTCGCCGTCGTTTGGTTGGTGCGCGCGCCGTTAGTTGGAACGGTAATCTGCGGGGTCGGTGGGGGGGTTGCAACTGCAACGAGTCTCGTTGCGACGGGGCCGACGTTGCCGGCAGGATCACGCTCTCGCAGTGCATAGGTGTGGGTGCCATTGGGTACGTTGGTGTGGGTGAATGACCATGCGTTACTTGTTCCCGACGTGTTGGCCGTACCCAGAAGTGCTCCAGTGGTAGAGGTGTTGTAGATGTAGATGACCCCACGCTCTGAAGCAGTTCCGCTTAGTGTGACATTTGGAGTTGTGACAATCGCACTTGGCTGAAGAATTGTTGGAGCAAGCGGAATAATGGTGTCGACGGTGAATGTGCGTGGGGTTGAGGTTGGTCCGACGTTTAGTGATTGGTCTGTCGCAACTGCAACCACAGTATGGGTGCCATCCGGATACGAAGCACTTACTTGCCAGAGTCCGGCGGTATTGATAACGCCCCCACCGACGCTCATGGCCGGTGCTCCGCGGTAAACCGTCACAGTACCACCCACTTCAGTACTCGGCATCGTGCCGCGCACCACGACGATTGTCGTCGACGCGTAGGTGTTGTTCACAGGAAAGGTGATACTCGGCGCAGGTGGTGGAGTATATTCCTTCATCCAGTTTTCTGCCGACCAGCCGGAGAGCCCGTTTAGCCACGTTACCGGCCACCACCAGAATCCATCCGCATATACGGGAGCACCAGTGATAGTACCCCGCGTGGTCTCAATGGGGATAAGCCCAACAAATGCTCCTGACGCTGACGGTGCAGACCTTATCGTCAGGTTGGCGGTGGCACCCACGACCTCATTCATGTGGAATTTTGTGGACAGACCGGTTGACGGTGGGGGCGGTGGAGGTGGCGGTGGGGTGAGCGCTATTGTGATTTGTGGCTCGATTACCCAACCCGTAGTCCCGATATCAAAGGAAACATTCCACCACCAGTTTCCGTCCACAAAGAGCGGACCACCAATCACCATTCCCTGACTTGCGTTGAGTACGGCACCAAGCAGCATCTGTGCATTTCCCGCTGCTACGCGTGGAATGATGTTGCCGACTGCCTGCACGCGGCTACCGATCGCAAAGGTCGTCGATGGAGTGGTGGGGGCGCTTGCGGTAATAAGAATTGGAACAATTGGTGTCGAATTATAGATGACAAGCCCGTCGCCGTTGATGTCGAATTGGAGTGAAGTGTTGAGGTATGTTCTGTCTGAAGCGCCGACCGTCCCGTTGCCATCGTAATCCGCGGCCGCACACAGCAGCACTAGTGGGGTGTCCGCGCCAGCGCAGCGGTCGAGTATCCCTGCTTCCGGTTGAAAGATACCGTCCCAGTACGCGAGCTCCATGTCACTGAGCTGCGAGAGGTTGTTCGTCCACGCAGCAATGAGATTGACGATCATGTGGGTATCCGACCGGGTGATATAGAGGTCGCGGTTGATGTCTGCTCTCGCGCAGAGCGGATCAGTGGGGGTGTTTATACATGCGGCAACATAGCTCATGTCCCCACTCCCCGAGCCCCAGTTCACCAGACCATCACCATCGAAGTCATAGGTAGCGAGTGTCGAATACATCGCTTCTCCATACACCGAAAGGTGTTGCGTACCAGCGAGCCCAAGTCCTGGTGTGGTGCAGGGGAACTGACTGCAAAGATTAGTATTGAGGAGGGCGATATTGACACTGCTCGGTCCGACCTGCGACGCGGCAAACATGCTTTGGAATCTCGTTTTGTCGGACGCAGTAATGGTAATGTCGCCGAGGATATTGAGCGCGCACGGTAGTAGCGGATCCTGCGCCGTGTAGAAGTAGCAGCGGTCACGAAGATTGGTAGTGAGTGTCGTCGGATTGACGACCCCGTCTCTATTGATATCAAACACGCTCGCACCGCTCAGCAGTCCAAGGTCCGTTATGCTGATCACCCCGTCAGCATTGAGGTCGGCGCGTGTGCAGCTGCCGGAGACGGGTTGTCCGACGCACCACACGAGCGCGTTGTAGTCGGTGCGACATGCTGGGTTTGTTGCGGTACATCCTGTAACGTTGGAAACGTTTCGTGATCGGAGTGTACAATTCCCAGCCTCATCACACGCACGCACACGAACAATATAATTTCCCGCAGGAAGCGCGGCAAAGCTCACCGGAGAAGTGAGGCTCATACCAGTTGGATTGCAGGCGGTGCTCGTGGGGGAGCATATCGTCGCAGTGCTCATTGTTGCATTTGTTGCAGCGTTTAAAATGAGGATTTGCACTGTGTTGAGTGCGAGGTCTTCGACAATCGTATAGGTCATATTTAACGTTCCCGTCGTGACTGCATATCCGTTCACAAGTGGCCGGCTGATATTTATGCTTGGAGAGCCAGCGTCACCAGAGCTGGGTGGTGGGGTGCCAGGTGGCGGAGTCCATGCCGGCGGAGGAGTCCCTGGAGGTGTTGGAGGCGGTGGAGTAAATGAGCCTGGCGGAGGAGTTGATGGAGGTAAAAAGGGATTTCCCCAAAGTGGCGGTGCAGGAGGGAATAGGGACACGGGTGGTGGTGTGATTGGCGACGCTACTGAGCCACAGCAGACAGCACCTGGAGCCGCTGTCCCACCACAATATGACGGCGGAACAGTAGTGACAATTTGCCCAGTTACCGGTGAACATGTTCCGGACGGGGACCACGAATAATTGCCCGCAGGTGGTGCGGGTGGTGCTACCGCAGCAGGAACGGGAAGGGCGGGTAAATCAAAATTGCTCGCCAGTAGCTGTGCATTGATTGTGTTTAAAATTACCCACGCACTAATCGCAAGAAGTAGTCCAAGAAGTGCATTGGTGATGCATTTTTTTGATTCCTCTTTTTGTGGAACCGAAGGTGAGCCAATCATCTGCACTCCACAAATGACGATCATGATTACCGCGAGAATTCCTGCGATGCCGATGATTGTACGCACCATTCCTTCGAGATAGGAAGTGAGTGTCACTGCTCCTGACAGCGACCCAATCGGAGCAAGTAATTCATATGTGGCTGCACGGACTACCTCCGGCACAAAAAACATCACAATGAATGAGAGAAGTAAAAAAGTTGATGTAAGATTTTTTTTCTTCATATTTTTATGAGCGGCCACCGAGTTGTTGTAATGCTTTGTGAATAATAAGCTCAGTTGTTGCATGGGTGTTTGCAAGTACACGTACCATTTCTCTTGTTTCGCGCATGGAATAGCCAAGGACTTCAAGCGCCTCAAGCGCCTCAGTTTCTTTTGAGGCTGGTGAATCAGAAGCTCCGAGGGTGTCTACTTTGTCCTTGAGCTCATGCACGATCTTCTCCGCAAGCTTCTTTCCGATTCCCGCTACTTTCGTAAGATATGCGCTGTCACCTGTTCCCACTGCACGCAGGAGTGTCGCAGTGTCGGCAAGCGAGAGTACGTTCTGTGCACTTTTTGGTCCTATTCCCGAAATGCCAATAAGGAGTCGAAAGATCGCAAGGTCGTTTTGTTGGGCAAATCCATACAAGTCGAGCGCGTCGTCACGGACTGCCATGTGGGTGAAAAGCATGACCGTGTCTCCGATTTTTATATCCACCAGGAACCCCGGGGTTACAAAAACAACATACCCGACACCACCAACGCTAATGAGTAGGCTACGCTCTTCCTTGAGTATGACATTCCCCTCTATGCTCCCAATCATGTCTATTAGTATACTACGACACCAGCATTTTGCTCTGGGCTCGCCACTTGGCAGTGAGTAGTACAAGAGGGGAGTTTTTGGTCTGACCTTGCCTTTTTATTGCGCTTCAGGTAGGATTTCCAAATCATGGCAATAACATCTTCAGCAAAACGAGCAATTCGCGTGTCTCTGCGCAAGCGCCTTACAAACGTAAAGCGTTCGGACGCAATGAAAGACAGCATGAAGGCGCTCCGAAAATTGGCTGAGTCTGGTAATAAAGTTGATGCTGAAAAGGCGATCGCAGGTGTCTACAAGGCAATTGATAAGGCGGCAAAGCGTGGTGTCATCAAAAAGAATACCGCAGCTCGAAAGAAGTCCCGCATCGTCGCATACATAAAAAAACAACTCGAAAAACCGGTAGTAGCAAAAGCACCAAAAGCACCCAAAGTTGCTAAGGTCGCGAAACCTGCAAAGGAATCAAAATAAAAAACATCCGCCTCATGCGGATGTTTTTTATTGTGGAACAAATATCTTTCTTGAGAAATTCTGACTAGGTAGCTGACTCCATCGAGGAAATCTGATTTTGTACCATTTCTGCTACTTCATGCGGAAGTATGTTTGATTTAATCAAATACGAAGTTGCTCCAAGCGCGACGCCCTTTTCTATTTCCTCGCGTCCCCCGAGATTAGAAAGTATGATGACGGGAATTTCTTTTGTCATAGGGTTTCCTTTCAATTGTTCAAGAATTTCAAATCCTCCCATATCAGGAAGCATGATATCAAGGAGAATCAAATTGGGTCGCTCTGTTGTCGCTTTTGCGATACCATCCTTGCCCGTCCCCGCCGTAACGACTGAGAAGCCTGCTTCGATTAATTTTCCTGACACAAGACTGGAAAGAAATGCGTCATCTTCGATTGAGAGTATTTTCTTAGGTTCCATCCACGTAGTATAGCGCAATAAAGATATTCGTGTACAGGATGGCGCTCGGGTACCAAAAATAAAACAGCTGACGCAGTATAATTTTTTGGTCACGAATCACTATGCTTTTTGTTCTTGAGCAGCTAAAAAATGTAAGTGTTTGTGATTCCGACTCGATAGGAAATTCGACCGCTACTCGGTCAGTACCCCCTTTCGATTTGCGCGGAATCAGAATTCCTTACAAATAACGGAACGGGCTTCGATTCCTATGCGGAAGTGCTGCCAAGCACTTCCTCGGGGGCACCACATAAAAAAACACCAACAGTGTTGGTGTTTTTTTATGTGGTGCTGTATTGCCGTGGTTCGCTCGAACCTTTTTTGAAAATAAATGAATAAGCAACAACCACTCAGGCACCCCCGCTCGCTCCGCTCGTCGCCCCACGGCATCTCCGGCTCTCGATTTTTTTCCGCCCGCCATAAGAAAGCTACGATTAAGGAAAGGATATGCCGGTGGGGCGCTGTCGCATTCATCAGGAAACGAGCATGTGTAGATCGAGAGCATTGTGGTTGTTCGGGCTTGCTCGTTTCCTGCTGATGCGCCAGCAGGGGTGCTTCCTCCACGGGTGTGGTGTCCGTCTGTCATTCCTCTCTCCGTACAGAGTCTGGTGGTCGACCGACCCGACCTCGTGTGTGCTATTCGAGTGAGAGGTAGTTGGAGTGTCGTGCACCCTCGGCCATCCGGCCTCGGGCATTTCCGCTAGGGCTACTCGCGCCTAGATGCCAGTGTGCGGGCGGTTGCCGAGCCATATGAGCCGTTGGTTGGAGCCGAACGGCTCATTTCCCACCATATGAGCCGTTCAGATTTTCTGGCTCGGCACGCCCGCCCCTGATTTGGGGGGAGGGGCGGACCCTCCCCCCAGCGTGGAGGCGGAGTACCGCCACCCGCACAACCCCCCACCCGAGTCTTCATTACCGAGTTTCTTGTGTCGCTTTCGCTACCAACCTGAGTTACCTCCGTTCGCGGCGGCGCTCATCCGATTAGCAAGGTCGCCCTCGCGGAAATGCCCGAGGCCGGAGTGCGAGTATTTATATTGTGGGTACGGCGTATGGAGTGTGCCGAGAGCTGACCTGCGGTGATCGAAAGACCTAGCGCTTGGTGTATGTGACTGCGTGTCCAGTTTTTCCTGTCTGTGTGATTTGCCCGCGTTTCTCTAGTTCAGAGAGATAGCGCGTTGCTGTTGCATCAGAGACGTGCAAAAGTTTTTCTACTTCGTCATTCGTGATGTGTTTTTTCTTTCCAAACAGATTCATGATCTTCAGGAGCTTCTTCTCTTTGCGGAGTTGGATGACTGCTTTCGCCTTCTCAAGAAAAAGACGCGCGAGATTACGAGGAGGAATAACAGTAGCTGGCGCTTGCGCGGGCATGGGAGATGCAGGAAGTGGCGTTTCGGGTTGTGCAGTCCCTTGTTGGACTTGGGGTGGCGTTGGGGCTTGAGGCTGTATTTCCTCGGGCGGACTCGTTTCAGGAATTGGAGTTGGTGATGGTGTTGGGGCTTCCACCTCGAGCACCTCCGTCAGAACTTCGGCGCTCGGCGCAGACGCCGGTTGTATCTCGGGCAACGGCTCATTTCCTGCCATTTGAGCCGTTGAGGATTCGGGGATCGGCTCAAATGGTGACTCCACTTGCGGTGTTTGCGGCGCAGAAGCTTGCTCAGCCACAGCTTGAGTAGCTTCCACCTGCTGTGGCTCAACTGTTGGGGTGTCGGTTACTACGGGATCAGGGGCCGTAGTAACTGGTTCGGGGGGCGTATTTGCCTGTTCATCCATGGGGGTATTTTAGCAGAATATAGGTGTGTACTACACAGCTACGCACTAAAGTGCTGCTCCTTAGAGCCTGCGAGAGCCTAGGGGTGTATTGCAGGTCCGATTTTCATTCTTCGGAGAAATATAGCTACTTTTTAAAGAAAAAAGGAAATCGAGGCTTTTGTCGTTTCTTTTCGTAATACATTCTTTTACTATGTTCATCTTCTTTTACCCCATCCGCTATCTCTTTCCTTGTCCATTTTGGTGCCCACTCAACTTTATTATCTGTGATCCAATAGTGCGATTGGCACGCAAAGTTCCAGTTTCCAATTGATGGATAGAGAGAGATTGATTCACCATTGAATGTCACTTCCCAGTCAGTCGGAGAGAGTGGGGTAACGACCTCGTTGCCACAGCCACAGCAACATCTGTGAATAGCTGTTGAGTAATCAATGGAGACGTAAACAACGCCGTCATCAAGTTTTTCCGGGATACTTTTTACAAATTCATGAGACAGTTTCATTGTTGAGTAGTTTATTTACATTTATGTCGTAAACGGTATTGTGTTCCTTTTCGAGATCGTGGTAGAAGCCGAATAATTTCTTCCACTTTATGATCGCGAGAACAGCGTTTAGGGCGTTGAGTTCAGCTATTTGAATATTTTTATTGTAATCATCATTACCGTTATGTGCAAAAGGAATCATTTTCTTTATATGATCATTTTTTTCACTGGTACCAGTGGTGACTCTGACACCTCCCGTTAAAGCGTTGTCTATTACAATTATTCCAATTCCAGTATCGACAAAAGGAATTGAGAGTTCGTTTAACTTTTCTATGATGGATTTTTTTACTTCACTTTGGTCAATACACACAAACACAAAGTCCATCTCCAACAATTCTCCTGACGTGCTGTCATCGATATGATATTCATGAGGAATAATATGTTTGTGCATCTGTGAATAAACATCACAGAGATAGCGCACTTTTGTCGGCGATTCTTCTAGTTTGGTGAGTGAGGGTGCCCCCGGTGCACGAAAGGCATTGTGGGAAAGAAAATAATCCTTATCAAACAGGTGGATTTCTTTGACAGGAGTTTTTGCGACAAAGTCTAGTATGTAAGAACCCGTCCCGCCGAGACCAATAATTGCGATTTTTAAACCGCTTAGTTTTTCACTGATTGCCATTATTTCCGCACGGCTCGAGTTGGTATCGATGTAATGGAAAGCAGTATCTTGATCGGTTACCCCGATGACTTTGTGGGTCTTTGCAGAAACGGATGGATCAACAGACTGCGCGTGGGACTCAATGATCGTTACGTATGTTGAAACTTTTTCGTGATAGTCCGCGTAGTTTCCACTAGGTGGTTTTGCTGAAAAGTAATGGCAAACCTCGACTCCCTCAGCAAGTATTTTACGCTCGCTAGAATTGATAATTCCTTTTATTGCAGAACCATTTTTGTCGCACGGTGTTTCGCCCGAGAAGTGAGCAGTATGATCTGGTGGTTTCGCCGTCCTCTCACCACCAAGGCTAAGTACGCAGACCAAAGTTCCCAGTGCTATTTGCTTGCCTGGGGTGACATACGGGATGCTGTGAACAAGAAGGTGCCCATTTCTTATTTCAATTTCGTAACCAGCATCCCGTAGCTTTTTGAGGTCGGGACTATGATTTATTAGTTTGTGAGACATTGAAGATCATTCCATTCTTCACTTTCACGCTCTCACCCCTTACGAGTGAGCCTTCTTTGTGCGAATCCGGTCCCTTAGAGTAGGTGACTGTGTACACGACGTTTTCATCCTCCGAATAAGAACCGAAGGCGAGTTCGACGACTTCCTTATATGAGATTTCCTTCTTGCCCCATTTCTTCTCACGGGTGTTGACTATAATACTCAACTCCTTGTGGTCATCTTCGTGACCGTGTTCTTTGTTTTCCATATTTATATGATGGTTATTTTTATTAATTAACTTCTTGCAAAACGCGGGATACGCCCCTCCCTTGGGCGAACCGCATTTCTTGTGTTGACTTCAAACTACTTTTTGGTGTCGCCACGTCCCGGCTTCGGTACGCGTTCTACGACGTGAGTGTTTGGCTGTTGACGAGCTTCCTTGACGGTGGTGAATTCACCAGTCCGTGCGTCTCTTCCTCGCGTTACTGTTTTGGTATCAGGCATTTGCTTGGTATTTTGTTGATAATGGAGCATTTGTCGTGGTATTATCAGCGAGTGCAATTCGCGAGAAGTGATCACGGCTTTCATTTCAAGGAGACCGACCAGGACTATTAGGGAGGAATCCCTCGCTCTTTGATGTTGTTTGCCCAGGATGGCGGCCCCTAAGCCGTCATTCCTTCTTCATTTTAGCATATTTTCGGACTTGCGAAAAGTCGTCAATAACAAACCTTGCTTTTTAGGATAACCGCATGTTATTATAGATAACATGCGGTTATCCTTTATTACCCGTTTTCCACACCATGCCCTCCCATAAAACAACAAAAGAGAATACAATACATGTAAATGGTCAGGATGGTGAACTCAAGAATATTATCGGCGGAAGAATCAAGCGTGCTCGGCTACGCCACGATCGCACTGCTCGTTGGGTTGCAGAGAAGGCAGGAATTTCCCGTATCTCACTTACGCAGATTGAAAATGGGAATAATAACGTCAGTGCTGTAGTGCTCTGGAAAATCGCAGGGGTTTTGAGGTGTGACATAAGAGAGTTTTTCCCCGATGTTCCTAACGCCACCACCCTAGCTGAGACTGATTTAAGCATCCTGAAAGAAGAGAATCGAAAGGCAGCAGATTTTATGAAGAAAGCATACAATTTATAATCATGAGAACTATTGATGAGAAGGCGGCTTTTGTATTAGAAAAAATGAAAATTAATAGCGCACCCGTAAGTGTCGAGGATATTGCAGCGCATTGTAATATTGTTATCAAGCGCGCCTCAAATAGTAATTTTTCTGGAGTATTGCTTAGAAAAGAAGATATGGCATTTATGGCAATCAATAGTGACGAGTCCCCAGCTCGGCAGCGTTTTACTATCGCACATGAATTGGGTCATTTTTTCTTGCACGAAACTAAGGAAACATTTATAGACTATAGGGACAATAAAAAAAATGTTGTTCGAGATAAGAGAGAAATAGATGCAAATAAATTTGCCGCCGCCCTGCTAATGCCCAAAAAACCTCTATTGAAGGATATTAAAAGTTTTCTTGAAAATGGACTAGATAAAGAGATCACAACTTTTTTGGCGAAAAAGTATGAAGTCAGTGAGGATGCTATGACTTTTCGATTAATGAACTTGAATCTCAGTCTTTAGGTTCAAAAGTGAAAACAGCTAAAAAATAAATAAGCTCAAAGTCACAAGTCTTTACTCTGGGGGGGGCTGGCAAAACTCAAAGTGAGCAGACTGCTTACTGTGTTTTTGCATACCGAAGAACACCTCTTTTGTTGGCAGAGTATGGGCTAACTTTGCAATACCTGTGCTTTATGCAGCATACATAATTTTACATTTCCTGCGTAAGGGTTGACAACCTGTACCGAAAGGAATACTCTGTTATGCAACATGAAAAAAGAAGAAAAGAGAGAACGCTTTAAACGTTTGGCAACACAGCGCACTAACGCAGTGCTTCTTAAGTTGAAAGTATTAAGTAATTGTTCGAACAGGAGTGCTTATGAATATACAGAAGAGGAGGTCAATAAAATTTTTTCAGAGATTGATCGGCGTATCAAAGAAGCAAAAGCAAAATTTCACTTTTCTAAGTCTAAAGAGTTTAAGCTGTAAATATGTCAACGATAACCAAAAAAATTAATATGACGCCGGATAAAAGCCTTTTTCCCAAAATGGGACAAACGGGCTATACCGTCGCCGAGGCGCTCTCTGAGCTGATAGATAATTCAATCGATGCAAGTAATGGCTCGGTAGAAATCAAGATTAAAATTGATAAGCAAAATGGATTTATCTTAGTTGAGGATAATGGTGCCGGGATGAGTGAGGAAGTTGCTGCAAATAGTATAAAACTTGGTAGCTCAGGAAAAAAAGAGGGTCACTTGGGTAAGTTTGGCGTTGGACTCAAGTCTTCATGTATGAGTTTGGGGAAGAAGTTCACGCTAGAGACATCCCCCGAGGGGAGTGAGGAGGAGTATGTTCTAGTTTTTGATGAAGATGAGTTTGTTTCATCTGGTGATTGGAGTAATTTTGAAATGAAGATAAAGGGTGGTGCGGAAAAAAGTAAATCGTTTACGCGCATAAAAATAGAAAAACTAAAAATTAAGTTTTACGGAAGTTTCTTTGAAACGCTAAAACGTCACCTTAGTGAGCGATTTACTCCGTTCATAACCAATGGCGAGGTCGTAATAAAAATTAACGGTGAAAACATTAAATCGGAGCCCTTTGATATTTTTCCCGATAGTAAAACCCCATTTTCTATCAAACTTAGCAATGCTGAAGTAATTACGGGGTGGACAGGGATTCTCAAGGTTGGCTCAGTGGAGCGAAGTGGCTTTAATCTATATCGATATAAGCGCCTAATTCGAGCTCATGAAAAATTGGGATATGTTTACCACCCATCTAAAATGGCGATTACTGGAGAAATTCACATGGACCCAATTCCTGTCACTATTAATAAGCGTGAATTTGAAACCGAAAATGAGTACTACATAGAGTTTTTTGAAAAATTTAGCGAATATCTAAAGCCGATACTATCTGAGGCCCAGAAACGCCATCAAGAAGAAAAAATTAAAGATCTTCCTCGGGAAATTAAGGAAACGTTAAAGGATAATATTCTTAAGGCACTGAATGAAACAACTGAGTTGAAAGAGCTCGCTTTTCCTGGTAGTAAAACCAAAAAGCGAAGCGATGATGATACCGGAGAATTGGACGACCAAGAGGAGAGAAAAGATCGAGAAAACGAAATCGGGAAAATCGAAAACGACCCAAAAGAAACAAAAAATAGAACACCAAAACAAACCCAGCAAAACAAAGTTCGCTTCATCACAATTGCGGGTCAGAAGTATCGTTTCGATTACGAATGGGGCTCTCTAGAGGAGTCTATCGCGAAGGAGGCATATTTGGATAAAGACAAGAATACTATAATGGTGATTCTTAACACTCATTATCAAATTCTAAAAGTGTTGCCGAAACCAGATATTTTTTACCACTTAATTTTTCTAACAGAAGGAATTGTGGAGGTGTTTCTGAGAGAAAATAACCAATCTCTCGAAAAAGTAGTTGGTTTGCGTGACAAACTCACACAGCAGCTGGCAGACATTATGTCTGAGGATGTCATAAGCGATCACTCAAAAAAAGACTCTCAAATCTTGGCAGCGCAAAGTTATCTTCTTAAACCAGAGCGAAAGGATGTTTCACTTAATGAAAACGAAAAGCTCGTTTTGGAGATGAGGATTGAGGGTGGAAAAACGTACCAAGAAATTGCAAATGAATTGCATGTTACACGCCAAAGAATTGAACAGCTATTTAGGGCTGGATTAGACAAGATTACTAATATTCGCAAATCTACTACTACGGAAAATACGGAGGAGCCAGCTGTGATTATTGCCAAAGTTACGACTGAGAATATTAACTCAGTGATAGAAGATACTGCAAAACTTTATGGAGTTGAGGTTGAGGATCTACTCAGCAACAGGAGGAGGGCAGAACTTATTTTACCACGGCACACTGTCATGTATTTACTACGCCAGGAACTTGGTCTCTCGTTTCCCAAAATTGCGGAAATTATGGAAAAAAGAGATCACACGACAATCATGCACGCGTTTAATAAAATGAAAGCTTTGTTAAGTGAATAACTCATCACTAAAACCATGCTAGTACTAATTCTGTTTACGGCTAAATTCACAACCAATCTGAGTTAGTCAAAAAAATAAGAAATATCTTGCTTGTATATTTCTGCAAATTTCTTCATCTCCGCAACATCGAGCCGTCTTTCGCCAGACTCAATTTTGGAAATATAAGATTGCGGCTTACGCATCTTTTTGGCGACGACTTGCTGAGATAAGCCACGCTCAATTCGTGCGCTTTTCAAGCGCGCTATTATGTTTGCATATTCTTTCGTGTGGGAGGACTTGCTCATGAGTATTCCCATGATATATCCTGTCATGGTATAATCCCAATACGGGATAAGGTAAGCGAAACGCTTTCTTGATTTAAAGTATGGCGGGCGGAAAAAAATCGAGAGCCGGAGATGCCGTGGGGCGACGAGCGAAGCGAGCGGGGGTGCGAGAGTCGGGTGAGCGAAACAGTGTTTCGACAGACTCTCGCAAGACGGAGGTATGCCGAGGTTTTGCGAGGTACCGAGTCGGGGTCGAGAGCACTTAGATTTTTGTCGGCTTCGCGTCAAAAAGCTTAGTGACTCGTGACACTGAGTTGTTGTTGATTACTTATTTATTTTCAAAAAAGGTTCGAGCGAGCCACGGCAAAAGAGCACAAAAATTAACTTCTTCTGAAATCTGCCCCGCGCGCAAGCGCGCGGTAGTCAGGAGGGGGTGGGTGAAATCCGAATTCGTGTTGCATGCAATGGCGAATGCGGTGGGTGGGCAGAAAGGCAGGAAATGAGCCGACAACGGACTTTTCATTTTTTCATATCAAAAGCAAATCTATGAGTAAACCAAAATATTTTCTTTATGCGCGAAAGAGTACCGAGGATGATGACAAACAAGTGATGTCCATAGAGGCGCAGTTGTTTGAGCTTCGTGAATTCGCGCATAAAGAAAATCTTGAAATTATCGAAGAATTTCAAGAGTCAAAAAGCGCAAAGAAACCAGGTCGTGAGAAATTCAATGAGATGATGTCCCTCATTGAGTCCATGGACGGCGTGGGTATTCTCGCATGGCATCCTGACCGCCTCGCACGCAACAGTATTGATGGCGGGCGCATCATCTACGCAGTCGACACGACCAAGATAGTTTCTTTGCGCTTCCCGACATTTTGGTTTGAACCAACCCCGCAAGGTCTCTTTATGCTTCAGGTGGCGTTCGGACAGTCCAAGTACTATTCCGACAATTTAAAGCAAAACGTGGAGCGTGGAATCCGCCAGAAACTGCGCCGTGGCGAATGGCTGACCAAAGCACCGTTTGGATATATAAATAACCCTAAAACGCGAAATATTGAGCCTGACGTGGTGAAATCTCGCCTGCTTGTTCGCGTGTTTAAGGAATTCGCCACAGGGAAGCACAGCTACGAATCAATGGCGCAGTTTTTGGCGGATCACGGCATTGTGACGCGAAACGGAACGCCACTCTCGAAATGTGCCATCTCCGGCATGCTTTCCAATCGGGCATATTTGGGGTTGGTAAAGCATCACGGAGAATGGTTTGATGGCACATTTCCGCCAATTCTTTCTCCCGACTTATTTGAAGCTGTGCAGAAAAGGTTGAGCAAACGAGCACGCCCCGTGAAGTCAAAAAAGCATCACGATTTTCCATTCACCGGACTTTTTCGTTGTGGCGAGTGTGGAGGAATGATTACCGCACAGTGGGCGAAAGGGCATGGTGGGCTGTATCGGTATTATCGGTGCACGAAAAAGAATGGAAAATGTGCACAGGGGTACATGCGAGAAAATGTGCTCGTTGCTCAAGTGAAGGAACAGCTCCAAAACATCGTACTTCCCGACGACTGGATTCTGCACATGTCGAAACAGGTGGACGAGTGGGAGCGAGAGGAAACAGTGTCGTCGGGAAGTCAGCTCGAGCGGATGCGGGGAAGCGAGCGCGAGACACAGCAGAAACTCGACACCCTCGTGGGACTTTATCTCGACGGAGATATCCCCAAGGAGCAATATTTGAAAAAGAAAAATGATCTCCTTGGGCAAAAGGTGTCGCTCGCGCACAAAATGGCATCCGCCCGAGCTGAGAGAAAGAATTGGGTCGAACCTTTGCGGGAGTGGATTTTAGATATGAAAAAAGCCACGGAATTGAGTTCGTCCGACAATTTTTTAGAAATTCGGGACTATATCAAAAAAATCGGAACGAACCCGATCATGCGTGATAAATCCGTTACCGTCTCATTTAGCCCACCCACCGCATTCGCCATTGCATGCAACACGAATTCGGATTTCACCCACCCCCTCCTGACTACCGCGCGCTTGCGCGCGGGGCAGATTTCAGAAGAAGTTAATTTTTGTGCCCCCGATAGGAATCGAACCTATATTTTGAGTTCCGCAAACTCATGTCCTATCCATTGAACGACGGAGACGGAAGATGTCCGAATAAAAATGCCACAACTGTGGCTAGCGCAACACTACCACGAGGTAAGATTCACGTCAAAACCCAAGGCGCTCCAAAAGTAGTTGCGCAAAAGACTCGTGCAATTCTTTTTCATCTAAATACACACGCAATACTTCGCGGATTTCATCAGTACTCACATCGTGCGGGATGGGGATGACGATAAGCGGCATGATGTGGCGGTTGGACTCAAGTAATAGTCTGTTCTCGTGATGGTATTCAACAATCGCAAATGCATCGAGTGAGTGGTATGAATACATTTCATTTCCCGCGAGCACACCCTTCGGAAGAATTTCTACGCGCATCATTTCTGGCCTGCGCGCAGAGAGGAGGATGAACGTTGCGGTTGCGATAAGTGTGAGTGTAATCAGGAGAAAGTTGTTTGTAAGAAACTCAACGGCAATAAGTGCACCGGAAATAAGAATGACGGATGCATACCAGTCATTAGTTTTCTCAGTGTATTGATGTTCAAGTGTTTCCCACTCCATACGTCTCTATATAGTATCACGCGTCACACTGGTGCTCAATGTAATATAAAAATAAAAGGGGAAAAAGAAAAGGCCCCTCGGGGGGCCCTCTCGTCGCACGAATGCGAATTACTTCTTGTTCTTCTTACCACCCTTCTGCTGGCCGTGGCCGTTGTCCTTCTGGCCGCCCCGGCCCTTCGAAGGTTGAGCGCTGATGCGCTCGAGACGGAGCGATTCACGCTTGGCTTCACGCTTGGCGCGTGCCGCCGGCGACTCCGCGCCACACTCCTTCTGGCTCGCTTGCGTCTCACGACGAAGCTTCGCCGCCATCTGCTCGGGCGAGAGCTTGTCGTTCCCGCGCGGTGCGCGGTATTCGTTGTCGCCACGGAGGAAGAGGGTCACCTCGACCCCGCACTTCTGGTAGACCGCGTTGCCACGGTCATCGTTGTGCGAGAGTTCGAAGCCCTCATCCTTGAGCACCGCGAGCTTCGCGGTCACGTCCGTCCCGGACAGGACCTCGAGCACCCGGCGCTTGGCTTCGCGCGCCTCGGCGACCTTCTCGATCTCCACCTGGTTCGTGTGGATGACCACACCTTCGCAGCGGTAACCGGTCGGGCTACCCTCGATCGGCACGAAGAGTGCCGCCCTGAGCTCGCGGACGATCTCGTCTTGCGACGGGATGGCGTCCACCATCCAGGCGTAGATGTGTTCGGCAGCCATGCGGGCTTGGTCGCGCTTGTGGGTCAGGAGGCGCACCGCTTCGGTGTCCGCGTTCTGCTTGCGCATGCGCTCGGTCCCGGCCGGATCGGCCGGGATGATGACACCCTTCTTGAAGGGGGCCTTCGGAGCCACAATGACCACCGCAACGGGCGCCGGCTTCATGGCAGAGCGGGCGGCAGCCTCCTGGCGCATCTCCTTCACGCGCCGCTTGGCGAGCGCAACGAAGAGCTTGCCGACGCGCGTCGCCTCGAGGTCGTTGGCAATCTGCTCGTCAGTCCGCGTTTCGACGCGGAACACGGTCTTCGTCATGGTCGGGTTCGTGGATTGAGCAGCCATCATGAAAGTCTCCTTGGAGTGAGTCGGCTAAACGCGCCGTGCGCTGGGGGCGGTATGATTTTGGCCACCACCAGTACTGAGAATTTGCTTACAAGCACTGGTGGTGGCCAAGAAAACTCAATGAACACTAGCACAATCTTAGCATAATTATAGAATATTGTCAAGCTTTAGAGTAGTTACATCAACCATGCGAATCGTTTTATCTACCCGCTCACCAGAACCACAAATTTGGACACCCCGTTTCCAAATGTGTTGTTTATTAAGGTTTTTCTGGTAATTTTGCCTTTTCTTTAATTTTCAGTATAGTGTGAAGCACGGAGGAGTGGCTGAGTGGTTTAAGGCAACGGTCTTGAAAACCGTCGTCCATGTAAGTGGACCGTGAGTTCGAATCTCACCTCCTCCGCCCGTTGAAAATACCGCCCACAAGGCGGTTATTTTCTTGGGCGGAGGAGAGCAAGCAAACTGCTTTGCTTGCGTGTGAGATTCGAAAAGCTTTGTGATGCTTATGAGGAATTCATATTCTGAATAAGCCACAAAGGTGTACTGAAGCTGTAAGCTTCGAATCTCACCTCCTCCGCAGTCTAAATGCACCCATAGGGTGTTTTTTATTACATAGATTTCAACAGAATACCTCACAGATAAGAGTGGGTTTAACGAGAAATTTGACTAACAAAATTGTTGGTGCGAGAATGCAATTATTACGTTACGCTAGTGCTGAGAGAAGAGGGACTCCTGTTGTCGCTGTACATAAAACATTGGCAGAAATAAGAGCCAAAAAATAATCGTTATTATTTAGAACGCCAACATCTGAGCGTCAGAGTTTATAAAATTAAAAGCCCAATTTAATTGTTGATAAACATGAGCACAGAACAACAACATCTGACAAAAAAAGAGCGCATAAAATTAAAGCAACAGAACAAAGAAGCCGTGCACGAGCAAAGAAAAGCAGCAAAAAAAACCCAAAAGAACTTTGTGTATGCATTTTTGGTACTCGCCACACTCTTGGTTATTTTCGGACTATGGAAATCAAGTCCAGAGGTAGTCACCGAAGCAATCTCACCTGCCACACTTTTACAAGTCCAGAGTGATGATTGGGTAAAGGGGAATCCGGGCGCAACTGTGACACTCATTGAGTATCTCGATTTTGAATGTGGCGCATGTGGCGCATATTACCCACTTGTACAGCGACTCGTAAATGAATATGGTGATAGGGTACACTTTATCACTCGCTATTTTCCACTCCCGGGTCATAAGAACGGTATGAACTCCGCCTTGGCAGTTGAGTCGGCGGGTATGCAGGGAAAGTATTGGGAGATGCAGGATTTGCTATTTAGAGAACAAGAAAGTTGGGGAAATTCATTATCACCAAACCCTTCGCTATTTACGCACTATGCGAATCAACTTGGTTTGAACATGGAGCAGTTTGCGCAAGACACAAATTCAAGTGAAGTGAAGAATCGTGTCGCAAGAGACAGGGATTCAGGTAACAAACTTGGAGTAAATGCAACCCCAACATTTTTCTTGAATGGAAAGAAGTTAGAGAACCCGCGAGGATATGAGGCTTTCAAAGCTCTACTTGATGATGCACTTAAACAATAAGCAAGTGAATTTTTTCAGCAAAAAAAACAACGAGGGGCAAATCAAATTCTTACAAAGAAAGGATTTTGAGTATCTACCTGAAAATACCGTCTACCTCGATGCTGCGTGCCAGACACTGCGACCTCAGCCGGTTATTGATGCGATGAATAATTATTTTTACAAATATAATGCTTGTGGCGGAAGAGTGAAGTATCAGTGGGGGAAAAGGGTAGACGAAGAAGTGGAGATGACTCGCGAGAAAGTCCTCGATTATGCGGGAAAGTCCGCGCGAGACTATGTCGCTGCGTTTACGCTAAATACTACATATGGCCTCAATCTACTCTTACAACAACTTCCCGCAAATACGTACAAGAAAATCGTAACGTCGGAGATAGAGCACAACTCCGTATTGCTCCCGCTCATGGTCCTTGAAAAGAGGTTGGGAATTCCCAAGAAAATTCTCAGCAGACATGAGGATGGGTCTCTGTTGTATGAAAAAGATGACTTGTTGGGGGCGATAGTAGTGGTTAATGCGACATCAAACATCGATGGCAGGGTTCTGAGAAATGCAAAGGTGCTTGCAGCCGACGTACATGCTGCGGGTGGAATCCTTATCGTCGACGGGGCACAGAGCATGGTGGATAACATAAAGCTTGTACGCGATATTGATTTTGATGCATTATGTTTCTCGGCGCATAAAATGTACGCTCCAAGTCTCGGTGTGATGGTGGTAAAAAAACAGCTCGTTGATTCGCTGGAATTTTCTTTTGTTGGCGGCGGAATGGTTGAGTCGCTCACTGAACATAGTTTTGTTTTTCCGAAGGACGATGCGTCCAGCAAGCTCGAGATGGGACTGCAGGATTTCGCGGGGATTATAAGTCTGGGATCATCGATTGATTGGTTGCGCTCCTATAAACCAGAGGGGTTGGGGCAGATAGAGCAAAAAGAAAAGCTCACTCAAATAGCATATGAGGGAATTCTTTCTCTGCCAAAACTACATCTAGTAAACACCACACCAAGTTCGACAATAAGTTTCTATTCAGAGGACATTGATGCGCATCGACTGGCGACATTTTTGTCAGAGCAAAACATAATGACACGCAGCGGGTATTTTTGTTGCCACTACTATCTGCAAAACGTAAAACAACTGCCCCCACTACTACGTGTTTCATTTGGGTTACATAACACAGAATCAGATGTGAGAAAGTTTCTTGAGGTGTTGAAAAAAATTATAATAAATATCCAATAACCATGTTTTGCATAGCAGCATTTATCGTATTTGTTGTCGTTGGAATATTTTCTGTGCGCTATCGTCGACTTGCTAAAAAAGCTTGGAGCTGTGTGGCTAGAAAAATCACTTTCCGTCCGTGCGAAATAGGGTTTAAGGAGGACACAAAAAACCTGCTTATCGGTAAATTGATATTCACAAGACCGAGATTGGCAAAATTTTTAGACAAATGGATAGAGTTTTTTGCGACAATTTTTGTGGTTTTGAGCGTGTGGAGTTTGGTCGTTGTACTACAGAGTGGACTATATTTGTTTGTATATGACACCTGCACACCAAAGAATGCAGAGTCCTGCTCGCTTGGAGGGGAGTCATGTGGAATAACATCAGATAGGGATACTTTTGTGGATGCGGTGACGAATCTTAGTGTGTTGACTTGGGTGAAAGATGAAGCAATATTTTTTGCAGAAACGATGGCGCGAGTACCGGATCAATTCAAAAATTGGACTCCCGAGGAGTATCTTAATGGAAACGAGACTTACTACTTGCCGTTCGATTCAGGCAAGAAATTAGCGCTCGAGATTATTGATCCTGGCTGCAAGTTTTGTGCAAAACTTTTTGTAAACATAAAAAAAGCCCTGTTTGAACAACAGTACAACCTTACTTATGTGCCCTATGCGATTCCCGACGAGTCAACGCAGAGTGGCTACAAGTTTCCGAATTCACCACTCGTTATTTCTTATTTAGAGGCCACAAAGCTACACCCCCTTAATTCAGAAACTCCTGCAGACTGGCAAATTTTGGAACGTCTATTTTTGGGAGAAGCACCAGACGGAAGAATGTATCAAGAGAAGTTTAATCTGCTCTATTCTCACGAAGAGGCAGAAGCAGTTTTAATTTCTTGGTTACGAGAGATGGGTTACAAAGAAGACCAGATAGAAAAAATACGAGATACGAGTCGAGCAGACGTTGTAGCAAAAAAAGTTGACCAACAAATTGAGATAGTTGAAAAACACATAAAAACAATTAAAATTCCCACAATTATTTTTGACGGTAAGCGATATGACCGCGTAATTGCTCCAGAGAAGTTAATTTGATTTTCGAGGTATACGTTCGCGAGCTCAGTGTGGGTAAAAAGATGCGGAGTTGAGTCCGCCGGTTTTTTGCGCTACTGTGAGTTTATGAAATATCTCGGGATAGATTATGGCACAAAGCGCGTCGGGCTCGCGACCGCAGAAACAGGAGGCATGGCCTTTCCTCATTCGGTAATTCAAAATGTACCAACACTTATCGCAGATGTATTGGCAATCTGTACCAAGAGTAGTATTGGCACAATCGTGATTGGTAATTCGCTCGACAATAAAAATATGCCGAATGCCATCATGAAAAAAGTTATCCCGTTTGCAGAGGAGCTCAAAAAGCATTCAGGACTTCCTGTGGTATTTATGAATGAGACATTTTCTTCACGTGAGGCGACGCATCTTCAGGGTGACAACAACATGAACGACGCATCTGCCGCTGCAATCGTTCTACAGAGCTATTTGGACAAAACATACCCGCGCAGTATTCATGAGGAGGATAATGACGAGTAGTATTCAGCCGTGCTATTCTTATTAAATAGAGAGGTATTTTTGCTTACTCATTACCACTAACCACACACTTACTTATGGCTACAGTTCAAGATTTTGCGAAAATTGAAATGAAAATTGGCACCATACTTACCGCCGAATACATCGAGGGTGCCGACAAGCTCCTCAAGCTTTCAGTAGACTTTGGACCATTTTCTACTCCACAAATTGAAATGTCAGGACACAGTATCTCTATTGAAGATGAGCCTGCATCGGCCGACGAGGCGCAACCCACCAATGATGTTCGACAAATTCTTTCGGGAATTCGTGAGTACTATGAACCAGAACAACTTGTTGGTAAGCAGTGTCCATTTATCACCAACCTTGAGCCGCGAACCATGCGCGGACTCACGAGTCACGGGATGATTCTTGCGGTAGGACTCGAGTCGGGTGGCGCAGTGCTACTTCATCCAGACAAAGAGGTTCCACCAGGGACGAAGTTGAGATAAACCCACCACAAGACCCTTTTGCGCTTGAGCTTTTGTGACGTATAATATTGATGATGCGCCTTTTTAATGCACCGAAGTTTTTGGCTATGCCAGCAGTTGGGCTAGACATATCCGCAGATGCGGTACGTTTTGTCGAACTTGAAGAACACAACGATGGTCAGCTGCGTGTTGCCCGATATGCGACCCGCAATTTTCCTTTGGGGATTATTTCTGAGGGACATATTAGGGACAAAAAAAAGCTCCAGGATGTGATATCGGGACTTGTGTCAGAATACGGACTTACTTTTGCGTACATTGCACTTCCCGAAGAACAGGCATATTTGGCCAATATCCGCGTACCAAGCGTCCCACCGGCCCAACTTCACGATGCCATAGAATTCCGCCTCGAAGAGCATGTTCCCATCAGTGGTGCGGAGGCAATTTTTGACTACGTAGTTGTTTCTGATCGCTCGGTGGGGAGAAAGGAAATGATTGATGTCGTGGTTTCGGTCCTTCCGCGTGTCGTTGTTGACGAGTATTTGGACATCTTTTCAGGAACAGGAATTACACCAAAGGCATTTGAATTTGAGTCACAGGCAATGGCGCGGTCCATTATTCTTGCAGGAGATAACGGAACATTTCTTGTGGTGGACATAGGTAAAATGGTTACGGATATTTTTGTGACCGCAAACGGTGTTGTACAGTTTTCAGCTTCACTCGACATTGGAGGGCATTACATGACGCAGGCAATCGAAAAAGCGATGTCTGTTCCATATGAGGAGGCAGAAAAACTAAAAGTCGAGCACGGACTTGTTGGTGGGGGAAAAGCTGATGCTGTTCGCGCCGCACTTGCACCAGTGTTGTCGGATTTACGCATGCGTTTATTGCGACACTATTCATACTGGCAGACACATCACGGAGAGAAGGTCGGAGGAAACATCGAGCGTGTTTTTGTTACCGGTGGAGGCGCAAACTTGAAGGGAGTAACGGAATATTTATCTATGGGTTTGGAGGTAAGGGTGGCGATTGCCAACCCATGGGTAAACGTTTGTTCGTTTGAGGACTACATCCCCCCCCTGTTACTCCAAGAGGCGCATGGATATACTGCAGCAATTGGTCTCGCATTACGCAATTTTTCTGTCCGCTAAAATAACATGATTAACCTACTTTCAACTTCGGCAAAAAAGAAACTTTGGAATCAGTACCTCCTACGTCTTGGCGCAGTACTTTTTTTGGCGGTGGCGTTTCTTGAGGTTTTTGCCGCAGCAATATTTGTTCCTGCTTTTTATTCTGTATATCTAACAACCTCGAGCATTAGTGGTGAAATTGAAAGAATGAAAGCGAGCTCACCAGAGGAGAACAAACTCACCATCGAAGCAATCAAGGAGGTTCGTAAGGATCTAGACTTATTGAAGAAGGGAGACTATTCCACCAACACGATGCCCACCGCACTGCTTACGAGTATCATTGGGGTAAAACCAAGGGGAATTACCATCAATACGTTTTCATACGCATCAGCAAATGAGACGGCAACCATCCAGCTCTCAGGCGTAGCAGCGAGCCGTGAGGACATACTCATTTTTAAAAATGAATTGGGAAAGAACCAAAATTTTGAAAAACCAAAATCAGGAGAATATATCATCAAGAAAACAGACATACCATTTTCAATCACCCTGAATACCATTAAATAATATGATACCGATACGTGCCATCTTTCTTGCCCTACTTGCCCTCGACCTCGCGGGGGTTGGTGCCTTGTGGTATGGCTCTGTTGCAATTCAGAAGATGAAAAATGAAGAGGTCGTGCTCATGCAGGAACTACTTTCTGAGGACCAAGAAAAACAGCGTGCAGTGGGCTTAAGGAAAGTGCTCGCCAGCACAGAAGCGAATCGCAAGGTGCTTGCCCAGTATATTTTTAAGCCAACCGATGAAGACCAAATAAGGTTCATTACCAACATAGAACAGTTCGGCACGTCCACATCTGGGGCGGTCATAGAGACGGTTGGATTAAATAGCGCCAAGCCGGGAATTTTGTCTGGTGATTTTTCTATTAAGGGATCTTGGGCGCAGGTTTATCACGCGATCCGACTTATTGAAGAATTTCCCGCCCGTGTAGTTATTACAAAAATTGAAACAAGGGAAGATGGTAGCGGGCAATGGTCCGGCACTATCAAGCTTGATCTCTTAAGTTTGCAAAACAAAACAAAGTAATCATGGAACGATTTCAATTTAAACTATCACATTTCTCGATACACGGACTTACTGCAGTGGTCGCTAGTCCTGAGCTCATGTGGAGAGTAATTCTTTCTTTGACCGCACTTTTGGCTGCGATTATTGGCGCGATGAGTTTTTTATCATACCTTTGGGCATCTCACGCGGCACCCACCGTACCACCCGTTGTTAAAAGTCGTGAGTCTGTATCAAATGAAGAAATCCAATCAGTGCTAGATTACTACAAGAAGAAACAAGAAAGATTAGACTCACTACTCAAACAGAGACCTACCCCACCGAGCCTTGGTGGTGCGACTGGCCTCGATTCTTATGAGAGCACCACCTTAGAGTCCGCGCCAGAAGTACCCAACCTTGATGGCCCTCAGCCATAGTGCGTATCATCGAATTCACTACGCGGAAACAAAAAACACCCCAAAGGATGTTCTTTTTTGTGGGCGATAGAGATTCTCGCCTTACAGGCGCAGTACCCGTTTCCCAACCAGGAGCACTTATCAGATAAGTGCTCCTGGTTACGGGAGAACGGCTTCGAATCCTCTAGCGAAAGCAAAGCAGTTTACTTTCTTCGCCCACGCAAAAACCACCTTGCGGTGGTTTTTTGGTGGGCGATAGAGGATTCGAACCTCTGACCTTCGCTGTGTAAAAGCGCTGCTCTACCAACTGAGCTAATCGCCCGTGCGGGCAAATATATCTGAATCCTCAAAGAATAGAACATTTTTCATCGATACGCAAACCCTGATGCCCCCGCGTGGAATCGAACCACGATCCGAAGCTTAGAAGGCTTCTGTTTTATCCATTAAACTACGGGGACGATTTTCTGTTTCAGAGATTTCAGCTTACGCTAATTTCGCGAAGAAAAAAAGTAAGTCGCCGAACATCGGCGACAAAAAAATGAATGCGGTGCGACCCCGGTTTTCAGGTCATCAAGGATGTGAGCACTTGAGCCCCAGTTACATTAACTGGTCCACGTTCTTCGTCTGCTACACCGCAATCACCTCGTACAAATATTTGCACAACATGATTGCAGAATTGCTATCAGTATTATGTACATATTAGAGCGCTCTGTCAAGCATATTTCTTGCTCCGCTGGAGTTAGCATTGATGCACGCAGTATGCGAGCATGCGATGTATAATCAAACAGAAATATGAATGAGCAGCTGCGCATAGAATGCACTGTAAGGGGGAGAGTCCAAATGGTTATGTACCGCGACTTTGCAACGCGCAAGGCGAGAGGACTCGGTCTCGTTGGAAAAGTTTGGAACAACACCAACAGTACTGTCTCAGTAATTGCCGAAGGTGAGGAGAAAGATATAGAGCACTATATTTTACTTTTAAAAAAGGGCTCTGTGCTCTCGCGCGTCGACGAAGTGGTAGTTGATAAAAAAAACAGCACGGGGGAATTTAATCGCTTTGTTATTTCTTATGAGTAGCCCTAGTGAACGAGAGGCGGCCGTCCCCGGACTCTACGACTTCATTTCGCTATTTTTTGTTGCGCCATCGTTTGGAAAGTATCGAGATATTCATTACCAAATGAATACTCCACACAATACGCACGATACGCTCGCACAGCTCGCCAGAGCGAGAGAGGATGATGTATTGCTCGATGCAGGGTGCGGGCAGGGAAGTAGTGTACGCTGGCTTTCGAAAAATATTGGCTGCAAGATAGACGCGCTCACCATTGGAAAGAGAGAAGCACGACTCGTTGAAAGACTGGTGAAGAAAAAAGAATATCGAGGTCGCATCCGAGCACTACAGGGAAACATGCTTGATACAAAATTGCCCAATGAAAGCTACTCCGTAGTGTGGGCCATTGAAAGTATGTGCCACATCGAGGATAAGCTCGCTTTTTTGAGGGAGTCGTATCGGGTTATGAAACCAGGGGGACGTCTTGTGATCGCGGATATTTTTCTTACAGAGAAATATGGTGAAGTTGAAGATAAGGATGAGTATGAGCATTTCTGTGATGGGACATTTGTGCCGAGGCTAGTGTCAAAACAAGATTTTATTGGCATGCTCGATGATGCCGGGTTTCGAAATATACGCTACGAGGACTATTCTCAGGTCATTAGTAAGAACGTGCGTACTCGTGAAATAGGGGGATGGTCAAACTACATCCTATTCTTTCCGCTCATAGTTTTGCGCCTCTTCCCACGGTTGTTAACGACAAATTATCAGGCGATGATTGCACAAGGTAAATTTTTCAGGCACAATAAATTTTCATATGGAATCGTCTACGCAGAAAAATAATTCCCTCCCATCAAGCATTGGAGTCATCATGGATGGGAATCGCCGATACGCAAAAGAAAACAGTCTTCCATCCTTCGAAGGACATCGTCGCGGATATGAGAAGTTGCGCGAATTTAGTAAATGGGCACGCGAAGCAGGAATCAAGGAGCTCGTTGTTTACGCATTTTCAACAGAAAACTGGAACCGACAAAAGACAGAAGTTGGCTTCATTATGAATCTGTTTCGCAGTGGGATAAACAGTGTTATTGAAGATGCAATGCAGAATAATGTGCGCATAGTTTTTTTAGGCGAGCGTAGTCTACTTGCCGAGGACATTGTGAACATTATGGAGCGTGCAGAAGTGATGACAAAAGACAATGACGCATTTCGTTTTTCCATAGCGCTCTCATATGGTGGGCGCGCAGAAATAATCGACGCGATTCACCGCATCCCAGATGGTGCCCATAAGACAATCACCGAGGAAGAGTTCTCGGATCTGCTCTGGACGAGTGGATCCATGGATCCTGATCTGATTATTCGAACGAGTGGCGAAGAGCGACTCTCGAATTTTTTGCCATGGCAGAGCGTATATAGCGAGTTATTCCTCACAAAAACTTATTGGCCCGCTTTTTCAAAAGAAGAATTTCTTTCTATACTCAAGCGTTATGGCGAACGCGAACGCCGTCGAGGAAAATAAGTGCAAAAAAACTACGTGCGACGTAGTTTTTGCTATTTTGACTTAAACCCTTAAAACAATGAGTCCTGTGCTTGGAGATTTGAACTACTTCTTACGTAGTGTAGTGCGTACGGGTAGCCGATCCCTCGAATTTCGTACTTCCGACTTCACTGTGGGAGAAGTCTTTTGTTTCCCCTGCGTGCGCCGACTGCGTAGTGGGGAGTTGGCTGCAGTGATAACGGGAATACTTTTCATGAGATTGGATCCTTTTAAACTTTCTCTAAGTAAGCTACTCTAAGACTCATGAAGGGTCAATCAGAAGTCAAAATATTACATGAAGATACGAACATGTTTGCGGTCTCTAAACCAGCGGGTCTTGTGGTGCACGCAGATGGCCGAACCATTGAACCCTCACTCGTAGATTGGATAAAAGAGCAGTTTCCGTCACAAAAAGATGTTGGAGGGCTCCACACACTTGATTCAGGACGTTATGTGGAACGATATGGGATTTTGCACCGACTCGACCGAGAGACCTCGGGGGTAATTTTGGTGGCAAAGAATGATGAAGCTTTTTATTTTCTTCAGCGACAATTTCTCGATAGGACTACTGAAAAAACATACAATGCTTTTGTCCACGGAAATCCAGCTTCAAGTGAGGGAGTCATTGAGCTACCCATCGGTCGTAGTCGCACTGATTTTAGAAGATGGACGACGGGTGAGGATGCGCGGGGAACACTTCGCCCTGCAATAACCGAGTATCGAACCCTCGAGCATCGTGGTGGTTTTTCTTTTGTAAAATTATCTCCAAAAACTGGTCGCACACACCAGCTTCGCGTGCACATGAAGGCAGTAGGATGTCCCATTCTTTGTGACTCTAGATACGACGTAGCGACGGGACTTGGGTTTGAGAGACTCGCGCTCCATGCACTGTCAATAAAAATTGAACTTCTTGGTGGTGAGCAAAAAACCTTTATCGCGCCACCTCCCGATGATTTCATAGCAGCTCAAAAAATCTTTTCTGAAATCTAGACCCGCCCCATAGCGGTAATTTCCCCATCATTTTCACGTGGAGCTTCCTGCCCATTAACTCGAGCGACTCATTGTTGTGTCATGTCAAAACTTAGCCCTGACATGCTTCGCTAAATTAACCGAACTCTTCGGCCCCCTTCATCCACTCCGTAGTGTAGTCAATAAAATCAGTAGATTTTTCAAAATATTTAGGAAAAGCTAGGGTGTTGAGTATCGCACTCTCCGGCCTCGAATCACCGGGCTTCGCATAGTCGAGATAGCTTGAGTGTTTATACGAGCCCAGAAATTCCTCAGCCTTTTTTCTGTTGGTTATGTGGTTTTTCTTCCACTCAGAATCAATGAGACTGATCGGATTTAAGTGGATGTAGGAGAATAAATATTTTAAGTACTCGTCACGCGAGGCGTGCTCTGCATAAAATGTACCCTCAAACAGGCGACCACGTCTTTCATGGCGTCTGTTGAAATACATAACGTAGGCAATCGACAATTTGTGCATGAATAGACTTATCCCTCCTTCCGATTGTTCGTGTGCAAGAATATGAAAGTGATTTGGCATCAAACAATATGCGCCAATGTCGACGAGCGTAGTTTCTCGCTTTAGTGAGAGTAACTTCGGCAAAGTAAGACTTGCGTGGTCGCTTCTATGTAGGGGAATGCCACTATTACAGAGGTAAAGGAGTGAAATAAAACGCTCATGGTCACCGGCATCGAGAAATATTTTTCGCCTGTCAGTCCCCCTATTATAGAGGTGATAATACTCTCCCGGTGCAAAGTTGATTGCTCGTGCCATTTCCCGAGTTTATCTCTGTGTGGAAATATGTCAAGACTTAGTCTTGACATATTTGCGTTCAGAAAGGGGTTGTGCTAGATTGTCATGACTATGAATTCAACACTACACACTAAATTCACTCTCTCGCCCGTAGACGTCGAGTCTCGCCGAAAGCTCGAGTTCCGTACAGGAGACACTGTGCGCGTTTGGGTTAGGGTGCTCGAAGATGCCGAAAAGAAGAAGTACCGACTTCAGGCATTCGAAGGACTTGTTCTTGCTCGAAAGCACGGCAACGAAACAGGGGCAACATTTACCGTGCGCAAGGTAGCAAGTGGTGTCGGCGTAGAGCGCATTTTTCCACTTTTCACACCGATGATCGATAGGATTGAGCTCGTGAAGCGCTCAACTGTTCGCCGCTCAAAGCTATATTACGTACGCGAGAAGGCTGTCCGCGATGTTCGTCGCAAGATGAAGCAGACGCGCATGGGTGGAGGATCAACAAAAGATTTCGAAACTACAGAAGAAGTGTCCGAGGCACCTGAGGTTGCCGCAGAAGAAGTAAAGAGCGAGGAATAAAAAACACAAAACGGGGAATCCCGTTTTTTGTTACACAAATGAGGAAGCCTTGAAAAAAGTGAGACACTTCTGTATAGTGTCTCCACGTCGCCCAGGTGCTGTAATTGGTAGCCAGGCATGCTTGAGGTGCATGTGTCGAAAGACGTGGAGGTTCAAGTCCTCTCCTGGGCACCAGAATGGAACTTAGCGGTTGAGAACCAACCAAGGAGTGGGCGTGCCGAAGGCACGCCCACTCTGTTTCGCCCGTTTTCGCCAATGAATTCGCCAATGAATTCGGATTCCCGCCTTCGGCGGGACGGATTGTTTTTTCGCCAAGAAGCAGGTGCGAGCCAAAGATTTCTTTGGCACAGACCTTTTTCGCAAAAAGGTCTGAATCAGAAGCAATTTTGTCCAAGGATTGAGCGTCTTTTAGCCAGTTTTGGAAAGGTGCGAGCCAATCATTCTGCTTGTGTGAAAAGTTAAAGATTTCTTCTTCGAGCGACTTCTTTTCAGATAACAGTTTTGCTTTTTGTAAACGATAATCTTGCTCATCAATCACTTGGTCTAAATAGCCAGTGAGAAGTCGCTCTAATTTTTCCGACAAAGAAGAAATCTTTTTCTTTTTTTCTTCCACACAAGCAGTCAAAGACGGGGCGGAGTTTTTGTAGTCTTGCAAAGCAAGACGATTGAGTTCTTCCGCCCAGTCTTTGGGCAAAGAAACTTTTTTGATTAAGGATGATAACTGCTCATCTAGTTTTTCAGAACGAAGCGACATTTCGGGACACTTCATTGTTTTAGATTTTTTCGTACAACGATAGTAAACATAGTGGTGAACATTGCCATTTTTCTGTCGCTTCGTTTTGTTTTCAGCAGTTATCATCATTCCGCATGAAGCACAGGAAATGAGACCACAGAAAGGTTGAGGTTCGTTCTGTGGTTTTCTCTCTGGCTGACCACGCTTACGCAACATTTCCTGTGCTTCATCAAAAAGTTTCTTTGAAATGATTGGCTCGTGCTTTCCTTCGTGAATTTCACCACCATATTTAAATAAACCGATGTAAAAAGGATTTGAGAGGATAAAAGACGCTTTGGTTTTGGAGATTCTCTTTCCGGTTCTAGTGGTAACGCCGGATTTTGCCAAAAAGTTAGCGATATCTTCTAACCTTTGATTACCTTTTACATATCGCTCAAAAGCCAAGCGCACAATTTTAGATTTTCGTTTTTCCACCACGATTGTTTTTGTTCTGCTGTCGTTCAAATATCCCACTGGCGCTTGGCTTGGGAATATGCCCATTCTCACTTTTTGGCGAAGTCCGCGTTTCGTATTTTCGGAAAGAGAATCTACATAGTATTTGCTTTGCCCGAAAGCCATATTGAGCATAAATTTACCCTGACCAGTGTTATCACACCAAAAGGTAGGAAATTTAATGCTCGCAAGTTTCCCAGTGTCGAGGAGATAAATCACCTTGCCTCCGTCCACCGAATTGCGGGCGAGCCGATCGGGATTCCATGCGAGGATGTTTCCGCCGAAAGTTTCAATCTCTAACATCATTTTATTAAAGATAGGACGACCTGGAACTTTGGCAGATTGTTTTTCAATATATTCGGCGGAAATTTCAATATTTTCCCGAACGGCGTATTCCCGCAATTCGGTGAGTTGCGCGTCAATCGAAAGAACCTGCTTGTCCTCGACATCAGTGGACTTGCGAGCATACAACAAGAATTTTTTATTTTCCATATTATTTATCATAGTAATAAAAATTCTTTTTGTATTAAGCAAATACTATGAGTCAAAATTGCTTCTGATTTCGCACCTGCTTCTTGGCGAAAAAACAATCCGTCCCGCCGAAGGCGGGAATCCGAATTCATTGGCGAATTCATTGGCGAAAACGGGCGAAACAGCGTGGGCGTGCCTACGGCACGCCCACTCCTTGGTTGGTTCTCAACCGCTAAGTTCCATTCTGGTGCGAGA